>Ga0335074_10011603_pt1 | contig 12316 bp, 13 predicted proteins | sample Lox_Sample_23_FD_206715 | JGI IMG/M metagenome (GOLD analysis project Ga0335074, IMG submission 206715) | Soil microbial communities from Loxahatchee National Wildlife Refuge, Florida, United States - Lox_Sample_2.3 | ecosystem: Environmental > Terrestrial > Soil > Wetlands | place: USA...
CTGCATTTTCCTGTTCACGAGCAAGAAATGGCGACCCGGGCCCGGGGCGGGGCGCGGATCGGGAAACAGCGTAGTGCGAAAGGCAAAGCCTGCGATCTCACCCCGCACCCTGCGCCCTTTGCGCAGCGGCCAGGCCCTGGCGATGTCAAACGGCAGCCGCGCCACGACCCAATGCAGCGCGGTGCCATCCGGCTGCAGCAACGCTGTGAAGGACTTGCGCGACGCGCTTGTTTTGTTGCCGGCCATGACTCTGCGATGCTCCTAATTCTGTGACGATGGAAGACACATTGAACCAGGGGAATCCCCTAGTCCCTCAATCTCCTGGCGCTTCGTTCGTGCCGCCAGAAGCCGGCATCCAACTCTCGCAGGAAGGGGAATCAACCTTCATGCGTACCGCCATTGTCATTTCAATCTTCGCAGGCGCCGCGGCATTCGTGGCAGGCTGCCACACCAACAGCGTCAACACGGCCGCCTTTCAATCGGCGCTCAACAATTACTATGCCAGCCATCAGGAATGTCTTTGGAATGGACCGCTGAAGTTTCCCGTGCAGGCCGACGCCAACAACGAAAGCCAGACCGAGCAGTTCGACGCGCTGACAGATGCCGGGCTGCTCAAGCGCACGCCCGGAGAAAAGCAGCGCTTTCTGATTGGCTCGAAGCAGGTCAACAATTACGATCTATCGGATAAAGGCCGTTCCACCTGGACGGTGGATCCGGCACAGCCGGGCTACGGCAACTTCTGCATCGGCAGTCCCGACGTTTCATCGATCAACACTTACACACCGGCCAACGATCCCAATGCGACGCAGTACTCGGTGACTTATCGCTACGCGATCCAGCTGCCCGGCTGGGCCAACACGGCTGAAATCAAGACTGCCTTTCCCAGCGCGGCCCGCGCCAGCAATGGCCAGGAAGCGACCGCGACGCTGGTGAAGAGCAACGACGGGTGGCAGGTGCAGAGCGTGTCAACCTCGCGACCGCCCAACGGAGAATAGCGCTCAACAAAGCCGCTTCGGTATCCCAAGTCCCACAGTCCGCTGCCCCGCGATCGGGCAGCAATCCCGGCTGCGAATCAACACCATCTTTCGCGGCCTCAGGCCACGTTGCCGCGGGGATTCCGCATCCAACTAAAGTGGGGAGGAATGCAATGCTCACACAGAGATTCCGTGGAAGAGGGATGGTTTTCGCCGCAACAGCCGCTGCTTCACTTGGCATGGCATTTTTGATCGCGGGATGCCAGAGCAAAGCGGATCGAGATCGCACATTCACCGCCGCGCTTGATCACTACTACAACACCAAGCCAGACTGCCTCTGGTCCAGTCCCGTGGATATCACTTCAGGACCCGACGTGAAAAGCGAGGGAATGACCAAAGACTTCGATGCTCTGGTGGCCGCCGGGATGATTGACCGTCTTCCGGCTGCAAAGGAGCACCACGGCCGCGCCTCAGAACACCAGGCTGAATTTCAACTCTCCTACCTGGGCCGCGCGAATTGGACCGCCGACGTCGCCCGTTCCGGCTATGGCAACTTCTGCTATGGACATCCGCAGGTAAACACGATTGAGAACTACCAGCGAATGTCGAGCGGCAACGAGCCACAGTACACCGTGAGCTTCCGCGACTCGATTGCCTTGCCGGCCTGGGCACAGATTCCCGCGATTCAGAAGGCCTTCCCCAAGGTTGCAAGCGAAGGAAACGGAGAAACGGATTCGGCCACGCTTATGAAGAATGGAGACACCTGGAAAGTGCAGAGCGTGAAGACAGCCGGCTAACTGGTTTGGCCGTCTGATGATGTTTCTTGCGCGGCCACGCGCGAATGCCGATTCAGGAGCGGGGAAAGTGGGATCCGGGTCTGCGAACACATGCCGTCAGAGGTGTGCCGGGCGGGAATCATCGCCCTATCTCCTGATCGCGCGCGGCGCGCCGTCGAACAGTGATTTGACGGCGCGCCAGACTGCCTGCACCAGCAACAATGTCGCCACGATGAGCACGGCTGCGATGGCTGCTGCAATGTAAGGCTTCCACGCCGCCATCCACGTGAGGAAAATCGCGAGAATATCCTCGGCCATGCTCAACGAGATGTTCGAAACCGGCTCGGGCGAGGGAGTGACAGCGGCGCGCACTGCTGTTTTGCCGCCGTGCGCGACAAAGGCAATCAACCCTCCGGCCAGCGCGGCAGCCAGTTGCTCGCCCGGCGAAAGGGCTGCCGCCGCCTGGTAGGCCAGCAGCGCCGCCACCGGGACGCGAATAAAGGTGTGCAGCGCGTTCCACACCAGGTCGAATGCGGGAATTTTGTCGGCGAAGAACTCCACGCCAAACAGAGCGGCGCTGGCGGCGATGATGGGCCAGCCGGTGAGCAGGTGCAGCGACTGCGGCAGGGCAATCGCGTGGAAATGGCCCAGCAGCCCCAGCGTGGCCACGGTGGCGTACACGTTCAGTCCGGCGGCAAAACTGACGGCAATCAGCAGTGCCACAATTTCGTTGGGCGACAGGGACATGGGGGAAGTATAGCGGGGGCGAGGGGCGAGGGGCGTGAGTCGTGGTTCGTGAGTCGTGGTTCGTGGATCGTGGGTCGTGGGTCGTGGGACGTGGTTCGTGAGTCGTGGGGCGTGGGACGTGGGGCGTGGTTCGTGAGTCGTGGGGCGTGAATTGTCGACCTGCAGGTGGACGGTTTCGGGCCGGAGATGGGCAAAAAGTGACGCATTCTCACAGAGGCCAAAATGACGACCTGGAGGTGGGCGAAAAAATTCTTTCGATGACTTGCAGGTCGACGGAAAAAATAAAAAGTGACGGATTGTAAATTGGCGCAGCGGGAATTTGAGGGTAATTTTTTAGTAATTTTCCAGTAAACAGGGCAGAGAGGAGTCGGGAATCCAGGCGGCACGGGCGCATGAGGGAATGCAACGAGATCGGTCTGGTTTAGGGCGAGACTACGGAATTCTGATCCGGATGTCGGTGGTGACTTCCTTTGGATAGTCTTCTGCAGCGCTCACGGCATCTTCGGCTTCAACCTCGCCGATAACGGCGATGTCGTAGAAAGCGAGATTCCGTTTGCGGCGCATGCGGTCGAAAAGGTCGAGAAGTGGGACGAGTGTGGGGCTCAGGTGCTTCTGCGCAAACTCGATCATTGCAATGTGGTGCCCGAGTTGCACGCGCGGGCGTTGGCCGTGACTCAACATCAGCGCGAGCGACGCTTTGATCATCGCCTGATAAGCAGTTTGGTAAGCAGTTTCCTGGTCAATGTTCAGGATCTTGCGCGCTGACGCCGCTTTTTTTTGCGCGTCGGCGAGAAACTGATTCACCTGTTTTGGATTCACCGGCTGTGGTTTGGTGGCCATCGGCGATCAGTTCCAAGCGCTTCCCGTTCCAGATGTCGGTTAGGAACGCATCCTGCGCCCGCAGCCGTCTTTTGAGCTCGCGGGAGGCCAATTCAGTGTAGTTGATCTCGCGCCCGAGCGATGTCTCTGCCTTGCGGACTTCGGCAGCCAGTTGCGCGGGTTCGGGGCGGCCCACGATCAGCAAATCGATGTCGCTGGCGGAGTCGGCCTCGCCCTTGGCAAACGAACCGTAGAGCCAGGCTGACTCGACTCCCGGAACCCTTTTGAGCATGCTTTTGAGAGTGGGTTCGACGCCGACCGAGCCCTGCAGCAGGGCAAGAGCCGGCTTGAGGAAGGGATAGTCGCGATTGATCGCGTAATAAAGCTGCCGGCCCTCCTGCGAGGCTCGTAGAAAGCCCTCGCGCTCAAGGCGGGCAAGCTCGCGGGAGACATTGGTGGGGTCAGCGCCCAGCGCAGCTGCCAACTGGCGGACGTACACGCGGGCCGAGCGGTTGACATAAAAGAACGTCAAGACCTTGCGCCGGAGCTCGGAACGAAGGGAGATCATTGCAGTAATATTTTACTACATATGTAGTAAGAATATGCTACGAATGACAGATCGCGGGCCTGCTGGTAACGCCGGAGATGGGAGGGCAGGCGAGGAGTATTGGTGGGTACTGGAGACTTGGTCTGTGACGGAGGGAACACACCCACCCTGGGGAAGCTAGGCTTAAGTTTCATCGATCGCCGGGTTTTTTCGGCGGGTAGGTTTCCGCGCCGGCTTCACCTTGGCTCTCTTAAGATGGAGCAGCTCGGCGAGGACGCGGGACCGTTTAGCGCTCTCATACCAGTTCAAACAAGTTTCCAGGTTGTTAGTCCAAACTTCATTCGGAATCGCGGCGACGGGCTGGAAGATTTCGATTAAGGCCGCATCTGCCGCTCTCGGGAGTAGCCACGACGCTACGGTATAGCGGAATTCTCTCCAGCTTCCAGAAGACGGTTGCATGTTCACGGCCAAAACGTCGAAATCTCCAAAGCTATAGGGCCTGGTGCTCACGGTCACTGATTCAGTCGCCGTGATTTCTGTGACAGTACCCGGTAGCTTCTCCCTAGCGGTCCTTTTCCCCGTTCTTGTTTTCTGCACCTCGACAACATAAAGAGTTCCTTTCTCATAGTGTGTCGGGTAGTAGAGCTTCGGTGAACCTACCTCGAGTCGCTGGAGCTTCACCTGAACTCTGGCAGAAATGTCACCTTTCTTCAAGAGCGCATCAAAAGAATGGTCCCCACTGAAATCGACCGCGCGCCATCCAGAGGCTGCAACGGTCGGCATAATCTCATTGACGAAGACAGCTTCTGCAATGATGCCGCGGACACCTCGCTTCGTCAGGTCAGAGGCTCTGTCAATTGCGCTCAAAATTGTGTCCGCGTCGATGCCCCACTCTCGTTCTAGCGGGTGCGGGAGAAGCCTCTGGAGGTACAGCTTGAGCGCCCTTCGATCTTCTCCGGAGCATTCGTCAATGAGCCTGCTAATTCCTTCGAGGCGTTCTCCCATTCGTTGGCCGCCCTGGCTTCTTCGGTACAAAATCTTCGACCTCGGCGCGGTTCAGGAAAACCTTGCCGCCTATCTCGAGTACCTTGAGCCTCCCTTTCTTTTTGAGCCGGGAGATGGCCTGCCGGGAAACCCCGCGAATACGCGCAGCTTCCGCTTGTGAAACCCAGTCATTCCCGTTCTGAAAATAGGTTGACAATGTAAACCTATTTCTGCTACCTTTCTTAGTGGCAAAACCGTATTATGACAACAACCGTGTCTACGAAACCGCAAAACCTATGCGACGACAGAAATGCTTCGCTGCCGTCGGTGGCCGAGGTCCTTCCAAACGAGCTTTCTCTCGATCACCCCGCCCGACTCGTCCGCGTGGCACCGTACTTTACCTCGCGGCTCGGCGCTGCGTATTGCGGCGATTCTTTGGAAATGCTCAAGAATCTACCTCCCGAGAGCGTCAATCTCGTCGTTACTTCGCCTCCGTATGCGCTGCATTTTAAGAAAGCATACGGCAATGAGCACAAAGATAGATATGTGAAATGGTTTCTGCCGTTTGCAAAAGAGATTCAACGCGTTTTGGCAAATGATGGAAGTTTCGTGCTGAACATCGGCGGCAGCTACAACAAGGGCACTCCCACGCGGTCCATCTACCACTTCAAACTGCTCATCGCGCTGGTAGAGGAAATTGGCCTCCATCTGGCCCAGGAGTGCTTTTGGTATAACCCCGCGAAGATGCCGGTTCCGGCGGAATGGGTGACCGTTCGCAGAATGCGGGTGCGTGACTCGGTCGAATACGTCTGGTGGCTTTCAAAGACGCCTTATCCAAAGGCCTCGAATCTCAACGTCCTTAAAGAATACAGCGAGGACATGATCCGGCTAAACCGCAATGGTGTCCGAGGGACGACGCGACCGTCGGGACATGTGATTAGGGATTCATTCGACAAGATCGACGCTGGCGGTGCGATTCCGTCGAACGTAACTGAGGCTGAATTCGACATCCCCGAAAGCATGATGAAGATGGGCAATAATTCTGCCAACGACATTTACACAAAGCGGTGCAAGGACGAGGGAATTAAGATCCATCCCGCCCGGTTCCCCGCTCTCTTGCCTAGATTCTTCATAAAGCTCCTGACCGAAGCTAACGATTTAGTTCTCGACCCATTTGCCGGCTCGCTGACGGCTGGTGCTGTCGCGGAGCAGCTCGACCGGCGTTGGATTGCGGGAGAGGCCGTTGAGGAATACCTAAGGGCCGGCAAGTTTCGCTTTCTAGGGTTTACCGAGAATCCGAGGCTCTTCTAGTTTCAGGGACACAAGAGAGTGGTGATCGGCCCAAGTGCATGCCCATCGAAGTCCCTTCTTTTGCTCTTCTTCCGACGCCTTGTCAACCCTATCGCCCTCCCAAATCGCCCACATCCCCCTCATTCCAAACACAATATATTTCTGCCCGACTGTTCCGGTTATTTCTGCAATTGGCGCGCAATGAAAGCATGTGGTTGATTCAGGCGTACGTTCCGGCTGGCCAGGCAGCCTGGAAGCAGCTAACTCTTTGAGGATGAATTCCTCTGATCACTGGCCACTGTCCACTGGCCACTGCCGTTGTGGTTGAATAGAACAGATGGGCAGGCAACGCAGGGCGACGCTGAAGGGGCGCTGGAAGCAGGTGACGCGCAAGGTGCGCGAGTACGCGATGGTGGTGCGGGCGCTGGCGGACACGGCGCATCCCGTGCTGGTGCAGATTATCCCCGCTCGTTTCTGCAACTTAAGCTGCGCCTACTGCAACGAGTACGACAAAGTGAGCGAGCCGGTTGGGCTTGAGGAGATGTACCGGCGGATTGACGCGCTGGGACGGCTGGGGACGGCGATGATCGGCATCTCGGGGGGCGAGCCGCTGACGCATCCCGAGCTGGATGAGATTATCCGGCGGATCCGCAAGACGGGCGCGATTGCGGGGATGATCACGAACGGCTATCTGCTGAACCCGGAGCGGATTGAGCGGCTGAACCGGGCCGGGCTGGACCACATGCAGATTTCGATCGACAACGTGACGCCGGATGAGGTGTCGAAGAAATCGCTGAAGGTGCTGGACAAGCGGCTGGAGATGCTGGCCGATTACGCCGAGTTCCACGTGAATATCAATTCGGTGGTGGGGGGGGGGATTCGAAATCCGCAGGACGCGCTGGTGATTTCAAAGCGCGCGCTGGAGCTGGGGTTCGAGTCGACGATCGGGATTATTCACGACGGGGACGGGCAGCTGAAGTCGCTGAGCGAAGAAGAGATGCGGGTGTTTTTTGCGATCACGCGGCGCAAGAAGAGCAACTACGCGCAGTTTGACAAGTTTCAGGAAGCGATTGCGCAGGGGCGGGCCAACGACTGGCGCTGCCGGGCGGGCTCGCGGTATTTGTATGTGTGCGAGGACGGGCTGGTGCACTACTGCTCGCAGCAGCGGGGTTATCCGGGGATTCCGGTGGCGGAGTACACGCGCGAGGACGTGAAGCGGGAATTTGTGACGGCGAAGAGCTGCGCGCCGCATTGCACCATCGGGTGCGTGCACCGCACGAGTTACATCGATCACTGGCGCGCGCCGCAGACGCGGATGGTGGCGCCGGGCGGGCAGGAGCTGGTGAAGATCGGTGGGTCAGTGATTAGAGGCAGAGATAAGAGACAAGAGATTAGAGAATAGAGGATAGGGGCCGGGCTTAGTGTTCGCGCGACTCGGCGAGGACCTGGTCGATGGTCTGGAAGAGGCGGCTGCGATCGACGACCTCGGTGTAGGCCGGGGCATGGCCGCTGTTGGCGACGATGAAGATGGTTGGCGTTTGATCGACGCCGATGCGCCGGCCGAGATCGATGTCGGCCTGGACCTCAGCTGCGAATCTGCCCATAGGATCGATGGCAAAGGGGAGCGCCACGCCGTGCGCCGCGGCGAATTTTTGGGTAAAGGCGCGCAGCTCGTCTGCAGTCTCGATGGAATTCTGGTTGGCGAAGATGTAGTCGCGGTAGTCGTTGCCGAGCTTCTGGCTTTTGGTGTCGAAGAAGCGGGCATTGATGGCGGCCTGCCGGCTCCAGGGATGGCCCGGGATAAGAAAGTCGTAACGGATCCAGGGGATTTTGTACTGGTTTGCGGCGGCGATGAGAGTGGGATTGGTCTGGGCGCACATGGGGCACTCGAGATCGTAGAACTCGATGATGGCGACATGCGCACCGGGGGGCGGCTTGAGCGGGGAGGCGTCCTGCACATGCGTGGTTCGCGGCGCGCCGAACTGGGCGCGGCACGGGACGGCAAGGGTCAGCAACGCAAGAATGACGGAGCAAGGCAGGAGGCGTGCGGCGCGATGACGCCGGCCTGCGCGCGATGAAGCGGGTAGAGAGATTGGTTTCATATTCGCCGGGGTCCGATGCAATGGGTAATGGGGATGGTTGGAAACTTTGCCGGAGGAGCATGCGCGGCAATCAGCGGCGCGTCTCGGCGAGAGCCTGGTCGATGAGCTGGTAAAGCTTGTCGCGATCGACCACCTCAACGAACGGAGGCGCGTGATTGGCGCCATTGGTGACGACCCAGATGGTTGGGGTATGCTCGATGCCGATTCTCTGGCCGAGCGCGTAATCGGCTTTGACCTCGCTGGCGAGCCTGCCCATGGGATCGACGGCAAAGGGCATGGCGACGCCGTGAGCCTGGGCAAACTTCTGCGTCCAGTCGCGGAGCTGGTCGAGAGTCTCGATGGAGATCTGGTTGGCGAAGATGTAGTCGCGATAGTCGTTGCCGAGCTTCAGGCTTTTGGTGTCGAAGAAGCGCGCGTTGACGGCGGCCTGGAAGCTCCAGTTGTGCTGCGGCAGGGGAAAGTCGTGGCGGACCCAGGGAATGCCGTACTTGGCGGTGGCCTCAATCAGCAGCGGGTTGGCGCGGGCGCAGTCGGGGCACTCGAGGTCCTCGAATTCAACGATGGCGACCTTAGCACCGGCGGGCGGATGCAGCGCGGATGAGTCATGCACGGGCGTGGTGGGCGCCGCGCCAAACTGCGCTCGGGCGGGCGTTGAGGAAAGGCCGGCCAGGGCGAGGGCCAAGGCAGCGGCGATGATGAAGCCGCCTCGAACGCGGCAAACTGTGAACTTAAGGGCAACAGAATCAAGCATGTCGATTGAATGACCCCCCTGAAGCTATTGTAATGGGAGTGATGGGAGTGATGGGAGTGAAGGAGTGAAGGAGTGAGGGAGTGAAGGGAGTGAAGGAGTGAGGGAGTGAAGGAGTGAAGGAGTGAACGAGTGAAGGGAGTGAACGAGTAATGGGAGTGAAGGAGTGAAGGGAGTGAAGGAGTGAAGGGAGTGAAGGGAGTGAAGGAGTGAAGGGAGTGAAGGAGTGAAGGGAGTGAAGGAGTGAAGGAGTGAAGGGAGTGAGGGAGTGAAGGAGTGAAGGGAGTGAGGGAGTGAGGGAGCGAGGGAGCAAGGGAGCAAGGGAGTGAGGGAGCGGGTGCTGAGAGCTATTGCTGACGATCGTGCCTGCGGTCGTTCATCCACTTGCGCCAGCGGTAGTCGCCGTAGACTGATCCGGCGATGACGACGATGATGAGGGTGACGGCGAAGACGAGCTTCATGGTAGAAGAGCAGAGAACAGAGAGCAGAGAACAGAGGACAGAGAACAGAGAACCGAGAGCCGAGAGCCGAGAGCCGAGAACCGAGAACCGAGAACCGAGAACCGAGAACAGAGAACAGAGAACAGAGAACAGAGAACAGAGAACAGAGAAAGGATAATCTGTCCTGGACAGGTTGCAACAATCAGATTCGCTAATTTCTGTGCGGAGGCGCGCAGGAAAGCGGCGACTTAACCGGCAATGGCAGGAGCGCAGATGTTTTGTTCGGTTTTCGGCGCGCATGCGCGGGGCCTGGTTGCGCTGTTTCTGACAGGAGCCGTGTGGCTGGCGGCGGCGCGAATGCTGGTTGCTCAAACCGCAACCGAGGGTCCTGATGCTGCGTGCGCGGGGAAGAACCGCATCGGCCAGGTGAAAGTGAGCGGGTTCACTTTCGCCACTTATTCCAGCGACTTTGGATCGTGCCTGAGGGTCGTGTCAGGGGGCAAAACCGTGTTCAGCCATGCCGCTGCGAGTTTTACTCTGGGGCAGGATGCCAGCACTGACGGCAACTACCTGGGCGTTCCCAACGGCGCCGACGTGACCGGACGCGGCCATCCCGACATGATCGTCTCTGAATTCACGGGCGGGGCGCACTGCTGCATGAGCCATTACGTGTTCGAGCTTGAGCCGCAGTTCAAACTGCTGGCGACGCTCCACGATGCCGATGACGACCTGGCCCACTTCGAGCGCGAGAAGGACGGGCGCTACATCTACATCACCGCCGACTGGACCTTTGCGTACTGGCCCGGTTGCTTTGCCTGCTCGCCGGCGGAGGTGGTCACGCTGCGCTGGGCGGATGACGCCAAAGGAGGCGGATTCCACCTGGCGCGCGACAAGATGCAGCGGCCGGCGCCAACGCCCGCCCAATGGAGCAAGAGCCTGGCGGCAGCGCGCAAAGTCGTAAGCCAGGGAGACCCGAACAGCATTGGCACAACTCTCTGGCAAACGGTCCTCGATCTTATTTACACGGGACACTCGGACCTGGCGTGGAAGTTTGTGGATGCTGCCGGACCCAAGGCGCAGCAAAAGCCCTTCCCTTCTCTTGCGGACTTCTGCGGATTGCTGAAGCAGAGCGCGTACTGGCCGGATCTGGAACCGACGCTGAAGGAGGCGCCGGCAGCATGCACGGGACCGGCCGCGGCAGCACACAAGTAACGAGCATCGATGCCGACGAAGCCATCGCCATGAATTACTCTCATAATTGCGATTCATTCATGCACAGGGGAAGCCGAGTTTGCGCATTGTTCTGTCGAACATTGGGACCTTTGGCGACATCAATCCGCTGATTGCCCTCTCGCTCGAGCTCAAGCGCCGCGGCCACTCGCCGGTGCTGGCGCTGCCCAATGTCTACCGGCCGAAGATCGAGCCGCTGGGCCTGGAATTTCACACGTTGCGGCCCGACATCGATCCTCATAACACCAAGCTGATCGAGATGATTTATGACGTGAAGAAGGGCACGGAGACGGGGCTGCGCGAGTTTCTGTTTCCGGTGTTGCGCGAGACCTATGACGACCTGCTGGAGGCGGCGACGAAGCCCGAGCGCGCCGACCTGCTGCTTTTGGGCGAGCTGAACTACGCGGGTCCGATCGTGGCCGAGGTGACGGGCATCAAGTGGGCGAGCTATGTTCTGGCGCCGTTTTCATTTTTCTCGGCATTCGATCCGCCGGTGCTGCCGCCGTACCCAAGGCTGGCGCGCGCCGACAAGGTGGTGGGGATGGGCCGGGCGATGCGCCGGCTGGCGCGATTTGTGACGCGGCACTGGCCTGAGCCGATCTACGAATTGCGGCGCGAACTCGGTTTGCCCCGGGGAAAGAACCCGATCTTCGACGCGAAGCACTCGCCGAACCTGGTTCTGGCGCTGTTCTCGCGGGTTCTGGGCGTGGAGCAGAAGGATTGGCCGCCGAATACGCTGATCACGGGATTCTGCTTTTACGACTCCGACGCGGGCAATGCGGCGCTGCCGGGGAATCTTGAGCAATTTCTCGCGGCCGGCGAGGCGCCGGTTGTTTTTACGCTGGGCTCGGCGGCGGTGCTGGCCGCCGGAGATTTCTATGAGCTGTCGGCGCGCGCGGCAAAGAAATTGGGGGTGCGCGCTGTGCTTCTCATCGGCAACGATTCGCGCAACCGGCCGCAAGCAACGATTCCGGAATCGATTTGCGTTGCCGAGTACGCGCCGTATTCGGCGCTTTTTCCGCGCGCGTCTCTGGTTGTGCATCAAGGCGGCGTGGGAACGACGGCGCAATGCCTGCGAGCCGGGCGGCCGATGCTGATCATGCCGTACTCGCACGACCAGCCGGACAACGCGCGGCGCATGCGGCGCATGGGAGTGGCGCGGGTCATCCAGCGCTCGGACTACAAGCCGTGGGGGGTGGCGCGCAAGGTGAGGGCGATGCTGGCGGAAGCGAAGTACGAGGCGGCGGCTCGCCTGGCGGCGGAACGGGTGGCGGGGGAAGACGGCGTGAAGACGGCGTGCGATGCGCTGGAGAGGCTGGGAAACAGGGGTTCGTGAGTCGTGGGTCGTGGTTCGTGGTTCGTGGATCGTGGTTCGTGAGTCGTGGATCGTGGTTCGTGATTCGTGGTTCGTGGTTCGTGGTTCGTGATAGAACGGCTACGCGACGGTGATGGCCGCGACTTCATAGTCGTCGACCGCTGGAATGGTGAAGCGAAGCTCCTGGCCGTCGAGCTTGAACGGGACAGATTGTTCTGCGCGCAGCAGCTCGACCGATTTGACGCGCACGCCGGCCGGCAACCTGATGCCGACGCGCTGCTCGCCGAGGGGCTGCACATTTTGCAGCCAGCCGTGAAACGCGTTGGCATTGGAGTAGTTGAGCA
>Ga0335074_10011604_pt1 | contig 12316 bp, 11 predicted proteins | sample Lox_Sample_23_FD_206715 | JGI IMG/M metagenome (GOLD analysis project Ga0335074, IMG submission 206715) | Soil microbial communities from Loxahatchee National Wildlife Refuge, Florida, United States - Lox_Sample_2.3 | ecosystem: Environmental > Terrestrial > Soil > Wetlands | place: USA...
TGGCGGGCCGCGCCCAGGGCCACGTACTCGCCTGGCTCGGGCACGCTGACCTGGCAGCCGAAGATGCCGGGGGCGATCTGGCGGACGGCAGGCGACTTGGCCCCGCCGCCGATCAGCAGCACCCGCTGGGCTGGGCGGGGCCCCGCGGCGGCGCTTCCGGCAGCGGGTCCCCCAGCTGCCGGCGCCCCGGGCAAAGCCAGCAGGCTGGCGGCGTCGGCAAGCGAGGCGAGCACGGCCTCGACGGTGGCCCGGGCCAGGTTCTCCCGGGTCGCGTTGCGCGTGGTCAGGCCGCGGAGCACACCAGTCGCGTCGGGGCGGTCAGGGGTCCGCTCACCGTCCAGGTAGGGCAGCAGCGTGATCCCGCCCGCGCCCGGCTGGGCAGCGAGCGCCAATGAGTCGAACCCGGCGAGGTCGGTGCCGAGCAGCGACGCGATCGCGTCCAGCACCAGGCCCGCGTTGATCGTGCAGACCAGCGGGAGGAACCGGCCGGTGGCATCGGCGAAACCGGCCACAGCGCCGGACGGGTCGGCGGCGGGCACCTCGCTGACCGCGAACGCGGTCCCCGACGTCCCGATTGAGACGGCCACATCGCCGGGGCCGAGGCCAAGGCCGAGCGCGGCGCCCATATTGTCGCCGGTCCCGGCGGACACCGCAGCACCCCACGAGGTCTCCCCGGCCACCTCGGCCGGCCTGGCCACCCGCGGCAGGATCAGCGGGTGGCCGATGGCGGCCTTCACGAGGTCGGGCAGCCATTGCCCGGAGGCGGGCGAGAAGTAGCCGGTACCCGACGCGTCACCGCGGTCGGTCACTCCCACGATCTCGGGCCCCGCGCCAGGCCCGCCGCGCAGGCGCCAGGTCAGCCAGTCGTGCGGCAGCAGCACGGCCGCGGCGCGCCGGGCGTTTTCCGGCTCGCGCTCGGCCAGCCAGCGCAGCTTCGTGACCGTGAACGAGGCCGTGGGCACGCTGCCGGTGTTGCTTGCCCACCACTGCGGTCCGCCCATCTCGGTGACCAGCTGGGCCGCTGCGCCGGCCGAGCGCAGGTCGTTCCACAGCAGCGCGGGCCGGATCACCAGGCCCTCGTCGTCCAGGACGACCATGCCGTGCTGCTGGGCCGCCACGCCAACGGCGGCAGCGCGCTGCAGCAGGCCGCCACCAGCCTGCTGCAGCGCCGCCCACCATGCCGCCGGGTCGGCCTGCGTGCCCTCCGGATGGGGCGCGCTGCCGCGGGCCACCACTGTGCCGTCCTCGGCCTGGCACAGCACGACCTTGCAGGACTGGGTCGACGAGTCGACGCCGGCCACCAGCATGGCTGCCCCTTCCGCCACCAGTTCCTTCCACCTACCCCCTTATGTCATAGGTCACCAAGGAGCGGGCGGGAAGGGTAGTGCGCAGCGACCCGTTCTGTATCAGGACTGGCGCCTGGGCCGCGGTGTCGCTGGTGGAGTCGGTCAGGTAGGGGACGGCCACGCCGAACCCGGGCAGCGACGTGCGCCGCAGCGAGATCGTCATGGGCTGCGGCGTCGTGGCCGTATTGAGCGCCACAACAGCGATCGACCCATTGGTATTACGGAACGCGGTCAGCTCCACACTCGAATTGGCGCTGGCCGCCCCGAGGCGCACAGCACCGGGCCGGATGAACCGGCTGTAGTTAGCGAACGCCCAGAGGCGGCCCGACGCCGACACCGTGTCGTTGGCGTTGATCAGTATGAGGCCCTCGTTGTCGCCGTTCTCTGAAGTGGTGCTCGATCCCCACCAGTACGGGAACGCGTTCAGGTTGGCCGCGGTGAGCCCGGCGTAGATGTTCTGGGCCCAGGAGAAACCCGAGGTAGTTCGCGTATGCCAGTCACCGCTGGTGCAGGTGGCGCCGGGGACACCGCACAGGGTTCCGCCGTTGTCGGTCGCGTCGTTGGTCTTCATGAACGCCGGGGCGCTCCAGGCGTCGGCGAACACCTAGGTGGCCGCACCGTCGATGACGCCCGATGGGCCCGCGCTCGCGGCGTCAGCTGGCGCCGCGGTGGTCAGGGCGACTGCGACGGCCGCCGCGAGGGCAGCCGCCACGAGCCATCGCATGAAGTTCTGCTGCATCTTCCGGGAACCTCCTCGTTACCGGGGTTCGGGACGGCGTCATCCGAAAATATTCGGAAACTTTCCGGAAACCTATCCTGGCAAGAGACGATCCACGGTGCAAGACATTGGCGGGCGGGGCTGCGACTCGGCTCGCGAAAAACCCGATTACGGCGCGACCAGAACAGGCAAGTAGCCCAGACCGCAACGACCCAGCCGGCAACGGAGCGCGGCGGCTGCCGGACTGACGAGGGCGGGCGCGGCGGCCAGGCTAGCCTACGTCGTGCACGGTGACGGGGGTGGTGAGGACCCGGTCCGAGCCAACGGAGCGCTCGGGGCCGTGCAGCTCAAGCGACCCGTTCAGCCGCACGTCCTGCGACGAGGAGCCGATAGCGACCTCGATCAGGCCCGGCTCCACGACCAGGCCGCCGTCGAGGCCTGCGAACGCGGTCCGGTCGGCATGCAGCCGGAACAGCACCCGGCGGGCCTGGCCCGGCTGCAGCGCGATCCGCACGAAGCCGGCCAGGTAACGCAGCGGCCGGGCTACCTGCGCGACCGGGTCGCTCAGGTAAAGCTGGACCACCTCGTCCCCGGCCAGGTCACCCGAGTTTCGGACGGTGCAGCCGATCTCGGCGGCGCCGGCTGTGGCGATCCTGGCTGGCCCGCCGTGGGCGATGCCGACGGTTTCGCTCTCGCCGTCCACGGGCCGGATCACCAGGTCGGAGTACTCGAAGCTGGTGTACGACAGCCCGTGCCCGAACGGGAACAGCGGCGTGGGATCCACCGAGCTGACCTCGGTCCGGGCTGCCGGCCGGGTTGTCAGGTACCCGGCAGGCTGCGACCCGGGCAAGGCGGGCAGCTCAAGCGGCAGCTTGCCGCCCGGCACCACCCGGCCGGACAGGACGCCAGCGATAGCGGCTGCTCCCTCCTGGCCAGGGAAGTATGTCTGCAGCGCGGCCGCGAGCTTGGCCGCGGCTGGCCCGATCGCGTACGGCCTGCCAGTCACCAGCACCAGGACCACCGGCTTGCCCGTCGCGACCAGTTGCTCAAGCAGGTCGCCCTGGAGCCCGGGCAGCGACAGGTCGCCTGCGTCGCACCCCTCGCCGGAGCTGCCCCGGCCGAAGTGGCCGGCCTCATCTCCGATCAGCGCGACCACCACGTCCGAGCTGCGGGCGCATTCCACGGCCGCGGCGATCCCAAAGCGCTCGGCTGACCGCACGCCGGACCCGGGCGCGAACTCGACGACCGCGCGCGGGAACTCGGCCCGCAGCGCTTCCAGCGCGGTCGAGGCGACCAGCCCGGCACCGTCGCCTGCCGGCTCGCCCCGGTCGGAGGCACCGTCCCGTTCGGCCAGCCCGCCTAGGTGCCTGGGGAACGTGTAGCCGCCGAAGAACGCCAGCGGGTCGTCGGCCAGCGGTCCGACGACGGCCAGGCGCGCGTCCGGGCGCAGCGGCAGCACACCGTCGTTGACCAGCAGCACGACCGACTCCTCGGCCAGGCGCCTGGCCAGGTCACGGTGCGCTGGCGGGTTCAGGTCGATGGGGCTGCCCTCGGCCGGCCCGTCCGGGGCCGGGTCCAGCAGCCCGAGCTCGAACTTCTGCCGCAGCACCCGGCCAGCCGCGCGGTCGACGAGGTCCTCGGGTACCTGGCCGGCCGCGATCTGGCCGGCCAGCGGCGGGCCGTAGCACCGGACGTTCGGCAGTTCCATGTCTATCCCGGCGCGCAGCGCGATCGCGCCCGCCTCGGCCGGGGACGCCGCCACGCCGTGCATGGCCTCAAGGAACGAGATGCCGAAGTAGTCGGATACGACCACGCCGTCGAACCCAAGCTGCTCCCGCAGGACATCGGTCAGCAGCACCCGGTCGGCGTGCGCGGGCACGCCGTCGATAGCCACGTAGGACGGCATCACCGAGCCCGCCCGGCCCTCACGGATGGCCATCTCGAACGGCGGCAGGAACACGTCGGCGAACTCACGCTGACCGATGCTCACCGGGGCCATGTTCCGCCCGGCCCGCGAGGCCGAGTAGGCCACGAAGTGCTTGAGCGTGGCCACCACACCCGCTGACTCCAGGCCGCGCACGTAGGCGGTGCCGATGACCCCCACCAGGTAGGGATCCTCGCCGACAGTTTCCTCGACCCGGCCCCAGCGCGCGTCCCTGGCCACGTCGAGCACTGGGGCCAGGCCCTGGCGCGCCCCGACCGCGCGCATGCTCGAGCCGATGGCCGCGGCCATCTCCTCGACCAGCGCCGGATCGAACGACGCGCCCCACGCGGGCGGCGCGGGGAACACCGTCGCCCCCCAGGCCATGAGCCCGGTGAGGCATTCCTCGTGCACCAGGGCCGGGATGCCGAACCGGCTCGCGCCGGAAATCTGCGCCTGCAGGGCGGCCAGGGCCTCGACACCACCGGCCGGGGTCACCGGGCGGGTGCCGAACACCCGGGTGAGCTGCCCGAGCCCGTCGCGGATCAGCTCGGCGAACATGGGCGAGCCGTCGGTGAACTCGCCCTGAAGCGGCGCCACCTGACCGCTGTCAGCCGGGTCGTTCAGCCAGACAGCGGACAGCTGGGCCAGCTTCTCGGCCAGCGTCATCCGGCCGAGCAGGTCGGCCACGCGTTCCGGCACCGGGCGGGACGGGTCGCGCCACGCCTCGGTCCCGTCCGGGCCCGGGCCGGCCGCTGCCCTGCCAGCCAGCAGGTCAGCGGACACGGCCGAGCCGTCGGCGGCCCGAGGTGGGGCTCCGGTGACGCTGGTGTCGCCGGGGGTCGCCTGCCGGTGCACGTTCATCAATGGGCCCTCATCCCGTTTCTTTGTGGGCGGTTGATTCCCTCACGACCAGCTCGGTGGCCAGCTCGACGCGGCGGCTCCGCGGCTGGACGCCCTCGATAAGCTCGCCCAGCATCTGCGCTGCGACCTGGCCCATCTCCGACAATGGCTGCCGCACCGTGGTCAGCGGCGGTGACACCCACCGGGCCGCTGGCAGGTCGTCGAAGCCGACGACGCTCAGGTCCTGCGGGATGCGCAGCCCACGGCGGCGCGCTGCCTCGTAGACCCCCAGCGCCTGCTGGTCGCTGCCGGCGAAGATCGCGGTCACGTCACCGACCTCGAGCAGCTCGTTGCCGTGCTCGAAACCGCCCTCGTGGTAGAAGTTTCCGTGGCGTACCAGGGCAGGGTCGTACGGGATACCAGCTCGCTCCAGCGCCGAGCGGTACCCGGCCAGCCGCGCCCGGCTGCACAGGTAGTCGGCGGGCCCGGTGATCACGCCGACCCGCGTGTGGCCGAGGCCGAGCAGGTGATCAGCTGCCGCCATGCCGCCGGCCCAGTTCGTCGCGCCGACGCTGGGCAGGTCGGGGTCGGGAAGGTTCACCGGGTCGACGACGACCAGCGGGATTCCCTCGCTCCTGAGCTGCCGCAGCTGCGGCATGGTCAGCTCGGACGTGACCAGGATGACCCCGTCGGTGTCGTGCCTGGCCAGCGCTCCGGTCCAGCTCGCCGGCCGGGCGTTGCCATGACGGACAGCCGAGACCGCCGCGCCCATCTGCTGACTGGCGCACCAGTCCTCGATGCCGCGCAGGATCTCGACTGCCCACGGGCTGTCCAGGCCGTTGAAGACCACGTCGACGAGGCCAGCCCGGTTCCGTCCGCGACGCGATCCTGGCCGCTGGTACTTGAGCTCGCCGAGCAGGTGCTCCACCCGCATCCGGGTCTCAGGCGCGACGTCGGGATGCCCGTTCACGACCTTCGAAACCGTGGGCAGGGACACCCCGGCCTGGGCGGCCACCGCGGCCAGCGTGGGCCGGCGTGCCGGGCGCGACCCCCCCGGGTCCTCCGTACTCAGCGGTGCCTGCCTGCCACGCCGCGCCGCACCGCGGGCAACGCGCCCGTTACCGCCGCCAGCGTTTGGCGACGCATCCATGCCAGGCACGGACTCACCATCCTTCCCCCCTAAAAGCCCGGCAGCCACGTCGGTGCCGGAGCGCGTTTCCGAAAGCATTCGATTCCGGTATCGTAACGTATCTGCAATGCATGCCGAATGTTTCGGGGCGTGGCAGCGTGACGACAGTCACGCTCGGCCGGACTCAGCTCACGGCGAGGCTGCCGGGCAGGTGGGCGCCAAGGGCAGACGGTGAAGTATCTGGTAGTCGAGGGACGGGAATGTCTGTTCCCGTATGACCAGCAGTTCGCTGACCCCGATGTGGAGGCTGAGTTGGGTAGCTGCGAGCCATCGCAGCAGCGATGCCGGGTCATGGAGCGGCCCGGCGTAGCGGAACAGGGTGATGTGGGCGAGGTCGCCCGCGCTTCCGCTGCCCGGGATGTGCAGCGCCGACTTTGGAACCTGCAGCAGCGATGGCTGTACCCGCAGCGCGCGTGCCTGGAGAGCGCCCAGCGCGGCCGCCGCGACGAGGCCGGGCCGGACGAACACGTTGTAGGCCAGGCACGGCTGGCCCCAGCGATCGGCAAGCAGCAGCTGGTTCGCCAGCACGGCGGGCGCGTGCTGGCGCTGCACGCCTGCGGCTGGATTGTCCACGGGCTGCAACTTACCGGCGGCGGGTCTTGCCTGTTCCTCAGGCGGCTTGGGCAAACCCCTCATATCTAGCTGCGGCGGGGCGCCCAGGAGAAGCGCATCACGGCGATAACCAGCCCGGCGACGCCCCAGGCGAGCACGACAAGGACCGGGACGACAGCGAACCGCGCGCCGTGGTTGGTCGCGGGCACAAACGCTGCCTGAAGCGCCACGGCCAGCGGCCGAACCGGCAGCACGCCGGCCACGTCGAGCACCCAGCGCGGCAGGACGTTGTCAGGAATGTAAATGCCGGAGATGAAGTAGACGGGCAGCGTCGCGAACTGCGTCATCGGACCGGCGGAGTCGGCGCTGCCGACGATCGTGCTCAGTGCGTACGCCAGGCAGCAGAACGCGGCCGAGCCGATGATGCAGACCACGAGCGTCACGCCGATCACCGGCCAGCTCAGGTGCACGCCATAGCCAAGTGACCCGATCGCGACCAGGATCGCGACCACGACCAGCCCAGACACGATGCTGGTGACCGCGTCGGCAGCGATCAGCACCCACGCGGGGACGGGTGTCGCCCGGCGCCGCTTAAGCGAGCCCGACTCGCGCTTAGCGACAACTGAGATAAGCAGGTTGACCAGGGCGCTACCGACAATCGCCATCGCGGCGATGTGCGGCACGTAGTACTCGCCGATCTTGAGTTTCTGGCCGCCGGCCGACGCGCTGCCGTTCTTGCCGAACAGCAGGACCAGGAGCACGAGCAGCACCACGGGCACGGCCACCGTGAAGATGCGGGCGCGGGTGTTGCGCAGGTAGGCCCGCATCTCGTAGCGGACCTGGTGGCCAACCAGCGGCAGCGCGTTCACTCGTGCTCTGCGCGCCTCCAGCGTGGTCATGAACTCTCCTTGGTCAGCCGGAGGTAGATCTCCTCGAGCGTGGGCCGGTGCACGCTGAGGTCGCCGAGCGGGTACCCGCGCTGCAGCGCCCATGTGGTCAGCGGCTGCAGCACCTGGACCGGGTCCTCGTGAACGATCTCCGCCGCTCCATGGCTGTTCGCGGTCACCGGCGCGGGCAGCGCCGGAAGATCGGCGACGGTCAGATCTTCGGGAATCCTGAACGTTATCGTGCTGGCGTCCGTGGCCCGGCCGCCGATCGTTTCGGGGGTGCCTGAGGCCACGATCCGCCCGGCAGCGATGATCACGATGCGGTCGGCGAGCGTCTCGGCCTCTTCCATGTAGTGGGTCGTCAGGAAGATCGTCTTGCCGAGATCGCGCAGGCCAGCGATGACGTCCCAGGCGGCGCGGCGGGCCGAAGGGTCGAATCCGGTAGTCGGCTCGTCCAGGAAGATCAGCTCGGGGTCGCCGATGAGCGCCAGAGCCATGTCGAGACGGCGGAGCTGCCCACCGGAGAGCCGGTCACACCGGCTGCCTGCCTTTCCGGTCAGCCCCACAAGGTCCAGCGCCCGGGCAACGGGCAGCGGCCGCGGATAGTACCCCGCGTACATCGACAGGCATTCGGAGACCGTGAGCAGCGCCTCGGGCGCAGACTCCTGCAGCACCACCCCCACCCGGGCGCGCCAGTCCGGCCCGGCGTGCGCCGGGTCGGCGCCCAGTACCTGAACCTCGCCGCCTGTGCGCTTGCGGAAGCCCTCAAGGATCTCGACGGTGGTTGTCTTGCCTGCCCCGTTGGGCCCGAGGAACGCCAGAATCTCGCCCCGGGCCACATCCAGGTCGATGCCCCGGACCGCCTCGTAGTTCCCGTACTTCATCCGCAGCCCGCGCACGGTCACGACGTCTTGCCGCGTTCCCGCCGCCGCCTGCACGGCCGGTGCACCGCCGGCCAGTGCGGGCTCAGTCATTTGAGGGCCCAGTCATTTGAGGGCTGGTCATTTGAGGGCTCAGTCATCAGCCTGGAACTCCTTGTTCTCGCCGATGACAGTGGCCACCTGCCGCGCGATCCCCATGTTGTTGATCACCATCGTGATCACGAACAGCGGGAACGTGCCGGAGCCGCGGATGTTGAAGACCGTGCCGCCGGACTCCTCACTCATGCTGGCCCTGGCCTGGACAAATACGTTCTTCCTGATGTTCAGTTCCCTGTCACCGACAGGGGTGACCTTCAGCTTGCCGCCAAGGCTTCCGCTGATCGCCTCAGCTGCCTCCTCGGCCGAAATGTTGCGGCGTCTGACCTTGACCAGGGGCATGACGTCTCCTTGCCAGCCTTGTCGTCCCTGCCATCTATCGATTCGACCTAGTAGAAGGCAACCCATGCCGAGCCGCCAAGCGCGAACTCGGGTGTGCTGATGCTAACCCCAACCGGGGAGACTTCTCCATAGTTCACCGACTTTGCCCGGTTCGGGCTGGGGCCAGCGTTCATTAAAAATAGATCGGTTCGACCTAAGTCACGGCGCGGCTACGGGGGGTTAGGCTGCTCAGCATGGCGGCACGACGGCTGACCGACTTCGAGCAGGTGCTGCTGGGGCTTATCGCTGCCGCGCCGTCGGCCGGCTATGACCTGAAGCACCAGTTCGCTATGACGCCGCTGGGCGTGTACCAGCCGAGCTCCGGGGCGCTCTACCCGGCGCTGCGCCGCTTGGAGCAGGCCGGCCTGCTGCGGGCCGAGCCCGACGGTAATGGGCGCGCGAGGCGGAGGTTTGTTTACCACGTCACTGAGCCGGGCCTGGCCGCTCACGCAGCCTGGGTCCGCCAGCCGGTCAACCCGGCGACCGTCGGCACCGACCTGCCTCTGCACCTGATGCGCTTCGTGATGATGGAGCGGCTGCTGTCCCGGGACGAGGTGCTTGGGTTCCTGGCGTCCCTGCGGGACGCGCTGGCCGCGTTCCTCGACAAGCTGGAGGCCTACGCGACGGACGCGGCCCCCGGACTTGGCGGCCATCACCCCGCTCTGGCACTGGATCACGGGATTTCGAACTACGTCGCGAGCCTGGCGTGGACGAAGCGGACGATTAATGTCCTCGCAGGCCAGGAACGCCCTGATCGGGCCCCGGCTCAGCCCTGATCAGGAACGGCCAGTTCGCCGAGCTGCGACCAGTTGTCCTGCGGGACCGTGAAGTTGACGATCCGCGGCGTCCGGGCCAAGTGCGGCGGGAGTGACCGCTGAGCGTTCTTGAAATGATCGGAGCGAACGTGCGCGGCACCGGCTGCGTCGTCGCGGAACGCCTCGACCAGAACGTACTCGTTCGGGTCGTCAAGGCTCCGCGACCAGTCGAACCACAGGCAGCCCGGCTCGGACCTTGTGGCCTGGGTGAACTCGGCGGCGATCTCCGGCCAGCGGTCGGCGTCCTGCGGCTTCACCTGGAACTTAGCGGTAATGAAGATCATGGCTGCGGCTCCCCTGCTTGTCACCCGTCGGGCTGACACTGTCGCGCTGGCACCATCGTCTCGCACCGCAGTCATGACACAGTGACATGACACAGTGACATGACACAGTGACATGGCCGCGGAGGCGTGACCGCGCTATGCGCGCTTGGGCGGACGCGCTATGCGCGCTGCGGGCAGAGCGCGCTGCGGACAGAGAGAGTCTCCGCGGCGGCTCCTATGCTGGGCGGATGCGGGTGGTTTCACTGCTGCCGTCGGCGACCGAGATCGTGTACGCGCTTGGCCTGGGCGATGACCTGGTCGGCGTGACGTTCGAGTGTGACGAGCCCCCGTCGGCCCGTGCCGACAAGACGGTGGTCGTCGGCGGCCGGGACACCCGCGGGATGAGTCCCGGTGAGATCGACAGCTATGTCCGCAACCAGCTGGCGTCTGGCGGCGACCTGTACACGCTGCACGCTGATGCGCTATCCGCGCTGCGGCCCGACCTGATCCTCACCCAGGATCTGTGCCGCGTGTGCGCGCTTCCGTCCGGGCATGTCGAGGACGCCCTGCGCTACCTGGGGTGCCGGGCCGATGTTCTGTCCCTTGATCCGCATTCGCTCGATGACGTGCTGGACTCGATCCTCGCCGTCGGGCGGCGGACCGGCACGCCGGACCGGGCAGCGCGCCTGGTCGCGGAGTTGCGGGCCCGGCTTGCCCGCGTCGCCGCGGCGGTGGCCGGGCGGCGCCGTCCCCGGGTCGCCGTGATCGAGTGGGTCGATCCGCCGTTCACCGCCGGGCACTGGGTACCCGACCTCGTGCGCGCCGCCGGCGGAGAACCGGTCGCCGCCCGGCCAGGCAAGCCGTCCATGCAGACGAGCTGGCAGACGATCGCCGCTGCGGCGCCCGAGTATGTGGTGGTCGCCCCGTGTGGGTTCCACCTGGCAGGCGCGGCGGAGCAGGCACGATCCGTGGCCGAGGCCCTGCCCGGAGTGCCGGTCTGGGCCATCGACGCCGACGGGATCGTGGTACGCCCTGGGCCCCGGCTTGTGGATGGCGTCGAGGCCATAGCCTCGATACTCCATCCCGATGCGCTGCAGGCTGGCTGGCCGGCGGTGCAGCCGGTCACTCTCGCGAGCTGACATGACCATGCTCCCGGCGACTACGATGACCAAGTCGCCAACGCGCGGGGAGATAGCGGGATGCCAGGGGCGCAGGAGCGGTCGGACCAGCTAGCCGAGCCGAGCGCGGGCACCCGTTCGCCCGACACCCTGAGTGCGCCCGACCGGCCCGAGCAGGGCTCGGTCGGCGATCTGCGGCGGCGGCTTGAGCGACTGCCTGCGGGCCACCCGTCGTCTCCGTTCAATGACGATCTCACTCACAAGCCGCCGGTCGTTCGGCTGAAAGACTTGGAGTTGCCGCTGCAGGGCGGCGAGCGTGGCGTTCCGGCCCCGACTGCTGCGGAAGCCGCGAACTCGGCGGCGAACTCCGCGCAGACGGGGACCGCGGCGCAGGCGGGGACCGCAGCGCAGGCGGGGACCGCAGCGCAGGCGGGGACCGCAGCGCAGGCGGGGACCGGCACGGCGCAGGCGGGGACCACGGCGCAGGCGGGGACCACGGCGCAGGCGGGGACCGCGGCAGACGGCGTGGACCCATCGCTGGCCGCGAACTCCGGGCAGCCGGCGAATTCGGGGCAGCCCGCGAACTCGGGACAGCCGGCGAACTCCGGGCAGTCGGCGACCACAGCGGACGACACGGTTCTCGGGCATGCCGCGAGCCCAGCGCCGACCGCATCCTCCGCGCAGAACGCGAACTCTAAACAGAGCGCGAACTCCGTGTCGGCCACGAACTCGATGCACACCGCAAACCTTTCGGCGTCCGAGCACTCGGGGGTGGCCGAGGACTCGGAGCTGGCCCAAGACTCGCCCCAAGTCGGGAACGCTGCTTTGCCCGTAGAAGCCGCGCTGGCAGAAGAGGCCGCGCTGGCGGGAAGCTCCTCGCTGACGGAAGATCCAGCCCACGTCAACTCCGGTGAAGCGTATGAGCCAGCCGATGGCGCGTTCGTGGCCGCGGCGCCCGAGCCCGCCAGGCGCAACGGCTCAGGCAGCCCGGACGCCCTCGCCAACGGGATGAGCGCCGCTGGGATGAACACCGCCGAATGGACGGCCAACGGATACGCCTCCCCCTACCCGGACCCTCCCTCTGACGGCCGCGACGCCGACGGCAGGCTTGCCCAAGCCGGCCCAGCCCGCCCTGCCCCGGCAGGCCCACTGCCCTCGGACACACTGCCCTCGCGCCCACCCTCAGGCCCACCGCACTCAGGCCCACCGCACTCAGGCCCACCGCACTCAGGCCCGCCGCACTCGGATCCAGCCCGTTCCGGCCCGGCCCAGCCTGGTTCACCGCGCTCCGGCCCACCTCGCCCCG
>Ga0335074_10011605_pt1 | contig 12316 bp, 11 predicted proteins | sample Lox_Sample_23_FD_206715 | JGI IMG/M metagenome (GOLD analysis project Ga0335074, IMG submission 206715) | Soil microbial communities from Loxahatchee National Wildlife Refuge, Florida, United States - Lox_Sample_2.3 | ecosystem: Environmental > Terrestrial > Soil > Wetlands | place: USA...
TTCCCACCAGAACCAGCCCACCAGAATGATAGCGACGATCGCCACCAGGAAGACGATTGGCTTGGCCGCCCGGTGCTTTTGAAAGAGACCGCGCCGGTCCTCCTCGCGACGACGCACGTCGATGTCTTCGTGGTTGTCCTCGCGATTGTCCTCTGGCGGCTCAGACCGCTCGATCTCGTTTGGCTCAGTTGTGGTCGGACTCATGTGTTCTCCGCCTGTTTCCTTTGATTCCCGATGACCGGTATCGCACGACTACCTTTCTGCGCCCACCGGCTCGCTGCCGCTGGCCGACCGCGCCGTCGGAGTGGCCTGTACCTCGCCCCAAGTCCCCGTCGCATTCGCTGCGGGATTGGGAGATGGCGTTGACGGCGGCGCCGGAGTTGCTGGAGTGCTCGGCGGCGTTCTGCTTCCCGGATTCGCCGGCAATACGCTTCCCGGCTCCGACAGATATTGCGTCACCGCCTGTTCTGCATTCCCGATAGCTCGCGCCAGCAGCACCTTCGCGATGTTATGCGCATAAAGGCTCTCGATGTATTGCTCGTTGGCCGAGGCCAGCTGCTGCTGCGCCTGGATTACTTCCACGTTGTTCGTTACCCCGGCGGCAAAACGGTCTTGTGACTGTTCCAGCGTCTGCTGCGCATAATCCAGACCTGTCTTGGCCACTTCCACTTGTTGTGCAGCGGCTTTGATATCGAGCAATGAGTCCTCGATATCCTGCTCGATGCTGGCGCGAAGGTTATCGACCTGCGCCTGACGCTCTTTTATCACCGCCTCATCCTGCTGGATGTCGGCTTCGACTCTGCCGCCCTGAAAGATCGGGAGGTTGAGCGTGGCTGCCGCCGTCCAGTTCGGCGCCAGGGAACTGGGCGTGAATCCCAGCACTCCATAGTTTGCCATGAATCCGATATACGGCAGACGCTGCTGCCAGGCTGCTTCTCTTGTGTACTGCGCCGCCCGCAAGGACGCCAAAGCCGCCTGATAATCGGGCCGGGTTTGCAGCGCTCGCTGATAGGCGTTCTCTAACTCCTCTTCCGGGAGCGGATGATAGGGAACACGGTTGACCAGCCGGAACTTTTGTGTCACCGGCAATCCGATGACGCGTGCCAGTGCGATACGCTGCTTCTCCAGATCGTTCTGCGCCTGGATGAGGATGGACTGCTGCGTCTGCAATTGCACGCGCGCACGCAAAGTGTCGATCTGTGGAGCAAGGCCGGCATTCTCCTGATCGACGGCCAGCTGGTACAGCGCCTGCGCCGCCTTGAGTTCGGCTTCGGCAGCAGTTACGCGCGACTCGTTGGCAATGGTGAGCAGGTAATTTGCGCCCACAGCTAGGACCACCGTGTCGCGGGCGTCGCGATAGGTGTACTGCGCCGCTTTGACGTTTTGCGATGCGGCGTGAAGATTGTTGAAATATTGCAGACTCAGAGGCGTCCACGTGCCCGTGGCTTGCAATTCTGTCAAACCGAAGGGGCCGATGGAACTGGGAAAGCCGGGAAAGTTACTGAAGCCAAATGCCTTCAGATTCAGGCGCTCTGCTTCTTCCGAAAATGCTCCGTTCACCACCGGCATCAAGTCGGCGAGGGTGCGCAGCCGGGCAGCACGCGTCTGGTCGGTGACACGATCACTCAAGTAGAGTCCAAGATTGTATTTCAAACCGCGCTCCAGCGCGCCCTCCACCGTGAGATCAATGATCTCCGGCGTCGCTTTGCCCTGAGGAATCGATCCGCTGAAGTTGTCCTGCGGTCGCTGAATGACTTGTTCGGCCGAAGGCAGGGGCGTGAGACCGGGAGTCTCTACCTGCGCCACCAGCGTGCGGCAACCCAGCAACAACACAGCTCCGAAGCAGAAATGACTCAATCGCAATGTATGCCGCCGAGCGGTGCTCTTTGTTCCTTCCATGTTGCATCTAGTACATACATGCATGTATGAAATAGTAACAACTATTGAACCGTTTTAGATGTGCGCCAGCGTAGCCGCGTTGCGCTAAATCGCATGCAATGCCAACGCGGGCATGGCTCTTCGATATGAAATCGCTCGCCTCGAAAATCCGCCGCCAGGAACGTTCTGAAGCGACTCGCGACCGGCTGATCCGCGCCGCCGAAAAAATTATTGCGCGCGACGGCTTCGAAGCCGCGAAACTGGAAGAGATCGCAGCCGAGGCGGGCTATACGCGAGGCGCCTTCTACGCCAACTTCAAGAGCAAGGAGGATCTTTTTCTCGCGCTGCTCGAGGGCGAAATCTCCCGTCGCATCGACACCGTCGAACGGCTGATGCGAAGCGTGCGTCATCCGGCAGACAAGCTGAAAGTATTTCGCGAGTTCTTCCTGACCATCTCTCAGGACCGGCGCTGGAGCCTGCTTTCGCTCGAATTCAAGCTGTTCGCAGTTAGGCATCCTGAGGTCAAAGCTCGGCTGGCCGCGATGAACCGGCGGCTGATCAAGCCGCGCATCGGCATCCTGCAGGACATCATGCAGTCCTCCGGCCGAAAGCTTTCGGCTTCACCCACCGCGGTCGCGATGTCTCTCTCGGCGGCCACCAATGCGCTGGCGCTGGAACACATGCTCGACCGCAGCATCATGCCGGAGCGGGAATTGAAGATCCTGCTGGCAAAATATTTCGACAGCCTTACCAGCGGACGAGGGGCGAATGGAGGGAAACGAGAAGCCGCAGGAAAATCGCCGCATTAAAATAAGAAGGCTAGCTGAAACTGGCGGTGCGTTCCTGGCGATTGACAAATCCCACTTCGCTGGTGGAAGGGCGCCCCATCAGGTCACGAATCGCGTCTTCCACATTCTTGCCTTGCTGCAGAATGGCATGCATCTGCTCGGTGATCGGCATCTCGACGCCCGCTTTGCGCGCCAGACCGACGGCGGCGTTGGTAGTGAGCACGCCTTCGGCAACCATGCCGTGCATCCCTGCGATGATGTCTGCCAGCTTGCGCCCGCGTCCTAGTTCAACCCCGACGGAGCGATTGCGCGACAGGCCGCCGGTACAGGTGAGCACCAGATCGCCCAATCCGGCCAAACCGGCCATGGTACTGGCTTTGCCGCCGCAGGCAACGACAAGTCGCGTCATCTCCGCCAGTCCGCGGGTGATAAGCGCGGCGACGGTATTGTGTCCCAGGTCAAGACCGGAAAGGACGCCGGCGGCGATGGCAATGATGTTTTTCAACGCGCCGCCGAGTTCCACGCCGACAACATCGTCGTTGGTGTAGACCCGGAATCGCGGATCGCTGAATTCCTTCTGCACGGTTACTGCGAGATCTTTGTCGGTCGAGGCGACGGCGACCGCAGTTGGATCCCCCTTGGCAACTTCCTTGGCGAAGCTCGGTCCACTCAGCGCGGCGATACGCGGACGAAATCCGTCAGTGCCGTTGCTGACAACTTCGGCAATCACCTCGGTCATGCGCGACAGCGAATCGTTTTCGATGCCCTTGGTCGCACTGACGAACAACATGCTGGAGCGCAAGTGAGGCAGCATCGTCTGAAACAGGCGGCGCGTGTGGTGCGATGGCATCACGCTGACCACGATCTCCGCTCCGCGCAGCGCTTCCTCCAAGCTGTTGGTGCAGCAGACCGGCTCCGGAATGAGCTGTCCCGGCAGGAACATCTGATTCATGCGAGCCGCGGCGATGCTGTCGCGTACTTCGACTTCGTGCGCCCAAAGCCTGACGCGGTGAGTCTTCTTGCGGCCGAGGACGGTGGAGATCGCCGTTCCCCACGCGCCTGCGCCGATGACCGCGATCTCACTCATAAAGCGAGCTTCCTCGAACTGTTCGGCAGCTTTGTAGCGCTACGGGTGGAGCACGCCTTTCAGGCGTGCATATCGCATATCCACAGGTCGCGCGCTTTAGCGCCTGAGGTAAGGTTTTCTACCTCAGCGGCTGAAGCCGATTTCTTGCCCAATCTCTGGCTGCACTGCTGAAGCAGTGCTCCACCCTTGAACCTTCAAAGCACTAGCGAAAACGATTCTCTGTGCCTGCCAGCAGGCGGCGAATATTATCTTTGTGGCGAATGATTATGAGCAGCGAAGAAATGCTTGTGAGAAGTGCAACTAACATGTTTGTTCGTGCAGGTGATGCGGTCAGATAAAACGAAACCGGAAAGCACACGGCGGCCACAATGCTCCCTAGCGAGACGTAACGAGTGAGAGCAACGACGAGCGCGAATGCGATCAGCGCAAACAACATTGCGCGGGGCGCCAAGGCAGCGAAGGCGCCAGCTGCAGTGGCAACTCCCTTGCCGCCTTTGAAGCGCAGCCAGAAAGGGTACATGTGGCCGACAATCGCAGTCAGGCCCGCCAATGCCATCACGACATCCGCAAGCTCGCCGACCATCGGAATGACGGATGGCTGCGCAGACTGCACGATGAGCGTGTGGGCTATCCAAACTGCCGCGTAACCTTTCAGTGCGTCGAGAAAGAGGGTTGCGACTCCAAGACCTTTGGAGCCGATTCGCGCAACATTGGTCGCTCCGATGTTGCCGCTTCCGGACTTGCGCACGTCCTGGCCGCAAAAGATCCGCACCAGCAGATAGCCAAAAGGAATCGATCCCAGCAGGTAAGAGACCACCACGATGATGAGGATCAGTCTAGTCAAGCTTTGACGCGCGAGTTTCCTCCAAGGGATACCGCGACAGCTTCGTATACTGCGCGCCCTTCGGCGACAGCATGCTCTGGTAAAGACAGAACTCGCGTGCCGTCATTGTACCGAAGTCGAGATGCGATAGACCTTCGATTTTGACCCGCACGGCGAGCAGTCCTGAAGCAGATTGATCTCCGCGGTGGGAGTTCGGCCGTCCGCTGCCGCGCCGCGCTAATGTCAGATGCGGTTTGTAAGGACCTGCATCACGTTCGAATCCCAGCGGCTTGAGCGCAGCGCCGATGGAGTTGGCCAGTTGCTGGAGATTTTCGTCGGAGTCGATGCCGATCCAGAAGACGCGCGGCGACTTTGGATTAGGAAAGAAGCCGGCGCCACAGAAGGCCAGAGATACTTGCGCTGCCTTGATCTGCTCCAGCGCTTTGCGGATCTCATCGAGCTTGTCGGTTTCGCCGAGGAACTGGAGGGTGACGTGAAATGTCTCGGGCCCAACCCACCGAACATCAGGGGCAAGCGAGCGCATCTGGTCGCGGAATTCGGCGATGCGGCGGCGGATTTCGGGATCGATGTCGAGGGCTACGAAAAGTCGCATGATCACATCAGCATTCTTCGCACCATGTCGAGCGCGAGTTGGCTGGTCCAGCGCCGGACGCGCTCGCGATCGCCGAAGAAGCGCCGCTGCACGACATCGTGCTTGTGACCGTTGGTGACCGCGACGTAGACCAGACCGACCGGCTTCTCTTCTGTGCCGCCGCCGGGGCCGGCGATGCCCGTCACGCCTACACCGATATCGGCGTTGCAGAGTTCACGAATATTTTCTGCCAGCGCCACCGCGACCTCTTTGCTGACCGCACCGTGCGCCTCGATCATCAGCGGCGGAATGTCGGCAAAAAGCGTCTTGAGCTCGTTGGAGTAAACCACCGCGCCGCCCAGAAACGAGCGCGAGCTTCCGGGAACCGACGTGAGCCGCTCGGCGATCATGCCTCCGGTGCACGACTCGGCCACAGCGAGTTTCACATTTCGCATCTGCAAGTAATAGCTAACGATTTCTTCCAGCGACTCGCCTTGCGCGGAGAAGACGGCATCGTCCAACTCGTCCTCTAACTGGCCAGCCAGCTGATCGACCGCGGCCTGGGCCTCATCTTTCGTTGCCGCAGTGGCGCGCAGATGAAATTCCACCTGCCCCTGTCCGGCCAGAATAGTGGTCTCGACATTCGGATGCTTCTTGTAAATGGGAGCGGTGCGCTGGTCGACGGCCGACTCGCCCATCATGGCGACCTTCAACACGCGACTGGCAATCGCCGCGGGCGGAACTTTCTCGCGCAGCCGAGGAGCGCATTCGGATTCCCACATTGCCTGCAGCTCGTGCGGCGGGCCGGGAATCAGCGCGACGATTCGCGGCTTGCCATCGACTACGGTTTCCAGCCATTGACCGGGCGCGGTGCCCTTGCAATTCGGTAGCACAACGGCACCCTGCAGAATGTCGGCCTGCTGCGAATTGTTTTCCGGCATCTGGATACGACGCTCGGCAAAACGCTTGTACATTTCAGCGACCAGGTTGTGATTACGCTTCAACTCGATGCCAAGCGCGGCGGCGACGGCTTCGCGTGTGAGATCGTCCTGGGTTGGCCCGAGGCCGCCGATGAAGATGGCAAGGTCAGCACGATGGATTGCGGTGCGCGCGGCTGAGGTCAGGCGATCCAGATTGTCGCCAACGATGGTTTTGAATGCGACGCTTATGCCTGACTCGTTAAGGCGCTCGGTGAGGTAAAGGGAATTGGTGTCCTGGCGGTAAGGAGTGAGCATCTCCGAACCGACCGCAATGATTTCCGCAAACACGAATTCAGGATAGCAAAAGCAGCGATTAGCGATTAGCGACTGGCAATTAGCGGGTTAGCTCTTAGCATTGGCCATTCGTGCGCATGTCGCGTCTCGACTGCCTGAGATTGCGTCTGTACAAAAGCAACGTCGGCGCGAATCGCAAGCTAATCGCCAGTTGCTATTTTTCAGCTCAGCGGCAGCAATGAGCGGCCTTCGATGTCCCAGGACAGGTGGTGTACGCCGCTGGTGGTTGCCAGAACGGCGGAGCGGCCGGGAGCGAAGGCGAGTCCAACAAGATTGTGACCGGAGACGGCCAGCGAGACCTTGCGATCGGGAGCGATCTTTACCACGCCGCGCCGGCCACCGTGTGAAGCGACGACATAGAGGTTGTCATCAACATCCACCGCAATTCCCTGCGGACGCCCTAAGCCGCGGTAGAACTCGCTCACTTCGCCATGCGGATCGATCTGATGAACGGCGTCAAAGCTGGACGTGGTTGGCCCGGTGACGTACAGATTGCCGTTATTGCCGAAGGCGAGATGATAAGCGGCGATGCTGGGCTCGATAGTTGCGAAGACGAAGATCTGGCGGTCGCGGCCGATCTTGAAGATGGTTCCACTGCGGTCGCCAACATAGAGATTGCCTTCGCGATCGAAGGCGATGCCGGTCGCGACGCCCATGCCCTCAGCGTAGGAAGTCATGGTGCCGTTTTGTGCGACGCGATACACCGTGCCGTCGTAGCGCGACGAGACGTAGAGACTGCCGCTGCGGTCGAACGCCAGCCCGGTTGCATTCATCATCTCGTGCAGAAACGGCTTGACGGTGTAATTGCTGTCGATGCGATAGATGGCGATGGGAACCTTCTGTCCGCGCGAGCCGGAGAAGGTGACGTAGATGTTGCCCTGGGCGTCGATGGCGGGATTGGCCACGGGATGCAGGTTCTCGGCAATGGGAACCGCAACGCGGACTTCGCCGGGATTGCTGTGGGAACCGTTGCTGGAGACAACGACTTCGCCGGAAGCCGCGCCCTCTGGCACGCGCGCCACGATGAACTGCTCGGAGCTGATGATCACCGGACCGTCAACCTCGCCAAAGCTGACGCGTGGACGGCGCAGTTCGTGCGGGCCGAGGCCGCTGCCGACGATGCGGATCTCGCCGCCAGGCAGAGCACAGACGGGATCGATTACATCGATGTGCGGCTTGCCGTTCACGTTTTTTGTTCCCGCCTTCATAACACAGTTGTCGGTTGTTAGTTGTCGGTTGCCAGATGTTAATGTCAGTAGTCGGCCCTGCTGGCCGCGAATGCGCTGCTGCTTTTCATCACTCCTAAAACAGTTGATTGCTGACGACCGGCAACTGTTTACCAACCAATGCCGAAGTGCAGAAGCACTTGCAAAACGATCAGCGCGTAGATTCCCGCGCCTAGATCGTCGACCACAATTCCGATGCCCTCCGGCAGCTTTTCCAGGCTGCGCACTGGCGGCGGCTTGGTGATGTCGAATCCACGAAAAAGTATAAAGCCCGCGAGCAGCGCTTGCCACACAATGGGACACGCGATCAGCGTCACCAGTTGCCCGGCAACTTCGTCGATAACGACATGCGAGGGATCGTGCTGGCCACAACCGCGCTCTTCCAGCGTTGCCGAGGGAATGCCGATGGCCACGACGACGACGATCAGCACCAGAATCACGGGAAGCCGCACCGGTGGTGGAAGATGCGATGCGAGCAACCACCAGAGCAAAGTGGTGGCAAGAGATCCCCAGGTGCCGGGTGCGGGGCGGAGCCGTCCTATGCCGAAAAAGGTGGCCACCAAAGTGGCCCACGCCGGCGCAGATGCTGCTCTTGCATCTTCTGGACTGGCGGCTCCACTCGGCGCGGGCTCAGTTGGGTTTTTTCCCATGCTTTTCAGGATAGCTGGAATCGCCGGTTTCCGGATCGTTCAATGGAGTGGAGATGACATAACCTCCGCTCGCCCACTTGCCCAGATCGATGAGGCGACAGCGCTCGCTGCAGAAGGGAAATTCGGGATCGGAGCGCAGCACGATCTTGCGGCAGGTGGGGCAGCGGAGGCTGAGGGTCTTCTTCTTCGGCATACCACTGCGGAGTAGAAACCCGGCATTTAGCAGTTGGCCAAACCGCTAGCGAGTTGCTAAATGCTAAGTTGCTTACTGCCGTCACAACAGCTTCGCCACCAGATCGTAATCGTGGGCTTCGGTGATTTCGCACCGGTGAAATTCACCTTCGCGAACTTCGTGATTGCCGAAGTCGTTCACGTACACGGTGCCGTCGATCTCAGGAGCATGCATTGCGGTGCGGCCTTCCCACAACAAATCGGTCTCCGACGACGGACCTTCCAGCAGCAAATCGAATTGCCGGCCAATCAGCGCGCGCTTCTTCTTGCGGCTGATCTGCTTCTGGATCGACATCAGCCGCTTGCGGCGCCGCTCGATTTCCTTGGCCGGAACTTTGTCTGCAAGATCGAATGCCTTCGCGCCTTCCTCGTCGGAGTATCCAAAGACGCCCAGCCAATCAAACTGCGCGTCGCGGACGAATTGGCAGAGCTCTTCGAAGTCATGCTCGCTTTCGCCCGGAAATCCGACAATGAAAGACGTGCGCAGAGTGAGGTCAGGAACTTCGCGCCGCATCTTTTCGATGGAGCGCAAGAAAATCTGCGCGCCGGCGCCGCGCTTCATGCGCTTCAAGACATTCGGTGCGGCATGTTGCAACGGGACATCGATGTACGAGCAAACTTTCTCGTGCGCCGCGATCGTCTCCAGCAGCTTGCCGGTGATCTTGTTGGGATAAGCGTAAAGGAAGCGGATCCAGCGCAACTCGTCGATTTGCGCCAGGCGTTCCAGCAGCAGTGGCAAGCCATCTTTCAGGCCGAGATCTTCGCCGTAGCAGGTCGTGTCCTGGCCGATGAGCGTGATCTCGCGCACGCCTTGATCTGCCAGTCGCTGTGCCTCCGCTACGACTGATTCAAAGCGGCGCGAACGGAACTTGCCGCGCAGCTGCGGAATGATGCAGAACGAACACGGGTGATCGCAGCCTTCGGCAATCTTGATGTACGCGGAATATTTTGGAGTGGCCAGTAGACGCGGAGTGTTCTCGTCGTAAAGATAGTTCGGCAGGTCGGCGATGGCGCCGTCCCAGGCTGTTTTGGAGAATCTTCCGGCGGCTTCGCGGGCGTCGCCTTCTGAACGGCTCTTGAGGATCACGAACGGGGAGTCCGCCGGGCCCAGGTTAGGCTCCGAAATCGGGAGTCGAAGCTGGGGTATCGATTCGATTCCCGCGGCATTCAGAATCTGCCCCAGTTCACCGGTGCCGACCACCGCATCGACTTCAGGAATGTTCTTCTGGATCTCGTTGCGATAGCGCTCGACCAGGCATCCGGCGACGATCAGCTTTTGAGCCCGCCCGGCAACTTTGTGCTGCGCCATCTCCAGGATGGTGTCCACAGATTCCTGCTTGGCGGTGTCGATAAAGGAACAGGTATTGACGACGATGATGTCGGCATCCTCGGCGCGAGACGTGATCTCGGCGCCGCTCTGCGAAAGCATGCCCATCATGACCTCGCTGTCCACCAGATTCTTGGGGCAGCCAAGGCTTACGAATCCAATTTTCTTGGGAGTTGCAGCCGCGCGACTCTCCGGAACGGCGTCCGGCAAGGCTGCAGACTCGGTCTTCACAGGCATGTAATTTTCTTATTTTAGCATCGCTGTTCCGGCCGCACCGGCGACAACACCATATCGCGTCACGGGCTGCACGGCGTGGGACTGATACTTGAGGGCCATTGACTTCTTGCACGAATGTGCGTATTTATGTATGGCGCGATTGTGACATTGGATGGCACTGGTTGCCCAGTGCTTAAAGCCGGGCCAGGAGACTAACTGAATGAAACCAGCGGAACCTCGGTTGAGGATCTATTTTGCCACCGGCGTTATCGGCGCCAAGTGTGAATCATGCGGGTGGGGCGCCAAGACCAGTTACGTCCCGGGAGAAACCGCTCACCAAACCGCCAACCGGGTATTCGGCAGCCACGTTTGCCCGCGATCAGCCAGCAAGTCAGAACCTACAGCTCCCATCACATCCCCTCATAGTTCGGACCACCCCCACCCTCCGGTGGTACCCAAGTGATGATTTCGTACGGGTCCATGATGTCGCAGGTTTTGCAGTGAACACAGTTGGACGGGTTGAGGTGAATCTCCAGGCCGCTGGGTGTATCCGTCGCCTCGACCATTTCGTAGACGTTGGCCGGACAGAAGTTCTTACAGGGATTGCCAAACTCGGCGACGCAGCGCTCGTTGCAGATGGTCGTGTCATGAATGATCAGGTGCGCCGGCTGGTCTTCTTCGTGCTTTGTACCTGAGTGGTAGAGATCGGTGAGCTTATCGAAGGTAAGCTTGCCGGCACCCTTCGCCGGACCGATCAAGTGGCGGCGCGGGCCGCCGTCGGCCGGCAAACGATTCAGCCGCCGCATGCGATGGTGTCCGGGTTCGTTAGGGTAGCGTTCGCGCAGACCGCGCCCGCCGGTGAATTGCTGAATGCCGGCGTGAACCATTCCGGAATAGAAACCGTTCTCAAACCCCTGATGAAAATTGCGCACCGGCCACAGCTCGGACTTGATCCAGCTCTTCTCGACACGGGTCTGGAATGTCTCCAGCATGGGCAGCGAGAAATCCTGCTTGGCCATCGCGTCGAACGTGGTCTCGGCGGCGAGCATGCCGCTCTTGATGGCGAGATGAATTCCCTTTAGCCGCTGGGAATTCAAGAAGCCGGCAGAGTCGCCGAGAATCATCCAACCATCACCTGCTAGCGGCGGAAGGCACCACCATCCGCCGTAGGGCAGGGACTTCGCGCCGTAACGCACCATCTTGCCGCCGTCGAGCAGCTTGGCGATGAAAGGATGCTTCTTGAACTCCTGCAGAATGCGTTGCGGATCGATGCGCGGGTCCTGGTAATCCAGACCGGTGACGAAGCCGAGAGAGACGAGGTTGTCCTTTGAGCCGTAGATCCATGCGCCGCCGTACTCGGCTGGGGTCAGCGGATACCCCATCGTGTAGATGACGTGACCCGCAGCCACACGGCCGGCGGGCAGCTCCCACAACTCCTTAACGCCGACGCCGTAGGTCTGGGGATTGCGATCGCGATCGAGTTGGAAGCGTCCCAGCAGCTGTTTGGTCAGTGAGCCGCGAGTGCCTTCGGCCAGAATGACGACCTTGGACTTGAGATCGTAGCCGGGCTCGAAATTGGATTTCTGCTGATTCGATTTGTCGACCCCTTTGTCGTCGGTGCGAACGCCGGCGACACGCCCGGAATCGAACAGCAACTCTGCGCCGGCAAAGCCGGTGAACACCGTGATCCCCGCCTCTTCCACCTTGCTGCCCAGCCACTTTACGAACTTGTTAATCGAAATGACGTAGTTGCCGTGGTCGCGCATCGGCGGCGGCGTGATAGGAAATTTGAACTTGCCGCTGCCAGTGAGAAAGTAAACGGCTTCACTCTTCACCGCTGCGTCAAGCGGAGCTTCTTTTTCGAAATCGGGGAGCAGCTCGCGCATGGAGCGCGGATCGAGCAGCGCACCGGAGAGACAATGCGCGCCTATTTCGCGCGCCTTCTCCAGCACGTAGATGTTTTCCTTGCTCACTTGCGCATCGGGATGCTTGGCATTGTGCTCATCGACGAGCTGGGAGAGCCGCAAGGCACAGGCCATGCCGGCGGGCCCTCCGCCGACAATTACCACGTCGGCTTCCATTACAGGACGATCAACATCAGGGAGCGGCTTACGAAAAACGATCATTTTGATAATTCCGGAGGACAAGAGTCTATTCTTATAAGTTTCGACGGAGCTATGCCACATTGTCAGACAACAAGAGACTGCGCAGGACAATGTAATCT
>Ga0335074_10011606_pt1 | contig 12315 bp, 8 predicted proteins | sample Lox_Sample_23_FD_206715 | JGI IMG/M metagenome (GOLD analysis project Ga0335074, IMG submission 206715) | Soil microbial communities from Loxahatchee National Wildlife Refuge, Florida, United States - Lox_Sample_2.3 | ecosystem: Environmental > Terrestrial > Soil > Wetlands | place: USA: Florida...
ACGCAGCTGGCGGATCGGGTCCAAACCGAGGCTGACGCCTACAAGTATTTGGAGGCTTTGCGGTGGAACGGCGAGCCGGTCTGCCCGCATTGCGGAGCCGCCGAGCCGTACTTCCTGAACCCGGAGAACGGCAGCTCCCGGCGCACGCGCACCGGCTCGGAGTCGCAGCGCCGGGTGTGGAAGTGCCGCGCCTGCCGCAAGCAGTTCTCAGTGCTCACCGGGACGATCTTCCACGGCACCAAGATCCCGGTCCGGACGTGGGTGTTCGTGGTGTTCGAGATGGCGTCGAGCAAGAACGGCGTTGCCGCCCGGGAGATCGAGCGCAAGTACAACCTGACCCCGAAGTCGGCCTGGTTCATGATGCACCGCATCCGCGAAGCGATGAAGCGCGAACCCATGGCGGGCCTGCTGACAGGGCGGGTCGTAGTGGACGAAACCTACATCGGCGGCAAGCCGCGCAACCGGCACGGCGGAACCAGGCCGGGACGCCCGAGCAAGCGCGGCCTCGGCACCGACAAGACGCCGGTCGTGGCGCTGGTCGCCCGCGATACGGGAGAGGTCGTCACCAAGGTGATGCCGAACGTGACCGGCAAGAACCTGGCGAAGGCCATCCGTGGCGAGGTCGAGCCGGAGCGCGTGATCCTGCACACCGACGAGAGCATCAACTACTGGCAGGCAGCACGGATCGTCAAGGAGCATCAGAGCGTCAACCATTCCAAGGGCGAGTTCGCCCGTGGCGACGTTTCCACCAATCAGGCCGAGAACTTCTTCTCCCAGCTGAAGCGGTCCATCGACGGCACGCACCACCACGTGAGCGTCGATCACCTGCCGCGCTACCTAGCCGAGTTCGCGTTCCGGTACACATACCGCAAAGAGCCGGACACCGAGCGGATGGCGCGGCTCGTCCGTCGGGTCAGCGGACGGAGGCTCAGCTACCGGGAACCCGCTCCGGACTTGTCCTAGAGCGGGCGAAGCTGGCGAAGCGGCGGACTTAAACGGAGCGACCCGCCGTAGCGGGCCGCTCCAAGTGCTTGCCCTCACCAGGCCAGGCACCCTCGTTGGGATGTGCTGGTCTAGCTCGTTATGGCAGGCGCTCTGTCGAAGCCCATACTAGCGATATGGCCCGGACGGAACCACGGGTAGCAAAGACAATGAGGCGTCCGCTCGTCGCCCTATTCTCGGCCTCGCCCCCGTAGCTCAGTGGCTAGAGCGGCGCTCTGTCGAAGTCGCAGGTCCCGGGTTCGAATCCCGGCGGGGGCACATCCCAATGCCTCTCAAGTATTCGGCATACCCCGGACGCAACCTTTAGTCACGGTGGCGATTAGCCGTTTTCTTCGATCCGTTCTCGGGGGAAAGCGGGTTCGCCGGCGCATCCTCGGGATCAACCGCCAGCAGGCCACGTAGCGCCTGCTCCGAGTCCAGCGGCAGCTTGACCGGCTCGTCTCGGTCACGCTCGATGTTTTGCCAGGTGGGCTTCTCAGTCATCACGAGGGACGATAGCGCCGCTATAGGCTCGCAACCGTGGCCGAGCGACTTCCGCACGATCACCCTTTAGCCGGGTGCGAGGCCAAGCTCTGGCGCGCTGAGCAGAACTTCAAACTTCTTGACGACGAGATCGGCAGTTATCTGGATCGGCACGTCGAGCCCATAGCCCGTGTCGGTGAGTTCAACCCGGACACGAACCGCATGGTCTGGTCCTTCGGAGCCGTGGAGCAGCCGAATCTGATCTTGTCCGCTGTGATCGGTGACTTCATCCACGATCTGCGCTCGACGCTCGATCATCTCGCGTTCGAGCTGTCGTTCCTCGATACGGGCGGCGTTATCCCCAATCGCAAGATTGCGTTCCCGTGCTGCGACACCCGAGCGGATTGGGATTCCAACCTCACCAATGCCAAGCTGAAGGGGATCAACAAGAAACACCGGGCAATGATCTACAAGGCGCAGCCGTGCTACCGACGGAAGGACGCGCCGACGAATCCGCGAACCATTGCCCAACGGCGCGGGCGCGCACTCGCGGACCTCGAACACTTCTGGAACGACGACAAGCACCGCACCCTTCAACCCGTCGCCTCGGCGCTGGCCCACCTGCACGGCGAGATCATCGCCATCCGCGATTGCGTCCCCAGGGGCAGCCTGCACATCGACAGGCAAGTGTTTGGGCGACCGCTGGAACAGGGCGCAGAGCCCTTCTGGATGCCGGTCCGTCCAACTGGACCCAACCCAGAGGTGGAGATGGATCTCCAAATCGCCGTGCGCGTAACCTTCCGCAACGGACTGCCTGCACTCGAGATCCTTTCGCGCTTGGGCAAGTGGGTTGCGGGCCTTGTCGAGTGGTTCATCCCCGAGTTCGAAACGCGGAAGGCGCGGACACTCTGGGGCGCGCCACGCGGGGGATGGATAGAAGCCGTCCCCATCGGCTTGCGGACGATCATTTACCGGACCGAGCCCAACCCCTAAGGCTGCGCCCTGCTTGCCATGCCCCGCAATGGTGGGCGCACCGCATGGGTTTGTCAAGTCACACATCGCCAAGAATTCAGGCAGGTTCGCCTCACAGTTGCGCGCGGGCAGGAGGCAGACGAGCCCGTCACGATCCATGGCTGCGACTACAGTGGCCATTCTCGTCGGCACGCCCCCGCAGTCCTCCCCGCGGCGACTCTAGTCTCCGGGACCAACGACCAGAGACCAATGCGACACGACCGACCGATGCGCTCGCAAAGCAGCCAAAGCCTATGACCTGGTGGTGCCTGGGTCCATCCGAAGGGGCGAGCGCGATGTCTGTCAGTCGGGTTGCGCCCGCACCTCGGCCAGCCGCTGCGCGACGAACCGGCGCTCAGCCTCGGTCGGTGCCTGCGCCAGGGCCCGCTCATAGGCGGTGGCGGCGCTTCGCAGGTCCCCGCGACGACGGAGCAGATCGGCTCTTGTCGCCTCCAGCAGGTGATACTGACTCAGCTCACCTTCCTGTGCGAGCTGCTCGACCAGGTCCAGCCCCTCGTCAATCGAGTCGGCCATCGCCACCGCGACCGCGTGGTTGAGCCGCACGACCGGCGAGGGCAGCTGTCCGAGCAGCAGCGCATACAGCGCTGCGATCTGCGGCCAGTCGGTCTCCGCCGCGGTCGGAGCCTGCGCGTGGCAGGCGGCGATCGCCGCCTGCAACTGATACGGCCCGGCAGCCGCCCGCTTGAGCCCGGCTCTCAAGAGCCCCCACGCCTCGTCTATCTGAGCCTGGTCCCAGAGCCCCCGATCCTGCCACTCCAGAGTGATCAGCTCGCCGTCCCCGCTTACGCGCGCCGTGCGGCGCGAGTGCTGGAATAGGAGCAGGGCCAGTAGCCCGGTTGCCTCCGGCTCATCCGGCATCAGCGAGACGAGCACCCGGTTCAGTCTGATCGCCTCCCCGCAGAGCTGGGTGCGAATCAGCTCCTCGCCGGTCGTCGCCAAGTAGCCCTCGTTGAACAGCAGGTAGACGACGGCCAGCACGCCCCCGAGCCGCTCGGGCAGCAGGTGCGCGGGCGGCACCCGGTAGGGAATGCGGGCGTCCGCGATCTTCGCCTTCGCCCGAGTCAACCGCTTGGCCATCGTCGCCTCGGACACTAGAAACGCCCGTGCGACCTCGGCCACGGTCAGGCCAGCCAACGTCCGGAGTGTCAGCGCCACCCGGCCCTCCAACGGGAGGGCCGGGTGACAACACGTGAAGATCAGCCGCAGCCGGTCGTCCTCGATGCCGCTCGGATCTGAGTCCGCCGTCACGTCAGCGTCCTGCGCCATTGCCGACCGCAGCTCTGGTGGTCGCAGCTCCGGCCCGGCGAGGGGGTCCCGACTCGCCTGCTCGAGCAACTCGGCACCGCGGCGAACCCGCCGAAGTCGGTCGACTGCGCGGTTGGTGGCGACGGTCGTCAGCCACGCCCCCGGCTTGTGCGGGATGCCCTCGTCTGGCCATCGGCGCAGTGCCTCCGCGAAGGCCTCCTGAGCGCACTCCTCCGCCAGGTCCCAGTCCCCGGTCCGCCGGATAAGGGTCGCGACGACGCGTCCCCACTCCTCCCGGAACGCAGATTCAACCGCGGCGTCAGTCCTCGCTGGCCTCATCTCGCGCGAAGGGTCGCACCTCGACCATATGGAACGCGGCCAGGGGGTGCTTGGCCGCGATCTCGACCGCCTCATCCAGGTCGGTGCACTCGACGATGTCGAACCCAGCAATGAACTCCCTGGTCTCGGCGAACGGACCATCACTGATGAGGGTCTGTCCTTCGCGGACGCGGACGGTGGTGGCGGCAGTGATCGACTTAAGCGCATGTCCGAACGAGTTCGGATCGCGGGCCTTGACCGCCTCGAACCAAGACGCACCCTCGGTCCTCACCCACTCCTCCTCCGGATCGGTCGCGGGGATGCCGTCGGCGCACATGAACATGAGGTAGCGCTGGCCGCGCTCGGTTTCGCCTGTCGGAACCTTGGTGCGCACGTCGGCACCGTCCGTAAACGGCCGGATCTCAATCATGTGGAACCGCGCCACCGGGTGCTTGGCCGCAATCTCGATCGCCTCATCCAGGTCGGCGCACTCGACGATGTCGATCCCACCGACGAACTCCTTGGTCTCGGCGAACGGCCCGTCGCTGAGGAACGTCCGCGGCCCGCGCACACGGACCGTCTTGGCCGCGGACGCATTGGCGAGCGCGTGGCCGAAGACGCGGACTCCGCGAGCGTCCATCTCGCTCAGCCAACCGGGCATCGACTCCCGCATCGCTGCCGCCTTCTCCGGGGTCGCGACTCCGTCGCTGCAGATCAAGAGCAAGTAGTCCATGCTCATCCTCGCCCCGCGAACATGTAGCACCGGACGTAGCGCTCGCGCGCTGCCGTCACCCGAGTCGCGATCCGCCGGTACATGAATCGCTCTGATTGGTGTTGCACGATCGGTTCCGATCTGTGTTGCACGATCGCCTCGCTTTCGCGTTGGGTTGGCCACTTTCCCCTACGACGAACGGCGCCGACCGAAAAGGACATGTGCCCAGCTGCCTGCGAAGGAAGTCTGCGGTCGTGATGAGCTACGCGCTTCCCGACGCAACACCGCCCTCGGTTCTACAGCATGGCGTCAAGCTCATCGACGTGCACGCGGGTTCTGCGCCGATGCTGGCCCGTCAGTCCGGGGATGCCGGTCTGAACCTCGAGCAGCCTTCGCTGGGCGTAGTCCAGCTCAGCCCAGGTGGCGGTGATTCGCCTGATCGTCCGACGTAGGCGGGATGTGCTGGTTGCGCTCATGATGTGTTCCTTCCGAGCTTGTGTCTGGTCACGGTTGGTGTCCATAGATTGGCGCCAGATCGCCATAAATACAAATAGGGATTCCGTGGGTCTGATATAACCACTGGTAATGCTCAACGTGACTCGTATCGGAGTCCTACGGGAGGTCGCGCGACATGGCTCGTTCTCGGGCGCGGCCGGGTCGCTTGGCTACACCCAGCCCGCGGTGTCGCGACAGATCGCGACGCTAGAAGCGGAGACGGGCACGGTGCTGGTCACCCGGACCGCTAACGGAGCACGGTTGACCGACGCGGGTGGGGTGCTCGTCCGCCACGCCGAGGCGATCTTCGCCGCGCTCGATGACGCCGAGAACGAGTTGCGTGCCGTGATCGGGCTCGAGGCCGGGCGAGTGCGACTCGCGACGTTCCCGTCAGCGGCCGCGAGCATGGTCCCGCTCGCGATCGCGCGCTTCCGGGACATGCATCCGAACGTCGAACTCGTGGTCGAGATCCTCGAGGAGGAGGAATCGGTTCCGCGCCTGCGCTGCGGCGAGCTTGATATTGCGCTGAGCAACGGTGCCGAATTGGCACCGGGCGAGCTGATCGAACGTGTTCATCTGTTCGATGATCCGATGTACGTGGCGCTGCCCTATGGCCACCGGCTCTCCGAGCGTCCGAAGCTCCGGCTGAGTGACCTTGCCGACGAGCCCTGGATGCTCTGCACGACAAGCACCTGTCCCGACGCCCGGATGTTCAAGCGCGCGTGTCACGCAGCGGGGTTCGAGCCGAACATCTCCTTCGAGAACGACGACTACCACGCGATCCTCGGCTTCGTCGCAGCGCGGATCGGCATTGCGTTGATCCCTGACCTCGTCGCCCGGTCCGCTCGCCAGGATGTCGTGATCCGCTCGCTCGGCGCGCGCGCGCCCGTACGTCAGGTGATGGCGGTGGTTCCTGCCGGCTATCGCGCTCCGGCAGCCGAAGCGATGCTCGACATCTTGCTCGCAGTCGGTTCGGAATGGGAAGGTGGCGGTCAGGCGTTCGAGTACGCCTGACCTCCCTTCGCTCGAGTCGACCGAGAGTGACCCGTGAACGCGACGTGAACGCGGCGCGCGGTACAGGCAGAATTAGGAGTCGCTGCTACAGTTGACGTTAGGGAGTACCGGCCTGACGCGGGCGCCTGCGAGTGACAGCGCCACTCTGATTCTCTGCCACCGCTAACGCGGAGACGCGTCTTGTCGCTCGAGCTTTACCCGTTGACCGTCGGCTCCATCGAGGCTGGCGAGCCTGATCTGCGCTTCTCGTCCTTTCGCGGACGGGTCGCGCTGAGCGTTCTCGGTGCTTTCGTAGTCACAGGGGTGCTGGCATTCGTGCTGGCGGGACGAGGTAGGCAGTTCAGCGCCGCGCTTCGGACTGCCCCGACCTCCCTTCTTGCGCTCGCGGTGTTGCTGCAAATTGTCGCGCTGCTTGCTCGCAGCGAGGCATGGAACGTCTGCGTCCGCGCCGCTGGCGGGACGGTCGGCCGCCGAGTGTTGTTCCGCGCTGCCGCCGTCGGTTACGTCGCGAGCGTGATAAACGGATCGTTCGGCATGGCCGCACGGATCGCCTCGCTGCGCCGTGCCGCCCCGCAGACCTCTCCTCGTGTGCCCGCGCTGATGGCTGCCGAGGTGCCGATCATCACCGTCGAACTCGTGCTCGTAGCGGTCTTCTCCTTCACCCTGATCGCGCCGCTCGGCGTCCCTTGGTGGGTCCCAGTAATCGTTGTCGCGGTCACGGCCGGTGTCGTCGCCGCTCTGTTTCGGGTCTCGGAGCGTCATCGAACGGGGCTCTGGGCTGGGCTGGCAATCCTGCGCATCCAGAGCCGGGCTCGCCTGATCACGTTCGCGGTGCTAGCAGTATGTGCACAGGTGGCGCGCAACTGGCTGATGCTGCACGCGATTGGCGTGAACGTCTCCATCTTTGACGCCATGGCCCTTCTGATCGTGATGTTCACGGTGGGCCAGCTTCCGATTGGACCGAGCACCGGGCCTGCCGCAGCTGTCCTGATCCTAGGCGCCCACGGCGTCGCCGCGACCGCTGCCGCCGGCGTCCTACTGACCGTGACCGGCATCGCTGGCTCCCTCTGCTACGCCGGATGGGCGCTCACCGACCGAATCGTGGGAGGCCGGGTTAACCTAGGTCCGGACGTGGGCGCGCCACCCGTCGCTGTGACACCGACCCAAGCCTGAACGTCCCGGGGCGATGGGCAACGGCTTTGGCTTCGTACAGGTTTTTATCTGCACGCTGAAGCGTTCGGAGTTTGTCGCCATCGGAGAGTGCCAGACCGATGCTGACCCCCAACTCAGGTTCGCTCCAGGCTGCCGCGATGGCCAGCCTGACGCGGTCGGCAACGCTACGGGCTGTCTGGAGGTTCACGCCGGGGAGCAGCGCAGCGAACTCGTCGCCGCCGAAGCGTGCCGGTAGGTCGGTATCGCGTAATTGGCGGCGGAGCACGTCGGCAACGGCGATCAGCGCCTCGTCGCCCTTCTCGTGACCGTACTCGTCGTTGACTTGCTTGAAGCGATCGAGGTCAAGGAGCATGACCACCAGCGATGACACATCACTGTCCGCCGTCAGCTCAACATAACGGTCGTCGAATGCGCGGCGGTTGGCCAAGCCACAGAGATGATCCTCAAAGGCGAGGACGCGGAATTTGCGCGTTAAGCGAGCTTGCTCGCGCACAAGGTCACTCGTCTCCTCGGTGGCTTTCAGCATGCGGTTTTCGGCGGTAGTGGTTCCGTGCGTCCAATTGAGCTCGCCTGCCGCGCTGAGCGCACTACTCGGAGTTGTCGATCGAACCGACACATGCTCGTCTCTCTCGATCAGCCGCTCGGCCGTCACGACCAGAGACTCGACGATGCCATGCCCGCCGACCAGGACCGGTGTACCAGCCGCGGCCGCGGCGACCGACGCCATTGCCTCCTCGAATTTGTCACTACCCGGCATCGTGGTGAGCGAGAGACACACGAGGGCCGGTCGGAAACTGCCAACGGCAGCTGCGAGCGCTGCGGCCGGTACGTCTGCGCCCAGGTAGATGACGCGGAACCCGACCCCTTCGAGGACGTCAGCGGCCATACGCAACCCGAGTGAATGGTGCTCACCTTCGGGCGCAGCGACGACAATGGTCTCGCGCGAGTCGGCGGCTCTGACGTTCATTGAGGGGTACAGGGCGGCAGCGACGCGATGGCTGATGGCGGTCGCCACTTGCACGTCTGCAACGGTGATGGCGCCCTGCTCATAGAGGTCGCCGATCCAGTGCATCGCTGGAGCGATGACGCGAGCGTATACCCCCGGGCCCGAAAGCCCCCGGCTCAACGCGGCAAGCGCGATCGATTCCGCTTCACGCCCGTCAGCGACACGCAAGGCGTCCCCGTAACGTCGAGCGAACCCAGGCGTCTGTCGATCGCTCTTGCGACGAGTCTGCTCGTGTGTCTTGTAGGTGAGAGTCATTGCCGTTCCGCTGCCTGGTACCGCCGAACCCCGCGACCCGAGAACCCTGGTCGCTGCGATACATCGATTGCTCACCACAGTCATCGGACGCCGACTTGCGCACCGCCAGCACTATTGTCTGAGCTGGACTTACGGGTGTCGGCAGAGGGGAGATTGTGGGCGTGGGTTGGCGGCGTGCATAATGCCGGAGCACGAATTACGCGCTGCAGGGGAGACGCATGCGACTTTGGCTTCGGCTGTTCTTTTCCGTTCGTTGGCGGGTAGCCGCCCCACTTGCTCTGCTCGTGACCGCCGGGGTAGCGGCCGGGGTCCCGGCTTTGGTGTCGGCCACGAGCGCCGCGACCCGGGCGAGCGCGGTGCGCTATTACGCCAAGATCGTGCTCACCGCCGGTGGGGTGCCGCACATCACTGCGCGGAACTTCGGCGACCTCGGCTTCGGGTTCGGCTACGAGTTCGCCAAGGACGACATCTGCACGATGGCCAACGACTACGTCACTGTGGAAGGAGAGCGGTCCCTCTACTTCGGCGCGGGAAATAGCTACACCGTGGAGGCCAACGGGACCACGATCAACAATTTGGACAGCGACATCTTCTGGAAGTGGGTCGCCAAGACCGGTGTCGTGCAGACGGAGCTGGCGGTGCGCAGCGGCCCGGACGCGATGAGCCCGCAGATGCGCGCAGACGTTGACGGCTACGTCGCCGGCTACAACCACTACCTCGCGTCGGTTGGCGGTTCGAAGGGGATCAACGACCCTTCGTGCCACGGTGCGCCGTGGGTGCGTCCGATCACCGCGATGGACGCCTGGTTGCGCTTCTACCAGCTGATCGAGCTGGCTAGCAAGGACGTCGTAATCGACGGCATCGCCGACGCGGCGCCTCCTACGGCCAGTGTCGTGCCAGTCGGGTTGTCCGCGACAACTGTCAGCACAGCCGGCGCCCGTCGCGTCAGTTCCGCCACGCGCTCCCGCGCATCCTTCGACGCGCGGACCGACGCCACCGCACTGGCCCCCGGCACCCGCGGCCTGCCGAGCGTCGCCGAGCTGAAGCTCCTCAGCCGCCGGCTGGCCGACGCGGGCATCGGCGGGGTCCCCTCCGCCGGCCCTGAGTCCACCGGCGCCATGGGAAGCAACGCGATCGCCGTCGGCTCTGCGGGTACCCGCAACCACCACGGCCTGCTGCTCGGCAACCCACACTTCCCTTGGGCCGGCTCCGAGCGTTTCTTTCAGGCACAGGTCACGATCCCCGGCAAGCTCAACGTCGAGGGCGCCACCCTCTTCGGTGTGCCTGCCATCCTGATTGGCTTCACGTCGAATATGGCCTGGAGCCACACCGTCTCCACTGCCTTTCGGTTCACGCCATACCAGCTGACGGTGGTGCCCACCGAGCCAATGGAGTACCTCTACGACGGCAAGCCGGTGAGGATGACCACGACCAACGTGCAGGTGGACACCGGCAGCGGCACCGTAGAGCACACCGTCTACTCCAGCCGGTTCGGCCCGATCTTCAACTCCCTCGAGGGCATACCGCTGCCCTGGACCACCGCGACGGCATTCGCTATGGCCGACGCCAACGCCACCAACTTCCGCATCTTCAACCACTTCATCGCGACCGACGAGGCGCAGTCCACCGCTCAGGAGCTGCACATCCTGAAGGAGTACGAGGGCATCCCGTGGGTCAACACCCTGGTGGCGGACAGGGGCGGTCAGGTCCTCTACGCGGACATCGGGGCGATCCCGGACGTCACCGACACCGAAGCGCACAACTGCGACACGGCGGTCGGCGACGCAACCTACGCGCTCGACGCGCTGCCGGTGCTTGATGGATCACGCAGCGCGTGCAACTGGGGCACTGACAAGGACTCAGTGGCGCCCGGCATCTTCGGCGGCAACGAGGAACCGTCACTGCAGCTCAACAGCTATGTGGAGAACTCCAACGACAGCTTCTGGCTGTCCAACCCCAACCACCCGCTTACCGGCTACCCGCTGATCATCGGCGACACCGACACGGCCCGATCGTTGCGAACTCGCAGCGCTCTGACCATGATCGCCCAGCGACTGAGCGGCACCGACGATCTCGGACCGCCTGGGTTCACGCTGAAGACCATGGAGGAACTCTTCTACTCCGACCGGCAGTACGGCGCCGAGCTGGTCCGCACTCAGCTGGTGTCGATGTGCCGATCGTTCCCGGATGGGATGGCACCCACCTCCTCCGGAGTGCCGATCGCGGTCGGCGACTCCTGCGACGTGCTTGCCCAATGGAATGACCGCGAAAACGCAAACTCGCGCGGCGACGTCCTGTTCCGGGACTTCTGGGAACGAGCGCTGGCTTTGGAGGAGGGACCGTGGAGCCACCCCTTCTCAGACAGCAACCCGGTCAACACCCCCTACGGTCTGAACACCTCCGACCCGCTGGTCCAGCAGTCGTTCGGCGACGCCCTGTCCGACCTATCAACCCACCACATTCCCTACGACGTGACGCTTGGCGCCCGGCAGTACATCGTCCGCAACGGGAAGAAGATCACGCTGCCCGGCGGCCCTGGTGATCCGGATGGTGAGTTCAACGCGATCTACCAAAACGTCATCTCTGATCCCGGGGCTGTACCTACCCTTGGCTCGTCGTACGTCCAGGTGGTGACCTGGCGCACCGGCGATCCCTGCCCGATCGCCGCGAGCGTGCTCACCTACTCGGAGTCGGACAACCCGCGCTCGCCGTACTACGACGACCAGACCAAGGTGTTCTCGTCAAAGCGCTTTCTCCCGGAGCCGTTCTGCGCGGCAGCGGTGCGCAAGGCGGCGATCGCAACGTTCGCAGTGTCGGGAACCTGAGCACTGCCGAAGGACACGACACCTGAGGTGACCCAAACCGGCGTGGATGAATGGCGGTCTTCAGTAGCTGAAGGTGGCGTCGGTGGTGCCTTGCCCGGAGCCGGTGAAGTAGCTCTCGAGCGTGCTAACGGTCACGGGTACGGTCGACCCCGGTGTCCCAGCCGGGCTATTGGCCTGGAGGGTGGTCGTCGATCCGCAGTCGAGGACCGCCATCTGTGGGGTCAGCGAGGTGGCCGCATTGGTACCGAAGAAAACGCCCAGTGGGCAGCCAAGATTCTCGCCCGTTATTGTCGTTTCGGTTCCGCCGGCTGACGGTCCGGAGCCCGGAGATACCGAGTCGACGTGGGGGTTACCGGGTGGGTAGAGCACGAGCTGGCTCGGTGGCGTCTTGCGGTTGCACCCGGTGACCGTGCAGATCCTGATGTTCACGATGCCGGGGTTCTGCTGGACGGTTTCGGTCCGCAAGCTCGTGTTGGAGGTCGGATCAAACGTGTACTGGGTGCCGAAGGAGAGGTCAGGGGTGGTCGTGTCAGCGAAGCGCACCGACAGCACCTGATGCAGGAATCCCTGGCCCCTGACTTCCAGTGGGCTGCCGCCGGTATCAGGTCCGCCGGAGAGCCCGTCGAGCTGCCTGCGATCGGCGGTATTGATGATGTCCACGACCCGCGGAAGTCCCGCGTACGAGACCTGCGCTGGCTGGGACTCGCCAGCCAGCGTGCGGATACGCAGCGGGACCCTGAGGAGGTCGGCCGTACGCGCATGAGGGAGCACCGCGA
>Ga0335074_10011607_pt1 | contig 12315 bp, 8 predicted proteins | sample Lox_Sample_23_FD_206715 | JGI IMG/M metagenome (GOLD analysis project Ga0335074, IMG submission 206715) | Soil microbial communities from Loxahatchee National Wildlife Refuge, Florida, United States - Lox_Sample_2.3 | ecosystem: Environmental > Terrestrial > Soil > Wetlands | place: USA: Florida...
TGCGGCGGATCGCCGTGCTCGCGGCCGCGGTTGTCATCGCCGCCGCGATCGGGGTCGGCGTGGCGCTTGCGCTGAGCCGCCACCACGGCGGCTCGGCAGGGGCCGCCGGCGGCAGCGCTGCGGTCGTGGACACCCCGACGAACTTCCAGTCGGTGAACGCGCTTAACGATCCGTCAACCGCGCTCCCGGCGGGCTGGTGGACGGCGACGGTTACCGCCGCCGCAGCGGGGTCCCCGGCCGTCGCGGGGTTCACGGTCGACCTCCCGCCCGGCTGGAACGAGACCCGGATGGGCCTGGCCACCGACTTCAAGGGGCCCAACGGCATGCTCCTCGAGGTCGACCTGACGCCGCAGAACACCACCAACATGCTCGCCGCGGCGGAGAACATCGAGCAGGAGTCGGTCGCCAGCCACAAGTTCCCCGGCTACAAGCGCCAGAACCTGCAGGCGGTTCCGGTCAGGGGGACCGAGGGCGCCATATGGAAATTCGACTGGACGCCTGCCGGGAGCCCGGAGCTGGTCGCGGACGACATCCTGTTCGACAAGGCAACGTCGGCGGGCTCGCAGGACTATGCCGTCTATATCCGGTCGCCGGCGAGTGAGTTCGGCGGCACCGCCCTGCCGCTGTTCGACAAGATCCTGCGGACCTTCCAGACGGTACCGGCCAGCTAGCCGACAGGAATCCCCGGGAACCCCGTCGCGCCGGGCAGGCCGCGGCGATGGGGGTTCGCCATCGGGCCCGCCCGGCGCGATGCCGGGGAACGGGGGATGTTCCCGGGGGGTCAGGGGACGAGGGACGTCCCCAGGGGGTATCAGTACCAGTTGTCGGCCTGCTCGTGGGCCCACGCGCCGCACGGCGAGCCGTAGCGATCCTGGATGTAGGTCAGGCCCCACTTGATCTGGGTGGCCGCGTTCGTCTGCCAGTCCGGACCAGCGCTCGCCATCTGTGAGCCGGGCAGCGCCTGCGGGATGCCGTACGCTCCGGAGCTGGGGTTCTCGGCGGTAACCTGCCAGCCGCTCTCGTGCTCCCATAGGGGCTCAAGGCAGGAGAACTGGCTGCTCGACCAGCCGAACTGGCCCAGCATCTGCTGTGCGATCTGCTGCGGCGACCCGGACGGAGTGGCGACCGCGTCCTGCTGCGTGGCGGGAGCGGCCTGCGCCGCGGCCTGCTTGGCGGAAGCCGCCTGCTCGGCGGCCTTGGCCGCCGCCGCCTTGGCCGCCGCCGACTTCGCCGCTGCCGCCTTGGCCGCCGCGGCCTTCGCGGTCGCGGCCTCCCGCTCGTGCTGGACCTGGACGGACCCCATCTTGGTGGAAAGGATCATCTGCTGGAGATTGCCCGCTCCGGCCTGCTGTGCTGCCGTCTGAGCGGCGTCGCTGTGGCTGAGCGAGGTCACGTACACGTCGGCCGGGCCGGCCGCTGCCACCGAGGAACCCGCCGGGAGCGTGAGCGCTGCCGCGGAAATGGCTGTTGCCAAGGTCAGGGTGCCAGCGGCAGCGGTGATCACCCGGGAACGCTTCGTGGACAGGAAAGAGGGCAGGGTAAGGTGCCGCGCCAAAATAAACCCTTAGTAGCTCGCGCCGCGCGCGATCGGCTTCCACCTCTGACACCACCATCCGCGCACTCAAGAAAAGCGCGGCAGGCGTCGGCGCGCGGACTCGACGCGGGGGCAGGGCGTCGGGCTGCTCAGGGCAGCCATCATCTCGCGGGCGAGGTGCTGTCGTCTCTAACGATGCCATGGAACAATCGTTTGCTGCAGGCGCATTCCACCGTTTCCGCCGCATCAGCGCCGCCACAAGTCGGTAACACGCGCGAAAGACCCAGTTCACCAGGCATTCTCGTTACCAAACAGTAACTTCTGTGAGTTAGGCCACTTTGGCCTACTTCCGCAATTACCTGTACTAATGGTGATCAGACGATGACGGAGTGTTTATATTCATCTGCACTCACCGTAATCAGACGGTAGCTGCATGTCTATATTTGTCGAGCGTATACACTCAGCATATAGTGACCGCGTGAGCGTTCCACTGACACTGCTCGGCCTGCTTGAGCGCGAGCCCAGCCACGGCTACGACCTCAAGCGCGAGTACGACACGTACTTCGGGCGAGGGAAGCAGCTCCCGTTCGGTCAGGTGTACGCCACCCTCGGCCGGCTAGCGCGGGACGGCAAGGTCATCGCGGGCAACGCCGAGCCGGGCGACGGCCCGGACCGCCGGCGCTACGTCATCACCGACACGGGCAGGCACGAGGTCGACGCGTGGCTGGCCGACCCGGTCGAGCCCGAGCCGCACCTGCAGACGGTGCTGTTCGCGAAGGTGACGCTCGCGCTCCTGCTCGGCAAGCCGGCCGAGGCGTACCTGAACACGCAGCGCGCCGCTCATATCCGGCGCATGCAGGAGCTCACCGAGCTCAAACGGAACGGCCACCTAGTCGACGTGCTGCTCGCCGACCACGCCCTGTTCCACCTAGAGGCGGACCTCCACTGGATCGACCTGACGTCAGCGCGGCTGGCGGAACTAGCTGAGGCGGTAAGGAACACGTGAACATCCCTGCTGTACCCGCCAGCGTGAGCCGCGGCTGCCTGCTCGAGGCCCGCGACGTCCGCAAGGCGTTCGGCCAGACCCCCGCGCTGCGCGGCGCGAACGTGAGCGTCCGCGAGGGCGAGATCCTCGCGGTCATGGGCCCGAGCGGATCGGGTAAGTCGACCCTGCTGCACTGCCTGGCAGGCATCTTCACCCCGGACGAGGGCGAGGTGCTCTTCGACGGGCAGCTGCTGAACGCGATGAGCGAGGCCGACCGCACCAGGCTGCGGCGCACCGCGTTCGGATTCGTGTTCCAGTTCGGACAGCTCGTGCCCGAGCTCACCGCCGCCGACAACGTCGCGCTGCCGCTGCTGCTCAACCGGACCAAGCGCAAGGTGGCCTACAAGACCGCCGACACCTGGCTCGACCGGCTCGGCATCGGTGACAAGGGCGGCAGGCGGACCGGCGAGCTCTCCGGCGGCGAGGCACAACGGGTCGCGGTGGCCCGGGCGCTCGCCCTCGCGCCGAAGATCATCTTCGCCGACGAGCCAACCGGCTCGCTCGACTCGCTGACCAGCGAGAAGGTGATGGACCTGATGACCGGGCTGGCCCGCCAGCAGGGCGCCACGGTCGTCATCGTCACGCACGACGCGCGCATCGCCGCCTACGCCGACCGGGTAGTCACCGTCCGCGACGGCGTCGTCTCCGCCATCGACCGGCCTGCGGCCCCGGCCTCGCCCGCCGTAGCGAAGGGCGCGAACTGATGCTCCGGCTCGGCCTGCAACTGACCCTGCGCAGCGGGCGTGAGGCCCTCGTCCGGCTGCTGATCACCGCGGCCGCGGTCGCCGTCGGGGTTGCGCTGCTCCTCGGCGTGCTCGCCGAGTTCCACGCCTACCAGACCAACGCCAGCAAGCAGTGCTGGTCCTGCACGCAGGGGGCGAGCGTCCCCGCCACGCTGCCGGCCCGCGGCGAGCTATGGAACAACAGCGTTGACTTCTACCAGGGCCAGACGATCAGCCGGCTCGACGTCGCCGCCCTCGGCGCGAACGCGCCGGTTCCGCCCGGCATCACGAAGCTGCCGCAGGCGGGCGAGTACTACGCCTCCCCCGCCCTCGCCGCGCTGCTGAAGACCGTGCCCGCAGACGAACTCGGCGAACGGTTCCCCGGCAAGATGACCGGCACCATCGGCCAGGCAGGGCTCAACGGGGCAGGCGACCTCGCCATCTACATCGGGTACACCCCGGCGCAGCTCAACGCGATCGCCGGCACCCAGTGGGTCACGTCGGTCTACACCGGGCCGCCCCAGGCGGTTTTCTCACCGTTCTTCCGGTTCGCGTTCCTGGTCGGCGTCCTCGCGGTGGTCTTCCCCATGCTGGTGCTGATCAGCACGGCCACCAGGCTCGCGGCCGACCGGCGGGAGGAGCGGTTCGCCGCGCTGCGCCTCGTCGGCGGGACGCCGGGCGACATCAGGATCGTGGCCACCGTTGAGTCCGTGATCAGCGCGTTCCTCGGCGCGGTCGGCGGGACAGTCATCTTCCTGCTTGTCCGGCCCGCCCTCGCGGGCACGGCGCTCGTCGGGACGCAGTACTTCCAGTCGGACCTGACCCCGACCGTGGCCGGCTACGTGGCGATGCTCGTGGGCGTGCCGGCCGCCGCCGCCGTCGCCGCAATCGTGTCGCTGCGCCGGGTGCAGATCTCCCCGCTCGGTGTCACCCGGCGGGCCACACCCAGGCGCCCTACGATCTGGCGGCTGGTCGCGCTCGTGATCGGCGTCGGCGTCTACGTCTACGGGCTGGTCAAGACGACCAGGGACGGCATCGGCGCGCCCTCCTACCCCGGCCTGCTGCTCACCATGATCGGCCTGGTGATCGCAGGCCCCTGGCTCGTCGCGCAGGCGGCGCGGCTCTTCGGCCGGCTCCCCAGCGGGTCATCGGCCCTGCTGGCCGCCCGGCGGCTCGCCGATAACCCAAAGGGCGCCTTCCGGGCGGTGAGCGGCCTCACGCTGGCGGTCTTCCTCGGAACAATGGTCGGCCTGATCGTGCCGGCGGTGAACGCGACCGAGGAGACGCCCTCGGCCGGGGCACTCAGCAACGTCCTGGTCGGGCAGGTCGGGCTGTCCGCGGCGGCAGGCCAGAAGCTCATCAGCGGTATCAGCGCTATCCCCGGTGCCAACGTCTACCCGCTGTACGAGGTGCCACTGCCTGTCCAGAAGCGGGCCGGATCCAGCCCAGCCGGCAAGGGCCAGCGCGGCGTTCAGACAGGGCCGCAGGGCAACGGCGGCAACGGGAACTCGAAGGTCTACTACAGCAACCTGACCGCGGTGAGCTGCGCGAGCATGCGCGCGATCGGAGGGCTCGGACAGTGCGCCCCCGGGGTAACGGCCGTGCAGGTCAGCGATGGCTCGATCTTCGGCGACAACCCGATCTATGACACCAAGCCGATCGTCAGCGCCTCCTCGCAGCCGTACACCGGGGACCTCGCGGCGCTGCCACTGCAGACGGTCCTGGTCAAGGTGAACAGCCAGGCGACGCTTGAGCGGGTCCGTACCTACCTCGCCGTCAACGCGCCGCCGCAGACCGGCGGCGGCTACGGGTCATCGCCGACGCCGCCGCGGACGTTTGGCGAGACGCTCCAGATCAGGACGGCCCGTGCGGCTACCTTCGAGAAGATCCTGTACGCGGCGGTCGCCCTGACGCTGATCGTGGCCGGGTGCAGCCTCGCGGTCTCGGTCGGCGGCGGCCTCGTCGAGCGGAAGCGCCCGTTCACCCTGCTGCGGGTGAGCGGCACCCCGTTGACCGTGCTGACCCGGGTCGTGCTGTTCGAGGCGGCCGTTCCGCTGCTGGCCGCCACCGTGGTCGCGGCGGCCATCGCCTACGCGACGTCCCTCACGGCGTTCCTCCGGCTCGCGCCGGCCGGTACCGCGGTCCCGCAACTCGGCCGTGACTACTACACGATCATGGGCATCGGCCTGGTCATCGCCTTCGCGGTGATCGCGTTGACGCTCCCGCTGCTCCGCAGGATGACGGCTCCGTCAACGGTCCGCTTCGAGTAGCGGCATTCGAGGGATAGCGGGCGTTACGCGTTACGGGGGCCGCGTAACGCCCGCTACCAGCCCTGGCGCCCGGCCTAGTACCAGCCGGTGGCCTCCTCGTGGGACCAGGCGGCGCACGGAGAGCCGTAGCTGCCCTGGATGTACGCCAGGCCCCAGCGGATCTGTGTAGCCGCGTCGGACTCCCAGTCCGGTCCGGCCGAGGCCATCTTGTCCGCGGGCAGTGCCTGCGGAATGCCGTACGCGCCTGAGCTCGGGTTCTGCGCGTAGACGTTCCAGCCGCTCTCGTTCGTCCACAGTGCGTCGAGGCAGGCGAACTGTCCTGTCCAGCCGTACTGCGCGAGCATCTGCTCAGCGATCCCTTGCGCCGTGCCCGGGGGCACCGGCTCCACCGCCGCGTCCGTCGCCGCCGGCTGAGCCTGGGCCTGCCGGGCCCCGGCCTGCCGGGCCGCCGCCCGCCGCGCGGCCGCCCGCTTGGCTGCCGCCCGGATCGCCGCCCGCCGTGCCGACGCGACCGACAACGCGCGCGCCGCGGCGTCCCGGTGTGCCGCCTCGATGACCACGGCCAGCCCGGCTAGGCTGGTCTGTGCCTGCTGCCGCGCCGTCGCCGCGGCCTGGGCGTGCACCACGGGGCGGACGCTGAGCATGTTGGCAGCCTGGCCAGGCGACGCCGAGGGTGCCGCCCACGTCAAGGCGACCGCTGTCCCGGCTGCCGCGAGGCAAAGGGCGCCGCCGGCAGTGAGGACGGCGACCTTTCGTGAAAAGAGGGAAAGGCTGGTCGAACACAGCCATGGCAGTTGCCGTGCCAAAGGGATGGCCTTCAGTCGGCGCGGAGTACGCACCGTGCGGTCCGCGTTTGCCCCCACCCGTTACCGGCAGGCGCGCCATTCCCGGCAATGGCCATTCGGGAAACGGCCGGCCTCGGGCTGCGGACTTGGCACGGGTCAGGGTGCCGGGTCACTCCATGGCGACTATCGCGCAGCCAGGTGCTTCCGCTAAGCGAAGATGCCAGAAAAACGCAATGATAAACGAGGGCTTAGTGATGTGATCTAGATCACATCACTTTCCGTTACCTCGGCGAGATGGGCGAAAGTGCATTGACTGGACGAATGTCACGGGCCCATTTATGTAATGTGACGAAGATCACATTGCATAAATGGGTGTTCCAGGGGTGCAGCTGCGCTGGCCAATGGCGATGCTTCGCATTCGCCATCCTACGCACGATGCAGCAATTCAGGCTAATGACACCACGGCACCGGAACCGGCGGTTCACCGGCGCGACGGTCCAATGAGGCGAGCCGGGCGAATTAGTAGTAGCCGTAGTCCACTTCGTTCTGCCACGCGACGCAGGGAGTGCCGTACACCTGCTTTATGTAGCCGAGCCCCCAGGTGATCTGGGTGGCTGCGTCGGTCTGCCAGTCCGCGCCTGCGGACTCCATCTTGTAACCAGGCAGCGCCTGCGGAATCCCGTACGCACCGGATACCGCGTTCTCCGCGTACACGTTCCAGGTGCTCTCTTGCTCCCACAGGTCGTACAGGCAGGGCCACTGCGTCGTCGTGTCGAAGCCGAAACTCGCGAGCATCGCCTTGGCGGTCGCCTGGGCGGCGGTCGGGTCGGACGGCGGGGCGCTCGCGGTGATGCCGGTGCCGCCGGTCGTCATGCTCGAGGTCGAGGTGTCCGAGTCCTCCGACTGGAGGATCTGCTCGGGGTCCGCCATCGCGGGCTTGGCCGCCAGCGTCAGCGTCTTGGACGCGGCGGTCATCTCGACCAGCGTCTGCCGTTCCTGCTCAAGCAGGGCGACCGAACCGCTCTGCCCCAGGCCGTCGATGGACTCGAAGAGGCTGCTCGCCCCGGTGCCCTGGGGATTCATCACCTTGGCCGCGCCCCAGACCACGACGACGAGCAGCAGGGCGAGTCCGGCCGCGGGCAGGGCCACGCCGGTGCGCCGGAACAGGCCGCGCTTCTTCCGCGTGCTCCGTGCGCCGAATGAGCCGGTGCCCGCGGAGTCCAGGCGAGCGCCTGAAGAGTCCGAGCGAGTGCCGGAAGCGTCCGAGTTGGTACCAGCCGAGGCAGCGCCAGCAGTCCTCGAGTCGCGCACCGATGCTTGCGACCGTTCCGCGAGCATCGCGCTCCGATGTCGTGACAACGCAGTCCCTTCGGTCCATGTCGTGCGTTTACCGCACTCATCTACCGCTGCCGATCAACGATGCCAGAAAGTAACATCCGTCGCGTGCGACTTCACGAAGAAAGGCCGAGTGGACTACTTACCATTCTGTGACGCTAATCACCGGGTTATTTCACGCACCGTGACACGCGGTAGCAAACTGCGAGATGATCGGTCACATGAGTGACGTAACCGGGCCCGCTCCGGCCGCTTCAGCCGATGCCTTCGCCCTTGCCGAGGCGAGTGCCGACATCCTGCGAAAGCGCACCGCCGTGGACCGTTTCGACGCCGTCGTGGTGCTCGGTTCGGGCTGGCAGGCTGCCGCCGACGCGATCGGCGCGCCCGAACTTGAGCTATCCGTCACGGAACTGGGCGGTTTTCAGCAACCGAGTGTAAAGGGCCACACACCATCCGTTCGGTATATAAAGAAGGGCCAGCTGCACATCCTGTTGTACCTCGGGCGCATTCATCTTTTTGAGGGCTATCACCCGCACACCGTCGTGCACGGCGTGCGCACCGCGATCGCGGCGGGCTGCCGTACGGTCGTGCTGACCAACGCAGCCGGGGGCATCAACGCGGGCTACGCGGTCGGGCAGCCAGTGCTGATCAGCGATCACATCAACCTCACCGGACGCTCCCCGCTCGCCGGTCCGCTGCCGCCGCTGGTCCCGTCACGGTTCACCGACCTCACCGAGGTGTACTCCGCGCGCCTGCGCGGCCTCGCCAGAGACCTCGACCCGTCGCTGGCCGAGGGGGTATACGCCGGGGTTCCCGGACCGCATTTCGAGACGCCGGCCGAGATCAGGATGCTCCGCACCGCGGGCGCCGACCTCGTTGGGATGTCCACCGTGATGGAGGCGATCGCCGCCCGGCACCTCGGCGCGGAAGTGCTTGGCATCTCGATGGTCACCAACCCCGCGGCGGGCCTGTCCCTCGAGCCGATCGACCATCAGGACGTGCTGGCCGCCGCCCGGGTGCCGGCCGCCCAGGTGGGAGCGCTCCTTTCTGAGTTGCTCCCGCGAAGCTGAATCGGTCACCGACCGGTACCAGGCTGCGCCGGCAGCGCAGCGGTTTCGCCCGGCGCGGGTGGGTAGCTGGGCACCCGCATGGGTAGCTGAGGCACGAAACCCAACATGCGAGGTGCAGAAATGACCTATCCCGCATCGCCAGGCGACGCGGCACCCAATCGCGTCCGGCCCGACTCTGTCCAGTTCTTGGCGGGTGCCGTGGCGACCGCGGTCGTCGCCGCGCTCGTCGCGCTTGTCGGCATTCTTATCTGCCGGTGGACGCTCGGCATCCCGATCCTGGCCCCGGCCGGCGAGGGAGCCTGGGGCAACGCGCACACCGGCGAGTACGTGCTGCTTGCGGCGCTGATCGCGATCGTCGCGGCGGGGGTCCTCTACCTTCTTATGCTCGCCACGCCCTCGCCCGGCATGTTCTTCCACTGGATCATGGGACTGGCCACGATCGTCGCGGTTATCTACCCGTTCAGCACGGGGGCGCCGCTCGACCAGAAGGCCGCCACGGCGGTCGTCAACCTGGTACTCGGGATCGCGATCATGTCGCTGCTCACGGCGGTCGCGGCCAGGGCCGTCCGCCGTCCGGTACGGCCCGCCAACCGGAACAGGGCCAGCTACCAGGATGGCACCGCCTACCCCGCTGACTATGGTGACGGCACCGGCTACGGTTCCGGCCAGGAGTACGGTACCGGCCGGGACTACGTGCCCGAGCAGCAGCGCGGCAACGAGCCGACCCGGCCGATCGACGTGCCGCGCAACCGGGGCCAGCGCACCTGGGAGTGACCGCGCGCTTTCCCTGCCGGCGACAGAAGGTCCCTGCATTGCAGAGGGCTCTGGCTCAGATAACGGCGGACAGGGCCAATGGTTGTGACAACGATACGGTCATAGGCGTATGGCTGCCGCAACCATCGCCCCGGCGTCAGCCATCCGGCCCAGCGGGGGTGCGGCTGCGGTGACGCGCGGTGTCCCTGGGGCGAGGGTTGCGGCGAAACCGCGCTGCGAGCCGGGCCACCGCCATCGAACGAGATGCGGGCCAGAGCCAGACCGTTGCCGGGAGGTGCCAATTCGCCTCGGACGGTGTAATTCAGCGAGCCCCACGGGCGAGATCGCTAGCCTTGGCCCGTGGAGAAGCCGAGGATGCACTCGCCCGACGTCACCGCGTGCAACGTCGCGAAGATCGCCGGGCTGTTTCCCTCCGTGATCACCGAGGGGCGCGACGCCGAGGGCAACCCCGTCCGCACCGTCGACTTCGACCGGCTGCGCCAGGAGTTGTCCGGCGCCCTCGTCGAGGGCCCGCGTGAGCGTTACCAGCTCGACTGGCCGGGCAAGCGCGCGGCCCTCCTGGCGGCCAATGCCCCCACGGCCAGGACACTGCGCCCGGTCCGGGACGAGTCCGTGCACTTCGACACCGCGGGCAACGTCTTCATCGAGGGCGACAACCTCGACGCACTCAAGCTGCTGCAGAAGTGCTATCTCAACAAGATCAAGCTCATCTACATCGACCCCCCGTACAACACGGGCAACGACTTCGTCTACGACGACGACTTCGCCGAGACGGCGTCGGAGTACCTGGCCAGATCCGGCCAGACCGATTCAAGCGGCAGCAGGCTCGTCGCCAACCCCGAGTCCAACGGACGCTTCCACTCCGACTGGCTCGGCATGATGTACCCGCGCCTGAAGCTGGCACGGAACCTGCTGGACGAAGACGGAGCGATCTTCGTCAGCATCGACGCGACAGAGCACGCGAATCTCACCAAGCTCATGGTTGAGATAATGGGCGAGGATAACTTCCGCACCAACATCATCTGGCAAAAGCGGTACACGCGCAGTAATAACACGCAGGACTTCACCGCCGTCGTCGAGAACATCGTCGTCTTTTCCAGGAGCGACCGGTTCACGGTGAACCTGCTTCCGCGAACCGACGAAGCGGACGCGCGCTACGCGAACCCGGACAATGACCCGCGGGGCCCGTGGAAGGGCGCCTCTTTCCTCAATCCGGCCTCGGCCGCGCAGCGCCCGAACCTCTGCTATGAGATCAGAAACCCGAATACCGGGCACGCCACCTGGCCGACAGCCAATGCCTGGCGCAGGTCCCGGGCCGAGTTCGAGCGCCTCGCGGCGGACGGCCGGCTGTACTGGGGTGCGGACGGGAAGAGCCCCGTCCCCTCGGTGAAGATGTTCCTCGCCGAGGTCCGGGGACTGACGCCAACGAACTTCTGGAGCCATGAGTACGCGGGCAACACCGATGAGGGCACCAGGGACCTGGCCGCGCTGATCGGCGGCAAGGTGTTCGATAACCCGAAGCCGGTAAAGCTGATGAAGCGGGTGCTCGAGCACGCGACCGACAGGTCCTCGCTGGTGCTCGACTTCTTCGCGGGATCAGGGACCATGGCGCAGGCCGTGCTCGAACTGAACGCGGAAGACGGCGGCACCCGCAGGTTCATCGCTGTCCAGGCCGCCGAGGAATGCGGTCCGAGGTCCGCCGCCCGCCGAGCGGGGTTCGCGACGATCGCCGACATCTGCAAAGCGCGCATCCGCCGCGCGGGGGCGGCGGTGAGCGGCACGGCTCATCATCCGGAATGGGACGGGGAAACGGGGTTCCGGGTACTGCGGGTTGACTCCACGAACATGGCCGACGTGCGGCGCACCCCGGACGAGCTAGCGCAGGATGACGTCGGGCTCGTCACCGAGAGCGTGAAGCCGGGCAGGAGCGCGGAGGACCTGCTGTTCGAGGTGCTGACCGACTCGGGGCTTGAGCCGTCCGCGCCGGTCGCCGTCGAGAAAATCGACGGACGCGAGGTGTTCGCCGTCGGGCAGGGCGACCTCATCGCGTGCCTGGGCAAGGACATCTCGCCGGCCGTGGTGCGCGAGATCGCGGACCGGGCGCCGTCGCGCGCGGTATTCCTGGACTCGGCGTTCGGCACGGATGCCGAGCGGGTCAACGCCGAGCGCGTCTTCGCCCGGGTCTCGCCCGCGACAGACGTGCGGGCGATCTAGGTGAAGCTCCGGTTCAAGGTCCAGCGCTACCAGACGGAGGCCGTCGACGCCGTGGCCGACTGCTTCGCGGGCCAGCCCCGCCGCCCCGGGGTCAACGCGGAGATCGTACTGAGCCCGGCGCGGCTGCTCGAGAACATCCGGGCCGTGCAGCGCGAGCGCGGCCTGCCGTTGTCGTCCGCGCTTGCCCAGAGCCCGGCGGCGACCACGCCGAACACGCCGAACCTCGATGTCGAGATGGAGACAGGGACGGGCAAGACCTACGTCTACATCAAGACGATCATGGAACTGAACAAGCGGTACGGGTGGTCGAAGTTCATCGTCGTGGTGCCCAGCGTGGCGATCCGCGAGGGGGTGCGGAGGTCTTTCGAGATCACCGCCGAGCACATGCGGCTGGCGTACGGGAGTAAGCCGGAAACGTTCGTCTATGGCTCGTCTCGTCTGCATGAGCTTGAGCGCTTCTCGACGGACGGCGGCGTGCAGGTAATGATCATCAACATCCAGGCGTTCAACGCGACCGGCAGGGACAACCGCCGCATCTACGAGGTGCTCGACGACTTCCAGTCCCG
>Ga0335074_10011609_pt1 | contig 12314 bp, 7 predicted proteins | sample Lox_Sample_23_FD_206715 | JGI IMG/M metagenome (GOLD analysis project Ga0335074, IMG submission 206715) | Soil microbial communities from Loxahatchee National Wildlife Refuge, Florida, United States - Lox_Sample_2.3 | ecosystem: Environmental > Terrestrial > Soil > Wetlands | place: USA: Florida...
GCGCCCTGGACCAGAGAGAACGGAGTGGCGGCCACGTTCACCAGCAAAAGAAAGAAGACCTGAATGCCGGCCAGAATCGTGGAGGCGTAGGCCGTGAGCTTGACATCAACCTTGTGGCGCAGACGCAGGACAAAGCCGTAGCCGGCAAGCAGCCAGGCCCACAGGAGCAGCGAGCCCTCCTGTCCCGACCAGAGCGCGGCGAACTTATAGGGCCAGGGGAGGGCGCGATTGGAGTGGTCGAGGATGTAGACGAGGCGAAAATCGTTGGTAAAGGCGGCCCAGACCAGCGCAAAGGCTGCGCAGGAGACGGCGATGAAGCTGGCAATGCCGGCGCGGCGCGCTGTTTCCGCCAGACGTTCCGGCACAATGGCTCCGCGTGAGCCGGTGGCCAGCAGGCGGAGGGCAACGCCGCCCGCCAGCAAGTTCCAGGCGCTGAGCAGGAGCGCGACGACAAGAGCAAAACTGCCGAATGCAGGCATAAAAGTAGGACCTTCTGATTGTCGCACTTCCTGGGGGACCGGGAACGGCGGCGCGGCAATGAAGACAGATCGATGATCGCGGGCGGGGGCCTGTCCCCGCTGTGACAAATCTCACACGGGCAGCGGAAGCGGCTGGGGACTGTGGGGAGACGGGGAAGAGCGGGCGTCGGCGAGCGGCCGCTTCAGGCGGTGCGCGCGATGGGCTCGGCGAGGAGCGCCCGGACCAGGCGCAGGAGCTCGTCCGGAGGCAGGGGCTTCATACGAAAGGTGACGTCCAGGTCGCCATATTCGTCTTCGGCCTCGGCAAGCCCGCTGAGGACCAGAACCGGGAGCCGCGGGAAGCGGTCGCGCAGCTCGGCGACGAATTCAGGACCGTTCATCGCGGGCATGAGATGGTCGGTGATGACGAGCCCGATCGGCTGCCGATCCTGGAGAGCGCTGTCGAGGATTTGCAACGCCTCGGCGCCATCGCCGGCGACCACGACAGTGCGGCCGAGACGGGAGAGGATCGCCTTCCGGGTGGCCGCCTGGATGCCGTTGTCGTCGACCAGCAGGATGTCAGGACCCATCGCGAGGGTAGATTCCATTTGCACGAAAAAGGTTGCCCGGAGGGCGGGTCGGCAGGCGGACCTGCGGAGCAATCTCCGGCGCCAAAACCGTTTTACCGATCGTTTTCGAAAAAGGCAAGCGGGAATTGCGGGGAACCGTTGATGGTGAGGTTCAGGGGCGCAGAAAGAAAGGGTGCTCCGGGGGAGCACCCTTTCAAGGTATGGTTCCGGCGCTGCGCGGGGCAGGCCCCGCGAGCGGTCAGAAGTAGATCTTGCCGGCGAGCTGGACGGCGCGGCCGGGCTGAGGATCGCCATTGCCACCATCGGCCGTTGGCGTGACGACACTGCTGATCTGCCCGAATGTGCCGCCGTTTGCGATAAAGCCATCCAGAATGTTGCCATCCGGCGGGGAGAAGTTGGGGTGATTGAAGACATTGAAGGCTTCCATACGAATCTCGACATAACGCGGGCTGTCGGCGTGACCGATCGGGAAATCCTTGAACAGAGTCATGTCGGAGTAGTTGAAGCCCGGCCCGCGAAGCATTCCGCGAGGTACATTCCCAAAGGTGCCGAGGGGTTCGAAGGAGAACGGCGTGGTATCGAACCACTGGTGGTTGGCGTTACGCGGGTTCATCAGGGATGGGTGGAAGTTCGAGGTCACGGGCGTATCCGAGCAATCGTAGAAGATGTATGCGTCGGAGTTGCACCAGAGGGATCGATTGTCGATTTCCTCGCCGATGGAGGCGGGGTTGCCGGACTGGAGCACCGAGTAACCGGACAAATGCCATCCCCCCAGTGCCTCGTTCACGATGTAGTTCTGTCGCATACCGGAGGTTAGCGGCACGACATACTCGTAGGCGGCAAAGAAACGCTGGCGTGCATCGAACTGCGAATTGCCGTAGCTCAGGTTCTGGAAGCCCGGCACCCAGTTGGTTCCGGCAAGATCGTTGCCCTCGCCGAAGCCCGAACTCTCGAAGCTCGATCCGTTGTCGAGAGCGTGGCTCCACGTGTAGCCAATGTCGTAGAAGAGCCCGTGCGTGGTGCGGTTTTCGAGGCTGAGCTGCATCGAGTTGTAGTTGGACGAGCCGTCGGTATAGACCTGGCCGACGCTCAGAAAATTCGTGCTCCCGGCAGCGAAATCCTGGGGCTGGAGCTGGGTAAGAATCTGCTGAGTGTCGGGGCAGTTGGAAGTTTCAGGATTGAACGGTTCCCCGGGATTGTCGGCGGCCCATTCGCTCTGGCAGGCGGCGACCGCATTGGCGTGGCCGGCCGCGGTGATACGGTCGGCTTCGTACGCCCGGACCAGCTTGTGACCCAGCGAGCCGACGTAAGCAACCTGCAGCAGCTGATTCCCGGGCAATTGACGCTGGATGTTCAGGTTGAAGTTGTAAGCGTATGGAACGTCATAATGCGGCGAGATGGTGCTGAGTTCGTAGGGCGCAAGATTGGCAAAGTTAATACTCTGCCCCGGAGTCGGGAAGGTATACGGGAACGGGTTGGCGACATAGGTTGTCGTGGGATTCATCACATCCACGAATGGATCCGCAAAGCTTGGGCTGCCGGTAGGAGCCACACCCTCCGATGAGAGTCCGAATGGCGGGTCTTCCAGGTTCTGCAACTGCGCCTCTTCGGAATCGCGGTTGAAGTAGAGGCCCACGCCGCCGCGGATGGCGAACAGGTGCTGGCCAGTGGGGCCGGTCAGCCAGCCGAGACCGCCTTCTGGAGACCAGTCGAAGCCGACGCGAGGCGCGAAGTGATCGTATTTGGCCGATGCGCCGCCCTGGTCGTTGCAGCCGGCGTCCCCGGGATAGGTAAGTCCGGGCTGCGCCGTGGGAAAGATCTTAGACTGCGCGCCGGGCTGGAAGCAGATGACGGCTTCGCCGCCGTACTGAAGGTTGGCAAAAGGGGTCTGGATGTCGTAGCCCATGCCGTAGTTGAAGGTAAAGGAATTGGAGATTTTCCAGTTGTCCTGGGCGTAGGCATAAGTCTCCCAGGCGCGAGCATTGATGAGCGCACCGGTACCCTGGCTATAGGAATCCGGAATGCCCACGAGGAAGTCAAGGAGAGGATCGCCGGAGCTGTACGAGCCGGTGCCGCCGAAGCCGAACGAGCCATTGTTCACCGCATAGAAAGGATTGTCGACAGAGAAGCGCTCAGTGTGAGCGCCAAACATGAGGTTGTGGCTGCCGATGATCTTGGTGAAGTTGTCAGAGAAGCTCTCGTTGATGTCGAGGCGCGGCTGCGGCCCATTGGTGCTGAAACCGATAGCGGAGTATCCGGCGATGCCGATGCGCGGGAGCCCGGCCGCGCCAGGATCCTGTGGGGTGATGTCGAAGCCGACGGAAGAAGGCTGGACCACCTGGGCGGGCTCGACGGCAGCGTAGTCAAAGCGATAGTAGCCCGCGCGCAGCTCGTTGAGCGTGCTGGGGCTGAAAGTGTGAGTCCAGGACGCGTCAAAGAACTTAAAGTGGCGCGCGTCGTTCTGGCCGAACCCGGGCAGCGAACCGCAGGTGAAGCAGGTGCCTTCGTAATCCGGCTCCGACTGGAAGACGCTCGAGGCCCAGAGCAGATCCCGGTGAGTCACCTGGGCGTCAGCGCGGATGACTCCCTGGTCTTCTTTCTCGGTAGTCGGGGCGTTCCAGAAATATCTGTTTCCCGAGGTGGGCGAAGGATAGAAGTCCTTGAGGAGGGTGGACGCAATGGAGTTGAAATCGGAGGTCGGGAGGTCGACCGTGGTGACGCCTGCGCTATCCGGCGAGAAGCAGGTGTTCCACTTGGTATAGGAGGTGCTGGGACCGCACTCGCCGTTCGGCCCCATCATCTGAAAGGGAATGATATTGGAGCTGAGGCCGGCTGAGTTAGGGTTACCCTGGTCGGAATTATTGCCGTCGCCCGAAAGAGCAGCGTAGCCGGAACCATTCCGTCCTAGCTGTGCATCCGTGGGGACGACGGGGTCTTCGGTGGTTCCTGTGGCATGGTGGAAGCCCTGGTAGGCCATGAAAAAGAAAAGCCTGTTCTTAATAACGGGTCCGCCCAGCGTACCTCCGTACAGGTTCTGCTGGAAGGGTGGCCTCTGGCCGGGCTGCGCAAAGTAGCCGCCGAGGTTCATGAACGTGTCGCGGTAGAACTCAAAACCATCGCCATGGAACTGGTTGGTGCCGCTCTTGAGCTGCTCGTTGATGATCGCGCCGGAGTTGCGGCTGTACTCGGGGCTTTGCGTGCTCGTGAGCAGCGTGACCTCGGCGAGGGCGTCAGGATTAATGATGAATCCCTGCGTCTGCAGCGGCGCGTCGTTGATATCTGCACCGTCGAGCAGATAGCTGTTTTCCTGGGTCTGCGAACCATTGGCTGAGTAGTTGCCGAAGCGGTCGGAGGATTCCACCGTGCCCGGAGTGAGCTTCTGCACGATCGAAGCGTCGCGCCCCAGCATCGGCAGCTGCTCGATCTGCGTAGCCTGAAAGGTCTCCTGCATTTGCGTGTCAGACGTCGAGACCTGGATGGCGCTGGCATTGACCTCGACGGTTTGCGAGACCGCACCGGCCTGGAGCTTGGCGTCCTGGTCGAAGTTCTCGTTCAGCGTGAGCTGGAGGCCGATGGACTGGAACGCCTTGAAGCCGGCGGCGTCGATGCGAATGGAATACGGGCCACCGATAGGAAGCTGCGGCAGGACGTAATAACCTTTGCCGTCGGTGGTTGCGGTATAGGTTTGGCCGGTGCTGCCGTTGGTCACGGTGACGTGCGCGCCAGCGACCACGGCTCCGCTGGTATCGGTGACCGTACCGTGGATCGTTGCATAGGTGTTCTGCGCGTGGGAATATCGCACCCCGACACACAACGTCAGCGCCAGGATCAGGGCGGTGAGACCAAGTCGACGACCAAATGCCATGGAACGCCTCCGGAAATGATGAGTACCGCTGAAGCAACTCCGCTACTGTGGGCCGGATGGCCTGCATCTTCTGGGGGAGCGGACAGGGCCCCTGAATCTGTTTGTCTGCAGGTGTGGGCTGCGGGGTACAACAACGGGGAATGCTCTTGCTTTGCTCATGTGAATAAGCAATCAATGGGCCATTAGCATCTTTTGTAATCAGCAACTTACGAGAACGTCACCGGGCGCGAAAGCGCATTCGTTTTAAAAAATGTACAAAATCGGACAATTCATTCCGATTTGCGGATAACCCAATCTGGCCCGACGGGGTCTAAGCCAAATCAACTCTGATGGCTTTATGTTTATAGATAGGTTAATGCTTGAGTCCTGCTGGAACGGACAGATTCAGATCCAGCCACCGGCATCCGGGAAAGCGCCAGGCACCGTCCCTTCCACTCCGGACTGCGAACCAGCAACAAAAGGAAAAGGGCCACCGAAGCGGCCCTTGCAAATCTGGCTCAGGTCCGCGCAACACGCCGCCGGAGGGGCGAAGTGCCGCGCGTCTTTAAAACTGGATGTTCGCCTTGAGCTGCAGAATACGAGGTGAGGCATCGCCACCCAGGAACGATCCGAAGACGCTGGTCGGGACTCCGACCGTGCTGAAGATCTGCCCGAAGGTTGCGCTGTCCAGGTTGTAGTCAGGGTTGGCGAAGTTCGCATGATTCAGGACGTTGTATGCCTGGATGCCAATCTGCACCTGGCCTGTTTCGATGGCCGGGATCTTGAAGCCTTTCATCACGTTGAAATCCGTGTTGAAGTATCCCGGGCCGAAGAACTGGTTGCGGCGCTGCTGTCCCGGATCGGTGAAGCTGGTGGGATCGGCAAAGTCGCTGGCCGAGAAGCACGGAGCGCCGCCACTCACTCCGGCAACTCCGGATTTTCCGCAATGGCGGGAGACTCCGGGATTGGTGATGTCCGCCAGCACCGTGCCGCCATACGTACCGCTGTAGTTGATGGCATTCGTTGCGTTACTGTCGGTGATGCTGAACGGGAACCCGGTGTGCCAGAACAGCGTTCCGCCCACCTGCCAGCGATCGGTAAGGAGCTTGGGACCGCCGAAGTAGGGCACGGTTACGACATAGCTGCCGTTCAGGTTGTTCCGGATATCGTAATCGGCATTGCCGTAGTTCAGCGCGAGGTTGAACGGATCGATAGGAGCCTGAAGATCGGCGGTGCCCACGCTGTTGAAGCCGAAGGGCAGGATGCCGCCATTGGAGTCTTCGTCGAGCGTGTGGCTCCAGGTGTAGTTCAGGGTGGCCGTTGCAATGCCGGACTGATGCTTCGCTGAGAGAATCAGGCCGTTGTAATTGGAAACCGCTGCGCTCTCGACTTCCGTGATCTCGCCAAAATCGGGAAGCGCGGCGTTGGCAGGCAGACCGCCGAATGCCTCGCTGGCGCCGGCTTCCGAGGCATTGACGCCATTGTTCAGCACCGGCTCATGGTAGCCGTGGTTGCCCACATAGCCAAGCGAGATGCTGTCATGGTTCCCGATCTGCTGTTCCCACTGGAGGCTCCACTCCTCATAGGTCGGATAATGCAGCTTCTTGTCGACGTTGAAGACGTTGGGGGGCGTGAAGTTCCCATCCTCTCCGGAAAGGCTGCTGTAGGAGCCGCCATTCGCGAACGAATCGGGTCCGGTCGTAAACGCGGCATCGGTGCCCGCCAGAGTACTCATGAAATTGCCGGAGACGGAGGGGTCATCCGGAAAGAACAGCGCATTGAACTGCGGATTCAGCGGCGCGTTATCCAGGAGGTCGTCCGCGATGGTGGCCGGGAAGACGTCAGAGAACATGCCGAAGCCCCCGCGGAAGAGCGTGTGCTGATGGTTCGGCAGCGAGTACGTGAATCCGAAGCGCGGCAGCACGGCAATGGACTGCAACTGGTTGAAGGTGGAAGAACGGCCATAATCCAGGGCCTGGTTGTAAGGCGTATCTACGCCGGCCGTAACGTTGTAGTACGAGTCGGGAAGGATCGCGAGGCAGCTGGTTCCGCAGGTGGGGTTGCCGTTGTGTTCAAAGCGGATGCCGCCCGTGATCTCGAGATTCGGCTGCAGCTTCCACTGATCCTGCACGTAGGCGCCGAGATTCAGCGTGGCGATGGGCTCGCTGAGCCGCTGGGGGAAGCTCTGGATGCCTTCCAGCATGAGACCGGCGCCATAAAGATCGTCAGCGCTGAACGGCCCTGCGGCTCCGGGACCGTACTCCGCGCCCAGCGGCGTTGTGAAGATTCCAAGATCGGCGTCCGTTACGTCGTCGCGCTTGAACAGGACGCCGAAGCTGGTGGTGTGTTTCCCGTGAATCCAGCTGACATCGTCGTTCACCTGGTACTGGGTTACGTTGCGGCCCTCAGGCCAGGCAAGATCAGAACCACCGAGGTTGCTGAACGACCCATCGATAAGCTCCAGTTCGTACGGGAAGGTCGCAGTGGCCTGCGCCTGATTGACGCTCAGGAAGTAAGCGCTGTACCAGGATCCGGAAAGGATGAACTGGTTGACGAGGTTCGGGGAGAACGTATGCGTTTCTTCCAGCTGCCCTTCATAGTCCGGCTGATCGCTCTGGGCGTTGAAGACCGGGTTGACGGGATCCACACTGGTTGGCTGGAGGCCGTGGTCGCGCTTGAAGTGAATGAAGCCAGTGTCGTTGGCCCCCAGCTTGATGTCCATGCGAGCTGTGGTCAGCACTTCCGTAAGATCGTTTTTGGGGTTAGCAACCAGGTAATTGGAGTACGTTTCGCCCGCCGGGAACTGGACGAACATGGTGTTGTCGCTTGCCGCGGTGCCAGGATTCAGATCTTCGCAACCGGCCGGGAGGCCGTCGTTCGGAAGATTGGTGTTAATCGTGCCGGTTGCAACGCAGGGCTGACCGGACGCAACAGTCCCATATGGCGACGCCGTCGCGGAACGCGGAGTGCCCGCATACAGCTTAAACATGTACTGATAAAAGGCGCACTCATTCCCGTTGCCATTCAGATAGAGGAAGCTGCTGTTGTTGTCGCAGTTGCCGTCGTTGCCGAGAACGCTGGGATCGGTATATACGGTTGCGGCGTTTCCAGCGACAGTGGCAGCATTTCCCGTGTTCCCGGTGGGATCGGATTCGTACTGAGCGCTGGGGAGGAAGACCGCATCTTCCGGCGAGGTGACAAACCGCATGCCTTCGTAGTTGACGAAGAACCATGCGCGATTGTGCTTGATGGGTCCGCCAATGGCAGCGCCCCACTGGTTAGCGTTGGAAAATGGCTGCGGAGCACCCGTATTGTCGTTGAACCAGTCGTTGGCGTTCAGGTCGCTGTTGGTCCAGAAATACGTTGCGTTGCCGTGGAACTGATTGGTCCCGGAGCGGGTGATGATGTTTTCCTGCACGCCGCCGAGCGCCCCATACTGGGCGCTGTAGGCATTGGCGACAATGTTGACCTCAGAGATGTCATTCTGGCCCAGCAGCAGGTTGCTGGGGCCCGAGTTATTCAGGTTCAGGAAAGGATCGTTATCCTCGGCGCCGTTCACGGTGAAGTTGTTGGAGGTCGCCGGCAGGCCGAACGCGGATGAGTTGCCGTAGCCCATCTGCGTGTTCATCACCACGCCCTGCGTGAGATTGACATAGTAGGTGATGTCGCCGCCGGGGTTCGGCATATTCTGGACCTGCTGTTGGGTCAGGGTCGTAGAGAGATCCGAGTTTTCTGTCTGGAGGAGTGGAACAGCGGTTCCTTCCACCTGGACTGTCTGTACGCCCTGAGCGACGGCGACCGATATATTCACGGTTGCCGTTTGTCCGACCGTTACTGCGACCGTGCGCTGGGTGGTGCGGAAACCGGGCGCCGCGACCTGCAGGGTGTACTGCCCAGGCTGCAGCAGGCCGACGCGATAATCGCCGGCGGCGCCGGTCTTGACCGACTGAGTAACACCCGTGCCCGCGTTCGTAACCGTAACCTTCGCTCCGGGAATGGCGGCGCCAGTGGGATCGGTGACCGTACCGGCAATATCGCCGGAAATCTGCGTCTGGGCAATTGCATGGCGAGCCCCGGTGAACAGCGCCAGAGCGAAAATCAGGGCAGCCAAACAGACTTTACGACTGAAATTCATCGACATCCTCCAAAAGCAAGAACTTTAAGTGGTGAGGAGCAGAATTCCCTGCCGGAACGCGATCTTCAGAAACAAACCGTCGGTTCGCTGACTTGTGCGACGTGGCAAGAGGGAACTGCTCATGAAAGGAACGGGCAAATCTCCGCATAGAGGAACCTGAGCGAATAGCAATCGGGAGTCCATTTTTTAATAGACGATGAATCAGCAACTTAACGAGGCGGCGGAGGGTGGGGCCGCCGCCATTCTCTTGAAATTCATAAGCCCGAAAGGCACCCCTCCTGAATTCTGGATAACCGTATGACTTTAGTGCGCGTCTTAGCGCCGGCTGTCTCTCCTCTGCTCTCTCTCGAAGTTTGTGAAAAGATAGAAGCAAAAGCCTCAGCGAGGAGGCCTGGAATGAATACCCTCAAGACCGCGTTTTTGTTGACCGCCCTGACTGTGCTGCTGGTCCTCATTGGAAGCCACTGGGGTGAGGGCGGGATGATCATCGCCTTTGTCCTGGCTGCCGGGATGAACTTTTTCAGCTATTTCTATTCCGATAAGCTGGCGCTGAGGATGTACAACGCACAGCCGGTGACGCGGGAGCAGTTGCCGCGCGCCTATGAAGTGGTCGAACGCATGACAGGCCGCCTGGGTCTGCCGATGCCGAAGATCTATGTGATCCCGACGGAGGCTCCGAACGCATTCGCAACGGGCCGCAATCCAAAGCACGCGTCCGTGGCCGTGACTCACGGCATTCTGCAGCTGCTGAACGACGACGAACTGGAAGGCGTGCTGGCGCATGAGCTGGGCCACGTCCGCAATCGCGACATTCTGACCAGCTCGATTGCCGCGACGCTGGCCGGCGCCATCGTGCTGCTGGCCCGCATGACCTGGTGGGCTGAGCTGTTCGGAGGATTCGGCGGAGGAGGCGGGAACGGCCGGCGCGGCGGGGCTCTCAGCGCGCTGGTCATGCTGATCCTGGCGCCCTTTGCAGCCATGCTGATCCAGCTGTGGATTTCGCGCACGCGCGAGTACGAGGCCGACGCCACGGGCGCGCACATCACCGGGAATCCGTACGCTCTGGCCAGCGCTCTCGAGAAACTGGACGCCTACTCGAAGCGCATCCCAATGCCGGGCTCGCCGACTACAGCGCATCTCTTCATCGTGCAGCCGTTGCTGGGCCGGCAGAGTTTCGCGAACCTGTTCTCGACGCATCCGCCGATTCCGCAGCGCATCCAGCGGCTGATCGGAAGACCCAGCGTGTATGGAGCGCCGCAGCGGTAAGATCCAGCAGGCCACGTCACCCGATCTCGCCGATCGCGCGGCTGCATATTGATCCGCGCTGTACGCTGACAACTGAACCTTGTACGCTGTTGCTGCCATGAAAACTCTGCTCCGCTCCGTCGTCTGGCTGGCGCTGGTGATCTGGCTGGGCGGCGAGTTTTTTCTCGTCGTCGCGGCCATCGCGGCCTTCCGTGCGGTTCCGGATCCCCACGTCGCCGGCACCATTGTCGCCAGTTGCCTGCGCACGCTGCATCATCAGGGACTCTTCTGCGGCGCGCTGATGGTGATCCTGCTGGCTCTCGGGCGTGTGCTGCGCGTCTACCGCGGGAGCGCTCTTGCGGGCATCCTGGTCACGCTGATCATGCTGGCGCTGACGGCATTCTCGCAATTCTGGATCATCCCGCGCATGGAGACTTATCGTATCGCTGCCGGCGGATCCGTTGACGCGGTCCCGCCAACTAATCCCAACCGCGCCGGCTTCGATCGCCTGCACAAAGTATCAGTGGGTGTGGAAGAAGGCGTCATGGCGGGCGGGGTGATTCTCGTTTTCCTGCTGGCGCACGCATCCAGCGAGCCGCGCGACCGCTACGCCTGACGGGGCGATTTCCCGGCCGTCCGGCAGGAAACGGCGCCTCGCGTCCGCAGCGGGAAAGTGCGATCCTGATCTGCAGAGGAGTACTTCGTCCATGGCAAATCTGAAGGGCATCTCCATCACCTGGCTGGGGCATGCCACTGTCCTCATTACGTCTGCCAAAGGCACCACTGTCCTGATCGATCCGTTCATCGAACACAATCCGAAATTTCCGAAGGGCTATCAGATGCCCGAGAAGATTGACCTGCTGCTGCTGACGCACGGCCACATGGATCACATTGCCGATGCCGTGCCCATTGCCAGGAAACACGGTGCGCAGACTTTTGGCATGGTGGAACTTATCGACTGGCTGGATAGGAAAGGGCTTGATACGAACCGCTCGGCGGGGATGAACCTCGGCGGGTCGCACACCCATGCCGATGTGACCTTCACCATGACCGAGGCGCGGCACTCTTCGGGGATTACCGACGGGGACCAGATCGTGTACGGCGGCGATCCCGCAGGCTTCGTTCTCGCCATCGAGAACGGCCCGGTCCTGTATCACGCCGGAGACACCGCGGCATTTTCGGATATGCAGCTGATCCGGGCGATGCATCATCCCGATCTGGCCATGCTGCCCATTGGAGACCACTATACGATGGGGCCGAAAGGCGCTGCTCTGGCGGCGAAATTCCTCGGGGTGCAAGCGGTGCTGCCGATTCACTTTGGAACCTTCCCCGCGCTGACCGGCACACCCCGGGAGCTGGAAAAGGAACTCGCCGGCACGGGTGTGGAAGTCATCCACACCGAGCCGGGCAGAAAGCTGGGCGGCTGAGCGCTGGCCGTCGGCGGCCCCACGCGCGAAGACTCGACCGTTCCCGGCTGCGCCCCGACAATGATCGTGCCCTGATCGCAGCGCCTCTGCTGCTCTCGGGCCCTCCCCGGCACATGACAAGGAGGGCCGCGTGGGTTCATCCGATGCTGTTTCCAGCCTGTCCCCCAACAAAATCGCCTTCGAGATCCAGCGCGGTGGACGTTTCTTCGTCTATCAATACTGCGTGCCGCTGCTGATGATCACATTCAGGCGCAACTCATCGGTCAGCTTCATTCGCGCCGGTGAGAATGCCGTTCTGAAGGGCCTGCCCTTCACGCTTTTGTCTCTCGTTCTCGGCTGGTGGGGCATCCCGTGGGGATTCATCTACACCCCACAGGTCATCTGCAGAGACCTCAGGGGCGGAACCGACGTTACGTCGGTCGTCCTCAAGCGCGCGCAACAATCCTCCACTTTGGTTCCGCGCTGATGCGTTCGGGGGACGCTGCCGGTAACCTCGCGCCGTGCGGTGCGTGCTATCCGGCGGCGGTCGCAACCTCGACAATCACTTCGTCTTCAGACCGGTAGCGGCTTTCCGGAACGATAAGTACCGGTGCGGCAACCCCGGAGATCACCTGC
>Ga0335074_10011610_pt1 | contig 12314 bp, 10 predicted proteins | sample Lox_Sample_23_FD_206715 | JGI IMG/M metagenome (GOLD analysis project Ga0335074, IMG submission 206715) | Soil microbial communities from Loxahatchee National Wildlife Refuge, Florida, United States - Lox_Sample_2.3 | ecosystem: Environmental > Terrestrial > Soil > Wetlands | place: USA...
GATGACCGCCCTGCAGGCGCTGCCGACGGGCAACATGACCTGCCACGGCTCGGGAGGGGTGGACAACTATCAGCAGTTCCTCGGCTCGGAGTGTCTGTGGATCGAAATGTGGGCGGAGCTGCCGACTGCCGCCGGTCGCGAGCGCTTTCGCGCCTTCATGGACGCCTACTGGGCCGCGCAGCGCAAGACGGGCCGATTCCAGCGCCCGCTCGACAATCGCCTGACCGACGTCGGCCAGTGGTTGCAGGACAACGGAGTCGTGACCAGCGACAGCCGGATACTGCTGCGCGTCGCGTTCGCCTTTCTCGCGGTGTGCCTCATCAACACGGTCGGCATTCTGCTGACGAAGTTCCTGCGCGCTGCCCCCATCATAGGTGTCCGGCGCGCCCTGGGAGCGAACCGGCGCCATATCTTCATGCAACACATCGTCGAGGTCGCCGTGGTCTCCGTCGCGGGCGGACTGCTCGGCCTCGCAGTGGGCGCCGCCGGGCTCGCGGGAGTACGGGCGATCCATGCGCAGGACAACACTTACGCGATGCTCGCGCACTTCGATCCTCTCGGGGTTGCCTGGGCGCTGGCCCTCGCCGCGGCGTCGACGCTCGCTGCAGGTTTATACCCCGCCTGGAGCGTCGGCAGATTGCCGCCGGCCGGATACTTGAAGAGCCGCTGACATCATGAATCTGAATCTCCGACCCATTCTCTCGGCGCTGGCCCGCAATCGCACGGGCGCCGTCCTGATCGCCCTGGAAATCGCCATCGCGCTGGCGGTAATGGTCAATGCCACCTGGATCGTCGCCCAGCGCGTTCAGCAGATCGAGGAGCCGAGCGGATTCGACGCGCGCGACATGTTCGCGATCGGAGTCTCGGCCCTCTCGAGCCATTCCGATCTCGGTGCCGCTCAGCGCGAGGATCTCGCCTACCTGCGCAGCCTCCCGGGCGTCGTGGCCGCCTCGGCGACATCCTCGGTTCCCTTGAGTCCTTACGGTCAGGGCACTTCGCTGTCGCCGCTCCCGGGCTCGAATGCGCCCATGACCTGGACGCGGATGATGGAGGCGGACGAGGCGACTCTCGAGACTCTCGGGGTGCGGATCATCGCCGGCCGGAACTTCGGCGCGGCGGACATCCGGCCGCTGACGAAAGGCTTCTTCCAAGCGTATCCGGAGGTCATCATCACACAATCGCTCGCCGACAAACTCTTCCCGGGCGGCAACGCGCTGGGCAAGCCCGTATACTCCGGCGACAACACTCCGATGACGGTCGTCGGCATCACGAGCAACTTCATCCCTTCCGTCGCCGACACACCCGCCTACGATGCGCTCCTGGTGCCACAGGCTCCCGGAGACTTCGGAATCTACTTCTGCCTCGTTCGGACGCGGCCCGGCATGACCGCGACGCTGCTGCAGACCGCCGAGCGGCATCTTGCGACCTCGAATCTCGATAGGGTCATCTTCTCGGCACAGACCCTCCCCTACTACCGCGCGCGCCTCGATGCCTCGAGCCGCGACATGGCCATCTTCCTCGCCGTGGTCACCGCGCTCATTCTCTCCGTCACCTGCCTCGGGATCTTCGGCCTGACGACGTTCAACGTCAGCACCCGCACGAAGCAGATCGGAACCTTGCGCGCCGTCGGCGCCCGCAAGCGCGACATCGTCGCGCACTACCTGGTCGAGAACGCGATCGTGCTCGTCACGGGCGGGGCGGTCGGCTGCGTGCTGGCGCTCGGCGTGGGTCAGTGGCTTTCCGATCAGTATCAACTCCCCCGCCTGGATCTTCACTTCCTGGTCATCGGGGTCGTCGGCCTGGCCGTGATCGGCCAGCTTGCCGCCTGGCATCCGGCCCGCCGTGCCGCGGCCGTTCCGCCTTCGGTGGCGACTCGCACGATCTGACGGCGCGCTAACGGGGAGGACCTCGCGTGCTCGGCTACTATCTTCGCCTCGCCTGCAAGAGCTTCCGCCGCACACCCGGTCTCACGGCGCTGATGGTAGGGGCCATCGCCTTCGGAATTGCCGCGTGCATCGTGACGCTGACGGTGTATCACACCATGTCCGGCAACCCGATCTGGTGGAAGAACGACGTGCTCTATGCGGCGACCATGGATTCGTGGGATCCGAAGAGCCCTTTTGACAGCTCGCACCCAAAGCTGCCCCCGGACCAGCTGACCTATCGGGACGCGACGTATCTCTTCGGCTCGGACATTCCGCGGCGCAAGGCCCTCTTCACTCTCGTGGGCGGCGCATTGAGCGGTGCACCGGGCCAGCCCATCGCGCTCTCGGTGAACACCGAGGCCACGACCCGCGACTTCTTCCGCATGTTCGACGTCCCATTCGAGTACGGCGGCCCATGGTCCAGCGAAGCTGACCGGGGACCGGAGCCGGTCATCGTGTTGAGCCGAGCCGAGAACGACAGGCTCTTCGGCGGCGCCGACAGCGTCGGGCGCACGATCCTGTGGAACAACCTGAGCTTTCGCATCGTCGGGGTCCTGGATACCTGGTATCCAAGGCCGAAGTTTTACAACCTGACCGGCGGCGGGAGCGGCGATTTCGGCATACCCGAAGCACCATTCGTGCCCTTCCGGTGGAGCACGGTCCTGCATCGCGGGCCGGCCGGTGCCATGGACTGCTGGGATTCCGGGCCCGGCAGCAGCTACGAGCAGTTGCTGGCCTCGACCTGCGTCTGGATCACCATGTGGGTGGAGCTGCCCGGTCGCGCGCAGCGCGAGCGCTTTCTGGAATTCATGAACGCCTATTGGGCGCAGCAGCGCAAGCAGGGCCGGTTCCAGCGGCCGCTCAACAATCACCTCTGGAGGGTGAGCCAGTGGCTCGGCATCCACGACGTCGTCAGCGGCGACAGCCGCCTGCTGCTCGATCTCGCCTTTGCGTTTCTCGCCGTCTGCCTCATCAACACCATCGGAGTGCTGCTCGCCAAATTCCTGCGCGGGGCGGCCGTGAGCGGTGTGCGGCGGGCGCTCGGCGCAAGCCGCAGGCAGATCTTCGAGCAGCACCTGGTAGAGGTCGCGCTGCTGGCGCTGGCGGGGTCGGGCCTCGGGCTGCTGCTCGGCGCGCTGGGACTGCAAGGCGTCCACGCCATGTACGCCAAGGGCTACAGCGATTACGGCGCCGCGGCCCATTTCGATCCACGTGGCGTCCTCTGGGCGCTGGCGCTGGCTGCCGTGACCACTGTGGCTGCGGGCCTCTACCCCGCCTGGCGCATCGGCCGAGTATCTCCCGCGGTGTATCTCAAGAGCCAGTGAGGCCCGCCGGGATCGGTGCTGACCCATGAATCTCGAAATCCGCCCGCTACTCTCCGCGTTGGGTCGCAACTCCACGGGTGCGGTCCTGGTCGCGCTGCAGGTCGCGATCACCCTGGCCGTGCTGGTGAATGCGGCCTGGATCGTCAGCCAGCATATCCGGCAGATCGAGCAGCCCACCGGCCTCGACACGCGCGATACCTTCGCCATCGAGATTTCCAGCCTGTCCAACCGATTCAACATCGCACAGGCCGAGAGCGAGGATCTCGCCTACCTGCGCTCACTGCCCGGCGTGGCATCGGCGACGGCGAGCATTGGGATCCCTTTGACCGGATACGGTTCGGAAAATGGCGCGCTCTGGCCGGATCCCGCGCGGCACGGCACGCAGGTGCAGACCAACGTTCTGGATGCGGACTGGCAAACCCTGAGCACATTGGGGGTCGCCCTGCTCGCCGGCCGCAATTTCAGATCGACGGAGATCCAGCCGTTGTCGGACGGCAAACCGGCTCAGCCCCTCTCGGAGATCATCCTGACCCAAGCGCTGGCGCAGGCGCTGTTTCCGCGAAGCGATGCCCTCGGGAAGACGGTCTATAACAGTAGAGGCAATCCGCTCACCATCATAGGGATCACGCACAACTTCATGGGCGCAGTCTGCGAGTGCGGCGTACCGTTCTATCACACAGCCCTGTTGCCCGAGATGCCCGGGGCCGGCGGCTTTTATGCTTATCTCGTCCGCGCCCGGCCCGGAAGGCTCAATACCATCCTGGGCGAAGCGCAGCGGCACATCGGCGCTTCGCATCGCGACGCGGTGATCGTCACAACGATGACACTCAGTGACGCAAAGGAAGGGTTCGAGTCCGACGATCGCAACATGGCCATCTTCCTCTCGGCCGTCACCGTCGTGATGCTGGCCGTATGCTGCCTGGGCATTTTCGGCCTGATGACCTTCAACGTCGGCAGCCGCACCCGCCAGATCGGTACCCGACGGGCGGTGGGCGCGCGCAGGCATGACATCGTGGCGTATTTCATGATGGAGAACGCCATCATCCTTACCGCGGGCGCGTTACTCGGCTGCGTGCTGGCATTGCTCCTCGGCTACTGGCTCACCGCTCACTACAGCCTGCCGCGGCTCGATCTCGCCTACCTGCTGGCAGGCGTCGTGCTGCTGTGGCTCATTGGCCAGCTCGCAGCCTGGCAGCCGGCTCGGCGGGCAGCCTCCGTGCCGCCGTCTGTCGCCACTCGCACGATCTGATGGCTCTTTCGGTAGGATTGCCGCCATGATCAAAACCGCCGCCACGCGGCCGAGCCTCGCCGATAGTGTCATGCTCGTCATCGACGACAACGAGGCGGTGCGAACCGCTCTCGACGTGCTCATGTCCCTTCACGGCGCACGCGTCGTTGGCGCCGCCTCGCCCGTGGAGGGCCTGGCCGTACTGGGAAGGGAGCCGGTCGACATCGTCGTGCAGGATATGAACTTCCGGCGCGAGGCGACCAGCGGCGAGGAAGGCGTGCAGCTCTTTCGCGAGATCCGCCGGCGCCACGAGGACGTGCCGATCATTCTTCTGACCGCCTGGACGCATCTCGAGACCGCCATCGAGCTGGTGAAGGCCGGCGCGGCGGATTACCTCTCCAAGCCCTGGGACGATACGCGCCTGCTCACCACCGTCCGCAACCTCCTCGACCTGAGGAGGGCGCGCGCCGAAAGCACGCGGATACAGACGCAGCGGCGGCAGGCCCGCCGCGCACTCGCCGAGCGCTTCGATCTTCGCGGCGCGATATACGAGAGCGAGGCCATGCACACCCTCGTCACCATGGCGACGCAGGTCGCGCATGCCGACGTGCCGGTGCTCATCACCGGACCGAATGGCGCGGGGAAGGAGGTCCTCGCCGACATCGTCCAGGCGAATTCCGCCGCGCGCTCGGGACCGTACCTCAAAGTCAATCTGGGTGCCCTGCCCCAGGAGCTCATCGAGTCGGAGCTCTTCGGTGCCGAATCCGGCGCGTTCACCGGGGCGCGCGCCAGGGTCGGGCGGTTCGAGGCGGCCAACGGCGGCACGCTCTTTCTCGATGAGCTCGGCAACCTCGCTCCCGCCGGACAGGCCAAGCTGCTGCGTGTGCTGCAAACCGGTGAGTTCGAGCGTCTTGGCTCCAATGTCACCCGCCGAACGCACGTACGGATCGTCGCCGCCACCAACACGGACCTGCGCGCCGCGATCCGCGCGGGACACTTCCGCGAGGACCTGTATTATCGGCTGAACGTCATCGAGCTGGACCTCCCGCCCCTCTCCCGCCGGCGCGAGGATATCCTGCCGCTCGCGCGCCATTTTCTCGGGGCCGGCCGCGAGCTCGCGCCCGAAGCCGAGCGGGCGCTGGTCAGGCACTCCTGGCCGGGGAACGTGCGCGAGCTGCAGAACGTCATCCGGCGGGCCTGTCTGCTTGCCGCCACGCCGGCGATCGCGGCGGAGGCTCTGGCGCTTCCCGTCGCGGAGCCGTCGGCCGACCTCACCGGGGAGCCCGCGGTCGATCGCGCATCCATCGAGAGCGCGCTGCAACGCACCGGAGGAGTCGTGGCGCACGCGGCGCGTGACCTCGGCCTCTCCCGTCAGGCACTCTATCGGCGCATGGACAAGCTCGGCATCAAGTCCGACTGAATGTTTCCCCAATCCCTCTCGGGGAGGCTGGTCGCGGCCCTCGCGCTCGCGGCGCTGATCGCGGCCGCGGTCGGGGCACTGGCGGCCCACTGGCTGCGATCGGTGCCGCTCGGCTTCCTCGCCGGCGCGGTGCTGACACTGCCCCTGACCGCATGGCTGGGCGTGCGCGTGTCGAGGCCCTGGAGCCTCGTGCTCGAGGCCGTCAGCAGCGGCATCGGCAGCCTGCGCGACCGTGATTTCAGCGTCAACATCGCCCCGCGCGGTGGCCGCGAGCTGGCCGAGCTGGTGAGCGCCTACAACTCCCTGGGCGATGTGTTGCGGCGGGAGAGGCTCGACATCTATCAGCGCGAGCTCCTCCTCGACACGGTGCTGCAGACGACGCCGCTCGCTCTCACTCTGACCAACGCCGCGGGGCGGATCGTCTACGGCAACATCGCCGCGCGCCAGCTCCTTCGCGGCGGCCGCAAGCTCGAGGGCCTCGCCCTCAAGGGGCTCCTCGAGAAGTCGCCCGCGGCGCTGCGCGAGGCTCTGCAGGGCAATGGCGACACGCTCTTCACCATGGAGATCGGCGGCGAGCCCGAGGTCTACCATCTCTCCCGGCGCGGCTTCGTCCTCAACGGCCAGCCGCACGAGCTGGTCCTGCTGAAACAGCTGACCCGCGAGCTCGCGGCGCAGGAAGTAATCGTCTGGAAGAAGGTCATCCGCGTCATCGCGCACGAGCTCAACAACTCGCTCGCGCCGATCCGCTCGCTCGCTCACTCCGGAAGTCTGCTCGCCGTCGGCGCCCAGCACGCCAACCAGGGCGCCAACCTGGAGAGAGTGTTCGCCACCATCGGCGAGCGCGCCTCGCATCTCGCCACCTTCATCGAGGGCTACGCGAAATTCGCCAAGCTGCCGAAGCCGCGGCCCGCGCCCGTCGCCTGGGCCGATTTCCTGGCGCGAATCGCGGCGGCGCAACCCTTCAGGATCGAGGGGCCGCTGCCGCACCGCGACGCCACGTTCGATGTCGGGCAGCTCGAGCAGGTGATGATCAATCTGCTGAAGAACGCCGCCGAATCAGGCTCCGCGCCCGAGGCCGTCAGCGTCGGTATCCATCCCCGCGCCCAGGGGTTCGTGATCGAGGTCGCCGATCGTGGCAGCGGTCTCTCCGAGCAGGTTCTGCGGGATGCGTTGCTGCCCTTCTTCTCCACCAAGCCCTCCGGCACAGGCCTCGGTCTCACCCTTTGCCGAGAAATCGTCGAGGCGCATGGCGGCCGGCTCACCCTCGCCAATCGCCAGGGCGGTGGCGCAGTGGTCTCGATTCACCTCCCCTGAGCGCGGCTTGCGGCGGCAAGCCAAAATGACTAGACTAGACTTAGTTTACTGAGATTGCCGCCATGACAAAAGTGCTCAATATCCATGAGGCGAAGACTCACCTCTCCCGGATCGTCGAGGAAGTCGCAGCAGGAAAGGAGGTCATCATCGCCAAGGCCGGCAAACCCATGGCACGACTGAGCCCCATCATTGCCGGCGTGAAAAAGAAAAGGCTGGGCCTGCTCAAAGGCAGGATCAAGGTTGCCGCGGATTTCAACGCACCGCTGCCGGATGAGGTGCTGGCCAGCTTCGAGGGACGTTAGCCTTGCAGGTCCTGCTCGATACCCACCTGCTCCTCTGGGCTCTGGCATCTCCGGGCAAGCTCTCGTCGAAGACTCGGCAGCGAATCGAATCGAGCGCGGTGTTCGCAAGCGCGGCATCGATCTGGGAAATCAGCATAAAGTCCTCGCTGGGCAAGCTACAGGCCAACCCAGCCGAGGTGCTCTCAGGCATCGAGCCTGCGGGCTTCGATCACCTGAACATCACCGGAGAGCATGCGGCAGAGGTGGTGAATCTGCCTCGCCTGCATAAGGATCCGTTCGACAGGCTACTGGTCGCGCAAGCGTCGGTGGAAAAGATGATTCTGCTCACCGACGATGACAGGCTCGGCGGCTATGGAGACTTCGTGGAGGTTGTCTAGCGCACGGAGGTGCCCTGCTACACCTGCACGCGCCGCCCCGTCCGCCGCCGCGCGCCGGAACCGCCAGTATGCGTCCCCGTGCCGGTGCCATTGGTCGCGCGAGCGGCGCCGTTGCCGCCGCGAGCGCTGCGGCGGCTGGCGGCAGTACGCTCCGCGGAGTCAGGCTCCCTGAACTCCGGCGCGTCGACGTCGAGTCCCTTCACGTACTTGCGGAAATCCTTGCCCAGAGCCGGATGGCTCAGAGCGTATTCGACCGTCGCCTGCAGGTAGCCGAGCTTGCTGCCGCAGTCATAGCGCTTGCCGTCGAAGCGATAGGCGTACACCGCCTCCTCGCGCATCAGCGCCGCGATGCCGTCGGTGAGTTGGATCTCTCCGCCCGCGCCTTGCCCGAGCCGCTCCAGGTGCTCGAAGATCGCCGGGGCGAGCACGTACCGGCCGACGACCGCCAGGTTGGAGGGGGCGACGGCGGGCTTCGGCTTCTCGATGATGCTGCGCACGCGGCTGGTGTTGGATTTGTCGGCCTCCACCGCGACGATGCCGTATTTGTCGGTATCGGACCGCGGCACCACCTGCACGCCGAGGATGCTGGCGCGCTTGGACTCGTAGACCTTGGCCATCTGCGCCAGGCAGGCCACCTCGCTCTTGATCAGGTCGTCCGCGAGGTGCACGAAAAAGGGCTCCGCCCCTACAGCCGGCTGCGCGCAGAGCACCGCGTGCCCGAGCCCGAGGGGCGCCGGCTGGCGGATGTAGATGCAGGTGGCGTAGGACGGGAGGACGCTGCGCAGCTGGTTCGCCAGGTCGCTCTTGCCCTGGCGCTCGAGGAGCTGCTCGAGCTCCTGGTCGGAATCGAAGTGATCCTCGATGGCGCGCTTGGAGGCGCCGGTGACAAACACCAGGCGCGTGACGCCCGCGGCCAACGCCTCCTCCACCGCGTACTGGATGAGCGGCTTGTCGACGACGGGCAGCATCTCCTTGGGACTCGCCTTGGTGGCGGGCAGGAAGCGGGTACCGCGTCCGGCCACCGGAAAGACGGCGGTTCGGATCACGGACTTCGGTGTCAACCTCATGGGAGCTCTCCCGCAAAATTCGTGGCTTGGCGCCAAGTGTACCGTGTCAGCGGGGTACGCAAAGGACATGCCGGGTCAGGAAACCGCCTTTTCCTCGCTCTTCTCCGCCCACTTGAAGACCGACGGCCGCATGCTGTCCCAGGAGCGACACTTCGGGCAGCGCCAGTACCAGCCGACGCTGAGCAGGCCGCAGTCATCGCACTGATAGCGGCCGCCGGTGTCCCCGATCCGCGTCAGCAAGGCCCCGAGCGAGCGGGCATCCGCCGCCGATTCCGTCTCCGAGCCCGCCTCGCCGGCGATATCGGGCAGGCGCCGCACCTCCTGCGGCGGTAACGCCGTCGCCAGCAGCCACGCGAGCTGCCTGGAGCTGATGGTGCCGTTGCGGCGCAATCTCGCCGCGATCTCCTCCACCGCGCCACGGGCATTGCCCCAGAGCCCGAGCACCCGCGGAATGATCTCGAGCGCGAGCTCCGGCGACTCCTCGAGCGCCTTGAGGTAGAGCGTCAGCGACCCGGCCGGATCCCCTGCGAGCTCCCTGATACGGGCCGTCAGGACGTCCGCGCGCGGCAGGTCCGCCAGGTGCGTGCGCGCCTGTCGCAGCAGCGTCCGCGCCCGCTCTGCGTCCCCCTGCACCAGCGCCTGCTCCGCGAGCTCGCAGAGGTAATGCGCTGCCACCCGGCAGCGCTCGATCTGCACCGCCTGCGGCAGGGCGTGAAAGATCTTCAGGGCGTTGGCCCAGTCGCCCTGCGCCTCGTAGATCCGCACCAGGTGATCGAGCGCCGCCCGGCGGTACTCTCGCGAGGCCGACAGCTCCTCGAGCAGCCGCTCCGCGCGGTCCATGAGCCCGGCGCTCAGGTAATCCAGCGCCAGCGCGAATGCCGCCTTGTCGTTGAGCGACGAGCAGCCTCCGTGGTCGCGCAGGCGCGAGTGAATCGCGATCGCGCGGTCGACCTCGCCGCGGCGCCTGAAGAGGCTCCCGAGCGCGAATTGAATCTCCGCCGCATCCCCGTCCGCTGCCGCCATGCGTGCGAAGATCTCGACCGCATGATCGAACCGGTCGTTGATGAGGTGATCGAGACCAACGTAGTAATCGCGTGGCAACCGCACGGTCCGCCCGGGGCTGGTCCGCCGGCCGAGAAACCAGGCGGCAACGCCAACGGCGACAAACGCCAGCGCAAGCAGCAAAGCAGGCAGCTCGATCACGCTGCCTACGATACTCCATCTAATCTCGGATGGGATTGTCCGCGCCGTCGTTGACCCGCTCTCTCAAGTCCTTGCCGGGCTTGAAATGAGGTACGTACTTGCCGGAAAGCGCCACCGCCTCCCCGGTCTTGGGGTTGCGTCCCTGCCGCGGCGGCCGGAAATGCAGGCAGAAGCTGCCGAAGCCGCGGATCTCGATCCGATCCCCCTGTGACAGGGAATCGCTCATGATCTCCAGGATCTGTTTCAGAGCGAGCTCGACGTCCTTGGCCGGCAGGTGTTTCTGCTTCGCCGTGATGATCTCGATGAGCTCGGACTTCGTCATGTTTGAATCCCGGGGGCGGGCCGCGACCGGCCCGCCCCGAATCCCGATGGGGCGCCGGCTGTTCAGCTGCGGTCTCCGATGTGCTCCTTCAGGAGGTCGCCCAGGCTCGTGCCCGTGGGCGCCCCTTCAGAGGAGCGGTAGCTCTGTACCGCCTCCGCCTCCTCGTGCGCCTCCTTCGCCTTGATCGAGAGGGTGATGGCGCGCGACTTGCGGTCGACGCCGGTGAATTTCGCCTCGACCTCGTCGCCGACCTTGAGCACGCTGCGCGCATCCTCGATACGATCGCGACCGAGCTCCGAGGCGCGCAGCTGGCCCTCGACACCGTTGCCGAGGTCGATGGTCGCGCCGCGGGCATCCACTTCCTTCACCACGCCCTTGACGATCGTGCCCTTGGGGTTCTCCGCGATGTAGCTTGAGAAGGGGTCCTTGGCGAGCTGCCGGATGCCGAGGCTGATGCGCTCGCGCTCCGGATCGATGGTCAGCACCATGGCCTCGACCTGCTGGCCCTTCTGGTAGTTGCGCACCGCCTCCTCCCCGGGCAGGTCCCAGGAGATGTCGGAGAGGTGCACCAGGCCGTCGATGTTGCCGCTGAGCCCGATGAAGATGCCGAAGTCGGTGATCGACTTGATCTGACCCGACACCTTGTCGCCGCGGTTGTAGTTCTCCGCGAACTCCTTCCACGGGTTGGCCTTGCACTGCTTGAGGCCGAGAGAGATGCGGCGGCGGTCCTCGTCGACGTCGAGCACCATCACCTCGACCTCCTGGCCGGTGTGCACGACTTTCGCCGGGTTGACGTTCTTGTTGGTCCAATCCATCTCCGACACGTGCACCAGGCCCTCGACGCCGTCCTCGATCTCGACGAAGGCGCCGTAGTCGGCGATGTTGGTGACCTTGCCGAAGACGCGGGTGTGCGGCGGGTAGCGCCGGGCGATGTTCTCCCACGGGTCGGCGCCGAGCTGCTTCAGACCGAGGCTCACGCGCGAGCGCTCGCGGTCGAACTTCAGGATCCGCACGTCGATCTCATCGCCGACCTTCACCACCTCCGAGGGGTGCTTGACGCGCTTCCACGCCATGTCGGTGATGTGCAGCAGGCCGTCGATGCCGCCCAGGTCGACGAACGCACCGTAATCGGTGAGGTTCTTGACCGAGCCGTGCACCACCGAGCCCTCCTGCAGGTTCTCGAGCAGCGCGCTGCGCTCGGCCGAGAACTCCTGCTCCACCACCGCGCGGCGGGACACCACCACGTTGTTGCGCTTCTGGTCGAGCTTGATGACTTTGAACTCGAGGGGCTTGCCCTCGAGATAGGAGGTATCGCGGACCGGGCGCACGTCGACGAGCGATCCCGGGAGGAAAGCCCGCACGTTGTCGATCTCTACGGTGAAGCCGCCCTTGACGCGGCCCGTGATGATGCCGGTGACGATCTCCGACTTGTTGAATGCTTCCTCGAGGCGCGTCCAGGTGCGGGCGCGCTTCGCCTTCTCGCGCGAGAGACGGGTCTCGCCGGTGCCGTCCTCGACCGAGTCGAGGGCCACCTCCACCTGATCGCCCGACTTGACTTCGATCTCGCCGCGCTCGTTCTTGAACTGCTCGACGGGGATCACGGCCTCGGACTTCAGGCCCACGTTGACGACTACGACGTCGGGGGTGACGTCTACCACCAGTCCGGTGAGGATCATCCCCGGGCGGATGCGTTGGTTGGCGAGGCTCTGCTCGAAAAGCTGTGCAAAACTTTCTGTCATACTCTCTGTCGAAATACTGGCGACCTCGTGCTCCTGCGGCGGGCCAGGCAGATGCAAATACGGCGCGCGCCTCATGCTGCGCACCGACCAGG
>Ga0335074_10011611_pt1 | contig 12313 bp, 10 predicted proteins | sample Lox_Sample_23_FD_206715 | JGI IMG/M metagenome (GOLD analysis project Ga0335074, IMG submission 206715) | Soil microbial communities from Loxahatchee National Wildlife Refuge, Florida, United States - Lox_Sample_2.3 | ecosystem: Environmental > Terrestrial > Soil > Wetlands | place: USA...
CACCGCCCTGAACGACTGCACGATCACCGTCCCCGAGGGCCGGATCTCCGCGCTCATCGGACCGAACGGAGCGGGCAAGACCACGCTGCTGCGCCTGCTCGCGGGGCTGTCCAAGCCGACCGCGGGCCAGGCCACGGTGAACGGCGGTACCCCGCGTCAGGATCCGGCCTTCCTGGCCGACATCGGCTACCTGGGCCAGGAGATCCCGCTGTACCGCCGGCTGTCCGCCGAGGATCACATCCAGGCCGGCGCGCACCTGAACCCGCGCTGGGACAGCGCGCTGGTACGCGAGCGGCTGACCAGGCTGAAGATTCCCCTGGACCGGGCGGTGGGCAAGCTGTCCGGCGGCCAGCGGGCCCAGGTGGCGCTGGCCCTGGTCCTGGCCAAGCAGCCCCGGCTGCTGCTGCTCGACGAACCGGTCGCGGCCCTCGACCCGCTGGCCCGGCGGAACTTCCTCGGCGTCCTGGCCGACGCGGTGGCAATGGGCAGCCTGACCGTGGTGCTGTCCTCGCACCTGATCGCCGACCTGGAACGGGTCTGTGACCACCTGATCATGGTGTCCTCGTCCCGGATCCAGCTGTGCGGTGACATCGAGGACCTGCTGGCCGAGCACCGGGTCCTGACCGGACCCGTCAAGGACACCACGGCCATCGAGCGCGGCCCGCGGGGGTGAAAGGCTGGTGCGGAACCGCGGCGGATGTGAAGGGACTGAGATGGCACAGCGGATCTGCGTGACGGGAGCGGCCGGCCAGGCGGGCCGGGCGGTGGTGCGGGACCTGCGCGAGCACGGCTACGAGGTGGCGGCGACCGACATCGCGGTCTCCGAGGATGACCGCTTCGACGGCATGCTCCGGGCCGACCTGACCGATTACGGCCAGGCGTTCGAGGCGCTGCGGGGCGCCGACGCGATCGTGCACCTGGCCAACATCCCGGCTCCGGGCCTGGCCACGCCGGCGGTCACGTTCAACACGAACATGACCATGAACTTCAACGTCTTCCAGGCCGCCGCGAGCCTGCCGCTGAGCCGGGTGGTCTGGGCGTCGAGCGAGACCACGCTGGGCTTGCCGTTCGACGTGCCGCCGCGGTACGCGCCGGTGGACGAGGAGCACTACCCGCTGCCGACGAGCACCTACGCGCTGTCCAAGGTGGCCACCGAGACGATCGCCGGGCATTTCGCGCAGTGGTCGGGCATCCCGTTCGTCGCGCTGCGCTTCTCCAACATCTGGCGGCCGGAGGACTATCACGAGTTCCCGTCGTTCTGGGGGGACGCGCGCGACCGTAAGTGGAATCTGTGGGGCTATATAGACGAACGGGACGTGGCTCTGTCCTGCCGGCTGGCGCTGGAAGCTCCCCGGGAGGCCGTGGCCGGCAGCCCGGCCTTCATCATCGCGGCCGCCGACACGGTCATGAACCGGCCCTCGGCGGAACTGCTGGCCGAGGTGTTCCCGGAGGCAAAGCTGACGCGTGAGGTCGGGGAGTTCGGCACGCTGCTGGCGATCGACCGGGCCCGGGAGGTGCTCGGCTTCGAGCCGCGCCATTCCTGGCGCGACCACGTCTCCGCCTTATCCCCTTATTGCCGGGCGTCTCCCACCAGGAGCTTTGTCCCCAGATGACCGGGTTACGTGCCGTTGGGGTAGCTTGCCCGGGCCGGCTCAAGAGCCTTCAAGAACTTTGCAGCATTTCATGAGGCTCGTCCAATAAAGACCCGAGAGTCTATGCCGGTGAAAATCTGGCGGCGCAAGGGCCTGCTGATTAACGGGTCACTCATTGTGATCTTGGTGGTTGTAGCAGTCACCTCTTACCTGGAGATACGACCGGCCAGCGGCAGCACCACCGTGCAGACCACGGCGGTCGAGCAAGGCACGGTACTGGCTACGGTGTCCGCCTCCGGCACGCTGGAGGCAGCGCAGAACCTCGGCCTCAACTTCGCCACCGGCGGCAAGGTGACCGCGATCTACGTCAAGGTCGGGCAGCGGGTGCAGGCGGGCCAGAAACTGGCCGAGGTCGATGCCACCTCCAGCGAGGACAGCCTCAAACAGGCGCAGGCGCAGCTGTCGTCGGCCGAGGCGCAGCTGTCCGCCGCGGCGGAGGGGGAGACCCCACAGGCGAAGCAGGTGCAGAACGATCAGGCGACACAGGCGCAGCAAGCGGTAAAGACCGCTGAATCGAACCTGTCGGCCGCCGAGCAGTCGGCCGACGACGACGCGGTCTCGGCGCAGCAGACCGTCACGACGGCGCAGGACAACCTCAGCTACGCAGAGCAGACCCTGTCCAACGACGAGGCGAAACTCAGCACTGACGAGGCTGCCTTGACCTCCGCGGAGAGCCAGCTGGACAGTGACGAGGCGGCCGAAGCGGCCGCGTGCGCGAACAGCACCACAGGCACCACCACTACGCCCAGCCCCAGCCCTTCGGCCACCTCCAGCACCTCCAGCGCGTGCTCGACCGACGAGTCGACGGTCGCGGCGGATAAGACGGCCGTGTCGTCAGACGAGTCGGCCGTGTCGTCCGACGAGACGACCGTCCAGGGGGCGGAGCAGACGGTGACGAGCGACCAGAACGCCGTCAAGTCCGCGCAGGACAGCGAGAAGACCACCGAGGATCACGACCAGGCCACCATCACCTCCGACAAGGAGGCCGTGACCAGCGCGGAGAATTCGTACCAGACCACGCTGGACACGAACACGGAGAACGCCGCGCCGAACCAGACGACGATCGCACAGGACGCGTCCAACGTGACCAACGACGAGATCGTCGTCCAGGAGGATCAGCAAACGCTGGCGGGGACGACGCTGACCGCGCCGTTCGGCGGCACGATCGCCTCGATCAGCGCTGACGTCGGCGACGTGGTGTCGAGTAGCGGCGCCTCCACCTCATCCAGTTCCAGCTCGGGGAGCTCGGGCTCGGGGAGCTCGGGCTCGGGGAGTTCCGCTAGCTCGAGCTCCAGCGAGGCCGCGGGTATCGGTCCGGCCGGGGCCGGCACCGGGGCCGGCGGAGCAGGTACCGCGAACACCGCGAGCGGATTCATCGTGTTGACCAATCTGTCCAACATGGTGGTCCAGGCCACCTTCGACGAGACCGACGCGGCCAGCCTGCGCGTCGGCGCGGCGGCGAGCGTGACGCCGGAGGGCGTGACCAACGCGAGCGCGCTGTCGGCCACCGTGGCGGAGATCGACCCGACGTCGACCACCAGCAGCGGGGTGGTGGACTACGGGGTCACGCTGGCCCTCACCCAGCATGGCACCGGGCTGAAGTCCGGCGAGACGGTGAGCGTGAGCGTGATCACCGGTGAGGCGAACGACGCGCTGTACGTGCCGGCCACCGCGGTCACCACGTCGGGCACCTCGTCAACCGTCGTGGTGGTCGGCGCGAACAACACCGAGCAGACCATGGCGGTGACCCTGGGCGTCCAGGGCAGCACCGATGATCAGATCCTGAGCGGGCTCTCCCTGGGGGAGAAGGTGCTCACGTCGACCGCGACCAGCAGCACCGGCACTGGCGGTTTCCCGTTCCGCGGCGGCGGCGGGCTGGGCGGCGGGCTGGGCGGCGGCCTGGGCGGCCGGGGCGGCGGCGGATGATGACGCGGCCACTGCCGCACGCGGCCGGACCACCGTCACAAGCGCACCCGGAGCCGGTGATCCAGCTCGTGTCGGTGGTCAAGACCTACGGCACCGGTGAGGCGGCCGTGCAGGCGCTGCGCGGGGTGAGCCTGGAGGTGGCGGAGCGGGACTACGTCGCGATCATGGGCGCGTCCGGCTCCGGCAAGTCGACCATGATGAACATCATCGGCTGCCTGGACGTGCCCAGCGAAGGCCAGTTCCTCATCGACGGCATCGACACCAGCGCGCTGGACGAACAGCAGCTCGCGATGGTGCGCAACCGCAAGATCGGGTTCGTGTTCCAGGCGTTCAACCTGATCCCGCGGATGACCGCGCTGGCCAACGTGGAGCTACCGTTGTCCTACGCGGGACTGCGGGGCGCGGAACGCCGCTACCGGGCCGAGGCGGCGCTGCACCTGGTCGGGCTGGGCCACCGGTTGCAGGCTCAGCCGCAGCAGCTGTCCGGCGGCCAGCAGCAGCGGGTGGCGGTGGCCCGGGCGCTGGTGACAGCGCCGTCGCTGATCCTGGCCGACGAGCCGACCGGCAACCTGGACACCCGGGCCAGCGCTGACCTCATGGAGGTGTTCGACCGGCTGAACGTGGCCGGCCGCACGATCGTGCTCATCACCCATGAGGCGGACGTCGCCGCCCACGCCAAGCGGGTGATCGGCGTTCAGGACGGCCACATCGTGGCCGACCGCCGGGTGACGGCGCCCGGCGCGCTCCCGCCGTACCTCGGCCGGCCGACGGTGCAACCGTGAGCCCGGTCCAGGTCTTCCGGTTCGCGCTGGCCGGGCTGGCCGCGAACAAGCTGCGCTCCGCACTGACCACGCTGGGCATCCTGATCGGCGTCGGGTCGGTGATCCTGCTGGTCGCGGTCGGCAACGGCTCGTCCCAGTCGGTGCAGAACGCCATCTCCTCGCTGGGCGCCAGCGCGATCACCGTCCTGCACACCGAGGGCTCGGCCGGCCCGGCGGCGGCGCCGACGTCGGCGGCCAGCACGGCGTTCGCGGAGCCGCAGAACCTCACCGTGCAGGACGCGCAGGCCCTGGCCCAGGCCCAGGGGGTGGCGAGCGTGTCGCCGGTGGTGTCCACCTCGCAGACGCTGGACAACGGCGCGACCAGCGACTCAGGAGTGAGCCTGACCGGCACGTACCCGAGCTACTTCCCGGCCGAGAACGACACGCTCAGCGAGGGATCGTACTTCACCACACAGGAGGTGAACACGGCGCGGAACGTCGTCGTCCTGGGCAGCGAGGCGGCCAGCGACCTGTTCGGCACGGTGAATCCGGTGGGCCAGAGCGTACTGGTCGCGGGCATCCCGTTCACGGTCGTCGGCGAGCTCGCGACCAAGGGCTCCAGCGGCCTGACCAGCGCGGACAACACCGCGATCGCCCCGCTGACCACCGTGCAGGACGAGCTGACCGGCTTCGGCTCGCTGAACGACGTGGTGGTGCTGGCCAAGTCGTCGTCGCAGGTCGACACCGTGGAGGGCGAGATCACCTCGGTCCTGGACCTGCGCCACCACGAGACCGCGGCCGACGCCGACTTCGATGTGCTCAGCGCGTCCACCTTGCTGTCCACGGCCTCCTCGACCGCGCACACGTTCACGGTGCTGCTCGGTGCGGTGGCCGCGATCTCACTGCTGGTCGGCGGCATCGGCATCACCAACATCATGCTGGTGACGGTGACCGAGCGGACCCGCGAGATCGGCATCCGCAAGGCCATCGGCGCGACGCCGGGCGTGGTCCTGGCCCAGTTCCTGACCGAGGCCACCCTGCTGTCCATGATCGGCGGGGCGCTGGGCGTCCTGGGCGGGATCATCGGCACCCGGTTCACGATCGTCGGGGTCAAGCCCGTCATCGTGCCGTTGTCGATCCCGCTGGCGTTCGGGGTCAGCGCGCTGATCGGCCTGTTCTTCGGCGGTTTCCCCGCCAACCGCGCGGCGAACATGCGTCCCGCCGACGCCCTGCGTTACGAGTGATCGGACACGAACATGTCACTGCCAGAACAAGAAGAAGAGTCCGGCAACGGTACCGGCATCGATGATCTGCTCGACGTGCTGTCGAGCCCGATCGATGACGACGACGCCGAGCTCACCGCCGTGCTGACCAGGCGGCCCCGGGCCAAGCTGCCTTCGCTGACGCTGGTCCTGGCGGCCATCGTGGTGGCGAGCGCCGGCTTCCTCGGCGGCGCGCTGGTGGGCAAGCACTACGGCAGTTCCAGTTCCGGCAGCCTGGCCGCGGAGTTCAGCAGGCTCGCTGGCGCCCGCGCGAGCGCCAGCGCCAGCGCCAGCCCGGGATCCAGCGCCGGGTCCGGGTCCGGTTTCGCCGGGCGGGGCGGCGGCCTGTTCGGCGGGGGCAACGCCACGGTCGGCTCGATCAAGCTCATCGACGGCAACACCGTCTACGTGCAGACCACCGCAGGCGACATCGTCCAGGTGACGACGTCGGCGGGGACGAAGGTCACGGTCAGCTCCACCGTCCCGGTCAAGGACCTGCGGCCCGGCGAGACCGTCATCGTCGAGGGCAGCAAGAACTCCAGCGGCGCGATCGCCGCCACCAGCATCAGCCAGACCAGCCTCGGCGGCGGCTTCGGCGGCTAGCCACTGCGACCATCCAGGAGATCACATGAACGGCGGTACCACGCTGCGTCGGTTCCTCATTCGCGGGGCGCTGCCCGTGCTGGCGGCGGCGCTGCTGCTGACCGGCTGTGGCGGCAGTAGCAGCAGCAGCAGCGCCGGGGCTACCGCTAGCGCGAGCGCGACCAGCACCGCGGCGACGTCGGCGAAGCTGAGCGCGTTCCAGACCTGCCTGAAGCAGCACGGCGTCACGATCAGGCCAGGGCAGTTCGGTGCCCGGCCGCGCGGATCCTTTACGCCGACCGCCTTCCCCACCAGGTCACCGCGCCCGCGTCCATCGTTTTCCTCCAGCGCCGACGCGGCCGCGTTCAAGGCGTGCGCCAAGTATGCCCCGGCCGGCTTCGGCGGGGGCTTCGGCCGCACGATCAGCGCCTCCGCCCTGGCCGCGTTCAAGAGCTGTCTCAGCCAGAACGGCGTCAAGGTCACCGGCACCACCGCGGGCGCCATCCTGGCCGAGCTGCGCAACAGCACGGGCAAGACCGCGGCCGCGGTCCGCACCTGCCGGGTGCTGCTGGAGCCGACCGCCCCCAGCCCCAGCCCGACCAGCTAGGCGGGTACCGGGCCCGCTGGTTCCCCGGCGCCCCGGCCGGCCACGAGGATGTCCACGCTCAGCGCCATGATCCAGGCCGGGAACACCAGCTCGGCCCACGGTGATATGCCGATGCCGATCAGCAGCACCAGGGCGCACGCGAACCCGGCGAAGATGAGCCATCGCCGCACGATCTGGGTGCGGCGGGCGATGGTCACGGTGGTGAGGGTGAACACCGCCGCCATCCGCATCGAGTAGACGTTCAGCAGGCTCGAGGTGATATTGCGGCCCAGCGCCAGGGTGCTCGCGTCGGGCCGGCCGGACGCCACGTCCGCGATCAGGCCACCGGACACCGCCGCGGCCACGAACAGCATGGCCACGAACAGCAGGCCGCTGCCGAGGAACACGGTGGCGAAGAAACGATCCTCGCGCTCGCCGACGCGGTCCCGCACGACCCCGATGAACCAGAGGAAGGCGATGCCGGCGAACGGGATGAAGTTCAGCGCGACGGCCACCGCGGCCCGTTTCCCGGGATCGGTCAGCCATGCGCCGGTGCCGCCTGGATGGGCCGGCACCGAGATCCTGAGCAGCACCAGCGCCGAGATCAGGAGCACGGAGAAGATGATCCCGGCCACCGCGGCCGCCCGGGGCGTCCGCAGCGTGCCCCCGCTCCGGAGCGGACCCTGGTCCAGCACGTCCTCGGTCATGGTGTCCTCCCTCTGCCGGCCTGGTCACGGCGGCCTTACGCACAGCCTTCCTCCGGCTCCGGCGGGGCGCCTGCTACCTGCGGGGTGATTTATCGCCCGGTATCGGGGCTGACATCTGGCTAGGGTGTGGGTGTCGCCCGGTCGCCGCCCGCCGGGCATCTCGCATTAGCTATTATTTCGATGTGAATAGAAGAGAAAGGGGATCATCCGATGCTGCTGCCCTGGCCCGAGCGTGGCGCGGTCGCCGTTCAACCCCCCGGAACCGGGCCCGGGTTCTGGGCCGGGGCGCCGTGCGCGGTGGCGGATGACGGGGAGATCTTCCTGGCCTACCGGCTGCGGCGGCCAGCCGGGCGCGGGCGCGGGTATGCGGTGGCGGTGGCCAGGTCGGCGGACGGGGAGCGGTTCGAGACCCTGCTGGCCATCGGCAAGGAGGAGGTGGCGACCGAGTCACTGGAACGGCCGGCCCTGGTCCGCACGCCCGAGGGGCGCTGGCGCCTGTACCTGAGCTGCGCGACGTTCGGGACCAAGCACTGGCGGGTGGAGATGACCGAGGCCGCGCACCCTGCCGAGTTCGACGCCGGGCGGCGGGAGGTGATCCTGCCCGGGGACGTCAAGACCGGCGTGAAAGACCCGGTGATCCGGTACCACGGCGGCCAGTGGCACCTGTGGGCGTCATGCCACCCGCTGGCCGACCCGCTCCAGACCGACCAGATGACCACCGAGTACGCGACCAGCGCCGACGGCCTGGCCTGGACCTGGCACGGCACCGCGCTGAGCGGGACACCCGGCCGGTGGGACGCCAGGGGCACGCGGGTGACCGCGGTGGACCTGGGCGAGGGGGTGGTGACGGCCTATTACGACGGGCGCGCGAGTGCGGCGGAGAATTTTGAGGAACGGACCGGGGTGGCTAGCGGCACCGACCCGGCGGCGCTGACCGCGCTGGGCGACGGCCCGGCGGCATCCTCGCCCCATCTCGGCGGCGGCCTGCGCTACCTGGACGTGGTAACCCTGCCCGGCGGTCAGCGGCGGTTGTACTACGAGCTGACCGGGCCGGACGGGTCGCACGCCCTGGTCACCGAGCTTCGCTGAGGTCCTTGTTGGCCCGGCGGCCGTTCCTGGCCTGGCCCTGCCCGGCGGGCCGGGCGCCGACCATGCCGCCAGAGTGCTCCCGCGGTCGCAGCCAGTCGCCGAAGTCCTCGCCGAGGACCTGTTCCAGGAGCCGGATGTCCGGCTCGAAGCGCGGCAGGAGTTCCTGGCGCTGTCCCCAGCTCAGCGGCTGGCGCTCCCGGCTGTGACGCTGCAGGAACCGTTCGAGCGGGCCGGTCAGGGTGGCGGCGGTCAGGCCGGGAACCCAGCCGCCGACCGCGCTGCCCGCGCGCTGGGCCAGCGACACGGCCCGGTGGGCCAGCGTGGGCTCCGGGTGGGAGGTGACGTTCTGCCGCGGTATCTCGGTCAGCAGGCCGGTCGGCACGCCGAGGAACGCGCAGATCCGGTCCAGGGTCTGCGCGGGCTCCTCGACCAGCCGCCGGTAGCGCAAGACGAGGACCTGCTCGCGCGGGAACAGCGTGAACAGGTACTGGAGCTGCTCGCCGTAGCGGCCGAGCCCGGTGTAGTGCCAGAAGCTGGCCCAGCCCGCCGCGATCCGGCGCTCCTCCGCATCGCAGGCCCGGACGAAGTCGGTGACCGGTTCCAGGCCCGCCGACCACAGGTGAGTCCAGTTGGAGTGGGCGCGCTCGACCGGATCGCGGACGATCACGATCAGCCGGGCGCCGGGGAGCGTGTCGCGGATCCGGCGCATCGCGGCCCGGTCGTACAGGTAGAGCGGCGTCGACTCGCCCCGCAGCGTCCCGGCCGGAGCCGGGGCGAACAAGGCCTCGTACTCCGGCCGGCGCCAGACGTGCTCCCGGTAGGTCAGCGCGTCCCCCGGGCCGCCCCTGGTCGGCGGCGGCCCGTCGGAGAGGAAGAACTTGGGCTCCTTGATGGCCGACAGGTAGAGCCCGGGATGTCCGGCCAGCGCGGCGTGCAGGGCGGTGGTGCCGGCCTTGGGGGCGCCGATGACCAGGAAATCGGGCATCGCCACGGTGCCTCCCAGCGATTCGTGTCTATAATTTCGACCAGGATAATCGGTTATTGGCCTCACGGCTACTGCTACCCCGGCGGGCGCCATCCATCCGTCGGCTCTTCGCGGGAACGCGGGGGGTGAGCCACGGCCCGTTCGGTATAAAAAAGATGATTGCGGCGGTGATTGCGGGCCCAGGACCGGAGCCCGAGATGACAGATGTCGTTACGCCGGAATACACCGGGCTGGAGCCCAACGCGATCGGGGTCACCGATCATCATCCTCACCGCGATTCCCATGCTGATCATCGCCAGCGCCGACCGGCGGTTGGGATGGCGGCGCAGCGGACGCGGCACCCCTGTACCTTCTGTCCCGCGTTACCCGTTAGCCTCGCTAGTCATACGACGTGCATGGGCCTGCGCTACCGGTTTGGGGGTTGTGTGCCACAACCCCCCGTCTACCGGGGCACGTGTGCCACAAACCCCAAACGCTGGCGCCTGGCACTAGGGGGGCGACTAGGGGGCGGGGTGTGGGGGCACTAGCCGGAGGCACTCGTGCACCACCGTGCACAAGGGCATCAGCGCGAGGCGGGGACGGTGCGGGTGGCGGTCAGCAGGAGCGGGAGGGCGGCCAGGGCGGAGAGACCGCACAGCAGGCCGGCGACGATGTAGGGGGCGCGCAGGCCCGCCGTGTGGGCCACGAAGCCGCCGGCCAGCGCGCCGAACGGCATCAGGCCCCAGCCCAGCATGCGGTAGACGCTGTTGACCCGGCCGAGCAGGTGACCGGGGACGACCCGCTGGCGGAGGCTGACCGTGACCACGTTCCACATGGCGGCGGCGAAGCCCTGGACGGCCAGCAGGGCGGCGACGACGGCCGGGCCGGGTGCGAGGCCGATGCCGACGAAGGCGGCGGCGGCGGCCAGCGCCGGGAGGACCAGCGAGGGCAGCAGGCCGAGCCGGCGGGTCAGCACCGGGTTGACCAGCCCGCCGACCACGCTGCCCACGGCGCTGGCGGCCAGCAGCAGGCCGTAGCCGCGGGTGCTCACGTGCAGCGCCTGGGTGGCCAGCAGGACCAGGATGGCCTGGCCCATCTGGTTGGCGAAGTTGTAGATGCCGAGCAGGACGGCGACCACGCGGAGCAGGCGGTGCCCGGCCAGCCAGCGCAGTCCCTGTGCGATCTGGGCGCGGATCCTCGGGTGTTTGGCATTACTGGGCGCGTGGCCCGTTTTGGGCAGGCGGGCCAGCAGCGCGGCCGAGCCGGCGAACGACCCGGCGTCGAGGGCGAACGGCAGCGCGGCGGCCGCGGCGAACAGCAGGCTGCCAACCGGGGGGCCGAGGAACGACTCGCCGACGGTCAGGCTCACCTGCTGGCTGCCGTTGGCCTTGGGCAGCAGTTCGGGCGGGACCAGGGCGGGCAGCACCGACTGGGCCGCGTTGCTGAAGATGACCTCGGCGCTGCCCAGCAGGAAGCCGCCCGCGGCGAGCACCGCGATGTTCGCTTCGCGGGCCACGATGAGGATGGTGATGACCGTGACCACCGCCGCCTGAACCGCCTGGGCCCGCCACATGAGCGTGGCCCGGTCGTAGCGGTCGACCACGGCGCCGGCCGGCAGGGAGAGCAGCAGCCAGGGCAGGTAGGTCGCGGCGGTCACCACCGAGACCAGCCGCGGGTCCCGGGTGATGGTCACGGCCAGCAGCGGCAGCGCGGCCACGAACGCGCCGTCGCCGGTGCTGCTGACCGCGTTGGCCCACCACAGCCGCCAGTAGTCCCGGCTCAGGCGGGCTGGTGCCCTGGTCGCTGTCTGCGTCATGCCGGCCAGCGTGGCCGGGACCCCCGTGCGCGTTCTACGGTTAAGCAGGTCGCTAAATCCTGGTGCGCTGGCCGCCGCCCGGGGAATGCTGGGGACATGCTGCTGGTGCTCGAGCTTGACGTGGCGGACCTGGCCGCGACCAGGTTCGCGATCTCGCCGCTGTCCGAGACGACCAGGGCGATGCTGCTGCTGGCCGACCCGGGCCGGGCCGCGGTGAACCGGCCGTGGGTGCGCTGGGCCCGGGCCGAGCTGGACCGCCGGCCGCTGCCGCTGCCCCGGGTCTGGCCGCTGGTCGTGAACGGCCTGCCGGTCTATCCCGAGTTCCTCATGCCGGCGCCTGCGGTCAGGATGCCGTCTTTGGACGACGAGCTGACCCGGCTGCGCGCGACGCCCGCCGGGGCGGTCCGGGCGAGCCTGCGCCGGGTGTTCGGTGATCGCCGCTGGCCGGACACCGCGACGGAGCTCTTCGAGCGGCCAGCCGAGTCGCTGGCCGAGATAGCGGCCGAACTCGCCGAGTGTCACCAGCGGCTGGTCATGCCGCACTGGGAGCGGATCTTCCCCGTGCTCGAGGCTGACATCGCCTATCGTTCCCAGTTGCTGGCGGGCGGCGGGGCCCGGTCGTTGTTCAGTGACCTGCACCCGGATCTGCGCTGGTCAGATGGCACGCTGACGGTAGAGGACACCGACGAGGGGCCGTCGCGCTTCCAGGTCATGCTGGGACCCGACGGGGTGGTGCTCATGCCAAGCGTGTTCAACTGGCCGCTGGTATCGCTGAGCAAGGCCACGAGTTCCCAGACCACGCTGCTGTACCCGGCGCGCGGGACCGCGACCGTGTGGGAAGGCGGCGCCGTTGCTTCCTGCGGCGCCGTTGCTTCCTGCGGTGCCGTTGCTTCCAGCGGTCTGGAGGATCTGCTGGGCGCGGCGCGGGCCCGGCTGCTGACCGCGCTGCGCTCCCCCGCGACGACCAC
>Ga0335074_10011612_pt1 | contig 12313 bp, 3 predicted proteins | sample Lox_Sample_23_FD_206715 | JGI IMG/M metagenome (GOLD analysis project Ga0335074, IMG submission 206715) | Soil microbial communities from Loxahatchee National Wildlife Refuge, Florida, United States - Lox_Sample_2.3 | ecosystem: Environmental > Terrestrial > Soil > Wetlands | place: USA: Florida...
GGTTGGCTCATCTGGATTCGTTCCACCTTTCAACTTCGCTTGTTTGGGTAGGAACGTTCTACTTGGCTCTAATAGGAACTTCTCATGTGGCCGCGACACACCCCTGGGCCGACCGTGCGGGCAGCTCTTCAGTGTATAAGATGAAGACAAGCCCCTGGCATAAAATAAAAGACAAGCCCGTGCGCACCTGTCTTCTCTTCGCGCTCGCCGTGGGACTTTTCGGCCAGCCTCCGGCTCCTGCTGCACGCCGGCTCAATCGCTACGAATACAACGCCACCGTGCGGGATCTCCTCGCCATCCGCTTCCACCCCGCCGCCGATTTTCCCGCGGACGATTCCGGCTACGGCTTCGACAACATCGCGAGCGTCCTCACGGTCTCGCCGGCTCTGATGGAGAAGTACGTCTCAGCCGCCGAAACAATTGCGCACGCTGCTGTAATCCCGCCCATGGCGCCCCAGCCGTCATTTGAGCGCTACGCCGCGCGCGATTTCCGTCTGCCAGTAGATTTTGAAGGTGATTACGTCATTTTGATCGCGGTCCGCGGGCGGCCCGACCCGTTGGATGCGGTGTTGTCGATCGATGGTGTTCCCGCGGCATCTCTTCCACTCGCCGACGCACCCGAGCACATGCGGTCTGCTGAAATCCGCATTCGCTTCGGGCGTGGCAATCCGGAGCTTGCTGTGGAACTTGTTCCCGCTGGCCAACCCGCTGCGCCGGATCCGTCGGGCGAGCCACTTTCACCGCCGCATCTCGCTTACGTCGAAGTTCGCGGCCCCTACCATCCCGCGGCTCCGCCGCTTCCGGAAAGCTATGCCCGCGTGTTTCCCTGCGGTCACGCGCCCGGGCATCATACGCTGGCTTGCGCTCGCACCAATCTCGCCGAACTCGCGCGCCGGGCCAATCGCAGGCCGATCACAAATGGCGAACTCGATGGGCTGCTGGACTTCCTAAAACAAGCGCAAAAACGAGGCGATTCCATCGATCAAGGCATGGAGCTGGCCCTCGAAGCGATCCTCGTTTCGCCGCGCTTCCTGTTTCGTATCGAGCCCGCCGGCACGCTCGACGATTTCCAATTCGCCTCGCGCCTTTCGTATTTCCTGTGGAGCAGCATGCCCGACGGTGAGCTGTTCCAACTCGCGCTCGATCATCGGCTGCGCGACCCCGAAGTGCTCCACGCGCAGATTCATCGGATGTTGCTCGACCCCAAGTCTCGGGCACTAGTGGAAAATTTTGGCGGCCAGTGGCTCGAAACTCGTAATCTCGCAGCGGTCCAACCCGACCCCGTCAAGTTCCCTCAGTTCGACGCGGCGCTGCGCTATGACATGCAGCGTGAATCCCAGCTCTTCTTTCAATCCATCATTCGCGATGACCGCCCCATCTCCGATTTCCTGGCTGCGGATTACACCTTTCTGAACGAACGCCTCGCCGCGTACTATGGCATCGCCGGCGTCGAGGGTTCCCGCTTCCGCCGTGTCGGCCTCCCTCCCGATTCTCACCGCGGCGGCATTCTCACACAAGCCTCGGTCCTTACAGTCACGTCGTATCCCGCGCGGACGTCTCCCGTCTTACGCGGCAAATGGATTCTCGAAAATCTGCTCGGCTCTCCGCCGCCTCCTCCGCCGCCCAACGTTCCCAAGCTCGACGAGAAAGCCATCGGCGCAACCATCAGCATGCGCCGACAGCTCGAGCTGCATCGCGCCAACCCCGCTTGCCGCGTCTGCCATGCTCGCATGGATCCTCTCGGGTTCAGTCTTGAGAACTACGATGCCATCGGCCAATGGCGCACACACGACGGTAACTTCCCCATCGATTCCACCGGCATACTGCCCAATGGCGAAAACTTCCAGGGAGCTGAAGGTCTGCGGAAAATCTTACTTCGCGATCAGGACGCCTTCGCCCGCTGCCTGGGATCGAAGTTGTTCACCTACGCGCTGGGCCGCAAGATCGCGCTGCCTGCCGCGCGCGGGAACGAGAAGTTTTCCGAACTTGTCGAAGACATTGTGACGAGTCCGGCGTTCGAGCAAATGTCGAACTCCAATGCAACTCACTAAACCACTCTCTCGCCGCACGATTCTCCGGGGCTTCGGGGCTGCCGTCTCGCTGCCGGTGCTCGATGCCATGATTCCGGCATTTGCCTCCACACCCGCTTCCACTACGCCGCTGCGCCTGGCCTTCGTGTATGTTCCCAACGGAATCGTGATGGAACAGTGGACGCCTGCGGTCGCGGGCGCTGATTTTGATCTCACCCGTATCCTCGCTCCGCTTGCACCGCATCGTGCCAACGTCCTTGTGCTTTCAGGCCTGGCGCAAAACAACGGGAACCCCCTAGGCGATGGAGGCGGCGATCACGCCCGGGCTTCGGCCGTCTACCTGACCGGCGTTCATCCCAAGAAAACCGATGGCGCGGGCATCTGCGCCGGAATTTCGGTGGATCAGGTTGCCGCCATGCAGGCAGGCAATGCCACGCGATTTCCTTCCATTGAGCTGGCCTGCGAAGACGGCCGCATGGTGGGCGCGTGCGACACCGGATACAGCTGCGCCTACAGCAATACGCTTTCCTGGCGTACTCCCGCGATGCCGCTGCCGCCCGAAGTGAATCCACGCGCGGTTTTTGAACGCCTGTTCGGCGCCCGCGACGAGAATCCCGTGGATCGCGGCCGCCGCCTCCGCAATGAGACGAGCATCCTCGATTATGTTTTAGCCGACGCGCGCCGGTTAAACGCCCGCCTCAGTCCGAACGATCGAGGGAAGATCGACGAGTACCTCACTTCGGTGCGCGAAATCGAGCGCCGCATCCAAATTGCGGAGAACCAGGCTCAAGCCGCACCTTCGATCGAAAAACCATCCGGCATTCCCGCCGATTTCGGCGATTACTCGCAATTGATGTTCGACCTTCTGACGGCGGCGTTTCAAGCCGGAGCAACCCGCGTCGGCACGGTGCTGCTGGGCCGCGAAGGTAGCACTCGGGCGTACCGTGAGATCGGAATCTCCGACGCTCATCATCCCATCACGCATCATGGCGGTAATCCGGAGCTGATCGAGAAGGTCGTGCGCATTAACACCTATCATGTGGAGCAATTCGCCGGATTCCTTGGAAAATTGAAATCCACGGCAGATGGCGACGGCACGCTGCTTGATCACTCGCTGATCGTGTATGGCAGCGGCCTGAGCGACGGCAACCGGCATGAGCACGATAATCTCCCGGTGCTACTGGCGGGAAAATCCGGTGGCCGGCACATCGCGTATCCGGCCGAGACCCCGATGAACAACTTGCACCTCGCCCTGCTCGACCGCATGGGTGTTCGTATCGATTCTTTGGGTGACTCGAACGGCGAACTGAAGGTTCTATCGTTACTAGACGCTTAACAGGTGGGCCTCGACGGCCGCGTTGTTCAACCGCGCCAGTGCCAGGCTGTACCAGCGCAATTGATTCTCATATCGTTTTCGATTGGGCCCGACTTCGGCGTCGGTTTTAAAATCCACGATATGCCAGCAACCGTTTTCTTCAAATGCCAAATCGATAACGCCTTCCAAAATACGGTTGCCTTGGAGCTTTAAGAAGACCGGGAGCTCTCGCCGGCAGAGCCCGGATTTTCGCGCGCGTTCGAGCAGCGGGTGTTGGAGTGCGGCAGCGACCGCGCCGGAGGCATCGTCGACTTCCTGTTCCGTAGCTCCGAGAACCCGGCCATGAACCTTCGCAAGCTCCTTGATCCCACCGCCTGCGAGCGCCACATCGCGAAGGATGGTGTGCACCAAGGTTCCAAATCGCGGACCCGCGGACCTGCCGATAGGTTTCTGCACCGTTTCCAATTTGACTTCCACCGAGAAATCCGCGGGCGATTCCAACGCTTCGGATGCCGTGAAAATGTCGAAGCGCTTCGCGGCGCCGGCAGCGACTTTCCTCTCGCGCTGCTCTTTCCATGCGCGATATGCGGCCAAACTCGGAGATTCCTGCTCGCCCGCATCGCCGCTCAAAATCTGTTCCTGGCGCAATCCCAGATTGGCGGGTGCAGCCATGTCCAGCGTTCGCGGATCCCACCAAACCACTTCATGGGTTCCTTGTTTCGGAGTGTGCAAGCCCGGCTGAACCGAAGTTTCCTCGTTCGCGAAGAATGGCCGGTCGGCTACGGTGGCATCGCCAAAATCGGGGCATCCCTCGGCTGCGGCCGCGTGGCGAAAGCGATCGTGAGCCGGATAGATCGCCTTATTCAGCGGACTGAGCCAGCCTTCCAGTTCTTGATCACCGACGCTCGGAACCACCAGCAGATCGCGCGCGCGAGTCGCCGCAACGTATGCCACGCGGACTCCTTCGGCCCGTTCCCGCAATCGTTCCTCTGCTTCATGCTCCCGCAATTCCCAAGGGGCGCAGCGCAGCAATCGAGTGGCGCACAGCCCTTCGCCGGCGTTCACATAGCGATCGGGATCGCCTGCCGCGATGTTGGCGGTCATGTCGGCCAGAATCACAATCGGAAATTCCAGACCTTTGGCCGCGTGAACGGTCATCAGCCGCACTCCTTCGGCGCCTTGTTCGAGCACCGGCGCTTCGGCCGACTCCGCTTTCTCCGTTTGCGCCTCCAGTTCCTCCACGAATCCACGGAATGAAACTCCGCCCGAGAACTCGAAACTGCGGGCGAGATCGGCAATGCGATGGACGTTCGCCAGCACCTGGTGTCCGGCCGGACGCAACGCAAATCCGGCGTGGGCGCGCGTAGCTTCGAGCAGTGCGTTTACCGTATCGGCGATGGGCCGCCGATTGCGGCCGCGATGCAGATCCGCCAACAATTGCAGCGCTTCGGTGATGGGTTGGAACTCCATTGCGAGATCTGAGGCAAGCGTGCGAAACGGGTGCAGGTGGCCAATCTCGTGATGAAAACGCAAAAGAAGGTTGTCGGGAACTGCGAAAAGAGAACCTTTCAACGTCGCAAAAACCGAAAGTTCGTCATCCGGCCATTCGATCGAGGTGAGCGCGGCGCGCAGCGTTTCGACTTCCTCCCGGCTATGAAATGACTTCGATCCTACCAGCAGATGGGGAATCTCGCGAGCCTCAAACGCCCGAACATAATCGCGAGTAATGTCTTTGCCAAAATTCGTGAAGCGCCTAAAGAGCAGGCAGATGTGTCGGGAAGTGACCGGCACAAGCTGCGATGGATCTTCGGGATCGCGAACCTTCCAGCCGCTTTTATTGATCAGCCAACCGCAAAAAGACACAATGGTTTCCGGCAAGCAGGCATCGATTGCCATACGAGAAATCCGCGTGCTTCCGTACGGGCGCGATGCAGGCAACGCGATCACGCTGGGCTGTCCTGGAATCGCGCCAGTGTTGCCATGAAGTGGGGCATACGCGGCTTGCCCCGTAGCGCCGTCGTCCTGCATCTCGGCCAGGAATGCCGCATTCACGCATTGCTGGATTGGGCGAACCGCACGAAAGCTGCTGGTCAACTGCACGATTGCCGCGCCGCGCTGTGCCAGGTTATCGCGAATGGAGCGGTACAGCACCACATCGGCCCTTCGGAATTTGTAGACGGACTGCTTCGGATCACCGACCACGAACAGTTTGCCGGGCTTCGGCGTGATCTTACGCCAGTCCGATTCGGCCGGGTCGTCCGCGGCAAGAAGCAACAGGATTTCGGCCTGCAGTGGATCGGTGTCCTGAAATTCGTCTATGAAGATGTGCGAGAAGCGATCCTGCAGGTAGCTGCGGACTTCGTGTTTGTTGCGGACCAGGTCGCGCGCAAGCAGCAGCAGATCGACGAAATCCAATTTGCCCGCGCGCCGCTTGAGCTGGTCGTACTGGACGACTAAATCCCACATTTCACTCCGCAGCGCCACGGCGAGGTCCGCGTCGGCAGCCTGCTGAAAGGCGTCGAGCTGATCGAGCAGATGCTGCCGTGCTTGAACCACCTGTTCGCGCGGAACGCCCTCGGCGAAGAAGCCACTGCCTTTTTGGAAATTCTTCTTGATGTCGCGGATCAGCTTGATGAGCAGACTTTCCAGGGAATCGTAGTCGCGCCTTGCACCGGCTGCTTCGGCCCGTTCAATCCAAGTCATCAAGACCCGCGCCGGGCGCAGCGATTTGACCAAATTGTCGCCGCCTTTCGGGCAGCGGGAGGCAGCCTCGGCGATGAGCCCCACTTGCTCCACCAGCCGATCAATTTCCGCAGCGCGGTTGAATTGCACTTTGCGCCATGGCGCCGGATGGTCGCGCCATTCGATCAGCTTCCACGCTGCGTACTGGAGTTGCTCGATGGGCGAAGTTCCGTCGAAGGAATCGCGCCACGCCAGGCGAACCAATGCGCGGCGGAGTGCGGGTGCGCCAGCGCCGAGTTTGCGCTGCATCCATGCGCGAAATGCCCGTTCGTACAGGCGCGCCGCCTGCTCTTGAGAGAGCTCCTCGAATGCCGGATCGACGACCGCTTCCACAGGACGCTCGCGGAGAATCTGCGCACAGAACGAGTGGATTGTTCCGATGGAGGCTTCTTCCAAATGTTCGAGGGCGTTCTCGATGCTCGAACGTTCGGAGGGATCGGCAGCCACGCCGCGCGCGCGGTCAAGTTCCTGGCGCAAACGAAGCTTGAGTTCGCCGGCCGCTTTGTTGGTAAATGTGACCGCGACAATGCGGTTGATAGTGGTCAAACCGCGTGCGAGCACAGCGACGATACGCGCGATCAGTTCGGTGGTTTTGCCGGTTCCGGCCGAGGCCTCGACGATGAGACTTTCGGCGAGTGAGGTGCGAATTCGCTCACGCGCGGCCCGGTCGTCGAGTTGGATTTCAATTGCGGGAGTCATCGACTAACTCTTGGACAAAACTAGGGCGAATGGCGAAGCTCGATCAGCGGTTCCAGCCGATCGCCCTGTTTGCGCTTCACTCGCTGCTCTTCGTATGGGCCGCAAACGGAGGTGTAATCGCACGTCGCGCAGGCGCCGGTTTGCGGAGCCGCGGGAAGAAAACCCTCAGCAATCGACCGGTCGATGGTTTCTAAGACGCGGCTCAGGCGGCGGCGAGCTTCATCTTGCAGCGGTATATCGACGGTCGAAAAGTCGCCACGCTGAGTGCAATAGAACAGGCGGCCTGATTCAACAGATTCTCCCAATAATGTTTCTGCGGCGAGCGCATAGAGCAAGGGTTGGAGCAACGCGCCGCCACCGACGTACTGTGGACGGTTTTGGGGCGCTTTGCCGGTTTTGTGATCGGTGATGCGGAGCGTCTTGCGCGCAGCGTGGCGTTCAATCAGGTCGATGGAGCCGCGCAAACGAACGCCAGCCATAAGCTGGGCTTCCGCGGCTGTGCTGGCCGAATCGCGATTCGGATCGGGTGCGAGGCCGAAACTGAATTCGAAATGCTCGGGAGTCCAATCGGATTGCGTGGCCGCGACCTGTTGCAGCCAGCCGCGCAGATCGGTGCGCAGATTTTCGATTTCGCTTTTCCAGACGCGCGGGATGGCCGGCGCAAGTTCGTCTTCATAACGCGCTGCAACGCGATCGAGAACTTGATCGGCAAGATCCAGCGCGACAGGCAGGCCGTCCGGAGTGACCGGGAGCACATCGGCGCTCGCGAGCGCGCGGAACAATTCAAACTGCGCGGAATGGAACAGGGCGCCACGCGTCAATGGGTCCATTTGTTCGAGACGGGCGGGATTATCGCGCGGGCGCAATTGAAAAACGGCGTGCAAAAGGAAGCGATACGGGCACGCGGAGAACTGTTGAAGCGAGGATGGCGAATAGCTGCGGTGCGCAAGGCGATGTGGCCCGAGAGCCTGAAGTGTTGGCTCGTCGGGATCTACCAGGCCGTCGGCATTCGACCAGAAGTTGCGCCAGCGACGTCCGCGTGCCCGCAGCGACCGGGCGAGAGCTTGGTTCGATTGCATTAAATAGCGTGCGCTACCAGTGGCCGCGGCGCCGCGCAGTTTAAGCGACGCCTGGAGGGAAGCCAGATCGTATTCGGCATCGTCAATGGCGTTGTGCGGATCGGCAGGAGCTGGCCAATCGAGCCGCGCGGGAGCAGCCGCAGCGGCGCGCTTCTCGAATTCACGCAACGACGGTAGCCGTCCTTCAGCGGCGCGCACCACTTCCAGTGCGTAGAAGGATGGCACGCGGGCGCGGGATTGTGCGGCGTCGATGCGAGGATAAGAAACAACCAGGTTCTTGGCCGCGGCCGCTGCCGCTGAGCGAAGCAGCATGCGCTCGCGGGCCACGCGCTGATCTTGCGTGTCGAGACCGGCCGCTAGCTTGGAGCGATGCTCATCCAACAACAGCGGGTCTTCGAGTGAACGCCGGGGAAAGAGACCTTCGGCGAGCCCGGGAAGGAAGACGACATCGAAGCTGCGCCCCCGGGCCTCGTCGATGGAGCCAATGAAAACGCGACCGTAGCGGCGTTTGGGCGGTTCGGAGCGAAGGAAGCCGAGACGTTCGGAGAGTACATCGTAGACTTCGTCGAGCGAGGCGGGTCCAACCTCGCTCATCGGATCGAGCTCGCTGAATACCGCAAGTACGGATTCCGGCCGCCGCAACGCCATTTGCGCGAGAGCGGTCAGCCGCTCCAGCCAGACGCCCCATCGTTCGGAGCTGGGAAGCGAGCCGAGGGCATCAATCAAGGGGAGCGCGAAATGTTCCAAACGTTTTAGTTGGTCGATGCGGCGCTCGATATGCGATCGGTATGCTTGGTTGTCCCGCTCAGCATCTCGCAATTGGGCCCGAAATTCGGCGCGAAGCCCGCGCAGGCGGCGAGACCAGCGCTCACGGCCGCCGATCACTGCGGCGTCCACCAGCAGCTTCTCCCAACCGAGAGGAACGTCGAGCGGAGGGGTGTCGTGGGTCGGTTCCGGCGCCTGTTCGATGCCAGGCGGGAGAGCCTGGAACGTCGCGATGATTTCATCATCCGCGGGAATCCACTGCGCCGGGCGGGCTTCGGGCGCTCCGTTCGCATCGAGCGGCGGGATCTGACCAAGCGAAAGATATTCGGCGAAGCGCGATGCTGAACAGCCATCGGCGGCACAGGCCAGCAGTGCGAGAAAGGCGCGGCCGGCGGGATCGGGCCGTGCTGCGCCACGGCTGAAATAATGATCGATACCCGCGCGGCGCAGCGCCTCCTCTACCAGAGGCTGATACGCCTCGACGTTGCGCAGCAGAAGTGCGACGCGGTCGAAAGGTGTGCCTTGCTCGGCGAGCGCTTGGATGCGGCGCGCGATCTCAACACACTCGAAGCTTTCCCCGGGCGCTGAAAATATCAGCGAGGTGTCGGGTAACGCGGGCGGGGGATCGGCCGGCGAGAAGAGCCAAGTGCGCACGCGGTCGAGGGTGGTTGCGGGCTCCGCAGTGTCGAGATTTTCGGGCGTGATCTTGAGAATCTGTTCGAGCGATCCGATGGCGGCATCATCACCGGAGATTGCAGTAGCAAAGATGGCGGGCGAGCGCTCTGCCAAAGCAGCGATCAGTTGTCGATGCGCATCCGATTCGACATTGAGGCTGAGAAGCACGAGCGGCATTTGCGCGAACCGATGGCCGGAATGCGATGCCTCCTGGGTGGCGAAGCGGAGGATCAGCGGTAGATCGGCGACGGCTCGCGCGTCGAGTTCCTTCTCATAGAGCGATAGCAGGTGTGCGAGGTCGCGGCCCGGGGCGCCGGTCTCCGCGAGGGTAGAAGCGGAGATGTTTTGAAGGCGAAGTTCCGTGATGGTCTTGGCGAGCGCGCGTGCGAAGCCGGGAGTTTGGGCGACGGGGGCAAAATAGGGCAGCTTGCCGGATGTGGCGGCAGCATGCACAATGCGCGCCGCCAATGCCTCTATGCCGAGGTGCGAGATGGCGGCGAGCGCAAGGCGGCCCATGGGCTGGACGGCGAGATGCGCGGCGAGTTGCGTGAGCGTCAGCGCATGAAGGCCCTGGCGCCCGGAGGGAAAGGCGTAAATGCCGAGTTCGGCGGCGGCCGCTCGCGTGGGAGCGATGATCAGCGCTTCGTCGCGGGGCGAGAGGGCGCTTAGAAACGTAGTGGCGCGTCCGAGCAGGGTGGAGTTGGAGCGGGAGTGAACGAGCGCGCGAAGGACCACAGACAATTATATGGTCTCGAAATAGGTCAAGGCACGCGTTTCCATGCTCGAAACAAGATAATCCAAATTGTCGCCGTAACGGCGCACTGAACGTGGGCAACTAATCCGTGCGAAGGGCAGACATGGGGTCAGTTCGCGAGGCGGCGATGGAAGGGCCAAGGGCGGCGACGATGCCGCATGCTATGAGAAGCGCGGCGACCAACGTAATGGTCAAAGGATCGCGCGAAGGCGTCTGATACAGCATCGATTGGATCCAACGGCTTATGAGAAGCGCGCCGGCAATTCCGAGTGCAGTTCCGGCCAAAGTGAAGCGTAGAGCCGAGCGCACGATCATCACTGCGATTCCGGCGGGCGATGCTCCGAGGGCGATGCGAACTCCAATCTCCTGTGTGCGGCGGGCGATGAGGAAGCGGACCAACCCATAGAGTCCGCTAACGGCCAGCAGCAGCGTTATAGCGGCGAAAAGGCTGAACAATATGGCATGAAAACGTTGCGGGACGGCGAAGTCGCGAACGCGGTCCTGCATGGTCATTACGTCGACGGGAACGGAGGGCTCCAGAGATCGGATCTCATCGCGCAGCCAGGTTTCGAGGAATTGCGGGCGCAGGTTGGCGCGCACGGCTACGGCGATGTGATGGCTGGTCATGCCACGCACCCAAAAATCGGAGAACTGATCGCGATCGATATAGAATTCGGGATACGTGGCGCCGGCGAGTCCGTTGTTGCGGACATCGGCGACGACGCCAATGATGGTATACGTTCCCGAATTGCCGAGTGTGACGCGCTGGCCGATGGAATTTTCGCCAGGCAGGAGTTTGCGAGCCAGGGACTGACTCAAGATCATGAGCGGAGCGAGATGCGTGCCGGAGTCGGGAGCGTCGAAGATACGGCCTTGGAGCAGGTGTACGCGGAGGGTTTCGAAGTAATCGGGCGAAACGGCACGCCAGGGAACCATGCCACCCACGCCGCGATCAAACGCCGGATGGCCGGGAACACGCAGGGCAAAAAACGGCATGGAGCGCGTGGCTCCGCCGGGTGGAATGGAGTCGGCAAAAGCGACGCTAGTGACGCCCGGTTGATTGTGCAAACGCTGCTCGAGTGTTTCGGAGAAGGCGCGCAGACGCGCGGCGTTATAGCTCGATCCGAGCGTGAATTGCGCGGTAACGACGTGCTCGGTGTCCAGGCCGAGCGGAACGGTTTCGAGTTTCCATAGCGTGCGGAGCATTAGTCCGGCGGCAGTCAACATGATGAGCGAGCCGGCGATCTGAAGCGCAACCAGCGCTTCGCGAAGAGAAGTTTTTCGGAGCGACGTGGCGCGCCATCCTGTGAAGATTTCGAGTTTGGGACAGCGGAAGGCCGGGAGTGCTCCAAAGATGAGGCCGCTTAGGAGCGAAAGCAACGCGGCGAATACAAACATGCGCGGCGAGAGGCGGACCACGGTGAGCCCTGGGATGTTATTGGGAGCGGCTACGAGAAGGATCTTGAGAATGAGAAATGAGAGTGCGCAGCCGAGCACACCGCCGCAGATGCCGAGCAAAAGGCTCTCGGTGATGGCGTGGCGGGCCAGGCGCGAGCGGCTGGCGCCGAGGGCTTGACGCATGGCAAGTTCACGCTGACGGCTGGCGGCGCGCGCGAGTAGAAGACTCGAGATGTTCATGCAGGCGAGCAACAGGACGGTGAGAACGGCCAGCAGCAAGACCCAGGAAGGTTGACGGCGGTCGCCACTTTGCCAATCGCGGAGGGTGCGAACGCCGATGTGGATCTCGTTGCGGTAGGGGAGAGGAGCGCCTTGAAGATCGCGCTGCAGCATCGGATCGAGTGCTGCTGCAGCTTGCGACGGAGTCCAGCCGGGGCGAAGACGCGCGAAGGTGCGCAGGATCGTGCCGTTGTTGGGGAAGATTTGCGCGGCACCATTTAATTGCTGAGGGAGCAGGATGTCGAACGGGCGGAGGGTCGGCATCTCAAAATCTTTGGGAAGAACGCCGATGACGGTGACGGCTGAATCGTCGAGCGAAATAATGTGGCCGAGCACGCTGGACTGGCCGCCAAAGCGAGTGCGCCAGAGGCCGTACGAGAGCAGAGCGACGCGGGAAGCGTGGAAGCGATCTTCATTGCGCGTGAAGTTGCGGCCCAGGATGGGCTGGACCCCAAAAAGCGGAAGGTACGTGGATTCGACTCGGGCGCAGATGAGGCGGGCGGGATTGGTCTCGGTGAGGTCGCAGGGCTGGTCGCCCGGATACATCGAGGTGACGGTTTCAAACGCGGGAATTTTG
>Ga0335074_10011613_pt1 | contig 12313 bp, 6 predicted proteins | sample Lox_Sample_23_FD_206715 | JGI IMG/M metagenome (GOLD analysis project Ga0335074, IMG submission 206715) | Soil microbial communities from Loxahatchee National Wildlife Refuge, Florida, United States - Lox_Sample_2.3 | ecosystem: Environmental > Terrestrial > Soil > Wetlands | place: USA: Florida...
AGACTTCGCTGGTCGATGCCTGCAGGATCGTCGCCCCGATCCGCTTCGCCAGCCCCAGCATGTTGATCGCACCCAGAACGCTGGTCTTCGTCGTCTGCACCGGATCGAACTGGTAGTGTACCGGCGACGCCGGGCAGGCCAGGTTATAAATCTGGTCCACCTCGACATAAAGCGGGAAGGTAATGTCGTGGCGCATTGCCTCGAAATGCGGATTGCCCATCAGATGGGCGATGTTGTCCTTCCGGCCTGTGAAATAATTGTCCACGCACAGCACGTCGTCGCCGTCGCGCAGCAGACGCTCGCAGAGATGCGAGCCGAGGAAGCCGGCTCCGCCAGTCACTAGCACGCGCTTGCGTGTCAACGCCATTCGATCGGCTCCTTCACGGGTGGCAGACAAACTCTCAGACTCGTGCTTGCCGCGCAAGAAATAACCTGCCGCACCATTCCCTCACTTGCCGCCTGGGAACTCCGTGCGCCATGCTGCCCCTGGCGCACCCTGAATCCGAGGAGAACACCGCCATGGCCGACCGGCCGTTCACCCAGGCTGACCTCGATACCCTCAGGCAATGGGACACGCCCACCATCTGCAACGGCCTCGAACTCGTGGTGCCGGAACGCCGCGCCATTGGTTTCACGGTCGAGCCGATGGTCCCCATCGAGCCCAAGCTGCCGCCGATCGTCGGCCTCGCCAGGGTGGGCATGATCCGCGCCAAGGAGCCGCCGCGCGGCAAGGTGGCCAATCGGCTGGATTGGTACGACTACGTTGCAGATGCCGATATGCCGACCATCATCGTGCTGCAGGACCTGGACGACCGGCCCGGCTACGGCGCCTGGTGGGGCGAGGTCCACTCGACTGTGCACAAGGCGCTCGGCGCGCTCGGCTGCGTGACCAACGGCTCCTACCGCGACATCGACGCCTGGGCACACGGCTTCCAGATCATCGGCGGACGCGTCGGCCCAAGCCACGCCCACGTGCACATGGTCGATTTCGGCAAGCCGGTGAACGTCTTCGGCATGCAGGTGGGCCATGATGACGTGGTCCACGCCGACCTGCACGGCGCCGTGGTGGTGCCCGCTGACGCGGTCAAGAAGCTCCCCGCTGCGATCGAGCTGATCTCCCGGCGTGAGAAAGTCATCCTCGACGTCTGCCGCGAACCGGGCTTCACGGTGGCGAAACTGCGCGAGGCAATCCGTCGCTCCGGGGAGATCCATTAATAGCGGATAACGCACATCGTAGGGCGGAAAAGCGCAGCGCATTCCGCCGCCGCCACGTTCGGGCCTCGCTGGTGGCGGACATCGGCGCGTGGCCGCGCGGCACGCCTCCACACGGTCAGCGAAGAAAAGTGGTACCGAAATCCTCCACGACCGTCTTCAGCGCGTCCGGTTCGACTTTCACCGTACCGGCGAACGGGTGGTCGATGGCGACGATGATGAGCAACTCCGAGAAGATCAGTACCGACAGCGCTGCCGCCATGATCACCTGGGCCCGCAGGTTCTCGGCGCCGAAGAAGAAAGTGAAGCCGATCGTCAGGGCCGCGCCGCCGAACAGCACCAGCCATACGATGCCCGGCACCGCCCCGGTCGCCATCACGAGCCTCGCGCGGCGGGCCTGCGTGACCAGATCGAGCTGGTGGAGGATTTCCGTCAGCAGGGCCGCGCCGGTGCGATCGTCCGGGTGGTAGGTCAGCAGCGTCGCATACACGCCGTCCAGCGCCTGCCGTGCAGCCGAGCTGCCACCGCCGCGCTCCATGGCGGGCCAGTCATCAGCGATGACCGCCTTGGCATAGCGGGTCAGGCTGCCGCGCAGCGCCGTCGCCGGACCGGCGCTGAGTCCCTCCGACAGCCGGAAGATTGTGGCCGTCGCACCGGCCTCCTGTGCCACTTCGATCTCCGCGTCGTTGAACTTCTCCCACACCACGATAACGACGAAGGCCAACAGCACGGCGTACAGCACCCCGACCGTCGCAAACTTGAAGCCGGCGACTTCGTTGTTGATGGCGAGACGGTCCAGACCGACGCGGCGACGAATCACAACCGGACCGGCCATGGTCAGCAGCGTCGCCACACCGATCAGGATGACGCCGGACAGCCACAATGGTTGGGTGGTCAGGAACCTCATCACCGCACACACTCGCCTGGCTGGGATGCCTGGCGGTTTACAGGCCGCGTGCGATTCGGCCCGCCTTGACCCGGCGGGAGGCCGGCTCGATCATTACAGCCCCATGCACCGCGACATCCGTTCATCCGCCTGCCCGCATGACTGCCCCTCGACCTGCGCCCTCGAGGTCGAGGTCCTCGACGGCACGCGCATCGGTGCCGTCCACGGCGCCGCTGCCAACGACTACACCGCCGGCGTCATCTGCGCGAAAGTCGCCCGTTACGCCGAGCGCATCCACCACCCCGACCGCCTGACCCACCCCCTGCTGCGGACCGGCCCCCGGGGCTCCGGCCAATTCCGGGAGATCGGCTGGGACGAGGCGCTGGACCGCACCGCCGGCGCGATGGCCGAAGCAACAGCGCGCCACGGCGCCGAGGCCGTCTGGCCCTTCTATTACGCCGGCACCATGGGCCTGGTGCAGCGCGACGGGATCAACCGCCTGCGCCACGCGATGCGTTACTCGCGCCAGAAGCTGACCATCTGCACCTCGGTCTGCGAGGCCGGATGGTTCGCCGGCGTGGGAGGCTACCGCGGGCCCGACCCACGCGAGATGGCTCGCTCCGACCTGATTGTCGTCTGGGGCGGCAACCCCGTCGCCACCCAGGTCAATGTCATGACCCACATCACCCGCGCGCGGAAGGAGCGTGGGGCAAAGCTGGCGGTGGTCGATCCCTACCGCACCGGCACCGCCGCCGCGGCCGACATGCACCTGATGCTGCGGCCGGGCACCGACGGCGCGCTCGCCTGCGCGGTGATGCACGTGGCCTTCCGCGACGGCTGGGCCGACCGCGACTACATAGCGCGCTTCTCCGACTGCCCCGACGCACTGGAGGCGCACCTCGCGACCCGCGGCCCCGAATGGGCCGCCAACATCACCGGCCTGCCCGCCGAGCAGATCGAAGCCTTCGCCCGGCTCTATGGCATGACCAAGCGGAGTTACATCCGCCTCGGCTACGGCTTCGCGCGCTCCCGCAACGGCCCGGCCAACATGCACGCCGTGACCTGCCTGCCCACTGTCACCGGCGCCTGGCAGCACGAAGGCGGCGGCGCCCTGTGGAGCAACCGCGGCATCTACCATTGGGACAAGACCCTGATCGAGGGCCTGGACGTTCGCGACCTCTCGATCCGCGAGATGGACATGAGCCGTATCGGCAGCGTCCTGACTGGGGACCGCCGCGAGCTGGGCGATGGTCCGCAGGTCCACGCCCTCTTGATCCAGAACCAGAACCCGCTGACCGTCTGCCCGGACAGCAACCGCGTCCGCCGCGGCTTCGCCCGCGACGACCTGTTCGTCTGCGTGCATGAGCAGTTCATGACCGAAACGGCACGCTGGGCCGACATCGTGCTGCCGGCGACGATGTTCATGGAGCACGACGACCTCTACCAGGCCGGCGGCCACACACACATCCAGATCGGCCCCAAACTCATCGACCCGCCCGGCGAGTGCCGCTCCAACCACGAGGTGATAAACGCCCTGGCCGCCCGCCTGGGCGCCAGCCATCCCGGCTTCAAGATGACCGCCTGGGAGATGATCGACGCCACCCTGCGCGCCTCCGGCTGGCCGGACGCCGCCACAGTGCTGCGGAACCGCTGGCACGACGCCGCGCTGCCGTTTGAGCAGGCGCACTTCCTGACCGGCTTCCCCCATCCCGACGGGCGGTTCCGCTTCGCCCCGGACTGGGCGCGGCTGGGCGCGGACCACGCGCGCATGCCGCGTCTGCCCGATTATTTCGCGGTCGTGGACGCGAGCAGCGAGGCCTGCCCGTTCCGCATGGTAACCGCACCGGCGCGGCAGTTCCTGAACACAAGCTTCACCGAGATGGCGAGTTCCCGTCGGCGGGAAGGGCGGCCGAGCGTGCTGATCCATCCGGCGGATGCGGCCCGGCTTGGCGTAGTCGAGGGCGGGCGGGTGCGTCTGGGAAATACGCGCGGCGAGGTGGTGGTGCACGCGCGGCTGTTCGACGGCGTGCAGCCGGGGGTGGTCGTGGTCGAGAGCATCTGGCCGAGCGAATGCTATGAGGGTGGGATAGGGATCAACGCGCTGACCAGCGATGATCCGGCGCCCCCAATGGGGGGCGCGGTGTTCCACGATACGGCGGTGTGGGTGAGGGCGGAGGCGGCGGTTATGCCGCTTGCGGCGGAGTAGCGGCGGCTTGGTGCCGGGCTGGCGCCACGCTTATGACGCTGACGGGCCGACCGGAAGTTTCACTTCACCGAAGCTCGAGTCCTTCGTTCACCGCTTGCACGATTGCGGGAGCCAGCGCCAGCCCTCGACTCACGGGTCTGAGATGAGCCAGGGGCCGGCGGAGATCACGCATAGCCGCGGCTAAGCGCCGATGCGCGCCCCTGACGTTGGGGGCTGTTACGAGACGATGCGCTAGCGGGCCGATGTCCCATTCTAGCGGGTCTGAGGGAGCTGGTTCCGGAGCGTCGTCAACGATAGCCCGGAGCTGTCCGGAATAGCGAAGCGCGAGTTGTGCTCTAAGCTGCTCGAGAATGGGAAACAGCACCTCGAGTTGCGCCCGCCATAAGCGACGATCGATCTCCCGCACATCGCCCCGAGCTGCAGCGAGAGCTGCATGCAAGACTCCAATTCCATACTGGTAATTAAGTGTTCCATGACTCCACGAGGCTGGTGTGGTCTCGGTCCACTGCCGTTGCTCGGCCAGACACCGTAGGATCGGGATGGGTTGGAAGCTCTGCTGCGGACCAGCCTCCGCCATCTGCTCAGCCACGTCCGGGCACCACGCGGCGATCTCACGCGTCATGGTGGTGCATAGCTCTCGCTCAAGTAGAGACATGCTGCGATTGGTCAATAACTGCGCGGCATAGAGATGCATGTCCAGCCGACGAACCGCGTCCTTCCAATCGATAAGCGGGGCGGCACCCGTCTCACGCGTATCCAGCGACTCGCTGGCATCGACCACGAGGAGCAGGCGCGCGGCGCCTGCGGCCTGCCGAGTGGCATGGTAGTGGCGGCGCAGCAGCCGAGCCCAGCAGTCCAGCGGTCCACCGATTGCCGGGCGGATGGTGATGACGGGTTCAGCGTGACGATGACCGCAGTTGCCAAGACCGTCGTCGTCGCGAACGCCAATAAGCTTACAGAGAAGCCGCTCGGACGGGAGCTGCCCGTCCAATGCAACGGAGGTGATGTCATGGACTTCACGGTTGCCCGGCAGCATTGACTGCAGCGGCGGCACTGGATCAGGCGCCCACGGCGGCATCCGCAGCACCAAGCTTTCACCACTGAGCAACGCCGTCCGCACCTCTGTCAGGACGGAGAGCGGACCCGGCAGCCGCCAAAACTGCTCGCGCATCAACCCTGGCGTTGGAGCAGTAGCCGGGCGATCAGCGGATTGAGGCGGTAACGTCCCGGAAACACCGCCAGCACCGCTCCGATCCACTCCGCCCACTCGAGAATGCGCAATGACTCCTCGCGCGGGATTTCCGCGACAATTGCCAGATCATCAACACTGAATGGTTCATCCTCCTTCATAAAGTCCCGTACCTTCGAAAGCGCCTTGTGGGCTTGCTGCGGCCAATCGCCGAGCGGCTCCTGGGTATCGACGCGTAGCAGGCGTACGGCGGCATCGGCGAGATCGGAGGGCTCATTGGGTTCGGCCGCTACCAGCCGCCCCAGTACTGGTCCAAATCCCCCCGTAGCCCTCCACAGGAGATCCCGACCGGCCTCATCACGGCAACCCCGGATTCCGGTCTCCTCGACAAATCTTCGCACCGTTTCCATCGACCAGGGCAGCAACGATACTTCGCGTATGCGCGGTATTCCCGTGTCACCGCTGGCGGCATGAGCGGTATCGCGCCAGCGCCAGGCAGCGTCGGCATCGCCGACGAAGACCACGCGCACGATGCGTCCCCGTCCCGAGCGTTGGCCGAGCAAGCGGGAAGCGGTCACCGGTAGGGAAGCCGGCCAACGCGTCTCGTGACCGATTACGATCAGGTTGACGCCGGTCACACCCTGACTCGCAACCTCTTGGATAGCGGCACGAAGTCCAGCCTCATTCAGCAAGTCACGGCGCGGCCAGATGCGCGCGCCCTGTGCCGGCAGAGCGAGTTTCAGCGCATCCTCCACTTGGGCGATGCCGGCGAGTTCCATTCCGGCGACGACGACTGCGCCGTGGTCACGTGCAAACAGCAATCCTTCGTCATCCATCGAGAGCGGGGACCGCTTGGGGTCCGTTTCATCGGGACCGAACCTGCGTCGGAACGTACCTGGTGCATAAGGAGCTGGCGCGGGCTTGCCAATGAATCCGACAAGCTCCTGGGATATTGCTTCCCGGTTGCCAAGGAGCAGGCGGAGATTTGGGCTGCGCAACAGGAAACGCCCGTCTTTCTCGGCGAGGACACCGAGTCCCACCATTTCTTCGAGGAGAGTGCGGACGAGGGCTGGGGGTGCCCCGTCGGGGAAGCCGTTCGGCCAGACATCCAGCGCCTGGTCGGCAAACCATCCCGGTTCGAACCCGCTTATCAAGCGGTCGTCGTCGGGCTGGTCTATCGCATACTGTGCGAGACAGAGAGCGAAGAGGTGATATCGCGGATCGAGTCCGAGGGTGCGCAAGAACCGGTCTTGCAGATCCTTGCGGAGTTTGGGATCGTCAAGCGTCTCTCGTAGCTCGTCCTCGTTGATACGATGTGGCGGGACGAGGTCCCGCTGATCCAGGTTGTCGAGTAGCTTGTGGCAGATCAGTTGGATCAAGCTCGGATAGTAATTGGCGCGCGCTAGGATCGCCATCGGCAAGTCCGGCGGGTCGAACGCGAAGCCCCGTGCTGCGAACGGCTCCGTCACCAGACGCCAAGCTTCTTCGGCCTCGCCGCGTCCTTGCAGCGGACCGACACAAATTGGTGTCCCAAGATGCGCCACGGGTGTGTTTACTTGGTGGGATGCGCGCTGGACATTGTGCAACCCGGTAAATATAACCTTGAAGCGTTGCTCGGTAGCGTCCATCAATCCTTTCATCTGGCGGAGCTGAGGAAAGTCGTCCCGACCGTCCGCCTCGATGAAAGTATCGGCCTCGTCGAGCAACACCAGGATGCGGCGTTCGGGTTTTTCCTTTAGCCAGCGTTCAACACCACTGCGGAGCTGTGCGACGCCGAGCGTAGCCTCCTTAATCCCGCGCTGGTTGAGGTGGCGTCCAATCTCGTCCCACACGTGAAACAGTGGTCGACCTCCTTCGGGCGCGATACCGAGACCGTTGAGGTCCAGCCAGAACGTGATCAGGTTCTCCCCAAGCACCGCGTGCCGACGTTCGATTTCGCGCAGGATTGCGGTCTTGCCGAGTTGCCTGCCACCGAACATCAGGCAAGAGCCGGAAGGCGACTCGAGCTGGCGCTGCTCTGCGGAGCGGCCAACGAACAGTTCCGGCGGCAGCGGGATGCCGGGCCGGATGATGTACGGCTGCAACCCGGACCACGGCAGAGCGCAGTAGAAGAACGTCTTCAATCGCGGGTCGAGCTGGGTCGCCAAAAACAGCAGCAGGGCTTCGTCAAGCACGACAATCGGCCGCTGCCGCGGTCGAAGTGTTCGCAACAGGGCACGCCGTTGAGCTTCGCTCAGACGCTGGGCAGATAGTGCAATAACCGGGGTTTCGGGCGCAATATTGGCGGCCTCGATCCGCCGCACTAACGTGTCGGCGGCCGGCAGCTGGTCGAAGGCCAGAATTTCGTAGCGGTGGCCGGCGGTCGAGCCGAACTGGTGCAGGGGGCACGCCTCATGCGCCAACGCTGACACGTACAGCCGGAACTGCTGCTTCGCGTTCGGGTTGGCAGTGATGCTGCTGTCCGAGAATCCGAGAAACCGCAGCACGTCGCGAGCTTCGTCGAGGACGAAACCTCTGCGGCCCTGCGCCGAGCGCCACGCGTCGACTACCCGGCGGACCGCTGGTTGATCGAGTGGTTGGTCCGCCGGAGCAAGTGGGGTGAGATGGCTCCGGATCAGGGCATCGGTGCTGATGCGCCCCTGTAGCAGATTGTCCGGCAATCGCCGCTGGAATTCGAGGAACGATTCGAGCGGCAAGCGCTGCGTTTCGATCGCGGCCTGTAGCGGCAATCCCTGCTCGATACGCTGCAAATGCTCATTGGCGCGTTCGAGGTCGCCGGCGGCGATGGCAGCGTCCACCAGAGCAAGCATAGCGGGTTCGGCGGCTGTCAGCCTGTCGCGGCGATCACGCAGCTTGGCGACGAATGGTTGCTCCGATCGGGTCAGGACCCGCCTGGCTACGGCGAGATGAAGCGCAGCTGCAGCGGGTTCTGCATTGCGATCGCTGTCGGCGAGCGCCAGGTGCTCTCCGGCTTCGCGCACTTCATCGTCACCAATAACGTCAAGAGCGCGATTGCGATCGAGCTCTCGTTGCAATGCGCGCTGCGAGCGCACTAACTCGCGCTGATACTCGTCGAGCACGGCGGCGCTGCGATCTCGTACATCCTGCACGCCCACCGCGTCGGTAGCGGTTGCTTCTAGCAGTGCAAGTGCGGCATCCGCAGCGGCGGCTTCCCCGCGGCCCGCCCGAATCAATGCTGCAGTGGCATAGTCCGGTTGCCGCGCGAACAGTTCGACGAGTTCGGCCGGCGATGGCAAGGGACCGTGTGGTTGCAGCGCTGAGGTAAGCGCTACATTGGGCGTGGCGAGCAGCGGCGCTGCTATTTCGAACGCGGTTAGCAAGCCCGGTATCTCGCGCCCGGCGAGACGGCCGGCCAGCGTAGAAAGTGCTGTCGCAGCCAAGCTGACGAGGGGCGTGCCTGCCGTAGCACCCATCGCAGCTTCCGCCGCGGCTGCGGTGGTGGCAGCACAAAGTCGCGAGAACTGCGCCTCCAGGTTCGGCCGCCGGCCGCTGTGGCCACTGAGCAATTCGGCCGCCTCGCGAAACTGGTCTGCTGCCTCTGCCGCATTTTTCTCCAGCCAGTGGGCGGCGCCGCTGCCGCTGTCGATTGGCTTCTGAAGATGTCCGCGCAGCTGGCGGTCGGCCTCCTCGATACGTTCCTGGACAAAGTCGAAGTCGCACCAGTGCTGCGCCGCCACCGCTGCCTCACGCGCTGTGATGCTCTCCGCGCCGAGGCGGACGAAACATTCTCCAAGTGGCCCTCTGTCGGAGAGCCATTGCTGCCAAATGTGGACTGCCGGCTTATAGGATGTCGACCATTTCTGCGCCCGCTCACGCCAGCGCGCAGCCTCCACGCGGAACGCCTTCAGGCGTTCTTTTTGCGAATGACTGCCGCGCAAAGATGCGAGAGTGGCGCCGCTTAGCTCGAGTCTGGCGTGCACCACCGTGTTGACTGCATCCATCAGTTCGGCAAAGCGCGGCGGCAACGAATTCGGCAACCGCGCTCGGACGACGCGGTACCCGAACTGCTGGTGGACGAGGGCTGCCGGGACAAGCAACGCCAGCGTGGATAAAGTGAGATCGTTAGTCGCTGCCTCCAGCGCTTTCGGGGCCTCCCGTTCGACGTACGCTGCCGCTTCGTCGTCACCAGCCAGCACCGCATCGGCAAGCAGGAATGTGCGGACGGCAGCAGCCGGCGGCAAGCTGACCGGCGGATCGTCTGAGGTGGCTGCGCTCTCAAGAAGCCAGTAGACACGATTCAAGGTTGAGCGCGACTGGCACCATGTACCGAAGAGCTCAGGCAGTGCAACATGCGTCCCGGTTCCATATGCAACGATCATCAAGGCCTGCGGTTCGGCCTCGACGTCCGCCTTGTCGTGCGGTACCATTGATATTGGCTCAGGGTGCGGCTGGGTATCAGCGACGTCCGACGGGGCAACACTCGGCACATGGGTTTGGGCGACAGCATCAGTATCAACAGAACTGAGGTCTGCCGCAGGTACCTGACCCAACGGCTCCGAGGCGAGATTCTTCCCTGCCAGCCCCTTTGTCATATTTGGCTGAATAGATGGGTCTGTCCTGTCTATTTGTGGGTCTGCGACCACATCGTCGCCCACGTTCGAGCGAACCATCGTCTCCTCGAGGTCCGCTGCGGTGGCAGGTCCGGGAGTCGGTGCCTCTTTGAGCAACGCGGCAAGACGAGCGCCAAGAGCACGGCGAGAGTGGAGGGTCGACTGGATGTCTGTGACAAGCGCTTCCAGATGGTCGGTGGGCATGGCACGGCCCATCTGCTCCCTCGTGTTCGCCAGGCGGGCCGCAGCGTCCGATGCGTCCCTGGCTAGCTTGGCGAGAGTGTCCAGTTCGGATGCGCTACATACGTCAGCAAGTAGTGATCCCAGTGACTCCGGTGTGGAGAGGGCGGGCGCCGGATTGGGTTCAGCGGCAAGGGATTCCGCGGCGACCGCAACCGCATGAGCTCGATACGCTTCCGATTTCCGCTCTTCCTGGAGTTTAAGCGCCACCAGCAGCTCCGCAGCCAGGCTGGCGAGGCGCTCTACGGTCTCTATACTCGGAAGCTGCTCGGCACCGAAGCATGGTAGCAGGGCTGAGACAGCGGCAGAGATCTCGGCGGGGTGTCGCTCCGAGGAGGGCTCGGCGGGGACAGCAGTCAGGGTGACAAATTCGGCCGCTAGGCCCGGGTAGGCCTCTACCTGCCGACGAATCTCCTCAGTGGGATCTTCGCGAGTAAGCGCCATCGCCCAGGCCAGTAGTGATGCCTCAGTGATGTGCGTTCTCGCTACGAGGTCAGAGATCATGTCTGGCCACGAAGATGGAGCATCTGCAAGGTCGGCCAGGACGTCGCCGGACAGGCAGTGCTTCGACACAGCCCTCGTGAGGCCGAGCCGATCGCTGTTACCCACTAGATCGTGGTCCGTAGCAATGATCTTCGTATACCGCTGATACCCGCCTGGGCGGAGCAAAAGGTTGAGAAGATGGTTGCCGTAGTCGGGATCATCTTGTCCGTTGGATGGCCACCAGTCGCGTCCGAGGCGCACCAAGGCGTTATGAAGCTTGCGGCGAAGGGCTCTGTTCTGCTCCTGCCGGATCCCCAGAATCTTCAGCAGAAGATCGGCAGACAAGCTACGAGGGCAGGGCAATGCCAATTCCGCCTCGGGGCCAGATTGAGTAGACCCCGTGGCAGTCGAAGGTACATCGACCGTCATTGCTGATCCAACACGAAGATCGATCCAGTTAACGTCCGCGACCCCACTCTGTAGTGTGTAGCTGGAGGAATGGTTAAGTTGCCCTGTAGCACACCGACTGCGAATGTTGCAAGATCGTGAAGCGATGGAGGGCGCCCAATCGGGTGTGGCATCGGATGATGCCCATTACGCTGCGCAGCAGAGATGCCCTGGACTATGGTGGTTGGACGAACCCGGCGACGGGATTGCCGATTGAGCGAAGCCGGAGGGGTCAGAAGACCGCCGGCAGAAGGTCAGACCGGCGCAACTGTAAGCCACTGCGGCGGCGCCCCCAGCCCGGCCACGGATGGCCTCTGGCGCCCCCGGATGCAGCATCTCGCTTGCATGGCGATGGGGATCGCCACAGCCTCGAACAGGCGTGGCAAGAGGTCGATCCGACCAGCCTCAGCGCTCCCGAAATGTAGTGCCAGTGCGCGCGTCACCCCTGCGCCTGGAAGCAGAGGCAGTCTGTCGTAAACGAATAACCTGATCTTGAACCAGACCTTCATCGACACCCGTCGCGCACATTTATATCGAGACACGCCGTCAAGCCTCACAAGGAAACTCCGATGCCCGGAAAAATCGTCACCTGTCTCTGGTTCGACCATGGCGAGGCCCGCAAAGCTGCCGAATTCTACGCGGCCACCTTTCCCGACAGCCACGTCGGCCAAGCGCTTCGATCTCCCTCCGCTTACCCCGGCGGCGAACAGGGCAGCGAGTTGACCGTCGAGTTCACCGTACTCGGCCAGGCCTTCGTCGGTCTGAACGGTGGCCCCAATTTCGCCCCGAACGAGGCAATAAGCTTCCAGGTGCTAACCGACGACCAGGCAGAAACCGACCGATATTGGAATGCGATCATCGAGAATGGCGGCAGCGAAGCCCCGTGCAGTTGGTGCAAGGACCGCTGGGGCTTTTCCTGGCAGATCGTGCCCCGAGCCTTGCTTGCCGCGCTCAAGGATCCCGATCGCGCTGCCGCCAAGCGCGCGATGGATGCCATGATGACCATGCGCCGAATCGACATTGCCAAAATCGAGGCTGCACGAGCCGGCCACGCGCCAGCCTGACCCCACGGCCGCCGC
>Ga0335074_10011614_pt1 | contig 12313 bp, 12 predicted proteins | sample Lox_Sample_23_FD_206715 | JGI IMG/M metagenome (GOLD analysis project Ga0335074, IMG submission 206715) | Soil microbial communities from Loxahatchee National Wildlife Refuge, Florida, United States - Lox_Sample_2.3 | ecosystem: Environmental > Terrestrial > Soil > Wetlands | place: USA...
ACCGGCCGGACGCTGGTGCTCACCTTCGACGGGCACTACCACGGCTGGAGCGAGACCGTGCTGCGAGCCGGGAAGGCGACCTTCCACCAGCCGGCGCCGGACTCCACCGCGCCACGGCCGGGCGCGGCGGGCATGATCCCTGAGGCGCTCGACCACACGCTGGAGGTGCCCTGGAACGACCTGCCCGCCCTGCGGGCCGTATTCGAGGCCCACGGCGAACGGCTCGCGGCGGTAATCTGCGAACCGGTGATGGCCAACGCCTGCATCGTGCCGCCGGCCCCCGGTCAGCTCGAGGAACTCCGCGCGCTGTGCGACCGCTGGGGCGTCTGGCTGATCTTCGACGAGGTGATCACCGGGTTCCGGGTCGCGCGCGGCGGGGCGCAGGAGCGGTACGGGGTCAGCCCGGATCTGACCGTGCTCTCGAAGGTGATGGGCGGCGGCATCCCGGTCGCGGCGTTCGGCGGATCCCGCACCGCGATGGCCATGCTCGCGGACCAGCGCGCGCTGCACCTCGGGGTGTACGCCGGCAACCACCTGTCGGTGCGGGCGGTCGCCACCATGCTCGAGAAGATCGAGCGCTCGCCCGAGATTTACGAGCAGCTCGAGAAGCACGGCGACTACCTCGAGCACCAGTTGCGCTCCGTGTTCGCCGAGACGAAGCGCCAGGCCCTAGTCAGCCGGGTCGGCTCCCTGCTGTCGGTGTCGTTGCTGCGGCAGCCCGCTGACCTGTCGCACGGCCCGCGCTCGGCCGCCCGGGCGATGGACTTCGCCGCTCATCGCGCGCTGCAGATCAGCGCTCAGGCGAAGGGCGTGTATTTCCATCCGAGCCCGATCGAGCCGTGGTTTCTCAGCACCGCGCACAGCCTGGAAGACCTCGATCGCGTGGTCGACACCGTGCGCGACGCGCTGGCCGACGTGCCCGAGTCACGGTGAGCGCCGACTGCGGCCTCGCGCCGCTCGAACTGCTGCGGGAGACGGCCGCGCGCTCCCCGCGGTCCGTGCTCTTCGCTGACGACGCGGGGAACACCACCGCGCAGGGTCTGGTCGAGCTCGTCGAAGCCCGTCTCGACGGCTACCGCCGGACCGGGATCGGACCGGGCTGCCGGGTCGGGGCGGTCGCCTGGCCGGCCGCCTCGTTCACCGCGGACGTGCTCGCGGTGCTCGCCCTGGACGCGGTGGTGGTCCCGCTGCCGCGACAGCAAAGCGAGTGGGAGCGCGAGCGGACCGAGGCGCTGGCCACGCCGACGCACCTGGCCGCGCCGCTCGACTGGCCGCTGCTGCCCGGAATCGGCGACGTCGTCGCAGGCCGACGGCTGATCGTCCGCAAGCCGCCCGGCGAGGCACCGCCCGGTGGCGCCGCCAGCGCTCAGCTGACCTCCGGCACGAGCGGACGCACCAAGGTGGCGCTGCGTCCGGTCAGCGCCCTGATGACCGAGGCGGAGAACTACCGCGCCGCGCTGGACCTGGGACCGGGCACTGTGCTGGCCTGCCCGGTGCCGCTGCATCACGCGTACGGCTTCGGCCTGGCGGTCCTGGCCGCTCCGCTGGCGGGCGCCACCACGCTCGTCACCGGCGCGGACCGGCCGCGGATGCTGCTGCGCGCGCTTGACCAGCATGATGTTACCCTGGTCGCCAGCGTGCCGCCGATGCTGCGGCTGCTGACCGAGGCGGCCACCGCGCGGCCGAAGCGGCGGATCGGCTATCTGACGGCGGGCATGCTGCTTGACCCGCGGACGGCCGAACTCGTCGGGACGGTCCTCGGCGGCCGGATCGGCGAGGTGTACGGCACGACGGAGACCGGCCCGATCTGCGTGCGGCCGCCGGTCCCCTGGCAGGACGCGCGCTCGCTCGGCCGGCCGCTCCCTGGAGTTCGGGTCGACCTCCGGCCCCTCGGCGAGGTCCCGGAGCCGCAGCCGGCGGCGGAACACGACCCTGACGTCGCCTCGGGTCTTGTCGTGGTCCACTCGCCGACGGCGATGACCGGGTATCTGCACCAGGACCGGGTCGATACCGCTCCGGTCGAGAACGGTTTCGTCGTCGGCGACATCGCCCGCCGGACGCCGGACGGCCTGGTGATCGTCGGCCGGCTAGCCAACTGCGTCAACGTCGGCGGGGCGAAGGTGAGTCCGGAGGAGGTCGAGGCCGTCTTGCTGGAGTTCCCCGCGGTGCGCTCGTGCCTGGTCGACGGGGTGCCCGACGAACGTCTCGGCGAGCGGATCCGGGCCACGGTGACGCCGGCCGACGTCGACCTGCCCGCGCTGCAGGCCTTCTGCCGGCAGCGGCTGTCCGGGTCGAAGCTGCCGAGCCGGTTCCTCAGCATCGAGGTCCTCGAGACCACGGCGACCGGCAAGGTGATCAGGCCAGCCGCGCGCTGACCGTCAGCGCGCGCTGGGTCACGGGATCATGATCACCGGCGTCAGCCGCGCGGCCGGCGGCAGCGGCGACGCCGCCGGGGACGCCTGGAATGACTGGATCGCGAGCGCGGCGAAGCGCCGGGAGGCGGCGACGCGGGCGGCCGGCGACGTGGCGCGGATGCCGTTGTTGGCCATCAGCATGAGGATCAGGTCGTCGAGGACGAAGTCGGGGCGCAGGCGGCCGGCTTCCTTGGCCCGGCGGGCCAGCTCGGCGGTCCCCCGCAGCGCGTACTCGCGGTCGGCGGCGACATCCATCGCATGCGGGAAGGCCGCCATGACGGCCGCGGTGAGGCCCCGGTCGCGTGCGTGCAGCTCGCAGATCCTCTCGATCAGGCGGCGGAAGCCGCGCCACGGGTCGGGGTCGGCCGCCCCCTCGGCGACGATGGCGCGGCACGCGCCCAGCTGTCCCCTGACGGCCTCCGTGACCAGCGCCTGCTTGGTCGGGAAGCGGCGATAGAGGGTGGCCGGGCCGACTCCGGCCCGGCGGGCGATCTCCCGCATCGGCACGTTCAGGCCCTCGGCCGCGAACGCGGCGCGGGCCGCGTTGAGGATGAGGTCGCGGTTGTCCCTGGCGTCGGAGCGCAGCGGGCGGGTGCGAGGCAAACGGTCGGTCACGGCTCTCACTTTAGCCAGGCCGGCCGGTGCGCTTGCTAGCGTCGCGGTCATCCCGCACGGTCGCGGGCATCCCCGAGCAAGGAGCAGGCGTTGAGGGCAGTGGCGATCCAGGCGTTCGGCCGCCCCGAGGGGCTGGCGGTCATCGACCTCCCCGATCTGAGTCCCGCCGAGGGTCAGGCGCTGATCGCCCCGGAGGCGATCGGCGTCGGCGGCGTCGACGCCCTGATCCGCAGCGGCGCGGTCGCCGCCTACGGCTTCAGGGAGGGGCACGTGCTCGGCAGCGAGGTCGCGGGCACGGTCACCGCGGTCGGCGACGGCGTCCAGCGGTCCTGGATCGGCCGGCGCGCATGGGCGTTCACCGGCCTCGGCGGCGGCTACGCGGAGCAGGTGATCGCCGCCGCCGAGGCGCTCGTCCCCCTCCCGGCCGGCCTGTCGTCCGCCGACGCGGTGACGCTGGGGACCTCCGGGGCGGTGGCCCACTTCGCCCTCCGGCACGCTCACTTCGCCCCCGGCCAGTCGGTGCTGGTGCGCGGCGCGGCCGGCGGCATCGGGATCATGACGGTGCAACTGGCGGCTCGCGGCGGCGCCAGCGCGGTGGCGGTCACGACGTCGTCGGCCGGGCGCGGCGATCGTCTGGGCGTGCTCGGCGCGACCCACGTGCTTGACCGCGCGGGCCGGGGCGGCGAGGGCTCCCCCGCGGGCTATGACGTCATCATCGACGTCATCGCGGGCCCGGGCCTGCCGTCGTTCTTCGCCAAGCTCAACCCCAACGGCCGGATGGTGGCCGTCGGCGCGATGGCGGGCGACCCGCCCGCGGACTTCGGCCTGACGATGTTCGCGGCGTTCCAGAAGTCGATGTCGTTCGCGACCTTCAGCGCGAACACCGTGCCGGAAGCCGACCGCCGGGCCGTGACCGCCGACCTGTTCGCCGCCGCGACTCGCGGCGAGCTGCACGCGGTAGTGCACGAGGTGCTGCCGCTCGAGCAGGCCGCGCTCGCCCACCAGAAGATGGCGGCGGGCGAGGCGTTCGGCCGGATCGTGCTCGTGCCCTGAAGCGGGCGCTGCCACCGGCCCTCGGACCGGCCAGGCCGCCAGCTGCCGGCCGAGGAGTGGGCGAGACGCGGGTGATCGGGGTAGAAGCCGTCTGAGGCGGGCACTGCGTCCCGAGCATCGTCCGCCCGTGACAGGAGGGCGTCAGAATGCGGGTCATTGTCACCGGTGGCGCCGGGTTCGTCGGGACGTTGCTGGCCCGGCGGCTGCTGGCCGGGCCGGCTGAGGTCGGCGGCCGCCCCGTCGACGTGGATGAGCTCGTCCTGGCCGACCTTGCGGCGCCCGCCCCGGACCTGGCCGCCGACCGGCGGGTGCGCGCGGTGACGACCGACCTCGCGACCGGGGCGGGTGATCTCGGCCCGGCCGACGTCATCTTCCATCTCGCGGGCGTGGTCAGCGGCGCGGCCGAGGCGGACTTCGACCTGGGGATGCGCGGGAACCTGGACGGGACGCGAGCCGTCCTCGAGCACGCCAGGGGGCAGGGCGAGCCGCCGCTGGTTGTCTTCTCGAGCTCGGTGGCGGTGTTCGGGCCCGAGCCCGAGCCGGGGCCGGCCGGGGTCGTCGGCGACGACACCCTGCCGCGGCCGCAGTCGAGCTACGGCATCCAGAAGTTCATCGCCGAGCAGCTCATGGCGGACTACACCCGCAGGGGCTTCGTGCGGGGGCGGTCGGTCCGGCTGATGACGGTGGCGGTGCGACCGGGCCGGCCGAACGCGGCCGCGTCGAGTTTCCTGTCGGGGATCATCCGCGAGCCGCTGGCCGGGCTGCGGGCGCCGTGCCCGGTGCCAGCGGACACCCCCGTCGCGCTCGCGTCGCCGGGCCGGGCCCTGGACGGGATCCTGCGCGCCGCCGCCGTCACCGACGCGGACTGGGGCGACCGGACCGCGATGACCCTGCCCGGGCTGACCACGACGCCGCGGGACATGGCGGCCGCGATGGACCGCGTCGCCGGCCACCCGGCGAGCGACCTCATCGACTGGACCGACGACCCCGCGATCGGCGCCATCGTCCGGAGCTGGCCCGCCCGGTTCGAGACGCGGCGGGCGCACGCGCTCGGGCTGCGGCCCGACCGCTCGTTCGACGACATCGTGCGCGCGTACCTCAGCGCGGCTGCGTCGAGTCAGGCGTCGAGCTGACATCAGCTCCGTTAACGGACCGGCGGGAGGGTCTGCGGGGTGGTCAGCACCTGCCTGAACGGGTCGCCTCGCTCAGCCAAGCGGGCCGGGAAGTCCCGGATCGTGAACGCGTCCGGCCGCAGGGACGGGTCGTCGAGCTCGTCCCAGTCGATCGGCGCCGAGACGGGGGCGCCGGCCGCGGCGCGCGGGCTGTAGGGGGCGACGAGCGTCTTGTTGATCGCGTTCTGGGTGTAGTCGAGCCGGGCCAGGCCACCGCGTTCGCGCTTGCTCCAGGCCCAGCTCACCAGCTCGGGGACGGCGGCGCCGACGGCGCGGGACAGCTGCTCGGTCCAGCTGCGGGTCTCCTCGAAGCTGGGGCCGGGGGCGATGGGGATCCAGATCTGGATGCCGCGCTGGCCAGTTACCTTGGGCTGGCCGGCCACGTCGAGGTGCCGCAGCGCCACCCGGTGCAGCCGGGCCAGCGCCAGCACGTCATCCCACGAGGTGCCGGGGCCTGGATCGATGTCGATCAGGGCGTAGGTGGGCAGCCGCGGCTGGTTGGTCCTGGAGGTCCAGGCGTGCCATTCCAGGGCGCCGAAGTTGGCCGCCCACACCAGCGCGGCGGCTTCGTCGACGACCAGGTAGGTCCTGGTCTCGCCCGAGTCGGCGTCCGGGTTATCCCACCGGGGGATCCAGCCGGGGGCGTGGCCGGGCAGTTCCTTCTGCCAGAACCCGCGGGTGCCGGCCCCGCCGGGGAAGCGGTGCAGGTTCAGCGCCCGGCCCGACAGGTAGGGCAGGACGACGGGGGCGATGCGGGCGCTGTAGCGGATGAACTCGCGCTTGGTCACCGGCGGCTGGCCGTCGGCGGGAGGGAACAGCACCTTGTCCAGGTTGGTCAGCCGCAGGCGGCGGCCGAACACGTCCCAGGCGCCGCCCGGCCCCAGGTTGTCGAGTGCGCCGAGTTCGTCCGGGCCGGGACCCGCTTCGAGGACGTCCGCGATCGCGGCCGGGCCGCCGGTGGCGACCGATGCCTGCGACGGCGGCAGGTCCGAGCGCCAGAGCCGGGCCGGATCGGCCTTGACCTCGTCGTTGGTGCGGCCGCTGAGCACCGATCGCGGGTAGTCAGCCGGGTCCCAGCCGCTGACCGCGTACTCGTCGTGCTTGTGCAGCAGCAGCCACTGCTCCTGGCCGGACCGGTCGGCGCCGCGTCGCACCAGGATCAGCCGGCCGCGGAGCTTGTGACCGTGCAGGTCGGCGTGGAAGTCGCCCGCCGCGACGGCGGCGGCGGGGTCGTCGGTCGCGTGCGGTTCCCAGGTCCCGTTGTCCCAGACGATGACGTCGCCGCCGCCGTACTGGCCGGACGGGATCACCCCTTCGAAGTCGAGGTACTCGATCGGGTGGTCCTCGACGTGCACGGCGGTGCGCTTCACGTCCGGGTCCAGCGTCGGCCCGCGGGGCACGGCCCAGCTCACGAGCACGCCGCCGATCTCGAAGCGGAGGTCGTAGTGCAGCCGGCGGGCTCGGTGCAGCTGGACCACGAACCGGGGAGCGCTCTGGTCCTGGCGGCCCGGCGGGGAGCCGGAGGGCTCCGGGGTCTGGGCGAAGTCACGCTTGCGCTGGTACGCCGCCAGCTTGTCCGGGTGCTCCGCCGCGGCCATGGCTACTGCGGCGCCATCGGCGGGCAGTCGGCCGGGTCGGTGACGACGCGGATCGGCGACCCCGCGAGGTACGCGGCGACGTCTTCCGCCATCCGCTGCCAGGCGGCGCGGAAGCCCTGCTCGGTCACGTAGCCGATGTGCGGGGTGACGACGACGTTGTCGAGCGACCGGAACGGGTGGCCGGCCGGGAGCGGCTCTCGGTCGAAGACGTCGAGGCCCGCGCCGGCTAGCCGGCCGGACCGGAGCGCCTCGATCAGCGCGTCCTCGTTGACGATCGGGCCGCGGGAGATGTTCACCAGGATCGCGCCCGGCTTCATCGCCGCCAGGTCGGCGGCGCCGAGGGTGTCGCGCGAGCGCTCGGAGAAGACGAGGAAGACCCCGAGGACGTCGGCCGCCGCGAGGAGCTCTTCCTTGGTCGCCCGGGAGACGCCGAGCTCGGCGCAGCGCTCCTCGGTCAGGTTCGGGCTCCAGGCGACGACGTCCATGCCGAGCGCCTTCGCGACCGGGACCATCGCGCCGCCGAGCCGGCCCGCGCCGAGCAGGCCGAGCGTCTGGCCGGCCAGCGAGACCGGGAACCCGGTCTGCCAGCCGCCGGCCCGGATCACGCGGTCCTCGATGCCGGTCCGCTTGGCGACCGCGAAGGTCAGCGCCCACGCCATCTCCGACGGGGCGGGCAGGCCGCGCTGGGCCTGGTAGCCCACGTCGGCGGCGCGGGCGGGCCGCTCGGTGTCGGCGGTGCCGCACAGCAGGATGCCCCGCTCGATCCTGGCCTCGTGGTCGATGACGTTGCTGGTCCGGCCGTTGCAGACGAGCAACCTCAGGTTGGGGAGTCCCTCCAGGACCGAGCGCGGGAAGCGCGCCCGCTGCTGGGTGATGGCGATGATCTCGTACCGGGCGAGCTCGTCGGTCAGCCGCTCGGGCGCAATCGCCTCGCGGTAGACGGTGATGTCGGCGTCGGCTGGCAGCGCCGACCAGTCGCCGTACTCGAGGGCGACACCGATGTAGTCGTCAAGGATCGCGATCTTCGTCACCAGGCCCACCTTACTGACCGACTGACGTCGGCATCCGGGGCCAGGGGCTGGCGGGCGTGGGGAGGGGAACTCACGGTCCGTTCGACATGATGATTGTGGTGCTTTTGATCTGCTGGCTCAGCTGGCGGGAGCGGGGTCGCGCAGCAGCAGGCCGCAGCCGATGGCGAGCGGCGGGATGACGAGCAGGGCGAGCAGCGCGCCGCGCGGGCCGTGCGAGTTGGCGATCAGCGCGAGCAGCGGCGCGGCGAGGCCGCCGACGCTGACGCCGAGGCCGAGGGTGACCCCGGCCGCGGTGCCCGGGCGGGTCGGCAGGTAGTCCTGGCCGAGCTTGATCAGCACGGCGAACGGTATGTTCAGCGTGACGCCGGTGGCCAGCGCGAACGGCAGCGGCGCGAGCGCGCCGGGGACCAGCAGCAGGCCGGCCAGGACGGGCAGGATCACCGCCGTGCCGAGCTGGACGGTGCGGACCGCGCCGATCCGGTCCGCGATCCGGCCGCCGAGCAGGGTGCCGGCCACTCCCCCGGCCAGGAAGCAGGTCAGCGCGATCCCCGCCAGGCCGCGGGAGGCGTGCAGGTCGCGGATCCAGTACAGCTCGATGAACGTGTTGAGCCCGAAGAAGGCGATCGAGCGGAGCGCCTCGATCCCGGTCAGCGCGGCGAACGGTCCCCATCGGTCGCGGCCGGCCCGCTGGCCGGCGGCGGCGTGGGCGGCGGTCTCGCGACGGTGCTTGCGCAGCAGCACGAAGCAGATGAGCGCCGCGGGCGGCAGGAACAGCGCGGTGGCGGGCAGGCCGAGCGCGATCAGGGCCGGGGTGGCGAGCGCGGGGGCGAGGAAGAAGCCGACGCTGCCGCCGGCCGCGAACAGGCTCATCGCGGCGGCGCTGTCCCCCGCGTCCTGGCGGGCGGCCTTGCCCGCCGCCGGGTGGAACATCGAGATCCCGATCCCGGACAGCAGGATCGCGCACCACACCGCGCCGTAACCGGGCAGCAGCCCGGCGACGCTCAGCCCGAGCCCGGCCAGGCCGACGCCGGCCCCGGCCATCCAGCCCGCGTTGCGCCGGTCGGCGATGACGCCGAGGACCGGCTGCGGGAGCGAGCTGCCGAGCGTCGCCGCCAGCGTGAGCCCGGACGCGGCGACGTAGCCGTAGTGCCGGTCGAGGACGAAATAGGGGACGATCGACGGCACCAGCCCCTGGTAGAGGTCGTCGATCGCGTGCGCGAGCGCCCACAGCCGCATGCGCCGCCAGGCGGACGGCGCGGCGGCGTCGGTTTTGGCTCGTGGCTGAGTGACGGTCATGACGCTCAGCCTGCTGCCTGGCCGCCTTGTCGGGCCACCGCTAAACTGACAGATTATGTTGCTAACCCGCCACGACGCCGCATGGCAGTCGCTGACCGGTCACACCTATCAGGAGCTGGGCCACCGGGACACAATCGACTGGCACTACCACGACGTGCAGCAGATCGTGTACCCGAGCAGCGGGGTGCTGGCCATCTCGGCCGCCGCCGCGACCTGGGTCGTGCCGCCGCAGCGGGCGGTGTGGATCCCGGCCGGCGTGCCGCACGCGCACCAGGCGCACGGGCCGGTGCAGATGCGAACGCTGGCGATCTCGTCCTCGTCGGCGGCCGCTGGCGTTGACCAGCCGCTGCCCGACGGCCCGGCGGTGCTTGAGGTGAGCCCGCTGCTGCGCGAGATCCTGGTCGCGCTCACATCGTTTGACGGCCCGCCGTACACCGCCCGGCAGCGCGCGACCATGGAGCAGGTCGCGCTCGACCAGCTCCGCCGGGTCGACCAGCTGCCGGTCGGGCTGCCGACGCTGGCCGACGACCGGCTGCGCGCCATCGCGGGCCTGCTGCGGGCGGACCCGGCCGACGAGCGCACCCTGGCCGCGCTCGGGGTGGCGGTGGGGGCGTCGGAGCGGACCCTGAGCCGGCTGTTCCGGCAGCAGGCGGGGATGAGCTTCCCGCAGTGGCGGACCCAGTTCCGGCTGCAGCACGCGCTGGTGCTGCTCGCGGACCGGACGCCGGTGACGACCACCGCGCTGGCGTGCGGGTGGTCGAACCCGAGCGCGTTCATTGAGACGTTCAGGCGCGCGTTCGGCGCCACCCCGGGCAAGTTCTACGCCGACGCGCGGCCTTGACGACGCGCGGGGTTAGAGACCAGCGTTAGACACCGGTGGAGCCGTCGAGGGTCTCGCGGATGATGTCGGCATGGCCGGCGTGACGGGCGGTCTCCTCGATCATGTGGAACCAGACGTAGCGCAGGTTGCATTCGATGAGATCCGGCCGCGCGCATCGAGTGTCGAGGTGCATGGACGCGACGACGGCGCGGGACTGCTCGATCTGCTCACGGTAATAGCCGACCCAGTGCTCTACCGTGTCGTTCTCGTCGACCACGAAGTCCTCGGCCATGCCGGTGTAGTCGCCCTCCGGCCACTCGCCGGGAAACTTCCGCCCGGCGGCGACGACCTGGAACCAGCGTCGCTCCCACAGGCCGCAGTGCTTGACGATGCCGAGCAGCGACAGCGCGCTCGCGGTCGGCGCCCTCCGCGCGGTGGCGTCGTCGAGGCCTTCGATCTTCCTGATGATCGCTTCGCGCTGGGAGTCGAGGAACTCCTCGAGGGCTTCGCGCTCGGAGCCGGGGGTCCGGGACCTGTTCTGTTCGCTGGGCACCAGCCGATGGTAGACCGCTGCGGTTCGATCGGGGTGTTTTACCCCTCGGCCACCCCGCTCGGCAATTACGCAATCTTTTGCGCTTTTGCGTAGCCAATTGCGTATACCCCCTGCGCTGCGCGAGGCAGCCGCCCTCGCTGCCAAGGAGCTGAAGGTGGCTCCGTCGGCGACCGCGCTCACGAGCATGGCGCTGCGAGGGACGCCCGGCGCATTTCGCCGCGCCGCCGCGGAGATTGCGGTGACGCACCCTGACCCTGAGCCGGAGGATGTCCTGCTCTGGGCCGAGGCTAGGGCGTTTCCGTCATGACCCAGATCGTGGTGCTGGACAACGAGGCGGTTCAGGCTCTCTCAAGTCCTCACCATCTGATCGTGGGGATATCCGCAGGGTGGCCGGAGGCCGCCCCGTCACTGTTGTCGCCATTTAGCTAGGAGTCCGCCAGCCATGCCAGCACGTGGCCCCGAGACCGCCTCCTGTGGTCGGCGACCGCGCAGCCGGGTTACACCGTGGCATCGCACGCTGAGGACATCCGGGTCATGACTGAGGCGCTGGGGTACGACCGGATCGGTATCTGGGGCATATCCGGGGGGCGGGGCGTACGCGCTCGGGTGCGCGGCCTTGCTGCCGGACGTGGCGGTGGCCGTCGGCGCGGTGGCGTCACTTGCGCCGTACGGCGTGCACGGCTTCGATTTTCTCGACGGGATGGGCGCGTCCAACATTGAGGGCTTCGAGTTGTTCTTCTCCGACCCGGGGGCGTCCCGGCTCGATCTGCGTGAGGGCGTCTCGGAGATCCTCGCGGCCACGCCGGAGCAGTTTGGCGAAGACCTCAAGGGCCTCCTCTCCCCCGCCGACGCCGAGGTGCTGGCCGGGGATCTCCTGTGATGGCTGACCGAGACCTATCAGGTCGCTGTCTCCGCGGGAGACCAGGGCTGGTGGGATGACGGGGCGGCGAAGCTGACGAACTGGGGGTTCGAGCTCGGAAACATCCGGGTGCCGGTCAAGATCTGGCACGGCCGCCAGGACCGGTTCGTTCCCGTGCAGCACGGGCAGTGGCTGGCCGCCAGCGTCCCCGGCGCCGAGGCTGACATCAGCGACGCCGACGGGCACCTGACTTTGATCGGCCGCGTCGGCGAGATCCACGATTGGCTTCTCGGGCGCTTCTAGCCTGAAATAGCGTCATGAGCATGCCTGAAACGACGCCGACCCCCGACATGAGCCTCCGCGACCTCGCGCGGTTCGGCGCGGGCGAGGCACGCCGTCTCGCCGCGAACTTCGGCTTCGATCCGACCGCCCGCGACGGCCGCGCGTACTTCGCGCTCGCGCAGACGGTCAAGCTCGGCGAGGAAGTCGGGGAGCTGCACGCGGAGGTTCTCGGTGCGCTCGAGTACCAGCGCAGGGACAAGACCGGTCGGTACAGCAGGGACACTCTCGGCGGTGAACTCGCGGACGTCATGGTGTGCGTCGCTCTTCTCGCCGACACCTTCGGCGTCGATCTCGCCCGGGCCGTCAGCAGCAAGGTAGAGCAGCTCGAGGCGCGCCACCGCCCGGCCTGAGACCGGCCGGCGGGCCGCGTCAGGCGGTGGTCCAGGGGCGGAGTTTCTCGGGGTTGCGGACGACCCAGATGCGCCTGATCCGTTCGCCCGCGACGTCGAAGGCGAACACCGTCACGATGACGCCGTCCTGCTCGATGACCAGGCCGGGCTGGCCGTTGACGGTGCGCTCGCGGAACGCGGCGTTGCCGGTGACGCGGTTGGCGATCTCGA
>Ga0335074_10011615_pt1 | contig 12313 bp, 9 predicted proteins | sample Lox_Sample_23_FD_206715 | JGI IMG/M metagenome (GOLD analysis project Ga0335074, IMG submission 206715) | Soil microbial communities from Loxahatchee National Wildlife Refuge, Florida, United States - Lox_Sample_2.3 | ecosystem: Environmental > Terrestrial > Soil > Wetlands | place: USA: Florida...
GTCCCGTCGTGCGAGGCGCTGGCGATCAGGTTCCCGCGCGGCGAGAAGGCGACGTCCGCGACGGCACCCTCGTGATCGGCGAGGGCGGCGCGGAGCGTCCCGGTGGCGGCGTCCCGCACCTGCGCTGTGTGCGGCCACGACCCAGTAGCGAGCAGCGTCCCATCGGGGGAGAACGCGACCGCCACGACATCCCCCTGTCCGGTGGCGAACACCGCGCGCTCCTCGCCGTCGCTCGCGCCGTAGAGCCGCACGGTGGCGTCGTCCCAGCCGACGGCGAGCACCGACCCGCCGGGAGCGAACGCGACATCGCGGGCGGGGTCGTCCGGCCCGGCGATGACGGCGCGGGTGACACCGTCCGCCACCTCCCAGACGCGCACGGTCTGGTCCCAGGACGCGGTGGCGAGCAGCGCGCCGTCGGGGGAGAACGCGACCCCTGTCACACTGCTCAGGTGCCCGCGAAGCACCCGGACAATCCGCCCGCTCGTCACGCCGATGATCGCGTCGCCCGCGGCGAGCAGCGCGCTATCCGGTGCGAAGGCCAGCCGGCCGGTAAGGCTGGATGGCAGCACCATCACGTCAGGCATCCCCGTCCCCCTCGCCCGTTATGACCAGTGTGCACTGCCTTGCCCGGCGGCGAAATGACTAATTTCGCCGGCCGGGCGGCGGGCTGACGGTCGCGGCTAGGCTGCTTGGATGCGCGGGACGACAGTGGTGAGGGACGGGCGCCAGCCGGAAGTGATGACGTTCGCGCAGCTGGCCGCGCAGATCGCGGGCCTTAGCGGCGGGCGCGGCGGGCGCTGCGTGCTGGTCGGCGTCGACGGGATGTCCGGATCCGGCAAAACCGGGTTCGCGCACCGGCTAGCCGCGGAGCTGGCCGCCCCGGTTCTCAGCACCGATGACCTCGTTCCCGGCTGGGACGGCTTGGCCGACTCCGTCCAACTGCTCGCCGACTGGGTGCTCCGCCCGCTGGCGGCCGGCCAGCCGGCCCGGTGGCGGAGGTACGACTGGCTGGCTGGCCAACCGGGGGAGTGGGCCGACCTTGACCCGGCTGGCTTCTTGGTGGCCGAGGGGTGCTGTGCCGGGCTTTTCCCGGCGGCCGCCTACCTGTCCTACCTGATCTGGATCGACGCGCCCCCGGCGGAACGCCGGCGGCGCCTCGAGCAGCGCGCCGACTGGGCCGCCTACGCGCCGCACGCGGACCGGTGGGCCCGTCAGGAGGAAGCGCTCCAGGCGACGGCGGGGACCGCCGAGCGGGCCGACCTCGTGGTCGACAACAGTGCCGGAACGCCTGCCGGCGGCCCGCCGGACAGCTTCACCTGCCTCCGCCGGGCCGGCACCCAGGCAACCCGCGCAGTCCGCGAAGCCCGCGGCAGCCCGGGGCAAACCTAACGCCATCGGTCACATGCGGACCGTTCCTAGCCCGGACGTGTCTGGTTTCCAGCCGAGTAGCGGTGCTATCTCCTGGGCGACTGCGTCGATCGCCGCTCGTCGCTGCCGCGCGTCGGTGGTGCCGTAGGCGACGTTGAACTGGAGCTCGGTGGTGTACGGGAAGGCGGGGAAGGCGCGGATCGACTCCGCGATCTGGTCCGCGGTGCCGTAGTGCACGTTGATGGCCGCTGCCTTTTCTTCCAGCGTCTGCGCTGCCGGGAGCCAGTCCTGGCCCCAGGCGTAGACCGTCTGCACGTCCGCCTCGAGCGCGGCGAGGGCGGCCCGTCGGTCGCTGGCCAGGTGCACGTGGACGACCAGGCCGACCCGTGGCGGGACGCCGTCGGGGAGGCTGGCGTGGTAGGCGGCGGCGGTGACCTCGGCGGGCACCGTCTGCGTGGTGCCGATCAGCACGCCGTGGCCCCGCGCCGCGGAATCGTGCCCGGTCTGCTCGGTGAGGGCGGATTCCCAGATCCGGCCGGCCAGGCCTGCGGCCGGCGGGTTGAGTTCCTGGTCCGTGCCGTTGATCGGGGCGCCGCGCAGGACATCGGTGAGCGTGTCGAGGGAGCGCAGGTACCCGGCCTTCTTACGCTCCTTATCGGGATCGAGGGTGATCCCGAGCGCGGCGGCGATGGGCGGCTGGCCGCCGTTGGACACGCCGAGCTCGAGCCGGCCACTGCTGATCGCGTCAAGCACCGCGGCGTTCTCGGCGACCCTGACCGGGTTCTCCAGCGGGAGCGGGACGACCGCGGTGCCGAGCCTGATGCGTGAGGTGCGCCCGGCGAGCGTCCCGAGGAAGGTGAACGGCGAGGGCAGCCCGCCGGGGAAGCTGAAGCCGGGGGTGCCGCTCCTGCGCCGGAAGTGGTAGGAGCGCACCCAGGCGGTGTCGAAGCCCAGCTGCTCGGCGTGGCTGAAGAGGTCCAGCGTCTCGCGGTAGACGCTTGCCTGCTCGCCGTGCTCACGCAGGTCGGAGTGGACGGCGATGCGCAGCCGGGTCACTGGGCGTCCCGCAGGTGGCCGCGCAGGGTGGTCTCGGTGTACTCGGTGCGGTGCAGGCCGCGGGCCTGCAGGATCGGCACGACGTGGTCGGTGAACCGCTCGATTGAGCCGGGGAGGGTCGTCGGCTGGAGGGTGAAGCCGTCGCTCGCGCCCGCGGTCAGCCAGTCCTCGATGAGGTCGGCGAACTGCTCGGGCGTTCCGGTGAACTCTAGGCCGCCGGGCAGGCCGGTGAGCTCGTCGGCTAGCTGGCGGAAGGTCTTGCCGGTTTCCTCTCCGCGGCGGACGATCTCGTCGGTGCGGCTGGTCCTGCTGGCCGTGGCGATGGCGGTCTCGGGCAGCGGACGGTCCGGGTCGATGAGCTCAGCGTCGAGGCCGGCATTGTGGGCCAGGTTGCGCCAGCGGAATTCGGGGTCGACGCTGTGCTCGAGGTCGGCGCGCAGCGCGCGTGCCTCGGTTTCGGTCGAGCCCAGGACGAACGCCACGCCGGGCAGCACCAGCACGTCGTCGCCGCTGCGTCCGTGGCGCTGCGCGGCGGCCCGGACTGTCGCGCGGAACTCGCGCCCGGCCGGAATGTCTGGCTGGGCGGTGAAGACCAGGTCGGCGTGCTTGGCGGCCAGTTCGATGCCGGGACCAGACGAGCCGGCCTGGGCGAACGCTGGCCGGACCTGGGGAGAGCGGGGGAGCGTCAGCGCGCCGCTGACGTCGAAGAAGCGGCCGTGGAAGTCGATCGGCTTGATCAGATCGGTGTCCGCCCAGATGCCCTTGTCCTGGTCGCGGATGACCGCGTCGGCGTCCCAGCTCTCCCACAGCCGGGTGACGACCTCGACGAACTCGTCGGCCCGCGCGTAGCGGTCCTCGTGGGCGGGGTGCGCGGCGAAGCCGAAGTTGCCCGCGGCTCCGGCGTACCTGGTGGTCACGATGTTCCAGCCCGCCCGGCCGCCGGACAGGTGGTCGATGGTGGCGAGCCTGCGGGCCAGGTCGTACGGCGCGCTGTAGGTGGTGGACGCGGTCGCGATCAGGCCGATCCGCGTCGTGGTCACCGACAGGGCCGCGAGCAGCTCAAGCGGGTCGAAGCCGACCTGCGGGAAGTACCGGGCGCGGAAGATCGCGAGTCCCGGCGAGTCGGCGAAGAACACGGCGTCGAGCAGCCCGCGTTCGGCGGCGTCGGTGGCCCGTTGGAGCACGCCGAACCGCGCGGAGTCGGCTAGATCCGCGGGGTCTGCCAGCTGCCACGCGGACTCGTGGTAGCCGACACCGGTCAGGAACGCGGTGAAGTGGGCCTGCCGCCGGGGGCGGCGATCGTCAGAAGTCATCGTTGGTGTTTCTTCTCCAGTCAAGCTGCTGTTGTGGCGGTGGTCGCTGGGCGCGGCGCGGCGGCGTCGCGGACCGTGACGGTCTGTTTGATCAGCCGGAGCGTTTCGGCGCGCAGTTCGGCGTCGCGCTGGCTGGTGACGTGGCTGCCGAGGGTGACGACGCCGACGCCGAGGTCGTGGTAGGCGAGTACCGCGTCCGCGATCGTGGACGGGGAGCCAACCAGCGTCGGGGTGGCCCGGGACAGTCGGGTCAGGCCGAGGTAGAGCACGTCGTCCTCCCACAGCGCGGTCTCGTCGATGTCGGCGAAACGGTCCTCGCGAATAGACCGGATTCCCGGGCGAGGACCGCCCGCCCGGAACTCCTGCAGTCGCCTGATGGACTGCTCAAGGTCGCGTAGGTGCTGGCGGGCCGCTTCGTCGGTCTCGCCGGGCAGGAGGTTGAGGTTGACCCAGAAGCCCGGGGGCTGGCTCCGGCCGGCCGCGGTGGCGGCCTCCTTCGCCTGGGCGATCTTCCCGGCCGCCCTCGCGGGCGAAATGCCGTGGAAGGCCAGGACGTCCGCGTAGCGGGCGGCGAGTTGTACCGCTTCCGGTGATTCCGCGGGCAGTGAGATGACCGGGCGCGGGGACTGCACCGGCTTGGCGCCGGAGAAGGCGCCGCGTACCTGGTAGAACTCGCCGTCGAAGTCGAACGGGTCGTCGCGGGTGAGCACAGCGGTGAAGATCTCCAGGTACTCGGCCGCGCGCCGGTAGCGCGCCTCGCGGTCGGCGTGGTCGCCGTCGCGCGGGAGGTCGGAGCCGCCTCTGCTGCCCAGGATGAGGTGCAGGCCGGTGCGGTCGGCCGAGACGCGGTCCAGGGTCGCCAGTGCGCGGGCGGCCGCGGTCGGCGCCTGGGTTCCCGGGCGGTGTGCGAGCACGACGCGCAGGCGCGACGTGCTCGCGAGGGCCCACGCGGCCGTCACGGTGACATCCGGCCAGGTCGCGCTCTGCGGGATGATGCTGGAGTCATAGCCGACGGCCTCGTACTCCCGCGCCTCCGCGCTGATGTAGTCCGGGTCGGCGGTGACCGGTTCGGGCACCGGGGTGAAGTAGGCCGCCTCGCGGGCAATCGGCGCCGTGGAATAGCTGTTGCTGTACGACTGCGGGTTGATCCAGGAGCGCAGGTCGATCGGCATCGGGCGGTTACCTTCCGTCTTTCGGCCGCCGCAGCGAGAGTGCGGAGTCGACGAGGGACTGGGTGTAGGGGTGTTCGGGGCGGGTGAAGATTTCGTCGGCGGCTTTGAGTTCCACGAGCTCGCCGTCGTAGAGGACGCCGATGCGGTCGGAGACCTGGCGGACCACGGCGAGGTCGTGCGAGATGAAGAGGTACGAGACGCCGCTGCGCTCTTGCAACTCGGTGAGCAGGTCGAGCAGGCGTGCCTGGCTGGAGACGTCGAGCGCGGAGGTTGGCTCGTCGCAGATCACCAGAGGCACTTCCCCGGCGAAGGCGCGGGCGATGGTCACCCGCTGCTTCTGGCCGCCCGACAGCTGGTTCGGCAGCTTGTCGAGCAGTTCCTCGTCAAGACCGGTGCGCTCGGCGAGCTCCTCGACGGTCCCGGTTCCGCCGAGGAGCTCGATGGAACGCGTGAGGACCTTGCGGACGGTGCGGCGCGGGTTCAGTGACGCGTCCGCGCCCTGGAAGACCACCTGGACGCGCGGCAGCACCTTGCGGCCGCGGTGCCGGTCGGTGGCATGGAAGCTGATCGTGCCCTCGTAACCGGTCAGTCCGGCGAGGGACATGCCCAGCGTCGTCTTGCCGCTGCCCGACTCACCGACCAGACCGAGCACCTCACCCCGCCCGATCGTGAAGGAGACGTCCCGCAGCGCGGTCCGGCGGTTGTACCGCTTGGTGAGGTTGTTTACCGTGACGAGGGGCTCGACCGGTGCCGCTTCGTCCGGTGCCGGGGGCTGCGGCGATGAGGTGGGCGCGAAGGCACGGGACCGTTCGGAATAATGATTGGAGTCTTGCTCGGAGCGGGAGCGGCGGGTGGCGTTGATGTCGGGCAGGGCGGCGATCAATGCCTGGGTATAAGGGTGCTGCGGCGCGAGCAGCACGTCGGCCGCCGGGCCTTCCTCGACGAGGACGCCGCGGCGCAGCACGCCGATGCGCTGGCAGTGGGCGGCCACCAGCGGGAGGTTGTGGCTGATCAGGAGGCTGGCGAAGCCGAGTTCGGCGCGCAGCTGATCGATCAGCGCCATGATCTCGGTTTCCACCCGGCTGTCCAGACCGGTCGTCGGCTCGTCGAGGAGGAGCAGCTGCGGTTCGCTGGCGAGGGCCATCGCGATGACGATGCGCTGCTGCTGGCCGCCGGACAGCTCATGCGGGTAGCGGTCGGCGATCTGCTCGGGGGGCGTCAGCCGGACCCGCGCGATCGCCGCGAGGGTGGCCTCGCGGGCCGCGCTGTGGTGACTGCCGTGCAACCGGTAGACCTCGGCGATCTGCTCGCCGACCGGCATGGTCGGGTTGAGGGCCAGGCCTGGCTCCTGGTAGACGACCGCGAGCGCGGAAGCGCGGAAGGCGCGCAGTGCCGGCGGGTCGAGGTCGAGCACCGGGGAACCCGCGACGGTGAGCTCGGCCGCGGTGAGCTCCGTCCCGGCGGGCAAGTAGCGAGTGAGCGCCAGCGCGGCGGTGCTCTTGCCGGAGCCGGACTCGCCGACCAGGCCGTAGGACTCTCCCGCGCCGATCTCAAAGCTGAGCCCGTGCAGGGCGGCCACCGTGGCCCGGCGGGTGCGGTAGGAGACGGTGAGGCCGGCCACCCGAACTACCGGGGCGGTTGCCGGGCTGCCGCTCATGACCACGTCTCCTTGATGTTGTCGGCGATCAGCTGGACGGCCACCACCAGGGACGCGACGGCGAGGGCGGGGAAGATCACGGTCCACCACGCGCTCTCGATGTAGTCCAGGTTCTCGTTGATCGCCAGCCCCCAGTCGGGTGAGGGCGGCTGCGCGCCGAGGCCGAGGAACGACAACGTGGCCGTCATCAAGACGGCCGAGGACAGGCTCAGCGTCGCCTGGATGATGATCGTGGGCAGCACGTTCGGCACCAGCTCGGTGAGCATGATCCGGACGGCGGACTCGCCCTGCAGCCTGGCCGTCGTCACGTACTTCTTGCCCATCTCGGCGAGGACGGCGGCGCGGATGATGCGAGCGATGCCGGGGGCGAAGACCACGCCGATGATGACGATCAGGGCTGGCGGCGACGCGCCGAACGCGCCGACGACCACGATCAGGAAGATGAGCGGCGGCAGCACGACGAGCACATCGAAGATGCGCATCATGACGGTGTCCACCCAGCCGCGGAAGTAGCCGGCGATGACGCCGAGCGCCCCGCCGATGATGGTCGCGAGGATCGCGCCGAGCGGTCCGACCTCCAGTGCGGAGTCCGCGCCCGCGAGGACTCGTGCGAACACGCTGCGGCCGAGGTCGTCGGTGCCGAACGGCTGTGACCAGCTCGGCGGGGCGAGCAGTTGCCCGGTGTTGCCGTACGGGTCGAGGCCGAACAGGCGCCAGGTGAGCGCGGCCACCACCCACCCGACGACGATCAGCGCGCTGATCACGAACGTCGGGCGGCTTACCAGGGCGCGAAACCGGCGGCGGGCGGTGGCGCCGGGTTTGCCGGCGCTGATGTCGCTCGCGCCGGCGGTGTCCGGGGCGGCGCTGGGGCTCGCGTCGGGTAGCGGGTCGACCGCCGACGCGACCGCTTCGGGCGGTCCCTGGGACAGGAAGTCCATCAGTTCTCCGAGTTCTCGAAGCGGATACGCGGATCCATCAGGATCAGGCACACGTCGGTGAGCAGCAGCGCGAGCAGCGCGACCACGCCCGTCACCATGACGGCGTCGGTGAGCAGCACCGCGTCCTTGCGCTCGGCGGCGACCACCAGCAGCGCGCCGAGGCCCGGGTAATTGAACAGCGTCTCCACCACGGCGCTGCTGCCGATCAGCCCGCCGAGGTAGATGCCGAGCAGTTGCACGGTGGGGATCAGCGCGTTGCGGGTCACGTGCTTGCGGACGATCGTGGCCGGGGGCAGTCCCTTGAGCACCGCGGTCCGGTGGAACGGCGCGGTGATCGCGTCGACGACGCCGGTGCGCACCATCCGGGCGGGCACGGCCAGGTAGAAGACGGCAAGCACGACGGCCGGCAGGGTCATGGCGTGGATCCGCTGCCCGACATTGCCGGTGGCGTCGGCCGCCGACTGGACGGGGACCGCCTTGAGCCAGACGGCGAACACCACCAGCAGCAGCACGCCGATGACGAACTCGGGGACCGAGGAGAGCGTCATCAGTGCGATGGTGATGACCCGGTCGCTGCGCCGTCCCTCGCGGTAGGCCTGGATCGAGCCGAGGATCACCGAGACCGGGACCAGCAGCAGGAACGCGTAGACCGCGAGAAACGCGCTGTTCTCCAGGTGCCCCAGAATGAGCGGGCGGGACGGCTCCAGGTAGACGAAGCTCGTCCCCCAGTTGCCGGCGAAGAAGCCGCCCAGCCAGTGCAGGTAGCGGACCACGACCGGGCCGGTGAGGCCGTTGCTGGCATCCCAGGCGCGCACTTGAGCCTCGGTCGCGTACTGCCCGAGCGCGTTCCGGCCCGGGTCGCCGGGGACGAGCTGGATCAGCCAGAACGTCAGGATAGAGACGGCGAGCAGCACCAGCGGGATCTGGATGAGCCGCTTGCCGAGCAGCACCAGGATCCGGCTGTGCCGCTCGGAGAGCGCGCCAAACCCGCGCGGGGCGGCGGCGTCGGCCGCGCCCTGGCGCGGGTTCAGCAGTGTCATCTTTACTCCGGGATGAGGATTCCTGGTCAGGAACTCGAGACCGTGATTCCGCGGAGGTCGAATCCCCCGGAGAACTGCAGGCCGTTGGGGAAGTTGCCCTGGACCGAGTTGCTCACGTAGACGTCGCTCTCCTCGAACGCCGCGATGATGACCGGCACCTCGGTCCACTCGATCTGGGCGATCTGGTTGGCGAGCGTCTGCCGCTCGGTGGCGTCGCTGGTCCCCTCGAACTTGTTGACCAGGCTGCCGAGCTGCGTGTTGGAATAGTGCGACGCGCTCCACCCGCTGCTCGCCACGTAGATGAGGGAGTAGAGCTGCGCGGGCAGCCGGTCCGCCCAGTCGGTGAGCGTCACCGGCGCGGCCAGCCACGGCGAGGTCGAGCCGTTCGCGTAGTAGGCCGCCTCGGTCAGCACGTTCAGGCTGACCTTGAAGTTGCCGGTCGCATCGAGCTCCTGCTGGATCAGCTGAGCGTAGGTCTGCTCATCGGTGTAGGTGGTGATGGTGAAGCTGATCACCTGGCTGCCGAGCAGCTTCTTGACCTCGCTGAGGTTCTGCGAGCGGGGGGTGATCCCCTTCGGCTGTACGACGTAGTCGGGGAAGGTGGCGTAGTCGTCTCCGATGGTGGCTTCGCCGCCGTACACCGTCTTCACGATCGCGCTGCGGTCCAGCGCCCAGGCGACTGCCTGGCGCACGGCCACGTTGTTGAACGGCGCCTTGGCGGTGTCGAAGGTAAGGCCGTCGAACTTCGTGAACCCGGAGCGCTCCTGACGGTAGCTGCTGCCGAGCGCGGCGATCTCCGCCGGGTCCGCGTCATTGAGCTGGTCGATCTGGCCGCTCTGAAACGCGAGCAGCTCGGACTGGTCGGAGGAGTAGAACGTGACGTTCACGGCGGACAGCTTCACCGCCGAGGCGTCCCAGTAGTACGGGTTCTTCTTGTAGGTGATGCCCTCCCCCGGGGTGTACTTCTCCAGGGTGAACTGGCCGGCGCCGACGGGGTCGTTGATCCAGTTGCTGGCGTTGAAGCCGGCCGGCAGGATCCAGGTATTCGCCCCGGTCAGCAGGTAGGGGAAGTCGGAGTACGGCTCGTCGAGCTTGAAGACCACCGACGTGTCGCCCGGTCCGGCGGTGACCGACTTGAGGATTCCGGCGAAGCTCGACTGGGCGGGCGACTGGCTGCTCGGGCTGATGATGCTGTCGAAAGTGGACACCACGTCCTTGGCGGTGAGCGCCTGGCCGTTGCTGAACTTCAGGTTCGGCCGCAGGTTGAAGGTCCAGGAGAGCTTGTTGGCCGCCTGCGACCAGGACGACGCGAGCTGCGGCTCGAGCGTCCCGTCCGGGTTCTCGATGATGAGCTGCGCCGAGGCGAGGCCCACCGCGTACATCGTGTCGTACTGCGTGGTGGTGAGCGGGTTGATGGCGGCGGTCGGCGTGATGAGCCCGATGTTGTAGGTGCCGCCGCTGGCCGCGGCCGCGGTCGCCGTGGATCCCGACGAGGACGATGGGGCCGATGATGTGGATGTGGCCGATGAGCAGGCCGTGAGCGTCAGCGCGATGGCCGCTGCCGCGGCCAGCCCGCCTGCTCTTCGGGGGGTGATGAGCGCTGGCATGTCCGGTGTGCTCCTGACGTAGGGAAGTAACCTCGATTCGGTAAACCCTACTATGTCAGTCTGAAATGTTGCAATGAACGTTCCAACCCGGGGGAAACCCTGGGGTGAAGACGGCCGGAAGCCGCGCCCGACCCGGAGGTGGTCACCCGCCTGCTCCGCCTGGGCTCGCCTTGACGGCGCTCGCCACGAGGTAAAGCGGCTTCCTGTCGGCATCGTGGGCGGGGTCCCAGTCCGCCGCGGGGGGAGGTTCGGCTACCCGGTCCAGCCACAGGCCGTGCGACCGGAGCGCGTTCAGGTAGGTCGACAGCATCCGGTGGTTCGCCCCGACCTGGCGGCGCAGCGTGGACCGCGCATCCTGGGCGGCCCACCAGCCCTCGTCGTAGTGGCTGCCCGTCGCCGGCCAGACCGCCGCGATGTCCCGGCCGCCGGCGAAGCACGGGTGCAGCAGCGAGAACGCGAAGCGCCCGCCGTCGCGCAGGGCGGCGCTGACGGCCGTGACAGCTCCGTCCAGGTCGTCAATATCGGACAGCCCGAAGTTGCAGCAGACAGCGTCGAACTCGCCCTCGCCGAGCACTCCGGGGGCCGTCACGTCCGCATGGATATAGAAGATGCCGCGAGGCTCGTTTTCCTCCAGTTCCCGCGCCTTGCCGATGAGCTGCCCCGCGATGTCGATCCCGACGACGTCGGCGCCGCGACCCGCGAGTTCGCGGGCCGTCCGCCCATGCCCGCACGCGACATCGAGAACACGCTGGCCAGCGACCGGGCCGAGCAGGTCGAACAGCGTGAGCGAGACCGGATCGGTGGCGGAACTGAAGCCGCTGACATAAAAGTCGGCGATCGCGTCGTACCGAGCCTCAGCCATCTCGCCACTGTAACCGTCATCGCCGCGGGGGCTCGCGGCTTGCGCGGCTGCGGCCGCGGCTCAGCGGGCGAGCGGGAAAACACTGGCGCGGGTCGGCGACAATAGCCACATGCGGGTAACGCTCCTCGGCCCCTTCGAGGTACGGAACGACGTCGGCGACCGTCTTCCCGTCGCCGGCGCCCGGCTGCGTGACCTGATCGCCCGGCTGGCGCTCGCGGGCGGCCGCCCAGTGAGCACGTCCGCGCTCGCCGAGGCGGTCTGGGGAGATGACCCGCCGGCCGACCTGCCGAACGCGCTGCAGACCCTCGTCTCCCGGGCCCGGCGTGCCCTGGGCGACGCGACAGCCGTGGAGCAGTCCGCGGCCGGGTACCGGCTCGCGGTGCAGCCGGACGACGTGGACGCGCTCCGCTTCGAGCGGCTGGTCGCCGCCGGAGACGTCGAGGAGGCGCTGGGGCTGTGGCGCGGTCCCGTCCTGGACGATGTCGGCGAGTTCGCCGCGCCCTACGCCCAGCGCCTGACCGACCTGCGGCTGGACGCGACGCTCGGCTGGCTGACCCGCGAACTGGCAGCGGGGCGAGCCGCCGCGCACGTCGCCGAGCTTGAGGCGCTGGCCGCCGAGAGCCCGCTGAACGAGAAGGTCACCGCGCTGCTGATGCGGGCGCTGACCGCCGCCGGCCGGCAGGCCGAGGCACTGGCCGCCTACGACAGACTGCGCACCCGCCTCGCCGACGACCTTGGCATCGACCCCGGCCCGGAGCTGCGTGACGTCCACCTTGAGGTGCTGCGCGGGAAGCTCGACCCGGCCCCCGCCGTCCGCGACGGCAGGCACGCGAGCCGGCGCACCAACGTGCGCGCACAGCTCACGAGTTTCGTCGGCCGGGAGGACGAGATCGGCCGGGTGGGCAAGGCCCTGACCGGCTACCGCCTCGTCACGCTGGTCGGGCCCGGCGGGGCCGGCAAGACCCGGCTGGCCAGCGAGGTCGCCGCCCATGTCGCCGCCGGAAGCGCCGGCGGTCTCGGCGTCGGCGCCGGTGAGCTCGCGCCCGACGGGGTCTGGATGGCCGAGCTCGCGTCGGTCACCGACGCCGCCGATGTGCCGCAGGCGGTACTCGGGTCGGTTGGCCTGCGGGAAGCCCGGATCATGCTGGACGGCACGCACCGGATCACCACCCGGGATGCGCAGACCCGGCTCCTCGACGGCCTGGCCGACGCGCGGGCGCTGCTCGTGCTGGACAACTGCGAGCACCTCATCGACGCCTGCGCGCACCTGGCGGACGCCCTGCTCGCGCACAGCCCCGGG
>Ga0335074_10011616_pt1 | contig 12312 bp, 15 predicted proteins | sample Lox_Sample_23_FD_206715 | JGI IMG/M metagenome (GOLD analysis project Ga0335074, IMG submission 206715) | Soil microbial communities from Loxahatchee National Wildlife Refuge, Florida, United States - Lox_Sample_2.3 | ecosystem: Environmental > Terrestrial > Soil > Wetlands | place: USA...
CACATAAGGACGTGCTCGGCGTGATCCGTCGCCGCGCGGTCACGGAGCTTCGCCGATACGAACCAGACACAGGCCACCTGGGACGGTGCCAGGCGCCAGGAATGCCAGGATCACGCGGTACCGCAGTCGATGGCCTCAAGAGGACAACCGCCATCGGGTACCGGGGTCCACGCCGAGCTCCTGATGGAACGCAGCGCTCGGGAACGCGCCGTGGCCGCACAGCCAGTCCCCTAACTCATACCGGGAGACTGGCCAGGTAACTGACGACCTGGTTGGTATGAGCAGGTTCCGCCAGGCGACCTTCTCAGCCAGGCAGGCACCCTGCGCCGCGTCGACATCACGATGCGCAACCTCACCGAGTTCCTTCACGGCAAGGAACGGCCTGCCGCGCCGTCTAGCACGATGATGAGACAGCAACCCCCGCTCGGCACCGCGCCCGGCCCGTGAAATGACTGTCCTGTCTTACTGAAGTTGGCCAATGTCATCTCACGGAAGTTGGCTAAGTTCGCGGCGGGAACATGCTGCGGTCAATGTCTCATTGAGATTGCCGAGTTTCACTTTGGGAGAATCTCCCACACTGACGGACCACGTAGCTTGCGGCTGGCTACGATGGGGCGATGAATTCCATTTGCGTGCATCACCACCGGGGCTGAACCGATGCCGCCGCATCCACTGCAGGAGTCGGTTGACAGCTTGCCGGAGTACCTCACGGATGCCCGTCGACTCTATGAAATCGTCGAGCAGCAGCTCGCGGACCTGGCGGTAGCGCGGAGGGCCGCCGGCAACCCAACTGGAGGAGGGCAACCTCCGGCAACCCACAAGTCCCTCAACCGTGCGGTGGTCGTAGCTTCAGTCGGAGCTCTCGAAGCATTCTGCGAAGACCTAGCGATCCGAGCGCTCCCGTTCGTGCAGGATGCGTCTGTCTCTAAGGGATGGTTCCCCATCGAAGGAGACAAGGGGATGGTGCAAACTCCGAATTCGGAGCACATCGCCAAAATGTTTTGGGTCTATTTCCGTTATGACCCCCGCCTGGACTGGGACGTGCTGATCACGACTGCGTGGTCTGAGGTGGGCACGGGTACAAACTGGCGTGGGACGACCAAGCGCTATCAGGGCTCAGAAGCCGCGAAAGCCCTCGATGCGATGGTTAAAGTGCGGCACGGTTTCGCGCACCAAGACCGATCCAACGCTCCACCGTCCACTGCTGGCATCGTGTCGCTAACCCCATCGGGCAATCTGTCCCTGCACTCGCACCACGCCTTCAACTCGATGAGCCTTGTTGTCCAGGCAGCGATTCAGATGACCCACGGGCTCACCAACCACCTCATCTGTCCGGCTGGACCGATGCGCTGGAAGAAGGCGATGACCGCTGCGGACTGGGAGCGTTTGCTCCGTGATACCCCCGTGGCCAGCGACATTACCGCCAGTTGGACGCATCACCCGTGGTGACAGATTCCCTGGGGACAAGACCGTCCGAGGGACAGCGCCGTGACCGCCGAGCTCACCTCCCACTCCCCGGCGGGGCCGAAGCGCAAAGGGTCGGCGCAGACCGCGCGAGGCCACACACCCGCAGGCAAAATTCTGGCGTCACGCGGACACCCACGGTGGCCGGTCACCGGCACTCGCACGGGGTGTCACATTGCACCATGGCCTCTAACCCTGACGACTGGCCAGAAGGCCCTGAGGTCGTGGCCGTCGGCTGGAGAGAGGTAGCTTGCCACGTGGGTGAGGCGTGGCGGGTCACTGGGGCTCCTCTGCCGCTTGTGCCATTGTGCACTTGGCCGCTACGTCGTGATGCGGGGCAGGCTTCCTGGGCGTAGAGTCCTCATCAGCGGAGTTACGGGTTTGGGTCCTGGTCTGCGGGTGGGGCTGATGCGCATACTGGCCCGATGGGGCCTGGCTGTCGGGGTATCTGTGGTCGCGTTCGCCGTGTCCTGGTGGGTGTGCCAGGAGCAAGCCCACCTCGATGAGGGCGCTGCGCTGGGGGTGGCCGGCGCGGTGCTGGCGATCGTTCTGACCGTCGCCGGGTGGTGGGCGGCCCGGGAGCGCCCAGCCAGCGAGGGTCGTCCGGCCGTGGGGCGGCGGGTGGTGCAGAAGGCGCGCGCGGGCCGCGATGTCAACATGGCCGGGCGGGATCAGGCGATCATCAATTACCGGCGTCGGGACGAGTGAGCACGGGTGCCGGGCGAGCCAGGGGGCCGGGTCAGGCAGCACGTGACCGCGCGGCATGACGCCAATGTCGTGGGTCGCGACCAGGTCATCATCAACATCACCGCGGCAGGCACGCCGCAGCAGCTGGTGCCAGGGCTGTTGCCGCGGGATGTTCCCGGCTTCACCGGCCGCGATGGTGAATTGGATCGGTTGGCCGGTCTGGCTGGGGGCGGGTCGGTAGTCGTGACAGCGATCGGCGGGACCGCCGGAGTCGGCAAGACCGCCCTGGCTGTGCACGCCGCGCACCGGCTGGCGCCGCAGTTCCCGGACGGCCACCTGTACGCGGACCTGCGCGGCTACACCGCGGGCCAGTCCCCGGCCGAGCCGGGCGAGGTGCTAGAGGTGTTCCTGCGGCGTCTGGGCGTGCCCGCAGAGGGGGTGCCCGTCTCGGTTGAGGAGCGGTCTGGGCTGTTGCGGCAGCTGCTAGCCTCGCGGCGGGTGCTGATGCTGCTGGATAACGCGGCGGCCGAGGGGCAGGTGCGGCCGTTGCTACCCGGGGCCGGGGGGTCGCTGGTGCTAGTCACCAGCCGGTCGGTGCTGGCGGGCCTGGAGGTCGATGCGCGGATCGGCCTGGATGTCCTGGCACAGCGGGAGGCCGCTGAGTTGCTGGCCGGGCTGATCGGTGCGGGCCGGGCGGCGGCTGAACCTGAGGCGGTGGCGCAGGTGGCGGGGTGGTGCGGGCTGTTGCCGCTGGCGCTGCGGATCGCCGGGCAACTGCTGGCCGCGCACCCGGCCTGGTCGGTGGCCAAGCTCGCGGGCATGCTTTCAGACGAGCGGGACCGGCTTCAGCGGCTGACGGCCGGGGACTTGGAGGTGCGGGCCACGTTCGACGTGTCCTACCGGCAGCTGGCCGACGGGGAGGCTCGCTTGTTCCGGCTGCTGGGCCTACATCCCGGTCCAGACTTCGACACCGCGGCGGCGGCGGCCCTGGCCTGGATCGAACCCGAGACGGCGGGGCCGGTACTGGCCCGGCTGGTGGAGGCTTCCCTGGTGACCGAGGATGTGGCGGGCCGGTTCGGAATGCATGACCTGCTGCGCCTGTTCGCGCGCGGCGCCTGCCAGCAGGCCGAGGATCAGGCCGCCCGGGATGCCGCCGAGGCCCGGCTGGTCGGCCATTACGCGGAGCTGGCCGGGTTCCTGGATTCCTGCGTGGACCCGGAACTACGCCCGGCGGCAGCGCAGGCCGGGATGCCGTTGCCGTCGATGCGGGAGGCGCTGGCGCTCTTCGAGGCCGAGCGACCCAGCCTGGTGGCCTCAATCGGCCTGGCCGCGCTCCGAGGCTGGGATGAGCAGGTTGGGCAACTCGCCGACAGTATGGGCGAGTCGCTGAGGCTGCTCGGCTACCTTGATGACCTGCTCACCGTCCGAGAAGCCGCGTTTGCCGCCGCGCGCCACGCCGGGGACACCCTCGAGGAGGGCGCGACCCTGAACAACCTCGGCAACACCTACACCGAGTTGCGGCGGTTCGAGGAGGCGATCGGCTGTTACCGGCAAGCGCTGGTGATCTTTCGGGAGACCGGCGACCGGTACGGCGAGGGCCAGGGCCTGAACAACCTCGGCGAGGCCTATCGGGAGCTGCGGCGGTTTGAGGAGTCTATTGGCTGCTACCAGCAGGCGCTAGCGATCAAGCGGGAGACCGGCGACCGGCACGGCGAGGGGACGACCTTGATCAACCTCGGCAGCGCCCACCTAGGTGTGCAGCGGTTTGAGGGAGCTATCAGCTGCTACCAGCAGGCGCTAGCGGTCGTCCGGAAGACAGGCGACCGATACCGCGAGGGCTTGACCCTGAATAACCTCGGCATCGCCTACGACGAGCTGCGGCAGTTTGAGGAGGCGACCGGCTGCTACCAGCAGGCGCTGGCGATCTGCCGGGATACCGGTGACCGGTACGGCGAGGGCCAGACTCTGGGCAACCTTGGCATCGCCTACAGCGAGCTGCGGCGGTTCGAGGAGGCGACCGACTGCTACCAGCAGTCGCTGGCCATCGTGCGGCGGGCAGGCGACCGGTACGGCGAGGGCGTGGCCCTCAACAACCTCGGCAACACCTGCGAGCAGTTGCGGCGGTTTGAGGAGGCGGTCGATTTCTACCAGCAGGCGCTGGCGATCTGCCGGGATACCGGTGACCGGTACGGCGAGGGCCAGACCCTGAACAACCTCGGTGAGGCCTACCGGGAGCTACGGCAGCCGGACCGGGCAGCCGCCTGCTGGCGGGACGCAGTGGCAGCCATGCGCGAGACCGGTGACCATGAGGAAGCTGCGCGCCTGGAGCAGCGGACCGCCAGCGCCGAGGTCCGTCGCCGCGGTTGGCGGCGCAGCGGCTGACCGACTGGCAAAGCATGGCACCGTGCCATGACCTGAGTCTAATGACTTTTCGCCACGCAAACAGAGACGCCGGTGCGGAGGGATGCGGCTGCATAGCATGCAGATAGCGAAGCCGACGGTCCCGCAGACCGCCGCCATATGCTCTCTCACCTGTGGTGATGCGGCGATTGCCCTCATCCTCACCGCGTATTCACCGGACCAGGTCGCAGACCTGGCTCGCGGTCGCGACGAGTCGTCAATCGCCCAACCCTCCTAGGCCGCAGGGGCGGAATTGGCCATGGTTATCGCATGATGCATGCGAGTGGTGCTTGTGTACGATCATAAGCAGATTTGATGGCAAGATAATGAATTCTTGTTCGGACACTAGTGGACGTGTATGGACGTCTGGAGAAGTAGGGATATGCCTATGGACAGCAAAAATTTCCTAATGGTTCTTTTCGCGGCGTAAGTGCGGTCGGCGCGACCACTTTCTCTAAGGCTTCAAGGGCGCTCGCCTGCGGCTCCCGCCACACACGGGCCAAGCCCGCGCAGAGATCGAGAGCTGAAGGCACGAGGTGCCGAAGACGGAAGCGTGAGGAGTGCGAGCGTGGTGAGCAGGCCGAGGGCCTCAACGGGGAATAGAGGGGCCTGTCCGCGCTCGGGGCGTCGGCCGAGCCTCGTCCTCTCGCGCTGGGCGCTGCCGGGCCGGTGGTTGCTCGCCGTCACGCTTCCGTCTCCGGCACCGCGCCAGTTCGATCAGCGCGGGTGACCCGTCCAACGGTGCCGAGGATTCTTTCGCCGTGGAAGAACACCGCCTAGGGCGCTCCCTTTGGTCGCGTCCCTTCGGGATCGCGCAAGCGCCCGCCTAGATAGCGCCCTCCTACGGCAAACCAATTGGCACCTATCGGGTTGGACGGGCCAGAATGACGCGCCTCTCCAAATCTGACCTGGGGCAGGTACCGAGCACTCATGGCAGACTGAGATGATTCGGCGACCTATCGCCGTTCGATGGACATCGATTTCCTGAGCAGTCTGACGAATCACGCGAGCGTGCTACCGAAGACCCCTACCATGTTCGGGGGTGGTGAGTCGATGGATGACTGGCTGACTTTGCTGCAAGGTGCTCTAGCTGGCGGCGCAGTAGGGGCGGTTGTTAGCCCATATATCGCGCAGCGATCAGACAGGCGCGCGGCACGTGCAAAAGCTCGCGAAAAACTAGCTGAAGCTGAGAATGCCCGGCGGGACGAATCTTCAGACTTCTCTGGCATTGCCATCCAGCTCCGTACTGCGGTTATGATTGCTGGGGCTCCGCAGCTGCTACTAGAGAAGTACATATCAGCCGGTAAAACATATCGCGAACTAGTCCTCGAAGCAGATTCGAGTAAGGTTTCACGGAAGAGGCGATCCAAGCCGGAAAATTGGTCCGGGTTCCTTAATATAGATGCAATCATGATCGCCAGCATGCTCAGCAATGCATTGTGGCATCCGTGGACCAGCCGCATCTTCGTCAGGCTGAGATTCCGCTTCAAGCTTTGGCTATGGCGGCGACGGCTTATGGTGATGGTAATACAGGGCATGACGCTCGACTACATCGATACCGGCAAGTTGCCGGACGATCAATTCATAATCCTCGCCAGTTATTGCCAGGAAAATCTTCCTCGCTATCTACGCTGGGGCGTCCCTCTCCGGCGGCAAGTCTGGCAGCGGCTCAAGCGTAATCCGAAAGAAGAGACAGCCGCTGTGACACCCGGCGCATGAATTTCGTTTCAGTGGCTCGCAGGTGGTTTCTTGGCCATAAAGGGGCGCGCTGCGATCTGTTGCCATCTACGCACAATTGGTTGAAGGGCGTTGGCCTGGCCGCCCTCTATGGGGATAGAGGGCTCAAAGTTTATTTCACCGTCTTTCCCTCGGGTAAAAACGGTCATAGTCTCGGCGGACTGTCCATCCCGCGTGACGGCACTGATCCATATGCATTCGCCGCGATTCTGAAGGGCAGCGGCAGCGTCCGCGCTGGGGTTTCCGCTTGACGCAGAGGCTGCGGGAGGATATAGCCAACTCTCGGTGATAAAGATCACACCATCTGCGTTCGACTGCTCAACCAAGTCCGCCAGCCGATTCATTTGAATCAGTTTGGACCTCCGATCCGGCATCGGCATCGCGAAGATTTCGACAGTCTGCTGTCCGCGCAATAGCCACCCTACAGTGGCCAATTCTTTATCAACAGACAGCATGCGCTTGGCCATATCAGTCACTTGCGGCACCCGCTCAATGGCATTCCCGGAGACCTGCATCTTGCCGTACTTTGCGTCAGTAACCTCCTGAGGAATGTCTCCCGCACGTAGAATCTCTATCTCTTCCGTGTACTGCGTCATAGTGCCGAGGTCCACAACCAGACGCCGATTGTCGTCAATCTTGTGCATGCACTGAAGAGGTACTTTTAGTTGAGACTCAACGCAGTCGGGCTTTCGAGAGACTAGGTCGCAAGTCTCGACGCCTGCCGCATCGTGTGCTAGTTGGATTACTCTCGCGAGGTGACCATAGGAATATCGCGTTGCGTCGAGTAGTTCGCGATCCGGCAATTTGACATCTACCCAGCGCCGTTCGATCGATATTATACCCTGGATAGGTTGCGGGGCAGTAGCCACAAGAGCAGAGATAGTCTCATGTGTCGTGTAGTGCGGGGGAACCTCTAGAACGCCTTCAACCTCATTCAACCAATCAAACGACAATCGGACCACAGCCTTACTATATATTTCTAGGTCCGACTGCTTGACTATCCGATTTCGAGCGTTGACCACCCATCGCATAATCCGATCATCTTTCACCGTAAGCTGCCATACGCCGTACCAGTTGTCGAAAGAGGGAAGCTCGTGCTTCTGGCTCTGAAGCAGGAATGTCACGTTACGCAGGCCCTGAATCAATGAATTCAGGTTAAGGCGAAAGGACTCAGGGTCCATATATGCATCTGCGGCGGCATGCCAATGGACATGGCAGTCCATGAGCCGCCTGTGGGCGCTTGGAACGGGACAGGAGGTAGGGGGCAGCACGATTCAACGGTAGTCCGCGAGACCTGATCGGGCACGCGCATTAACCGTGGCGGAGCGCGCCTTCGGCCAGCTCCACAGCGCAGAGCGCGTTGGACAAGGCATTGCCCCGCGGCGCGCAAGTCGCCGAGCACGGCGGCGGCCACATTCGGGGGTGCTTACGGCAGGATTTGCGCGTGGCCCGCTAGGCTTGTTCTAGTTGGATGTTCGCGCTGGTCAACCATGGAGAGCTGGTAATGCCCGAGTCCTACGCACTCATAGAGATGGAGTTGTACCAATCGCAAACCATGCCGCAGACACCGAGCATGAGGCCCACGTGGCTGCACGCCGCCGTAGACGGTCAAGACGGTGAGGTCACCGTCGCTTGCTCATATCAGGTGGTCACGGAGCGAGATGTGCCCCGGCGCGATCTGCCCTTCTCTGACTTGACGTCGAGGACGCAGCAGACGCCGAAGTGCCCGGCGTGTTCCGCAGCGATCGAAGCGACTGCCTGACCCGTCTTGGTTAGGCGCTCGGGACGAAGACTGATCGGTCGGCCACCCTGACGAGCGGCGAACAGGTTGACCACCAAGGTTGACCACAACAGCATCGGAATCAGGCCAACGCCGAGCGACAGACCAAGCCGAGCGACGGACCAAGAGGCCAAATTCCGGGTGGCCAACGCCGGACGACAAGTCGGACGCACCTTCCGAGCAAGGGATCAGTTGCGTTCACCATCATCTGATGAGTTGATTTCTGGGGAGTGGAGCTCACCTTCTCGATCACTTTCGACAGGGAAGAGGGGACGCCCCAAAAAACGCTGTGGGTCTGGGTAGTTCTCACTAAACCATGGAGTAACGAAGACTGCTTCGTCGGCGGCCCACCAAGCGAGCCGCCATTTACCTGCATCCCACAAAAAAGCACATTGCCGCAATTCAGGCGGCTGCTGTCCGGCTGCAACTGAGCCTGCGAACTCGGCTAGGGGGCCAGCCTGATCTATGGCAGCGCGGAGGGCCGCGGCGGACCCATCTGACTGGGCGTCCAAGGGTGCGAACCCTAGCACCGCAGGTCCGCCGTCTTTCATGTAGAATCTTATCTCAACGAGATTCTCTCGCTCGGGCTCCTTAGCAGTAGAGGCTGCACGCTTAATCCACGCCAGGAACCCATCTGCGGCGACTGCGCCCAGCCGATCGAAGAATGAACCCGCAAATCTTACGGCACCCCATGTCACCGGTATGGAGAGCATCCAAATCAGAGCAGGCAAGTCCGACCAAGCAACTCTCTCTTCAACAGGTATCGGCGAGGCGGCAACTATGTCTCGCCAGTCATCTCTGGAGAAGTTGCGAGGCTCTGCTGCAATCGTGACGTCGTTAAAGACCTCTAGCGGTCCAGCAGATTCAGATACCGCTGCATGCAGGGACATCTCCCCGGCACGAAGAAACTTGAGATCTTGGCCGTACAGGATCAGCTCAGACTGGCCGTCCGCGTCGATTTCGACATCCCCGCGGGTGAGACGGCCTCGGGGCGGAAGATAGCTGAGGTGCTCGACACCCATCGGGATGAAGCCGGTACCAACCTGCTGAGCGGCTCGATCGAGTGCTTCGCGTGAGAAGTGGACCCTCTCGCCGCTGGTGAGCTGAACATCACGAGTGGACATTCCTGACTTGATCCTGTACTCGTTCATGCACTTGTTGTAGCAGCCAGAGGCGGACTGCGCCGGATCTTCACAGCAGGTCCCTCGTCCGTCCCAGGGCGGACCGATGGCCATCACGCGGTTGTTCCCCATCCGTGCCGACACGCCTCCTACCGGGGGTTAATCGATAGGTCGCGTTGGCTCGGACGGATACCGTCGTTCTATGCAACATGTTACGGGACGGCACCCATGAGGTTCGAGCACGTGCTGAGCCCGGAGGAGCTAACCGAGCTGCTCGACGGCCTGGACTACGGCCTGGACCGGAGGCCGCTGCCTGCGGTACTGGATACTGCCTGCGTGCGGACCGGGCTGCACTATCAGCTCCGCAACGGATCCCCGCCGGCTTCCGTGACCACGGCGCGGGACGGCGAGGTCCGCCTGTTCATGGAGTACGACACGCTGGCCGAGACCGGGAAGAAGCTGCCTAAGTTCGCCAGGGACCTGGACGTCACGGTGGCGGAGCTGCGCCGCATCCTGAACGAGGAGTGGCTGCCGCACATCCAGGTCGTCAAGCTGCCGCCATCCCTGCGGCAGCTCGACCCGCGGGCGCTGGCCGTCCGCAGCAGCGACGCCGACGACTACCCGGCCGCCGCGCTCGCCGCGCTGCTGTCTCCGTGCATCTTGCTGACGCACAACCACAACGACTTCGCCGCGCTCGGCGTACACACCACCTCGCAGGGCGTTGACGCGGTGATGGGGGTGATCGCGATCAACATCGGCGAGATGCACGTGCACGCGGTGCTTATGGTCCCAGCGCTGCCCATCCAGCTCGCCGCCGCCGGGGCCAAGTGGGCCACGGAACGGATTGGCCCAGCCGCCTGGGTGATCTTTGTCCTAGCCGCCGCGGGCGGGATCTACTGGTACCGCAAGCAGCCGCTCGAACGATGCGAGCGGATCAAGGAGATCGCGGCCGACATAGGCACGCACTTCATGGACCAGTACACCGCAGCTACCGGAGAGGTTCTGCAGGCGCGACTGCAACTGCGGGCCTGCCTTGTGCCCAAGCCCGAGCAGCGCAGCGTGGCCTCCGCCATTGTGCGGGAGCTGGCGGTTGCGCGGGAATCGCTGTCCGCGCAGCAACTCGCCGAACTGCTCGACGCGTCCCTGCGGCCCCGGGTCCCGGACCTCCGCACCTACCTGAGGGGCAACGAGGCGCTGTTTGCTCAGGTCCGCCGAGGCGGATTCGAGCTCGGGCGGCACTACCGGCTGCGCGATACCTGACCAGCAGGCCCCCGACCGGGTTGTCCAGCAGCCCAGGTACAGCACAGAAATACCGCAACCAGGACGGAAACCAGCAGACTTCGGCGGACTTCGAGGGATGGGCGGCAAGTCCTAGAACACGAGTTTCCGAACGTCGCTTCGATGTGTCTTCGAGATGGCATGCAGAAGGTCGGGCCCGGGCCCGGGACCGGGCCCGGGACCCGTTGCCGAATCCGGCTGTACTTGAGATCAAGGCGGCGCCTTCGGCGCCGCAGGCGGACCCGGGCTAGGCTCTGCGCTGCCGCGCCCGCCTGGCCCGGGCCGCCAGACGTCATTGGCCGCCACCAATCCAGGGTCTTTCAGCCAGCGTGCAGGCGGCGGACCTCAGCGGCTACAGCCGGAACGTCGACCGGCACTATGGTGTCCACGGTGATCAGCGGGCCGATGCCGACCGGCCGGTCGTATTTGCCCCACGCGGACTGCGGCAAGGTCACCGAGTGGGTCTGGTGCCTGGTCCGTGCGTTGTAGCGGGCTTGGGCGAGCTCAGTGGGGCACGCGCAGTTCACCTCGACCAGGCTGGCGCCCAGACCGCGCAGCTTGTCGAGCTCACTGGCGCTTTGCGAGTGGAAGTTTGCCTCGATCAACATGTCGCCCGCTTGGGCCGCGACCGTCCACAGCAGCTCCCACGAGGCGATGTTCAGCCGCTGCGACCAAGGGTCGCTCTCGCCCTGGACGCTCAGGGCGTCGTGGAGCGATTCCTTGAGCAGATCTTTGATCACCAGCGAGTAGCCAAGCTCCGCTGCCAGTGGGACGGCGAGTGTGCTCTTCCCTGCCCCTGGCTTCCCAGAGATATACACAATCCGGCTCACTCCAGCCAGCCTGCCACAAGCTCGGGTGAGTTACCGCACGCTTGGCCGACGGCGATCAACCTGTCAAGTGCGCCTACGGCGTCCCTTCGGGATCGGCTACGCCGCCACTTGACAGCACCCGTCCGACGGATTGATGGGGGCTGACCGTGCCCCCGAGGTGCCCCCGGACGCCCGCAACAGCCACCGATCACCGCGACCAGCAGTTCGCGAACCCAACGTCAGTCAGGGCATCGCTCCACGGAACAACGCACGAAAACAGACTCGTAATGCGTAGGTCATAGTGCTTGCCGACGCAGCTGCCTAGCTGGCCGTTCCGTCATGACGCTACGCGGTGGACGATCGACTCCGAGAACAGTGCCAGCTCGGCTTCGTCCGGCGGCTCGAAGCTCTTGAAATAAGCTTCTATCTGCTCCTTGGTAAGGCAGAACGTGTTCGGGTCACGCTCTGAGTTGCGTTTCTCGAGCCTGCGAACTAGTTCATCAATAGGCACGTCAAAGTAGTGCAACTCGATATCTACGCCAAGCCACCGAGCTTCACGCCGTTTCTGGTCCCGCTCGCTTCGCAGCCACAGACCCTTCTCAAAAATCACGGTCTGGCCATGCCTGATGAGGTCTTGCGCGTGTATCCACAGCTGAGCTTCAAGCGAGTCGTGGAAGGCTTCACTGTAATAGTCACCCTCCTTGAGGTCTACCTTGAGGGCGGACTGCCACTCATCGGTACACAGCCTTATTGCCGGAGTCTCGTCAGCCAACCTGCGAGCCAAGGTGGTTTTGCCAGACCCCGGCAGTCCACACATCAAGATGAGTCTGGGCTTCATGCGCAGATCGTACGTTCAGCCTGTGGCACGCCGCTTCCTGAGCCAGCGACCACGTGGATGGACAACTCTCGGGTGCTTCGGACCAGGCTGGACAACCGCAAGAGGTACGCTCCCAGGTCACGGACTGATTCGTACGGTCTCAGACGGCGTTACGGGAATCTACGGATCTGTCAGAAGGCGTCGGATTGGCCGGGCATC
>Ga0335074_10011619_pt1 | contig 12312 bp, 8 predicted proteins | sample Lox_Sample_23_FD_206715 | JGI IMG/M metagenome (GOLD analysis project Ga0335074, IMG submission 206715) | Soil microbial communities from Loxahatchee National Wildlife Refuge, Florida, United States - Lox_Sample_2.3 | ecosystem: Environmental > Terrestrial > Soil > Wetlands | place: USA: Florida...
CATGATGCCGGTCGTGACGGCTGCGGCGCTGCGCCGGAGCATGGTTCCCACTGCGACGGCCAGGACGGCGGCGACCGCCAGCACCGCGGCGGTGCCGGCAATCACCCGCAGTTCGGTCAGCCCGGAAACCGGGAGCACGTAGGCGCCCTTGTTGCGCGCCAGGTGGTCCGCGAGCGGGACTACGACAGCGGCCGCGGCCAGCCCGGCCACGAAGGTCGCGGCGCCGGCCACGACGGCCTTGGCCATCAGTACCCCGCCGCGCCGCGGGCTGGCCGCCAGCGTCACCCGGATCAAGCCCCGCCGGTACTCGGCGGTGATGAGCATGACCGCTACGACGGCCGCCGCGATCAGTGCCGCGAACGCGCCGGTCAGGTACTGGCCGATGGCCGAGGCATCCGAGCCGGCCACAACGGGGGCGATGTCGCCGGTTCCGGTGATCGTGAAACGTTCGCCGGCCTGCGCGAACCTGCTGGCCGACGCCGGGAGTCCGCTGCTGCCTCCGACGATGCCACCGCTCCACCTGCCTGGCCGCGCGCCTGACAGGCTGACGTGGTCGAACGTGGCGGTGGCCAGGCTGGGGCCGCCGGTAACGGTACCGCCGCCCAGCGACTGTGACACAACCTTTGCCACGTCGGGCGAGGCGGCGAACATCCCGACTTGCGCGATCGCGGGCAGTCCGGTCAACTGCACGATCCCCGCGACGCTCCAGTGGGTGCCGTTGGCGGACTCGTATCCGGTGATGGTGTCACCGGACCGAGTCAGGCGCAGCCAGCGCGGTGATGCCGGGGACGCGGTACCGGGAGGGCCGGCGATGTCGCCGGTGTAGTCGTACTGCATCCGGACTCCATGGCCGCCGGTGATCATCATCGCCGCGTAGGCCGAGCCGGGCTTTGCTGACGCCTTGATGATGATCCCGGCCTTGGACCACGGCTGGACGCCGCTACTGAAGTTCGCTTCCGGGTCCGGGCCCGGCGCGATCCCGCCGTGCGAGTACCGGCCGGTCAGCGACGTTACCCGGACGGTAAGGCTGCCGCCCGCGGACAGCGGCCGATGCACGAAGTAGAAGCTGTCGGTGACCGCCTCGTCGGCCGGACCCAGCGGAAATTGCGGCACGCAAGCCGCGCCGCTGAGGACCGGACTGGTCGGGCTGGCCTGACAGGTAGTGCTGCCGCCGCCTGCGACGAGCAGGCCCCACGCGACCATCACCAGCGCCCCGACGACGATGGCTATGGTCCAGCCGCGCACGGTCCTGAATTTGATCCACTCCGCCCTCAGCAGCTGCCCGAAACCCGCATGCCCGGCCGGAGTACCCGGCCGCGCAGGCGTCATGGTTGTCATTTCGCAACCTCCGTCGCCGGATCGGCGCGATATTCGACCGCGTCACGGGTGAGTTCCAGGTAGGCCTCCTCCAGGCTGGCGCGATGCGCGGACACCTCGGAAAACGGAACTGCCTGCCCGCTGAGAAGCGTCACGATCTTCTCGGCCGTCAGTCCGGAAACCGCAAGGGTGTCGTCGCTGCCGGTGGCGGTGACCACTGCACCGGCTCGTTCCAGCAGCGCAGCGGCATTGGCTTGCGCGGTGGTGCGCAGTGTCACCCGGTCACCGGACATGGCCTTAAGCAGGTCGTGCGTGCCGGTATCGGCGATTACCCTGCCGCGGCCGACGATCACGAGGTGGTCGGCAGTGTCCTGCAGTTCGCTCATCAGGTGGCTGGACACCAGAACCGCGCGGCCCTGGCTGGCCAGGGATCGGAGGAAGCCGCGCATCCATACGATGCCCTCGGGGTCCATGCCGTTGAACGGCTCATCCAGCATCAGCATCGGCGGGTTGCCGAGCATGGCCGCGGCGATTCCCAGTCGCTGGCGCATGCCGAGGGAGAAACCGCCGGCCTTGCGCCGGGCGGCTGCCGTCAGGCCAGCCTGGTCGATCACCTCATCGATCCGGTTGACGGGCAGGCCCTGGGAGCGGGCCAGCCACAGCAGGTGATTACGGGCGGTCCGGCTAGGCTGCAGCGCTGCCGCGTCGAGCAGCGACCCGACCACGGTCAGTGGATGCCGCAGGGACCGGTATGGCGCGCCACCCACCAGGGCAGTGCCCGCGTCGGCCGCGTCCAGGCCAAGGATGACCCGCATCGTGGTGGACTTCCCCGCGCCATTCGGTCCGATGAACCCGGTGACCTGGCCCGGCTGGACGGTGAACGACATGCCGTCCAAGGCCAGCACCGGCCCGAACCGTTTGCGCAGCCCGCTCACTTCAATGGTTGCTTCGCTCATCTAGCCGCCTTCTGGCTCAGTGGTGCTATCGCTTCGAAGGTGGTTGTACGCCGGCGCCGGTATCAGCCCGGTGCCATCGCCTGAAACCTTGCTGATACCGCTGACCTGGCATCGTCGGTCCAACTCACCTAACCTCGACCCGGGGTAACGGGCGGAGCGGCAACGAGAAGTACACAGTCAGATCAAAGGACACGGTCAGATCATGAGAGTGCTGGTCGCTGAAGACGTCGAGGACCTGGCCACGGCGATCGCCACCGGGCTGAGGCGCGAGGGCATGGCAGTCGACGTCGTGCTGGATGGCGCCGCTGCCCTCGACCACCTTGACGTCACGCCCTACGACGTGGTGGTGCTGGACCGGGACCTGCCTGGCGTGCACGGGGACGAGATCTGCCGGAAGCTAGCGGCAGACCGATCCGGCAGCCGGGTGCTGATGCTGACAGCCGCCAGCACCGTCAGGGACAGGGTGGCGGGTCTCGGCCTCGGCGCCGACGACTACCTGCCCAAACCGTTCGACTTCGCCGAACTCGTCGCGCGCATTCGCGCCGTTGTCCGCCGCCCGGCAGTCTCGCTGCCGCCGGTGCTCGAACACGGCGACCTGACACTCGACCCGAGCCGCCGGGTAGCGCTCCGGGCAGGACGCCGCCTTGACCTGAGCACCAAGGAGTTTGCGCTGCTTGAGTACCTGCTCGCTGCTGGTGGCCGAGTGGTCTCCGCCGAAGAACTGCTGGATCGAGTTTGGGACGAGGCGGCCGACCCGTTCACCACCGCGGTCAAGCAGGCCATGCGCCGGCTGCGAGTCAAGCTGGGCGAGCCGCCCGTCGTACGCACCGTCCGAGAGGGCGGCTACCAGATCGGAGACTTCTGATGCGCCTTCTCGATGCCGCCACGTCAGCTCTCCGCTTGCCGCGGCGCACCCTGCGGGCGCAGCTCGCCCTGCTGTACGCCGCCGTGTTCGGCCTCTCCTGCGTCGCCGTTGCTGCAGTCGCGGTGATCTTCAAGCCCAACTTTCTGGTGCACACGGGTTGCGCGGCCGCCCCCGGTACCCCGAGTCACCCGGGCTCATGCGGGCAGTACGGGGGGTTGTCCTTTGCCGGCACTATCGTGCACGACGCGAGCCAGAACGTCGCGGGCATCGCGATGGTGGCGGTCGTAGCCGTGCTCGCTCTCGGTGTGGGCTGGCTGATCGCCGGCCGGGTCCTGCGGCCGTTGCGCACCATAACGGCAGCAGCCCGCGACATCTCGGCAACGAACCTGAGCAAGCGACTCGCCGTTGACGGCCCCGACGACGAGTTCAGGCGACTGGGGGAGACGCTTGACAGCCTGTTCGGACGGCTAGAGGCGTCGTTCCAGACGCAGCGGCACTTCGTGGCCAACGCTTCCCACGAGCTGCGCACCCCGCTCACAGCAGAGAAAACCGTGCTCCAGGTGGCGCTCGCTGACCCGGCAGCCACCACCGCCACGCTGCGGTCCGCCTGCGAGAAGGCCCTGCACTGGAACGACCAGCAGGAGCGGCTCATCGACTCGCTGCTCACGCTGGCCAGCAGCGAGCGCGAGATTGACCGCTGGGAGCCGGTGGATCTCGCTGACAGCGCCAGTAAGGCGATCCTGAGCTGCCAAGAAGAAGCCGAGCGCCAGGGCATCCGCATCGACGCGACGCTCTCTTCGGCACCGGTCACTGGTGACCCGGCTCTCGCCGAGAGTCTCGTTGCGAACCTGGTCGGCAACGCCATTCAGCACAACCTGGACGGGGGCCTCGTCGAGATCACCACCGGCATCACCGACGGGCTGGCTGTGATCAGGGTCAGCAACACCGGGCCGCTGGTCCCCGCCGACGAGGTCGAGCGGCTCTTCCAGCCCTTCCAGCGGCTCGGGACCCCGCGGGTCGGGACGCAGCGGCCCGGAACCCAGCGGCCCGGAACCCAGCGGCCCGGAACCCAGCGGCCCGGAACCCAGCGGCACAGTCGGCCGGCCGGACACGGACTCGGCCTGGCGATCGTCAGCGCCATCGTCAGTGTCCACGGTGCAACGCTGGCAGCGAATCCCGGCCCCGCGGGCGGCCTGGACATCACGGTCAGCTTCCCTTGAGCGGGTGGCCCCGCTGAGCTGATGTCACGGGCGGTCGCGCCCGGCAGAAGCCGGTCAACCGGCCGTGATGCGATAAGAGCATGGAGATCCGGGAGCTTCGCGCGTTCGTGGCCGTCGCCGACGAGGGCGGGATGTCCGCGGCGGCCCGTCGCCTGCACGTCAGCCAGTCAGCGCTGTCGCAGACAATCCAGTCACTTGAACGACAGCTCGGCGCGCAGTTGCTGGTCAGGGACCACGCGGGGGCACGGCCAACTGATACCGGGAAGGCGCTGCTTGAGGAGGCCCGCGCGCTGCTTGACCATCATGACCGGGCGGTGGCCGCCATCTCCGGCGCGGCAGCCAGCACGGCGACGCTGCGGATTGGCGTGCCACTGGAATTCCCGCCGGACGTGCTGCCCGCGGCCCTGGCGGAAGTGGCAACCGCTCATCCGGCCACCCGAGTGGAGGTCCGCCACTCCTCCAGCGCGGCGCAGCTCACCGCGCTCCGGGAGCGCGAGCTCGACCTCGTGCTCGTCCGCTACCGTCCGGCCGACCTCGCCCTGGATGCGGTCCTCGCCGGCACCGAAGCCATGGGCGTGATCATCGCCGCTGTCCGCTCTGCAGAGATAGCCGAGCCAGGCGGCGTCCAGCTGCACAAGCTCTCCAGCCTGACGTGGATCGCGTTCCCGCGCTCGGATGGACCGCCGTGGCATGACCAGGTCACTGCGATCCTTCGCGGGCACGGCATCGACACTCCGAGCTCCGACGACGACGGCCTCGTTACCGCCGAAGTGAAGCTCGCCGCCGTAGGGACCGGCCGGGCATTCGCGCTAGCCTCGCCGAGCTGGGCGCAGCCGCTGCCTGACGGCATCTGCTGGCATCCGCTTGTCGGCAACCCTATCGTCCGCCGAACCTGGGCTGTCTGGCACGCCGACTCGCGGCGGCGCGACCTTGCCACTCTTGTTGCCGCGCTGGATGCCACTGGCCGCTATTAGGAGGACGCTCCGGTAAGCGTGCGCGACGTCAGACCGCGATGCGCCCGCCGTCGACGGGCAGGACGGCGCCATGCACGTAAGCGGCGTCGTCGCTGGCGAGAAACGTGATCGCGGCAGCGATATCCTCCGGCGTGCCTGGCCGCCCATGCGGGGTGCCGGCCGCAAGCTGGTCCAGAGCCTCGCCCATCGGCGCGGTGCCCTCAGTACGCGTCGGCCCGGGGCTGACGGCGTTGACCCGGACGCCGGACGGGCCGTACTCGGCTGCCCAGGCCTTCGTCAGCAGGACCAGGGCGGCCTTGCTCGAGCCGTAGAGCGCCATGCCGTCCTGGCCGAACTGGGCGACCATCGTGGTGACGTTGACGATGGCGCCCTTGCCGCGCGCGGCCATAGCCGGCGCGAGCTCAGCTACCAGGAAGAACGGCACCTTGACGTTGACGGCATAGACCGAGTCGAAGTCGGCCTCGGTCGCCGCCGCGGTCGGGCCGAACGGGAAGATTCCGGCGTTGTTGACGAGAATGTCCACGTGGCCGCCGCCCAGGCCGACGGCCTGGCGTGCCAGGTCACGGGCGCTCGCTTCGTCTCCGAGCGAGGCGGCGACGAAGTCCGCCTTGCCGGCGTTCGCCCGGATCTTATCGACGACCTCCTCGCCGCGGGCGGTGTCGCGGCCGGCGATGACGACGTGCGCTCCGCGCGCCGCAAGGTCGAAGGCCGTGGCCCGGCCGATGCCGCTATTGCCGCCAGTGACCAGAGCAGAAGAGCCGTGCAGTGTTGCAGTCACGAGATGCGTCCTTTGTGTTGACGACCGGTTCGCTAGCCGATCGAGCGTTGATCTTGCCGACGGGACAGCAGCCCGTGGCAGATGGCCGGCACCTTGCCCGGCCGGTCGCTGCAACTGTGGCCCCCGGACCGGTATTGCGGTTCGGCTCGCGCGCTTGACGCTGCCGCCTATAAGCGCGGCTGATATCCCCGCGGTGGGGTCTGCCGGACGGGCAGGACGCCGCGCACCGGCTGGTAGCCGGCGAACGAGGACTCCAGGACACCCTCGCCGCCGGTCAGGCCGGGTAGCTGCTGCTGGATCAGATGCACCGAGGCGGCCGGAAGTGCCGCTTCGAGCAGCGAAAGATCGCCCTGCGGCCGCGGCGTGTCTACCGTGGCACCGAGCCGGGCCAACGCGGCCAGCACAGCTCCGAGTCGTGCGGCGGGAACCTCCAGCCGTGCACTGGCCATCGGCTCGCAGACCACGGTCCCGGCGCGGGCGAGAGCTTGCGTCAGGACCACGGGCGTGAGCTTGCGGAAGTCGGCCGCCGTCGTTTTCGGGGTGCTGAGGACCTGCTTCGCCGGTCCGTCACCGACGTAGTAGCCGCACCGGGTCATCGTGACCTGGCAGTCGGTCACCTCCCAGCCGTAGCGGCCAGTGCGGAGCGTAGCGCGGACATAGGAGGTCATCGCCGCGGCGAAGCTGCCGGCGTTCTTGTAGATGAACAGTGGCAGAGTGCGCGGATCCACCTCCAGCCGGAAGCTAATTCCGGAACCGGGAGCAGCGGGCTCGATGGTCAGCCCGATCGTGGCCGAGTACGGATGATCGTCCGACTGGAGCACTTCGACGGCGCTGCCGGCCTGCGCCGGGCGCTCGACGTAGATGGTGGTCGTCTCCCTGAAGATCACCTGGATGCCGTAGTCGTCCGCGAGCGTGGCCTGGATGACCTCCTTCTGGACTTCCCCGTACAGCGAGACGGAGATCTCCTGCCGCTCATCGTCCTGGCGCAGGTTAATCAGCGGGTCCTGTTCGGCGATCTGCTCCAGCGCGACGCGCATGCGGCCCCGCTCAGCGCGATCGCACGGGACGACGACCGACTCGAGGGCCGGCGGCGGAAACTGCCGGGCGAGTTCGCCAGCGTCCGGCTCACCGATCCAGTCGCCGATCTGGATCTCGGCAAGCCCCCAGACTTTGGCGATCTCGCGAGCTGTGACCGACGGCCGGGCCGCGGCTGGCCCGCGGTCGATGACCGCCAGCGCGATGACTCGTCCCTCCCGGTCAGCACCGAACCGGAGCCGGTCCCGGAGCCGCACCGTACCGGAGAACATCCGGACGTATGCCACCTTTTCCCCGTTGGCGCCGCGCTCGATCTTGAAAATCCGGCCGGTCACCGGGCCGTCCGCAGCGCCGGCAGCGGCGGGCAGCAACTCGGCGATGCCAGCGGTGAGCCCGGCGACGCCCGCGCCGGTGATCGCCGAGCCGAAGAACACCGGGTACACCAGCGCACGTGCGGTCTGGACAGCGAGCTCCGATCGCAGCCGCTGGTACCCGACTGCCTGCTCGCCCGCGACGTAGTCGGCCAGCAGCACCTCGTCGTGCTCGGCCAGCAGTTCGGTCAGCCGGAGCCCGAAATCCTCGTCGTCCGGCCGGTACGGCAGCACGCTCGCCTGCCGTGTCCCGGCAGCGTGTACGGAGCCCATCGCGACGGCTGCCACACCTAGCCGGCCGCGGATGTCCTGCAGCACCCGCAGCGGGTTGGCGCCCGCCCGGTCGACCTTGTTCACGAACAGCAGCGCCGGGATCCGCAGCCGCTGCAGCGTGCGCATCAGGATGCGAGTCTGCGGCTGTACGCCTTCCACAGCCGAGATCACCAGGACCGCGCCGTCGAGCACACTCAGCACCCGCTCTACCTCAGCTATGAAGTCCGGGTGGCCTGGCGTGTCGATCAGGTTGACGGTGACATCGCCGACCCCGAACGAGGCGACAGCCGACTTGATCGTGATGCCCCGCTGCCGTTCGAGCGCGAGAGAGTCGGTCTGCGTCGTCCCGGCATCGACGCTGCCGAGGTGCTGGATGACACCGGCGGCGTACAGAAGCCGTTCGGTGAGTGTTGTCTTGCCGGCGTCTACATGCGCCAGGATTCCCAGGTTGAGTATCGTCCGCGGCACGCGCCCATACCCTTCGGCGAGGTCTTAACGGCCATCACGATGGACATGGACGCCTGGCGCATAGCTACCCTCCCGGTTCGGCTTCCCGACTGATCCGGGCAGTCAATCACACCACGGGGCGGGAACGCTCCTGAGTTTCCGGCCCCGGCGACACTCACCCTGTGCTGACAGCGAGCGCCAGGGACAGCGGACCGCGAAGCACGACGTTCCCGTTACGTGAGCAGGGCCTGCCCGTACCAGTCAGTCGAGTCCCGCACGCCCGGCAGGGCGAAGAAATACCCGCCGCCGAATGGCTGCACGTAGTCGACGAGCGGCTCATTGATCAGCCGTTTCTGGACCGTCTCGAACTGCCGCTGAATGTCTTGCTGATAGGCCATGAAGATGTGTCCCGCCTGCAGGTTCCCGTTCTCGTCTACGCCAAGGTCGTAGTTGTACGAGCGGCGCACCAGCCGCTGATCCGCGGTCGCCTTGGTGCGAGGGTTGGCGAGCCGGATGTGGGAGTCCAGCGGGATGACGTATCCGTGCGGGTCAGCGGCGTAGTCGGGGATATCGAACTCGCTGTTGCCGTCCAGCGGCGCGCCGTTGTCACGGCGCCGGCCGAACATGTTCTGCTGCTCGTTGATGGACACCCGGTCCCAGAACTCGACGAGCATGCGGATCAGCCGGACGACCTGGTAGGAGCCGCCCTGCGCCCAGGCAGGCTCGGCGGGATCGTCAACCCAGACCAGGTCGCTCGCCAGCGTTCCGGTCGGGTTCGCGGTGCCGTCCTTGAACCCGAGCAGGTTCCGCGGTGTCCCGGACGGGCGCGGCGGGGAGCCGTAGCCCTCGATCCGCCAGCGCAACTGCATGTAGCCGCTGGTGTGCTTGGCGATGTCGCGGAGGGCGTGGTGAACCGTGTCGGGATGGTTTGCGCACACCTGGAGCAGCAAGTCGCCGTGCAGCCAGGCCGGTTCGAGGAAGTCGTTAGGGAACGGCGGCATCTGGGTCAGATACTGCGGTTTGCGGCTCGCGAGGCCATAACGGTCGTCGAAGAGGCTCGACCCGACGGACAGCGTGACGGTCAGCCCGTCTGCCGGGACCGTGGGCCCGAGCACGCCGCTGTCGGAGGGCGGCTGCCCGACGCCGAGGTCCGGCGGGGAACCGCCGGTGGTGAGGAAAAAGGCGCGGCTCGTCAGTTCGTAGAAAAGCAGCGTGAGGTCCGCCTTATTGGTGGCGGTGCAGTCGAACGCGACGACGGTGGCGTACGGCTGCTTGCCGTGTGGTCCCGGCGTGAGAATGCCGGACTGATACTCACCGTGGAACGGGTAGGCCGGCTCGGTGAGCGGGCTGCCGCTTTTAACCGCCCCGGCATCCGCGCGTGCACCACCGACCAGCACGCCGCCGGCCAGCGCTGCCCCGGCCGCGCCCGATGCGGTGCCCTTGAGGAAGTTGCGTCGGTTGACGTTCACAGGGGTGTGCGCTCCTTAGGCGGAATTTCAGGTGGGGTCAGGACGGCCTCAGTGCTTCGGGGGAACTTCAAGCAGGTCCGGAACGGCGGAGAGCGTCTCTAGCGTCGCGTCGATCGCCGCATCGACGTTCTGGCGCGCCGTCAGGGAGGCTGTGCCGAGCGACTCCCACTGGCCGTTGACGCGGGTCGCCAGCAGTGCCTGCTTCAGGATGCTCAGCTCGTTGGCGGCGATGGCAGGCAGGCCCGGCTGGCGGGCATTGAGCAGCGGGGTCAGGTAGCCAAGGACCGCGCTGGCGACCTGCGTATCGGCGTAGGTCATGTCGAACGCCGCGCTCCCGCCCAGGTCATCAATCCCGGACAGGTGGTCGCGCAGCGCGTCCTCGAGGATCTCGTGCGCGCGGATCGGCAGGTTCGTCGGGTCGCCGGCCAGGTTGCCGGAAGTCAGGTTGCGCCGCACAATCGCGACGTTGCTGGCCAGCTTCACTGCCACGGGCAGCAGGGCGGCCGCGCTCTGGCCGTGCCAGAGGCCGTATTCCAGCCGGTGCAAACCGGTGAAGTTCTTGCTGTTGACTCCGCCCACGAGGCCGTTCGGCAGGCCATCGACCGCTAGGCCAAGGGTGCCGAAGCTGTCGTAGGAGGCGCCGACACGCTCCCAGTCGAGCTGGGCGGGGAGCCAGTCCGTCTTCGCCGTGCCGATCTTGCCGCTGCGCAGGTCAGCTTCGATCCGGGTGACTGCTTGCGCCAGTGCAGCGAGCTGACCCGCCGCGTAGGCCTGGTACTTCTTATTCGGGCCAGCGAGTTCGCTGACGGTCACTGGCTTGACTGCGACCGGACCGGAGGAGACAGGGCTGTTAGCAGTGCGACTGGGTGGCGGGGCGTTGCCGGTCGCGGTCACCTGGACCGGCTGCGACGCCGTCGCCGGCTGGCTCCCCATGAAGCACTTCCACACATACGTTCCGCTGCTGAGCGTGGCGGTGAGCGGTGCGCTTGTCGCTGGCCCGATGGTCTCGATCTCGGCGACGATGTCGCCGGAGGAGTCGTCGAGGTTGATCTCGCCTGGCATGCCGGACTCGTTGTCGACGGTGAATGTCTGGGTTCCCGCAGTGGCTGAGGTCCAGTCCGGCGCGCACGCGTTGCGCGTGATCGTCACCGTCGTGGTTGACGCCGCGCTCGCGGCCGGCAGCGCTGCGATGGTCGCGCCCGCGGCGACGGCCGGAATCACGACGAGCACTCCGGCCACGGCCCACGGCCGGCGTCCGGCGAGGCGCTCCCACCCGTGGCTGGCAGCCCGTCTCCGCCGGCCGGCACTGGCTGTTGCGGCACTGCCTGCAGTGACCGCTTCCGGTGCGGTCGCGGTGTTCGGTGCGGTGGCCCGGCCGGCCGTCGCGAACGCCGGGATGACCACGCCGGCGTATGCAATCCACGCGACGACCTGAAGAACCGTCATCTTCGGTGACAGGTCGGTGACCCCGCTGATCAGCGAGACCCACCAGGATCCAGGGTGGGCGTGCGCGGTCAGGTCGAAAGCTATCCAGCGCTGTCCCGACAACAGGCCCGCGTCCTGCAGGTCACCGAGCCCGTACGCAAGCACCCCGGCGGCGATCACGATCAGAGCGACCGCTGTCCGGTTGAAGAACGCGCCCACGTTCAGACTGACCGCCCGGTGGTACAGCAGCCAGCAGAGCACCACTGCGGCTGCCACCCCGGCGCCCGCGCCCACGAGCGGCCCGACGGTCTGTCCCGACGCACGGGCGGCCGTCCACAAGAACAGTGTCGTCTCCAGGCCCTCGCGGCCGACCGCCAGGAACGCGGTAATCGTCAGCGCTCCTGCCCCGATCGCCGTCGCGCGGGCTACCTCGCCGCGCAGGTGAGCCGTCAAGCCTGCCGCTGTGCGGCGCATCCAGAAGATCATCGCTGTGACCAGGCCCACCGCGAGCACGCTGAGCAGTCCGCCCGCCGCCTGCTGGGCCCGGCTGGATAGCGAATCGGTCGAGAAGGTCAGGACGGCTGCGAAACTGCCCGACAGCATTACCGCTGCGAGCACGCCGAGCCATATCGACGCTGTGGATATCTTGCTGGCCGGGCCGTCTGAACCAGCGTCGTCAGCGCCTGCCGGTGCTGCCTTGCGCACGGCGGCCAGCAGGATGCTGACGATCAGGCCAGCCTCGAGGCCCTCGCGGAGCCCGATCAGAAGATTGGGAAAAATGTCCGGCCATGTCACGCCCACTAAGGTAAGGCTTACCTAACCGGTATGTCTATGATTTGAGTGTGGGTGTCGTCACAGCGAGCAACTCGCGTGGTCATCCGGTTAGTAAACCAGACACCTGGGAGTGATTCGGACAGTGCGCGATTTGCCCGCCGGCGGTCTCCGCCGGCGGTCTCCGCCGGCCGGCATCTCTAGGAGAACGCTGCGGAGTAGTCGGCGGCGAACTGACGGAAGGAGCGGGCCGGCCGGCCGAGTAGCGATGGGACGTCGTCGCTGACCCACTCAGCGTCGCCTTCGGCGGTCAGGCTGAATGCCTGAGCGTTCATCTCCGCGATCTGCTCCGGGACGCCGGCTCGGATCATCGCGTCCTTGTTCTCCTCGAAGGTCAGCTCCCTGTATGTG
>Ga0335074_10011620_pt1 | contig 12312 bp, 8 predicted proteins | sample Lox_Sample_23_FD_206715 | JGI IMG/M metagenome (GOLD analysis project Ga0335074, IMG submission 206715) | Soil microbial communities from Loxahatchee National Wildlife Refuge, Florida, United States - Lox_Sample_2.3 | ecosystem: Environmental > Terrestrial > Soil > Wetlands | place: USA: Florida...
GAGCCGTCCGACGTCGACCGACTCGGCGGTCAGCGAGTCGATGAGCAGCTTGCCGCGCGCGTCGTCGCCGACCGCGCCGATGTAGGCGCTGCGCCCGCCGGCCCGGGCCGCGGCGACGGACACGTTGACCGCGTTGCCGCCGGGGAACACCTGGCCGATGGCGACGTAGCAGTCGCTGATGTTGTCACCGATGGCGACGACGTCCATCAGTAGTCGATCTTCCACATGTACCGCCGGTCGGTCAGCTGCCGACCGGTCCAGGCGGCGAAGTGCTCGGCGATCCGGTTCAGCACGGTGCTGCCGAGGACCAGGTCCCCGACCAGCGGCCGCAGCGGCTCGTCGACCGAGCCGAGCTGAAGTGCCGCCCCGTCCAGCAGCCAGAGCTTGCTTGTGTACTGGCGCAGGAAGCGCTCGGCCCGGTCGGCCATCGGCCGGGTCACGTCGTCGCCGTTCAGCAAGATCACCGGCACCTCGTCGGTGATGACCTCGAATGGCCCGTGCAGGAACTCCCCCGCGCTGATCGCGGCCGCGTTCAGCTTCAGCATCTCCTGCAGGTAGCACATGGCCAGGGTCTGCGCGGCGCCCTCGAGCGGCCCGGAGCCGAGCACGTAAAGCACCGGCTCGGTGTGGAGCAGGCGCGCCATCTCGGCCAGCCGGCCGTCCCACTCGTAGTGCGCCTGCGCGAAGGCGGGCGGCGACTGCCGTAGCGCCGTCATGGCCCGGCTGAGCTCCTTGTCGGAGGCGGCGCCGAAGGCGCGGAGCAGGAACCAGCCGACCTGGGCCAGGATCACCTGCTTGGCCTCGACACCCTGGTGCAGCAGCACGCGCTCGCAGGCCGTCGCGACGATGCTGTCCGGATCCTGGGTGACGCCGATGACGCTCGCGCCCGCCGCCCGGGCCGCCCGCGCGGCGGCGGCCGTCTCCCGGGTGGCACCGCGCGTGCTGCTCACGATCACCAGCGCGCCGGGACCAAGCCGGGCTGGCCGCCGCAGCACGAGTTCGTCGGAGTTGAACGTGAAGACGGGCACCGGCGAGAGGTCGAGGAGGCAGCGCAGCGGGGCGAAAGTGAACAGCGAGCCGCCGCAGCCGACCAGGAACACGCTCGTGAACCGGGCCGGGTCCAGCGCGGTCAGCTGGGCATCCAGCGCCGGGCCCGCATCCACGGCCGCCTCGATCCGGGCCAGGAACTGGTCGGGCAGGACCGGAAGCGGGTGCGGTGCGGTCACCGGGGACATGCGGCTCCACGATTGTGAGAACGATCTCCTACCGAATGCAGAGAACGTTCTCACATCCACGTCCGGCCCGTCAAGATCAACTGTCGGCCAGATGCCGTCTCGTTACGGTCCCGTAAGTGTTATGCAAGACCGACTGCGAGTGCAGGCCTTCTGGCCTGCGCGAGCGGTCGGTGCGGGTAGAACGGACAGCGGCCTGAGCGGGTTCTTGCATAACGCGAACATTTACATAAGCACAGTGAGTGTTCAGACGATGTTCAGCTCTGGCCGGGCGCCGTCGGCCGCGAACCTGGCCGCATCCAGCGGCGAGACGTCCACCACCGGCGTCCGGCCCAGGTACAGGTCGCGCAGGACCTCGCCGACGGCGGGTGCCATCAGGAAGCCGTGGCCGGAAAACCCGGCCGCGTAGAGGAACCGGCCCGCGGGCACGGTCTCGCCGATGAGCCCGTTGTGATCCGGCGTCACCTCGTACAGCCCGGCCCAGCCCGAGGCGATGCCGCAATCGGCCAGCCGGGGCGCGCGCCGGGCAATCGCCGCCCCGAGCCGGGGTAGCCAGTCATCGGACCGGCTCAGCCGGTACCCGGGAGTCTCCTCCGGGTCGGACATCCCGACCAGCAGCCCGGGACCCTCCCGGTGGAAGTAGAACGTGGTGGAGAAGTCGATGGTCATCGGCAGCCGCGGCGGCAGCCCCTCGACGGGCTCGGTCACCACGATCTGCCGCCGCAGCGGCAGCACCGGCAGGTGCGTCCCGACCCAGGAGCCGACCTGCTCCGACCACGCCCCGGCCGCGCAGATCACCGTTTCCGCCCGGACCGTCTGCCCGCCGACGCGGACCTCGAACCCCGCGCCGGGACCGGGCATGATCCCGGTCACCGGGGTGCCGGTCATCAGCCGGGCGCCGAGCGCCCGGGCGGCGGTCGCGTAGCCGAGCACCACGGCTTCCGGCGTGCAATGGCCGTCGGCGGGTGAGTACGCCGCCGCGATCAGTCCGGCCGTGCTGATCAGCGGGGACAGCGCGGCCGCCTGCTCCGGGCTGATCATGCGGCTGGGCACGCCGAGTGCGTTCTGCAGCGCGACGTTCTGCTCGAAGGCGGAGGCCGTGGCGGGATCGTCGAGCAGGAACAGGTACCCGACCCGGTGCAGGTCGATCTGGCCGCCGGGGCGCGCAGCGAACGTGCCGAACGCCTCCAGGCTGCGCATGCCGAGCTCGATGTTGACCCGGTCGGAAAACTGCGCGCGCACGCCGCCGGCGGCCTTGCAGGTGGAGCCCGACCCGAGCTCGCGGGATTCCAGCAGCAGGATGTCGGTCACGCCCGCCTCGGCGAGGTGGAAGGCGGCGCTGACGCCGATCACCCCGCCGCCGATGATGACGACCCTGGCGCTGGCCGGCACTGGCTGTGGCGATGTCATCTGCGCTCTCCTGCCTTGGTAGCCTCACAGGCCTCAGTCACACCGACCAACGGTACGCACCCGGCGGCAGCCGAACGATCCGCAGGGTTATCGTTCCGTGATGCAGCCGGGTCATACCGGGGAGCGCGGACGCGTCATACTTATTGAAATTTGCGGGTAACGCCAGGTTGTCAGGGGTGGGAGCATGAACGCGGCTGGGCGCTCTTGCGTTGTTTCTCGGCCGGCAAGCCGACTGACATGGGCGGGATCGTTAAGACCGCATGCGCCCGCCTTGGCGGCGCCACCTAACCACCGCACCGGGCCGCGTAAGGCCGGGCCGGGCACAGCTAGGCGGAGAGCGTCCGCCAGCCGTGCCCGTGCCGGTCTGCGGGGATAGAGGGGTAGCAATGACTGATGGCACGGTGGGTGCCGACCAGGCCCGCGTGGCCGGGTGGAGCGTTCCCGGGTACACCGAGGTGAAGAAGCTCGGCTCGGGCGGTTTCGGCGACGTGGTGCTGGCCACGCACGACGGGTCGGGGACCCAGGTGGCGATCAAGTACCTGCGCCCCGAGTTGCTGGCCGATGCCGAGTTCGCGGAGATGTTCCGCGGCGAGGCGGCGGTGCTCGCGTCGATCAATGACCCGAACGTGGTCCGGCTCTATGACTACGTCGAGACGTCGTCCGGTGCGGCGATCGTGATGGAACTGGTGGACGGGGTCTCGCTGCGGGACATCCTGGAGCGCAGCGGCGAGACCACCCCGGAGGCGGCGCTCGTGGTGCTGGAGGGCTCGCTGCTCGGCCTGGCCGCGGCGCACGACCGCGGGGTGGTGCACCGGGACTACAAGCCGGACAACGTGCTGGTGGGCGGGGACGGGGCCAGCAAGCTGACCGACTTCGGCATCGCGGTCCGCGCCGGGGACCGGCCGATGCCGGCCGGCACGCTGATGTACGCGCCGCCGGAGCAGATCGCGGGTGAGCCGGCCACCCCGGCGGGGGATGTGTACGCGGCCACGGCCACGTTCTTCGAGTGCCTGACGGGACGGCCGCCGTTCCGCGGTGATACCGCCCAGGCGCTGCTGTACCAGCACCTGTCCCAGCCGGTGCCGGTGGACGCGGTGCCCGAGCCGGTGCGGCCGCTGGTGGCCGCGGGGATGGCCAAGCAGCCCGCGGACCGGCCCGCCGACGCGACCACGTTCGTCGCCGCGCTCAACAGCGTCGCGGCGAGGGCCTACGGCCCGGGCTGGCGCGACCGGGGCCGGTCGCACCTGGCCGAGGCGGCGCTGCTGCTTGCGGCCCTGTGGCCGTCCGGCGGACCGGCCGCGGTCCAGGGCAGCACCGTGGCACGGACCCCGCCGCGCCGGCGTAACTGGCGCTCCCGGCTCCGGTTTACCGGTGCGGCCAAGGCGGCCGTCGCCATCATCACGGTCGCGATCGCCGCCGCCGGCACCGTCGTCGGCTTCGCGTTGACCAAGTCGTCCTCGAATGCTGTCACGCCTCCGGCGGTCACCGGCGTGTCGCCGGACGGCGGCAGCACCGCGGGCGGGACCACCGTGTCCATCACCGGGACGGGACTGGCCGGCGCCGCCGGCGTCCGCTTCGGTGCCGCCGCCGCGGTCATCACCGCCGATTCGGCCACCCAGATCACGGTGAAGAGCCCGCCCGGCAGCGGCACCGTGACCATCACCGTGACCACCCGGGCCGGCACCGCCAAGACCGCCGGCCACTACGCCTACACCACCCAGCCGAAGCGAGCCCAGTCGATCTCCTTCACCGCCCCCGCATCGGCCACAGCGGGCGGCTCGGTGACGTTGTCCGCCGCCGGCGGCGGCTCGGGTGACCCGGTCGTGTTCTCCGTCGATTCCTCCAGCGGCCCCGGGGTATGCACCGTCTCCGGGACCACGGTGACCTTCGCCGCCGCGGGCACCTGCGTCATCGACGCCAACCAGGCCGGCACCGGCAGCTACGCCGCCGCGCCCCAGGTCCAGCAGACCATCACGGTCAGCGCGACACCCCAGCCGATCTCCACCACCGCCCCGGCCCCGGGAACGGTGGTCACGCCCAAGCAGACCTCCACTGCCGCCGCGGGTCCCACCGCCGCGGCCATTCCTACCCGCACCACCGCCGCCGCGACACCTGCCCCCACCACCCCGGCTGCGGCCCCTGCCCAGGCACCGAACCCGCCCGGAATCACCGGGTGGGCCGCGGCCGAGGCGCCGCTGCCCGCCGGTACGTATTCCAATCCGGTGGCATGGGTGAACTCGACCGCGTGCCCGTCCGCGTCCTCCTGCGTCGCGGCCGGCAGCTACACCGACTCGTCCGGAAGCAGTCAGGGCCTGCTGCTGACCGGCTCGGGAACATCATGGACAGCGACCGAGGCGCCGGCGCCCGCCAATGCCGCCACGTCCCTCCCCGATGTCAGCCTGGACTCGATTGCGTGCGCGTCCGCGTCCTCCTGTGTCGCGGTCGGCAGGTACGCCGACTCGTCCGGAAGCTATCAGGGCGTGCTGCTGACCGGCTCGGGAACCTCGTGGACGGCCACCGAGGCGCCGCTGCCCGCCGGAGGATACGGGGTTTACCTGACCTCGGTCACGTGCCCCTCACCGTCCTCCTGCGTCGCGGCCGGATACTACAACGACTCGTCCGGAGAGCAGGGCCTGCTGCTGACCGGATCGGGGACCTCATGGACGGCGACCAAGGCACCGGCGCCCGCCGGCGCCACCGCCGATCCCAGCACCATGGTGAACTGGGTCACGTGCCCGTCCGCGTCCTCCTGCGTCGCGGTCGGTAGCTACGCCGACTCGGCCGGAAACGTGCAGGGCCTGCTGCTGACCGGATCGGGAACCTCATGGACCGCGACCGAGGCGCCGCTGCCCAGCGGCGACCAGACCCCGGCCGGCCTGGATTCGGCCGCGTGCGCGTCGCCGTCCTCCTGTGTCGCGGTCGGTAGCTACGACGACTCGTCAGGAAACGTGCAGGGCCTGCTGCTGACCGGATCGGGAACCTCATGGACCGCGACCGAGGCGCCGCTGCCCGCCGGCGCCCGCGACGATCCCAATACCCTTTCCGTGTATGTGCGCGCGGTCACGTGCGTGTCCGTGTCATCCTGCGTCGCGGTCGGTAACTACGCCGACGATGCCGGAGACGGATATGGCCTGCTGCTGACCGGGTCGGGAACCTCGTGGACGGCCACCGAGGCGCCGCTGCCCGCCGGCGCCGATCCCGTAGCCGACCTGGACTCGGTCGTGTGCCCGTCCGCGTCCTCCTGCGTCGCGGTCGGCGCCTATTCCGACACGGGCGGAGACGGGCATGGCCTGGTGCTGACCGGGTCGGGAACCTCGTGGACGGCGACCGAGGCGCCGCTGCCCGCCAACGCAGGCGCCGATCCCAACCCATATCAGGGCTCGGTCACGTGCCCGTCCACGTCCTCCTGCCTCGTGGCCGGTCAGTACGTCGACTCGTCCGGATACCAGCAAGGCCTGCTAGTGAGCGCGACCGGCTAACCGGCCTCGGCGGTGTCACGGCAGCAGGACGCGGGGGTTCATGATCCCGTCGGGATCGAAGGCCGCCTTGATCCCGCGCAGCAGGTCCACCCCGGTCTCGCCGAGTTCGCCGGGCATGTAGGCGGACTTCAGCCGTCCCACGCCGTGATGGTGGGTCATCGTTCCGCCCATGGCCGCGCAGCTTCGCACGGCCTGGTCCCAGGCCGCGAGGTAGCGGGTTTCCGCGTCCCTGTCGTCGGCCCCGCTGATCAGGAAGGTGAAGTACAGCGAGGAGCCCGACGGGTACAGGTGGGACAGGTGACAGCCCACCGCCTGGGCGGTCGCGGCCAGCGCGGTCCGCACGCCCGCGTACAGCCGAGGCACGGCAGACCACAGGCCCGCGACCTCCATCGTGTCCACCACGACACCGGAGCCGAACGCACGGTCGGGCCCCATGATCTTGGCATACGTGTCCACGGCGTCGTTGCGGTGCCGCCACCAGTGGTTGCCGTAGGCGGAATCGAGCCTGGTGCCGGCCGCCCCGGCCGCCCCGGCGGCGGCGGCCATCCTTTCGTCCAGTCCAGGCAGGCCGACGGGGAAGCCGAGCAGTCCCACGCACCCGCCGGAGTGGCCGAGCGGCCCGAAGCTCAGCTGCGCGTCGGTCTGGTCGTACCCGCGGCAGATGACCGCCCCGGTCTCCGCACGTACCGCGTCGCGCAGGCCGTCGGCGAGCGTGTCGAACGACGGGAAGCCGAAGGCCAGCCACTGCCAGCCCGCGGGCCGCGGCCGGCAGGCCAGCGTCGCCTCGGTCACCACGGCGAACGTCCCCTCGGACCCGATGAGCAGCCGCCGCAGGTCCGGCCCGGCGGCCGAGCGGGGCACCGGCCGGCAGCGCAGGATCCGGCCGGTCGGCAGGACCGCGGTCAGCCCGAGCAGCACGTCCTCGATGGCCCCGAAGCCGGTGGAGGCCTGCCCGGCGGAGGACGCGGCGATCCAGCCGCCCACCGTGGACATCGCGAGCGACTGCGGGTAGTGGCCGACGGTCAGCCCGTCGGCGGCCAGCACGTCTTCCAGCTGGTCGCCGCGCACGCCGGCCTGGACGTACACCACGCGTGAGGTGAGGTCGACGTCGGTGACCTTGTCCATCCGGGACATGTCGAGCACGACGGACGCCTTGGCGCCGCTGGCACCGCCGCACACGCCGGACCCGCCGCCGCGGGTGATCACGGGTATCCGCATAGGTGCGGCCCAGGACAGCACGGTGGCCACGTCCTCGGTAGCGGTGGGGAAGACCACCGCGGCGGGTTCGAGCAGCTCGTCGCCCCTGACCTGGCGCAAAAGCCCGAGGGCCCAGCTGTCGATGGCGCGTTCCCGCAGGATCTGGGGGTCGGTCGAGACGGCGCCGCGCGGCAGGCGGCTGGCAAGAGAGTCGATTGGATCCACGGCGCGGATAGTAACGCAGAGTGCGCCCGGCGCGCCTGCCTGCGGCAAACAGCGGCGAGCCATGGACGCACTCCGTAACTGTGCCTTATTCCGTGGGTCCTTCTTCATGGTGACAGAACCCTCCCATACCTAGCGTTGCTACCAGGACAAACGGCGGGTAAGGCCCGGGAAGAAGCACGGTGACCGGGCGGGGAACCACGGCCCGTTCGGCGAAAATAATTACGGCGGGGTGCGGCGCGGACGGTCACCTGGGCCGCTACTTCGGCGGACGGCCGGGTGCAGGGCGGATGGGGGGGATCGGCGTGACGGGGTGGCGGCGCGGACCCGACCACAGGGCCGGCACGGCGTAGACGGCGGCGGCCACGGCGTAGGCGGCCTGCTCGTAGTTGGCCCGCCAGCCGACGAAATCCGGCCAGGCATCCTTCGGGTCGCGCTCGACGGGGAAGCCGACCTCCTTCAGCCGGTCCACTGCCTCCTCGAACTCGGCGTAGGTCAGGCTGATCTCGCCCTGCGGGACAGCCATCTCGCCCGGCACCTGCATGCTCATCGCCGTCGCAACCCTGTTGAAGCACTGGAACCCGCCGCGCAGGCACAGCCGGGCCGGCACGGTCGGCGCGGCCTCCGGGGACAGCGAGAGGAACAGCGCGGCGGAGTCCATCACGGCGAGCAGCGCGGTCACCCAGGACGACAGCGCGCCGGGGGAACGGAACCGGACCAGCGGCAGGTACGTGGTGTGGCTTTCGGACACGTCGGCAGCCCAGCGTTCCCACTGGGCGTACAGGTCGGGCATCGTGTCCAAGGTCGAGCCAGAGCCGAGCCCGTAGTGGGTTCTGGCCAGGAGCTCGGGGCCCCAGGACGGGATGCCGGCCCGCGCGTTCAGCAGCGCCACCTCGGTCTCCCTGCGGTTGAACGCCGCGTAGAGGGTGGGCAGGTAGGCGATCTGCAAGGTGACCACGACCAGGCCGCTCGCCGCGGCGAGGAAGACGATCGCGGCGGGGACCGCGCCGGCCGGTTCGGCGAAGCCGAGGGTGAACATCGAGGATCCGGCGTCGGTGAACGCCGACGCGACGCCGCGGCGCGTGAACGGCCAAAGCAGGAAGCCGTATCCGACGAAGAGGACCCCGAGCCAGGCGACAAGCTGGGCCATCAGCAGCGCCGCCGCCTGGGTGGCGAGCAGCCGGTCCCGGCGCTTGTACTCATCTATGTGCTTCAGCAGCACCTGGTAGGACACGTCGACGGACTTGTCCACCCACCGCATCAGCCGGCCGCTGACCGAGCGCGACACGATCAGCGTGCCGACGACGCTGCCGACGGCGGTCACCACCAGCAGCCCGCCGATCACCGCGGCCACGATCCGGGCCGCCACCGGAACTATCATGCCTTCTCCCCCGGGTCCTTTCCGCCGCGGTTTCGTGCCGGCAGGTGCAGCGGCATCTCCACGCGGGCGGTGAGGATGTCGGGGCGGTTGCGCAGCGCGGCGGTGAGCACGAGGTCGAAGTGGTTGTGCAGCGGACGATAGCGCAGCTTGTCAGGCACCGCGACCGGGATCAGCACCAGGATCTGCTCCGTGTGCCGTTCCCTGAGCTCGTCGAGGTAGGCGAGCAGGGGCGCGGCGACGGATGCGTATTCGGTATGCACCAGCCGCAGCGGCACGCCGGGGTTCCACCTGGCCCACTCCTCCCGCATCTGGCGCTCCTTGTCCTCCCCGCCGCCCTCACCGGCCTCCTCGGGGATCGAGGTGACGGCGATTACCTTCTCGCTGATCGAGAGCGCGGCCGAGATCCCGCGCTGAGCCAGCAGGGAGACCCTGACTACGGGGACCACGACGATGGTGGGCTTGGGCTCCGGCGGCCCCGGGTTGCGGTCGAAGCCGAGTAGCTCCGCTGCCAGGCGGTAGTACCGGTGGATCCTGGTGAACAGGAGGATGAACGAAGGTACCGCCACGACCACGACCCAGGCGCCCTCGGTGAACTTGCTGATCAGGAAGATCACCGTGGCGGCGGCCGTGATGACCGCTCCAGTGCCGTTGACCATCGCCCGGCGCCGCCAGCGCGCGGGGCGGTTCCGCCACCAATGCACGACTAGGCCGGACTGGGACAGCGTGAAGCCGGTGAACACGCCGATCGCGTACAGCGGGATCAGGGTGAGGGTGTTGCCGTCGACCGCGATCAGCAGCGCCGCGGCCAGGATGGCCAGCGCCCAGATGCCGGACGCGAACACCTGCCGGTCATCGCGCAACGCGAACAGGTGCGGCAGGTAGTTGTCCCTCGCCAGCAGGCTGGCAAGGACCGGCAGGCCACCGAAGGAGGTGTTGGCGGCCAGCGCGAGCACGATGGTGATCGTCACGGACAGCACGTAGTAGGCCCAGCCCCGGCCGACGGATTCGCCGATGATCTGGCTCAGCACGGTCTGCCCGGACCTGGGCCCGATATGCCAGCGGTCGGCGAGGATGGCCAGCCCGAGCAGCAGCGCGCCGAGGATGGAACCGAGCAGGACCTCGGTGAACTTGGCCCTTTTCGCCCGGGGCTCCTTGAACAGCGGCACCCCGTTGGCGATCGCCTCCACCCCGGTCAGCGCGCTGCACCCGGCCGAGAACGCCTTCAGCAGGAGCAGCACGCTCACCGTCTCGAGGGCCTTGGCCGGTATCTGCGACCGGCCCGGCTGGGTCGCGTGCAGCGCCAGCGGGTGGATCAGGCCGATCGCGATGATGATCATCAGGCCGATGATGAACACCATCGTCGGCAGCAGGAAGCCGCGGGCCGCGTCGGCAAGACCGCGCAGGTTCAGCAGCATGATCACGGCGAGGATGGCCAGGCAGATCGGCACCGTGGCCGCGGTCAGGCCCGGGAAGGCCGATGTCAGCGCGGCGACGCCGGCCGCGATCGAGACCGCGACCGTCAGCGTGTAGTCCACCACGAGGGAGGCGCCGGCCAGCAGGCTGGCGCCCGCCCCCAGGTTGTCCCGCGACACCGCGTAGGCCCCGCCGCCGCCCGGGTAGGCGTCGATCACCTGGCGGTAGGAGAACACCAGGATCGCGAGCAGCGCGACGATCGCGATCGTGATCGGCAGCACCAGGTGCAGCGCGGTGGCGCCGGCCACGGCCAGCACGGCGATGATCGCCTCCGGCCCGTAGGCGACGGATGTCAGCGCGTCGAGCGACAGCGCCGGCAGCCCCTCGACCGGGGTGATCTGCTCCCTGGACACGTCCCGCGCGCGCAGCGGCGGCCCGACCAGGAGACGCCACAGCGACCTGGCCATCGCCTGTTCGGTTTGGCCGCCCTGGCCGTTTTGACCGGCCTGCCCGTCCTGCCCGTCCTCGCCCGACACGGAGGTAGCCTATGCAACCGCCTCCCGCGGACCTGGGCCGACCGGGTCAGTGGCCCGGTTGCAGGGGTCCAGCCGCGGGAAGCGTGGGTCGGCGGGCGCGCGTTCATCTATCGCCGATCGGCTCTTTCCTGGAGGGTTACTGATGGATGAAGACCAGCGAGGCACCGGACCCGGGGTTATCACCGAGGATGGGTGCGCGGTCGACTTCTATGCCCTGCTGCCGACCTTCGGAGAGCCGGAGATCGTCCACGCGGCCGTGCCTGACGGGGCGTCGATCCTCGAGCTCGGCTGCGGTACGGGCCGGATCTTGCGGCCGCTTGCCGCGCTCGGGCACCCGGTGCTCGGCGTGGACGAATCGGCCGAGATGCTCGCCCGCATCCCGGACCTGCCGACCTTCCAGTCTCCGATCCAGACGGCGCGCGTGGGCCGCAGGTTCGGCGCGGTCCTGCTGGCCAGCACGATGATCAATGTCGATCCGGCGCTGCGGCGCAAGTTCCTCGTCACCTGCCGCGAGCACCTTGACCGCGACGGGGTGGCGGTGTTCCAGCAGAACCCGCCCGGCTGGTTCGAGACCGTGGAGCAGGCACCCCGGGTGCGGGAGGATCCCGGCGGGATCACCCGGATCATCCGGTCGGCCCGCAGGGAGCCGCCCCGGATGTTCATGGAGGTGGAGTACCGGGTCGGCGACCGGGTCTGGACGCACTCGTGGGGAAGCTACGAGATCGGCGGGGAGGAACTGGTTACGGATCTGGCCTCGGCGGGGCTCGGTTTCGACCGCTACCTCACCGATGACCAGTCCTGGTTCACGGCGCGTCCGGCTTCCTGAGGCGGCTTGGCTCGGCGGCGGAATGCCGTGGCGGCGGGACCGGTTAGCTGGGCATGAGCTTGTTCACTGACAAGGAGATCGAGTACCTCGCGGGGCAGCGTCTGGGCCGGATCGCCACGGTCGGCGCGGACGGGCAGCCGCACGTGGTGCCGACGTCGTTTCGCTACAACGCCGAGTACGATGCCATCGACGTTGGCGGGCTGCGGATGAGCCAGACCAAGAAGACCCGCGACGTGCAGCGCACCGGCCGGGCGAGCATCGTGATCGACGACGTGCTCCCGCCCTGGCAGCCGCGCATGATCGAGGTGCGCGGGACCGCGACCGTGGTCCCGTCCGGCGGCAAGGCACTCGGGGAGCGCTTCGAGGACACCGTGGTGCGCATCCGGCCCACACGCATCATCTCCTTCGGGATCGACGCCGACGAGATGAGCGCACGCTCGGTCGACGGGGCCTAGCTGCTCCGGGGGCGCTCGGCCGAGATCGGGCAGAAGCTCGCCGACGCGCGGGCATGGGAACTCGGGGAAGGGACCGCATCAACTGTGCACACGCCCGTCCTGCCCGTCGGCTGACCATCGAGGCCGCGGTGAGCCTGTGACCACCTGTCCCGCCCGCCTCG
>Ga0335074_10011622_pt1 | contig 12310 bp, 12 predicted proteins | sample Lox_Sample_23_FD_206715 | JGI IMG/M metagenome (GOLD analysis project Ga0335074, IMG submission 206715) | Soil microbial communities from Loxahatchee National Wildlife Refuge, Florida, United States - Lox_Sample_2.3 | ecosystem: Environmental > Terrestrial > Soil > Wetlands | place: USA...
CGATTGTGGTGATTGCCGCCGGCCTACCAGAGGTCTTGTTCATTCTCCCGGCGACACGCCGAACAAACCCACCTTCCTTGACCCAGCCTGCTGATCGTTAACTACGCGGCATTGGCCGCGTTAGCGGGCGAAGTCCTTGACGGCGAGGGCACGGCCATACCCTCCGCCGCGCAGACCGGCAGTAGCACCAGCCATCGTCGGTAACGCCACCAGGCGAGACCAGCCTCCTCTGCTCCGCTCCTCTCAGCCAGCCACGGCTGACGTATCGCGCCCTTGCGCGCTGCCGGTTGCCATCCCGGCCAGAAAGCACGCCGAGCCCGCCCGCGCGGAGCTCGGGTTCCAGCTCGTCTCCGGAGTCACGCATGGCAACCACGACCCGACCCACCACCGACACGACCAGGGCGAGGGCGCGCGGTCTTGGCGCGCCCCGAGGCGGCCGGGCGCGAAGCGCAGTAGGCCGCCGATCATCCATCTCCCCTGCTCCCCCTCATGTTGCTCCCGCCAACGCACTGTCTCGGTATAGACGCAAAGTTACGAACCACCCCCTGGTGCCCTGCGACGATCCGGCCGGCTGGCGACGCGGCGCACGGATGAACCTGCGCGCACTCGCGGCCGCCGACCCTGACACACCGCAGCGCCAGCGCAACTGCGGCGCCGTCCCCGTAGGCGATCAGGTCGAGATCCGGATCAAGGACGGAAGCGCCTACTATTGCGGCCTGGAAACCTGCGGCAACGTGTGGCTGTGCCCCGTCTGCTCCGCCAAGATCCATCACCGCCGCGCCGCCGAACTCCGGGAAGCACTCCAAGCATGGGAAGCCAACGGCGGTGCCGCCAGCCTCGTCACCATCACCGTCCCGCACGACCTCCACGATCCGCTGTCCAAACTGCTCGACGCCGAGCGTGCCGCATGGAAGCACGTCACCGCGGGAGCGGCCTGGCAACGGCTAAAGCGACGCCTCCGCATTGCGGGGCACGTGATCGCTATGGAGTTCACCTGGGGAGATGAGAACGGCTGGCACCCGCACTACCACGTTCTGCTGGTTCACGACCAGGACCTGGACGCCGCTGCGATCGCTGCGGTGCACGCCCATATCCACTCGCGTCTAACTGCCCGCTGCCGCGACTACGGGCTGCGTGCTCCAGACCAGGTGCACGCTGTCCGCATCGACCCCAACGTCTCCGCCACGGCAGCAGGCGCCTACGTGGCCAAGGGCGGCGCCTGGACACCCGCCGAGGAAATGACCCGTAGCGACCTCAAGACCAGCCGCATCGGAAGCCGCACGCCGTTCCAGATCCTTGCCGACTACTACCAGACCGGCGACATCCGCGACCGCGACCTCTGGGACGAATATGCGCGCGCCACTCGCAGCCGCGCCGCCGTCCGCTGGTCACGGGGCCTCCGTTCCGTCCTGCTCGGGCCAAGCGCCAGGCCTGAGCAGAGCGACGAGGATCTCGCCACCTCGGAAGTCGATGGTTACCTGGCCGCTGTGCTACCGGATCGCGTATGGGTTCGGCTGCGGTTGCTCGGACTTGAGCACGCCGTCCTCGTGGCATGCGAACTCGGCGACCAGCGCGCCGTGAACTCAGTTCTGAGCAGAGCTGGACTCGCCAGATGATGTCGGTCGATGCAGATTTACAACGCAACACTCGCCGCACGAGCACGCGCAATCGGACAGGGCCGGCGTCGGGCACGAGGACCTTGCGGAAGACTTCTTTCGAGCGTAGTGTTTCGGAACGTGCCTTCCGATGAGACGTCCAGCCGGGATTGCTTCTACTCGCCATCCGATCCGCAGGCCATGCGCGCGCTGGCGCACCCTGTCCGGATGAAGCTACTCGGGCTGCTCTCTCACGCGGGCACGCTCACTGCTACGGAGGCGAGCGAGGCTCTCGGCGAGTCGCCCGCGAACTGCGCCTTCCACCTGCGGACGCTGGCTAAGTACGGCTTCGTCGAGGAGGCCGGCGGCGGCCGCGGCCGGGAACGCCCGTGGCGGCGCACCCACGCCGGCCTGGACATTACCTTTTCGGCCGGGGACGATCCCGAGTTCAACGCGGCGGCGACTGCTTTCGCCGAGCAGGCCTACGCCGGGCTAATGAACGCCGCGGCCAGCGCCCTGCGCAACTGGGCGAGCTGGCCAGCCGAGATCCAGCAACTGAAGCTCCCAGAGCGAGCTTCCTCGCTGTACCTGACCGAAGCCGAGTCCGCCGAGCTCACCCGCCAGTTGAATGAGGTCATCGACCAGTACGCCGGGCGGCTGAGCCACCCCGAGCAGCGACCGGCTGGCTCAGTCCCGATCGAGGTCCTGCTGCTGAGCTGGCCGCAGCTGGACAAGCTCAAGCTATCGCCGCACCAGCGCGATCAAGCCCGGCCACCGGAAGCTGTCGCGCCGGAAGCCAAGGAACAGCCCTCGGGATAACCCCGGCCCACTAGCTCAGCCGGACCGCAGTCGGCGCGCTCCGCTCGTCCGTCATCCAGTTTTCTCTGCACCGTCGACACGGCCTGGCGGCCAGGCCGTCATGCTCGCACGCCCTTATCCCGCCATCTTGGTCCGTCTGCCTGAAGGAGAACCGTCATGACCGACCTGTCTTCCCCGAAGCTGGCTATCGCCGGGTCAGCTGATGAGGTAGCAGCGCCTACCGACACGGTCGCGGCAACCGCAGGACGACCAGCAGCTGCGACTGATTGCGCGACCCGGCCGCCAAGCCTCTGGAGCAGCCGTGACTACCTGGCATGGTGGACCGGCAACACGGTATCGGCGCTCGGTACCAGCCTTTCCACATTCGCCTATCCGCTGGTCGTGCTGTTCGCTACTGGCTCGGTGACCAAGGCCGGCGAGATCGGCTCGGCCAATTTGATCGGAATGCTGGTCAGCATGCTGTGGGGCGGCGCGCTGGCGGACCGGGTCTCCCGCCGCGCGATCCTGATCGCCGGGCCGCTCTTGCAGGCCGTCCTGCTCGGCGGCGTCGCGACGCTGGTTAGCCTGCACCGGATCGACGTGCCGGTGCTAGCACTGGCGGCACTACTGAGCGGCATCGTCGCCGCAGTAGTGCTTGGCCCGAGCATGCCCGCACTGCGACGGATCGTGCCCAGGGATCAGCTGCCGGCCGCCAGCGCGCAAGCTCAGGCTCGGGACATGGTCGTACAGTTGCTGGGCGGCCCGGTCGGCGGGTTCCTGTTCGCCATCGCCCGCGCCCTGCCATTCGCAGCAGACGCTGTCTCCTACCTGTTCGCGGCGGCCGGCGCCGCGCTGATCCGCCAGCCGCTCGGCCCGGACAAGACCGAGCATGTCGCCAGCAGCGTCTCGCGTGACATCGCCGATGGGTTCCGTTTCATCCGGCACCAGCCCTTCCTGCGGCTGGTCGTCATCTTCGGCGCGGTCGTCAACCTGACCAGCACCACCTACCTGCTGCTGCTGACCGCGCTGGTCAAGTTCCGTGGCGGCGGGCCAACCGAAATCGGCTCCCTTATCGCAGTCGCAGTGGCCGGCCAGTTGGCCGGCACGATCGCCGGGCCCGCCCTGCTCCGCAAGCTGGGCGCCCGCCAGATGCTCTGCCTGGCCCTATGGTGCTACACCGTCTCGATCCCGGCCGTAGCAGTCGTCCCGCACCTGTGGCAGATCGCAGTGATCCTGCTTCTGTCATCGGTATCGGCCGGCCCGATGCTGATCGTCGTCCAGTCGTACTCCACGCGGATGGTGCCCGACAAATACACCGGCCGCGTTTCAGCGGTCGCCCGGTTCTGCATCTACGCCCTCATGTGGGCGGGGCCGCTGCTCGCTGGTGGCCTGGCCGCGCTGTTCGGGATCCGGGGCGGCATGGCCGCCCTGCTAGTCCTGGCGCTTCCGCTCACGATCGTGGTGCAACTCAGCAAGGCCACCTCGGTCCTGCGGCTGCCGCTCAAGGAGGTCCCGGAGGCAGCACTGCCGGATCGCCTCCGGCCCGCCGATACGGCGTCCGCGCCATCCCGACAGGCGGAGGCAGCTCTGCCGGACGGTGCCAAATGATGCCTCATGTGCAGGACTAGCCGCGAAGGTTGCGGGTGCGTCCCTGAGCGCTGGCGCGCAGCTCGCGGTAGGAGGCGGCGAATGCTGACCACCACTGCGGGTCGGCTGCGCCGATGGCCTGGGCGAGTTGTTTCGCCGTTTCGGTACGCAGGGCGGCGATGGATGTTTCCTGCCAGGCGGCAGTGTCGTGGCCCTGGGCCTGGTACTCGACGGCCTGAAGCAGGGTCTCGAGCTTGTCCGCGTCGCGGGCAACCTGGGCCTCGATGGTCTGGCCGGCCTCGAACTCGGCGGTCAGTTCCTGGAACGCCTTGGCCGCAGAGTCGGGCATGCCAGCAGTTTGGTGACTGGAGACTGCCTCGGGCGCTGCCGTCGTCACGTAGGCGCGGCCGACGGAGGGGACATCACCGATGCGAGTTTCGTGCGCGTCGTGCAGCAGACACAGAGCCGACGTACGCCCGACGTCGGCGCCTTCCAGCGCGGCCAGCGCCATGCCGATGATGCCGACGCGGAAACTGTGCTCTGCAATGGTCTCCGGCTTGGGAACGCCCAGCAGCAGCCAGCCCGATCGAGGTACGCGCTTGAGATGGCCCATCTCGAACAGGAACGAGGCGACCCCCGCCAGCGGGTGATCGCTCTCGCCGGGCACGGGCAGGCTGGCCTGATCCCGGACGTACACGCCGCTGCCGGTCTTGGTGCGGACGAAACCCTCGTCCCGCAGCGTCCGGACCGCGTTCCCGATCGTCACACGCGTGACGCCGAAGAACTTGGCGAGTTCCTCGCCAGACGGCAGCTGGGCTCCGGGCTCGAGCTCGCCGGTGAGGATCGCCGCGCGGATCGATGCGGCGATCTGAACGTTCGGCCGGCGCGGATCCACCGGGTCGATGGGCTGCATAGCTGCTGATGCTACTTGCCTAAACAGCTGCTCCGCACTCTTGACCAGCAATATAGGCAGACTTACGATCTGACTAAATCGATTGGGCTGCCTGCTTAACCAGGCGCTCGATGACCGCCAGGAGGCGAGTTCCATGCCCGGAACACTCACCATCGACACCAACGCTACCTTCCAGGCCGTCTTACTGATGGCCAGCGGCCCCAAGCTCAAGTTCGGCAGCACCGAGCAGGACATCAGCGCACGCGGCGAGCGCAAGTGGGACGTCCAGGCCGCCGTCACGTACCACGCCGAACCCGGCCTCAAGCCCGTCAGCGAAGTCATCGGCGTCACTGTCACCGGACCCGCCGCCGACCCGTGTGCCTCGATCCCGCCCGGCACCCCGATCGTCTTCGACCGCATGCGGGTCGGTTTCTCCCCGCCAGAGGCTCGCGAGAACGGCCGCGGCATTCGCGGCGGCCGTCCCTGGTACCAGGCCACCGACGTGCACCAAGCGCACCCGTCGCGCAGCACCAAGGCCGACCAGACCGCATAACTCCTGCCAGCCGCCCGGCCAGGTCAGGCCACCGCTGGCCTGGCCGGGCCTCCCGCCCGGAGGTCAACGTGCCCTTCATCATCCTGCCGATCGCCTTATGGCTCACTGACCCATGGCACCTTGCGCTCGTGCTACTACTCGCCTTCGTCACCTACCGCCCGGCCGCTGACCTGACCCGCCTTGTGTGCGCCACCCCGGCGGCCCGGAGGCACTACCTCGGCATGGTCCGGGCCCGACACCGCTGGCACTGGCTATGCCGCTGCACCGGCCTCGCCCAGCCCGAACTCGCCGCTAACAGCCGGCCCGACGCTGAATCGCGCGTCCTGGTCCTGGTCCTGCTGTCGCTGACCCGCTCGCTCCTGGCGCTGCTGTTCGGCATCGAGCTAGCCGAGCACGCAGGCCGGATCCACTACCCGCACGCCAGACGCTGGCGGCTCACCGAGTACGGCTGGCAATGCCAGGTGACTACCGCGCCGCGCACCGGCCGTCGAGAAGTCGAGAAACAAGCCACCCACATCGCCGACTACTGGCGGTCCGTCCGCGTCGGCGTCACCCAGGCCGCACCCGGCCGGCTCATTGTCCGCGCCCTCCGAACCGATCCGCTGGCCCAGCCGTTCGGCCCTGAGGCCTGTCCTCCCGGCACCTACGAACCCCACATCCCCAACGTGCTCTACGTCGGCCGCGACGATTTCGGCCACGACCGCTACCTGCCGCTGCGCGGGCTCACTGGCGTCTGCGTCTCCGGGCTGCCTGGCTACGGCAAGACCAGCCTGATCGCGTCGTGGCTATGCCAGCTCAGCTGCACGCCCGCCGCGCAGTTCGCGCTCCTGGACGGCAAGGACGGCGGCGACCAGGAACCCTGGCACGACCGCGCCTGGCGGCACTGCGGCGACCAGCTAGCCGACGCGCTCGACGTGCTCGAGGACATCCACGCCGAGATGCGCCGCCGACTCCGCAGCATTACCACACTGTGCGGGCAGCGCAACGCCTGGAACGGCGCCGGTCCCACCGAGAACCTGCCGCTGATGGTGACGGTGATCGATGAGTGCCAGACCTACCTTGATCTGGCCCAGCACAAAGGTGACCGCGCACTGGAAGGCCTCGCCCGCCGGTGCATCGCCCTGACGGGCGAGCTGATCCGCAAAGGCCGCTCCGTACTGTGCCTGACCATCCTGGCCACCCAGAAGACCACCGGTGACTCCATCCCGACCAGCCTGCGCGACAACTCCGGACTTGCTGTCTCCTTCGCGCTCAAGACCACCGAGAGCAGCGTTGCCGCGCTCGGCGATGCCATCCGTGAGTACCCCGGCTACAGCCCCACTCTGCTCCGCGAGACACCGGGCGGCATCGGCACCGCCGTGGCCACTCTGACGACAGGCACTGATCCGTTCTGCCGCCTACGCGTCCCTGAGATCACCGAGCAGTGGGCCGCCGCTCGCGCGGTCGCCACCGCCCGCATGCGGGGGGATCCGTCCGGAACGAATCCGGCCACTCACGACACGGTCGGCCAGACTGAGGTCGTAAGGGCTGGTGCGTCATGACCGCGATCGTCACCGCCTGCGCCAACATCACCGAGGTCCGCGCCGATCACGTCTGGACCGATAGCCACGGCGTGACCCACGGCTCGCTTGCCCTTGGTCTGCCGTGGATCGCCTTCGATGATCCGGAGCAGGTCCGCGACATCGCGCGCAAGCTCCTCAGCCTTGCCTGCGCGATGGAGGCACAGGCCACCACCTACGCCGCCGCACTGCTTCCGGAAGCCCCCGACCCACCACCCATATGCCGAACGGAGTGACCGCCATGCCCGCTAAACCAGACTTGCTTCTCACCGTCGACCAGGCGGCCGAGCTGCTCGGCACGTCCGCCAGCTTCCCACGGCGGCTGATCGCCGAGCGCAAGATCCGCTTCGTCCGCGTTGGCCGCTGCGTCCGTATCCCTGAGTCCGCGTTAGCTGACTTCATCGCTGCGGGGACAGTCCAGCCTGTCACCGCCTGGGCGCATCGTCGGCGGAGGGCGAGCTGACATGGCCGGCCGCAAGACCCGCAACTTCGGTACCTTGCGCCAGCTCCCGTCGAGCCGCTGGCAAGCTCGCTACCGCGGACCCGATGGCCTGATGCGCTCCGCACCGAACACCTTCACTCGCAAGACCGACGGCGCACGCTGGCTTGCAATGACCGAAGCCGAGCTGCTCGCCGGACCCTGGATCGATCCCGACGCCGGCCGGGTCCCGCTCATCGATTACGCCGACGCCTGGATCTCCGAACGGCCGGGGTTGCGGCCTAAGACAATCCAGCTCTACCGCTACCTGCTTCGCTGCCACCTGGCGCCCGGATTCACCACCATCGGCAGCATCACTGACGCCGACGTGCGCCGCTGGCGGGCCGACCTGCTCGACGAGGGCGTCAGCCCTGTCACCGCTGCCAAGGCCTACCGGCTCCTCAAAGCCATCCTCGCCACTGCCGTCGAGGACGGCCTGATTCGCCGCAACCCATGCCGGGTCAAGGGCGCGGGAACAGAGCAGTCGCCGGAACGACCTCTGCTCACCATCGCCCAGGTCTACGACCTCGCCGACGCATGCGGTCCCCGCTACCGGGCCATGATCCTTCTCGCCTGCTTCGGCGGCCTGCGCTGGGGCGAGCTCGTTGCGCTCCGCCGCCGCGATATCGACATTGCCACCGCAGCCGTCCGCATTACCCGCCAGCTCACCGAAGCACGCGGCCAGGCACCGTTCTTCGCGCCGCCGAAAACCGCGGCCGGCAAGCGCCGTGTCATCGTGCCCGGAAGCGTCATCGCCGAGATCCAGCAGCATCTCGACGGGTACACCGGACCGGCCCCTGATGCACTCCTCTTCACCTCGCCGCACGGCCAGGTGCTCCGGCACAGCAACTTCCGGCGCGCCATCTGGACCGATGCACTGGCTACCACCGGCCTCAACGGTGTCCACTTCCATGACCTCCGGCACGCCGGCAATCACCTGGTGGCCGAGGCCGGAGCCAACCTCCGCGAGCTGATGGAGCGCATGGGTCACGCCAGCAGCCGGGCCGCGCTGATCTACCTGCACTCCACTGACGACCGCCAGCGATCCCTGGCTGAGGCCATCTCCGAGCGTGCTCGCCGCGACCTGTCGGCAGGATCCCGTGGCACGTATGTGGCACACGACGGGCAGGCTGATGCATCTGAGGATCAGCTCGCGGCCTCGCGTGACCCACCTGAGCTGCGGTTTTAGGTGGCGCCCCGAGCAGGACTCGAACCTGCGGCCTACTGCTTAGGAGGCAGTCGCTCTATCCGCCTGAGCTATCGGGGCCTGAGCTGCCGGACCGCCGCCCGCTCAGCGAACCGCCACGCGAACACCACCGGAAGCCCGATTAAGCCTAGCCGGTATCGGCATCTGACATGGCGGGCGGCGTCAGGCGACCCTGAGCGAGCCGTCCTGCCAGATACTCAGCTTGACTCCAGCCGCGCGTCGACTCCTACGCTCGACAAGTGACCGCCGAGGCCGAGAAGAAAGCTGCAGACGCTAGCAGTCCCCCCGAAGGCCGCGAGCAGACCACCGACGAGACGGGCGGGCTCTGGTCTGCCCAGCGCCGCGCGCTCACCACCGGGCTCGTCCTGACGATCACGTTCATCGCCTCCGAGGCACTCGCGGTCGTGACGATCATGCCTGTTGTGGCCCGCGATCTCGGCGGCCTGCGACTCTATGGCTGGGTGTTCAGCGCCTTCATGCTCGGCAACGTCGTCGGTATCGTCGCAGCTGGCCGCCAGGCGGACCGCTACGGCCCCGCTCGACCATTCATCGGCGGGCTCATACTCTTCTGCGCCGGCCTGGCGACGGCCGGGCTCGCGCCGACAATGCTCGTGCTCGTCGGTGGCCGGGCCCTGCAGGGCATCGGAGCCGGAGCCGTGCCCGCGGTGGCGTACGTAGCAATCGGCCGGAGCCTGCCTGAACGCCTCCGCGCCCGGATGATGGCCGTCATGTCCACTGCCTGGGTGCTGCCAGGCCTGGCTGGTCCGGCGGTGAGCGCGGCCGTGGCGAGCCTGGTCGGCTGGCGCTGGGTGTTCCTCGGGCTGCTGCCACTGGTAGCCGTCACCGGCGCGCTGGCGATTCCCGCCCTGGTCAGGCTCGGCAAGCGCCCGCAGGCCGAGGGCGAGGCAGACAACGCACGCGACGCAGGCGACGCACACGACGCAGACGACGCACGCAACGCAGACGACGCACACAACGCAGACGACGCAGACGACGCAGGCGACGACAGCAGCGACAGCGACAACAGCCAGGACGCTGCCACCCAGCACAAGCTGAGTCTCGGAGTCGCCGCCGCCGCAGGGGCGGGTCTGGTGCTGGCCGGACTCACCCTGACGGCAGGATCCGGTCAGTACGTGCTCGGGCCGGTGCTGCTGGTTGTTGGCCTCGTCGCAACAGGCCGGTCCTTGCGCAGGCTGCTTCCCGCGGGCACCTTCTCGGCCCGGCCGGGCCTGCCCGCTGTCATCCTCTGCCGCGGGCTTCTGACCTTCACGTTCTTCGGCGCGGACGCCTACGTGACGCTGACGATCACGACGGTCCGCCACCACTCCACCGAACTGGCCGGCCTGGCGGTAACCGGCGCGACCATCGCCTGGACCGCTGGCGCATGGCTGCAGTCCCGGCTGAACGGCAGGTGGGAGGCACGCCGCCTGGTCGCCTGCGGGCTCGCCATCGTCGTCATCGGACTTGCGGCCATGGCGCTCGTCTTGCTGCCGGCCACCCCGGTTCAGGCCGGCATAGCCGCCTGGACCGTTGCCGGCTTCGGCATCGGCCTGGCCTACGCCCCGATATCGCTGCTGATGCTGCGGGAGGCACCGGCTGGCCGCGAGGGCTGGGCGTCGGCTTCACTCAGCCTTGCTGACGTACTCGGCACAGCCTTTGGCATCGGTGCGGGCGGCGCAGCGGTGGCTGCTGCCACCGCTCATGGCTGGCCGCTCGCTCATGGCGTCGCGATTGCCTTCGCGATCGCCGGAACGGGCGCCATCGCACTGTCGGCGGCCAGCCGTCGGCTTCCGCCTTCCCTCACCGAGGCCAGTCCAGGACTCACCGACATTGCCACTGACCTGCGCCCCGAGCAGGACTCAAGGCCGCCGGCTGCATAAGCTTGGCCGAACCGCAGCCACCGGACGGCACGGCGGGCTGCCGGAGCCCGCCCAGCCGGCCAGGACCCAGGCAGGAACAGGCAGGAGCAGGTAGGTGCAGGTCAGAGAAGTGATGACGCAGGCGACGGTGACCGAGTCGGCAACCGACAGCCTGCGCTCGGCGGCCGAGCGGATGTGGCGGCAGCAGACCGGCTCGCTCCTCATCACCGAGGGCGACCACCTGCTCGGCATCATCACTGAACGCGACGTCCTCCGCGCCGTCGCCCTCGGCGCCGATCCGGACAAGACGTCGGTCGACGACGCCATGACGGCTGAGGTCTTCACCGTCACTCCGGACATGCCGCTGCAAGCCGCCGCGCGGGAGATGGCGGCGCGGTGGATCAGGCACCTGCCAGTGGTCGAGCACGGGAAGCTGCTCGGCGTGGTCAGCATGCGCGACGTGACCGGGATCTTCGCCGCCATGGGGGCCGGCAGCGTCCGGGTGGAGCACGAGTTCGACCACCTTGTCCGGGAGCGCCGCCTGGCCAGGATCGAGCACGGCGACCTGGACTAACCGGCCGCGCGGGCTCAGCGCCGGCTACCAACAGCTACGGTTGGCATTTACTTCCTCATGACGGGAACGGCTGCCTCGTGGAACTGCATCAAGTAGCGCAGCACGCTGACGACCTGGACAGGGCCGTGAGCTTCTACACCGGCGTCCTCGGCTGCGAGCTGATCTCCCGCTTCGACCCGCCTGGCCTGGCGTTCCTGCGCCTCGGCACTACGCGGCTGCTCCTGGACAGGGCCGCGCCCAGCGCGCTGATCTACCTCGGGGTGGATGACGTCCGGCAGACGGTGGAGAAGCTGCGCGCGAAGGGTGTCACCGTGGACACCGGGCCGCACCTGATCCACACCGACACCGACGGCTCATTCGGAGAGATCGGCTGGGAGGAGTGGATGGCCTTCCTGCGCGACAGCGAAGGCAACCTGATCGGCCTCGCCAGCCGGCACGCTCCAGCCAGCTGACGCGAGCCAGCTGACGCCAGCCAGCTATCAGGGCAGGCCGATCGGCAGCTTCATCCCGTCGAGCGCGCGCGAGCACGAGCACGTCCGCTCCAGCGGCAGGCTCTCGATTGCCTTCAGGATCAGCTCACGCAGCCGCGCAATGTTCACCGCGAACACCCGGAACACCTCCTCCTGCGTGACTCCCTCGCCCTCATCGACGCCGGCGTCGGTGTCGGTGACCAGCGCGATCGTGGTGTAGCAGAGTGCGAGCTCGCGGGCCAGGACGGCCTCCGGGTGAGCGGTCATCCCGATCAGCGTCCAGCCTTGTGCGGCGTACCAGCGGGACTCCGCACGGGTCGAGAAGCGCGGCCCTTCGATGATGACCAGCGTGCCCGACGTCGCAGGCTTCCAGCCCGTCGCGTGCGCCGCTGCGATCGCGTGCTCCCGGCCGACAGGGCAGTAGGGGTCGGCGAACTGTACATGCACAGCCCCGCCGATGTCGTAGAACGTCTGCACCCTGCCCGTCGTCCGATCCACGAGCTGGTCGGGTACGGCGAGCTGACCGGCCCCGAAGTGCGGCGTCAGCGAGCCGACCGCGCTTGGCGCCAGGATCTGGCGAACGCCAACCGAGCGAAGCGCCCACATGTTGGCCCGGTACGGGATCTTGTGCGGCGGGAACCGGTGGTCGCGGCCGTGCCGCGGCACGAAAGCCACGCGCTTGCCGGCGACCTCGCCGATGACAAGCGGGTCGCTCGGCTCTCCGTACGGAGTCTCGAC
>Ga0335074_10011623_pt1 | contig 12310 bp, 13 predicted proteins | sample Lox_Sample_23_FD_206715 | JGI IMG/M metagenome (GOLD analysis project Ga0335074, IMG submission 206715) | Soil microbial communities from Loxahatchee National Wildlife Refuge, Florida, United States - Lox_Sample_2.3 | ecosystem: Environmental > Terrestrial > Soil > Wetlands | place: USA...
CACCTCGCCGCGCCATCCGGCCTTTTCGGCCTCTGCGAAGGCCCGCATCATCGGTGTCTCGGCACGCTTCGTCATTGCCGCGGCGGTCACCTCCCGCTATCTGCTGACAGCATGCCACAAGAAACGGGCGGCGACGCCGCGCCGCTACGCATCGCCCCGCAGCGCATCGCCAAGGTGCTGGCGCGTGCCGGGCTGTGCTCGCGCCGCGACGCCGAGCGCTGGATCGCCGAAGGTCGCGTCGCGATCAACGGCGAGGTGCTGACAAGCCCCGCCGTTGTCGTCGGTGATAACGACGATGTGCGCGTCGATGGCGCGCCCTTGCCGGAGCCGCAGCGCGCGCGGCTGTGGCGCTATCACAAGCCCGCCGGGCTGGTCACCACGCATCGCGACGAAAAGGGCCGCGCCACCGTGTTCGCCGCGCTGCCCCATGAATTGCCGCGGCTGATCTCGGTCGGCCGGCTCGACCTCAATTCCGAGGGGCTGCTGCTCCTCACCAATGACGGCGCGCTCGCCCGCCGGCTCGAACTGCCGGCGACCGGGTGGCTGCGGCGCTACAAGGTGCGGGTGCACGGCGTCGTCGATCCGGCCCGGCTCGCGGCGCTGGAAAAAGGCGTGACCATCGCTGGCATCGCCTATGGCCCGATCCGCGCGCAGCTGGAACGCCAGCAGGGCTCCAACGCCTGGCTGGCGATGGGGCTGCGCGAGGGCAAGAACCGCGAGGTGCGGCGCGTGCTCGAACATCTCGGTTATCCCGTCACCCGGTTGATCCGCCTTAGCTACGGCCCGTTCCAGCTCGGCCGGCTCGAACGCGGCGCGATCGAGGAGGTGCCAAAAAAGGTGTTGGAAGAACAGCTCGGCCGGGGCAATTCGGACACAAGGAAGCATGCGCATCGTCGGCGGCAGGCATCGCGGCCGTAAGTTGGTCGCGCCGCCGGGCGACCAGGTGCGGCCGACCAGCGATCGCGCCCGCGAGGCGCTGTTCAACATCCTGTCGCACGGCGATTTCGCCGCCGGCGGATCGCCGTTTGCCGACGAGAACGTGCTCGACGCCTTTGCCGGCACCGGCGCGCTCGGCCTCGAGGCGCTGTCGCGCGGCGCGGCGCGGGCCGCCTTTCTCGAGACCGACCGCGCGGCTCTCTCCGTGTTGCGGCGCAACCTCGCGGCGCTCGACGAAGAAGATGCCGCCGAGGTCGTCATGGGCGACGCGACCCGGCCGCCGCGCGCGCCCTATGCGGCGGCGCTCGCCTTTCTCGATCCGCCCTATCGCAGCGGCCTCGCCGCGCCGGCTCTCGCGGCGCTGGCGCAGATCGGATGGCTCGCGCCGAGCGCTTTGGCGGTTGTCGAGCTTGCGGCAAAGGAACCCTTTTCGCCGCCCGCGGGGTTCGCAATGATCGACGAGCGCCGTTACGGTGCGGCAAGATTGGTATTCCTGCGCCGCCAAGGAGAGCGACGATGACGGACATTCCGCAGATCATCTTTCCCGACGGCGAGAAGGTCCCGGCTTACGGCCAGGGCACCTGGCACATGGGTGAGACGCGCACCCGCTTCGCCGATGAGGCGGCGGCGCTGAAGCTGGGGATCGACCTCGGCATCACCCTCATCGACACGGCGGAAATGTACGGCAACGGCGTCGCCGAGGAGATCGTCGCCGAGGCCGCCAAGGGCCGCCGCGACAAGCTCTTCATCGTCAGCAAGGTGCTGCCCTATAACGGCTCGCAGCGCGGCACGATCGATGCCTGCGAGCGCAGCCTCAAACGGCTCAAGACCGACCGCATCGATCTCTACCTGCTGCACTGGCGCGGCTCGCACCCCTTCGCCGAGACGCTGGCCGCATTCGACAAGCTCAAGAGCCAAGGCAAGATCCGCCACCACGGGGTCAGCAATTTCGACCGCCGGGACATGGAGGAATGGGCGAGGAACGGCGGCGGTGACGCGGTCGCCTCAAACCAGATCCTCTACAACCTCACGCGGCGCGGCCCGGAATGGGAGGTCATTCCGTGGTGCCGCCAGCGCAACATCTCGATCATGGCCTATTCGCCCATCGAACAGGGCCGCATGCTCGGCGAGAAGGTATTGGCCGACGTGGCCGCGCGGCATGACGGGGCGACCCCGGCGCAGGTGGCGCTGGCCTGGCTCTTGACCCGCGACGGGATGATCGTCATCCCCAAATCCAGCAGAGAGGACCATGTGCGCGAGAATTTCGGCGCGCTCGATTTGAAGCTCTCGGACCAGGACCTCGCCGATATCGACAAGGCCTTTCCGCCGCCCAAGAACCGCACCGCCTTGGGGAAGCTGTAGTTAGCGCGGCTGGCCCTATCTCGATTGAATCGTCGTGCCGCCGTCGACCGTCAGGATCTGACCGGTGATGAAGGCGCCGGCCGGTGACGCCAGCAACAAAGCCGGGCCGGCGATGTCCTCCGGCTGACCAAGACGGCGCAGCGGGGTCGCGGCCTCGCGAGCGGCCCGGCGCCCGGGGTCTTCGTAAAGCACGCGGGCGAACTGTGTCACCACCAGTCCCGGCGCGATGCAGTTGACCCGGATGCCGTCCGGCCCCCAGGCGGCGGCAAGGTTCCGCGCGAGCGCGTAATCCGCGAGCTTGGTGATGCCGTACATCGGCAGCTCCAGCGAGGCGTGCAACGCCGCGACCGAGATGATGAAGATGATCGAGCCGTCCTTGCGCTCGGCCATGCCCGGCTTGACCGCCTTGGCGAACCAAAAATTCGACTGCACGTTGTTGGTCATCATCCGCTCGAACGCCTCGTCGCTGAGGCCGTCGATCGGGCCGTGATGCGGGTTGATCGCGGCGTTGCAGACCATGATGTCGACCTTGCCGTAGGCTTCGTGCGCCTTGGCGATCAGATTTTCGCACTGCGCCTTGTCGGAGATGCGGCAGGTGATCGCTGTCGCTTCGCCGCCCTTGGCCTTGATCGCCGCGACGACCTCCTCGCACGGTTCGAGGTTGCGGCCCGAGATCACCACCTTGCCGCCGGCCTCGGCAAAGATTTCCGCCATCGCCCGGCCGATGCCGCGCGACGAGCCGGTAATCACCGCGACTTTGCCGGTGAGGTCGAAGAGGGAGAGAGTCATCTGGTTCTTACTCCCAAATCGTCATGGCCGGGCTTGACCAAAACTTGCAGGGCTCGCGTGGTTACCGCTTCTCCCGCACCAGCGGGTTGCGCAGGATGCCGATGCCGGTGATCTCGATTTCGCAGACATCGCCGTGCTTCAAATTGCGCGGTGAACCCTCGGTGCCCATCCACACGACATCGCCCGGCCACAGGGTCAGGTATTGCGACATGCGGCTGATAAAGGTGGCGACACCGTAGAGCATGTGGTTGGTCTGGAAATTGTCGGTGACCTCGCCGTTGACGCGGACGATGGTGCGCGCCGCCTCAAGGTCGAAATCGGTCTCGATCCACGGTCCCATGGGCTTGAAGGTGTCGGTGTTCTTGGCACGCCACAGGGTGCGATCCTTGCGCTGCCACTCGCGCTCGCTCATGTCGTTGCCGATGGTCCAGCCGAGCACGCAGGAAAGCGCCTCGCTCTCGGAAAGATACTTGGCCTTGGTGCCGATCACCGCGACGAGTTCGCCCTCGTACTGCACCAATTCGCCGGCATCGTGCGGGATGACGATGTTCTCGTTGTGGGCGATGAGGGCGTTGTTGGCGCGGTAGCCGACATCGGCGGCGGGCGGGATGTTGGGCTTTTCGCCGCGTTTCGCCGCCATCTCGGTGATGTGCTCGACGTAGTTGAGCCCGGCGGCGTAGAACGTCTTGGGGACGACCGGCACGAGGTATTTGACATCGCGCAGGCGGTGCCTGGTGCGGGTCATCTCGTAGCCGGCGAACGGATCTCCCGTCACCGCGACGACCTCGTCGCCCTCGATGATGCCGTAGGATTCCTGTCCGTTCGCCTCGTAGCGGAGCCAGCGCATCCGATCCCTCCCTCAGAGCGAAGTTCTGATGCGACTATAGCCGAGCCGCACGCGGCGGCAACGATACTGCACTGCAACGGACGCCATGGTGGCGACGCAGAAGAGCGGATATTGCTGGAGACGTGGATATCAGCCAGCCGCTCGATACATCCCGCCAGAAAACGCTGCTGAACCGGGTCGTCATCTCGACCGTGGCGGTGCAGGTGGCGATCGTCATGTCGTCGCTGACCGTGCCGGTGCTGGCGAGCGTCATCGCGCCGGCGGTCGGTGTCCCGGCCTATTGGGTTGGGTATTACTCGGCGCTGATCTATGGCGGCGCGACACTGACCTCGTTCGCGACGCCGCGCCTGTTCCGGCGCTGGGGCGGCATCAGGCTGCACCAGGGGATGCTGGTGATGGTCGCGGCGGCGTTGTTTGCGTTGCTGCCGGCGCTTCCCGCGGGCTTCGCCGCGAGCGGCATCGTGCTGGGGCTCGCCTACGGGCCGATGAACCCGGCGAGCACGGTCTTGCTGGCGCGATATACGCCGCCGCATCTGCGCTCGCGGGTGTTTTCGTTCAAGCAGACCGCGGTGCCGATCGGCGGGACGCTCGCCGGGCTGGTGACGCCGCTCGCGGCGGCGGCGCTGGGCTGGCGCGGCGCCATAGCGGCGCTGGGGGTGCTGTGCCTGTTCTTGAGCGCTCTTATCCAGCCGTGGCGGGCGCAAATCGACCAGGACGGCCCGAGCCACGACCGCGACCTGTCGCCCAAATTCTGGCTGCCGGTGCGGCTGATCGTGGAAAATTCCGGCATCCGCTCTGTGAGCGTGGTGGCCTTTGCCTTCGGCTCGCTGCAGTTCAGCTTTGTCGCGGTGTTCCCGACGGTACTCGCGCATGTCGGCTGGTCGACGACGGCGGCGGGCCGCGCGATGTCGGTGGCGCTGGTGGTCGGGGTGGTGCTGCGTGTGCCGTGGGGTACGCTCGCGGACAAGATCGGCTCACGGCCGATCCTCGCGGCAATGGGGGCGATGATGAGCGCAGCCTCGCTCGCCGCCTGTTTCCTCGGGCCCGGGTGGTCGGGGCTGGAGGTGACGATGCTCGCGGCGCTGTTCGGGGTGTCGGCGTTCTGCTGGTCGGGGATCGGCATCGCCGAGGCGGTGCGTCATGTGCCGTCCGAGCTGGTGCCCGAAGCCAGCGCCGAGATCATCGGCGTCACGTTTTTTGGTGCGCTCACCGGACCGACCTTGTTCAGCACCGTCGCGGCGCTCGCCGGGACGGTGGTGCCGGCTTTTGCGATCCTTGGCGCGCTCGCGGCGCTGGGGACGACGCTTTTGCTGCGGCGGAGCGCGGCCTAGCGCATTATTCCTGCGCGTAGCGCCAGGGTTTGGCGGGCTGCTGCGCGGTCTCGTCGATCGTCCATTGCGGCAGCGCGATGCCGGCGGAGACATCGCTGAACACCATGCGCACGCGGGTGCCGACGCCGACACTCTTCACCATCTCCGGCGGCGCGAGCTGCCCGTCGGGCGTGCAGAGATTGCCGATCACGCGCAGCGCCTCATCGGGGGTCGGCTCGCCCTTTTGCGTGTCGAGATCGACGAGCAGCACCATGTACGGCGTCTTGCCGCGAAAGGCGGGCTGAATCGCGTGATGCACCTCGGTGTAGGAATGCACCGCTCCCTTGCCCGCGACCGGTTTCCAGGTCGATTCACGCGACATGCACCACGGGCAAGCGGTGGTCGGCGGATAGCGCAGGCGGTGGCACTGGCTGCAGGCCTGCAGGTGGAAATCGTGCTCGGCGCAGTGCCTGAAATAGGCGACGTTCTCGACATCGAGATCGTCGATGCGCAAGCCCATGCCCATGTATTCGCCTTCGATGGTAGCCATTTTCCCGATCTCCCCTACCAGCCCTTGCGCATGACCATCGACGACGCGGTCGCCGGGTTGGCCCAGCCGAGATTGGCGCTGACCTCGACGTCTTTCACCTGACGGCAGCCGCCTTCCTTGTAGTCGTAAGTGTGCCGGCGTTTGCCGTCGGGGCCGATGGGGCATGAGTCGTCGGCGTCGTGGCGCAGCTGGCGGGTGTTCTCGATCACCATGTTCATGCCGTGGGTGTAGCCCTCGCAGAGATGGCCGCCGCTGGTGTTGTTGGGTCGCTTGCCGCCGAGGGTAATCGTGCCGTCCGATACGTATTGCCCGCCCTCGCCCTTCTTGCAGAAGCCATAGTCCTCGAGCTGCAGCATCGTCGTGAAGGTAAAGGCGTCGTAGGAACCGGTGACGTCGACATCCTCCGGCCCGACCCCCGAGTTCGGCCACAAAATGTCCTTGGCGTAATAGCCGCCGACCCGCGAGATCGGCCCGTGCTGGTAATGCATGTCGAGCCGCGGCTTGTTGCAGCGCCCGACGACGCCGCGGATCAGCACCAGCGGCTGCTTCAGGTCCTTGGCACGGTCGGCGCGGGTGACGATGACGCAAGTGCCGTTATCGGTCTCGACGCAGCAATCGAGGAGATGCAGCGGCTTGCAGATGAAGCGGCTGTTGATCACGTCATCGACCGTGAAGCGCTTCTTGTAATAGGCCTTCGGGTTGTTCGAGGCGTGGCGCGAGTGGAACATCTTCACATGCGCCACCTGCTCCGGCGTCGTGCCGTAATCGTACATGTGGCGCATAAAGGTCGGGGCGAAGCTCTGCCCGGCGCTTTGCCAGCCATAGGCGCGGTTGTGCAGCATGTCGCCGGTGATCGGCGCCGCCGAGCGCGCGCCGGTGCCGCCGATGCGTACTTGGCTGAAGCCGTTCATCGCCCGGAAGATGGCGACGCACTTGCAGAGCCCAGCCTCCATGATGCCGATGGCGATGCCGATCAGCGCTTCGGTCGACGAGCCGCCGCCGACGCAATCCATGTAGAAATTGAGCCTGAGGCCGAGATCGCCGGCGATAAACGTGGCGCTTGTCGAGTCGCCGCCCGAATAATCGAGCATGCCGTCGACATCCGAGGGCTTGAGGCCGGCGTCGAGGATCGCGTTCCTCACCGCCCAGGTGCCGAGCGCGCGGGTCGAGATGCCCGAACCGCGGGTGTAGGTGGTCTCGCCGACCCCAACGATCGCGTATTTGTCGCGCAGGTATTTCGGCGTCGTGCCGTCGACCTCTTGGCGTGGCAGTGGCATGCGCTTTTTCCTCCAGTCTTAGGTTCGTCACCCCGGCGAAGGCCGGGGTCCATTTTTCCGCGGCACGAGCGGTTCAACCCTGGGTCCGGGCCTCCGCCGGGGCGACGACTCAGTAAAGCCGGTAAAACTTGAGCGCGGTGTTGTGGAACATCGCGTTCTTCTCGTCATTGGAGTAGCCCTCGGAGGCGCGCTTGAACGCGTTCCACAGATTGGCGTAGCTGCACATTCCCTTGTCGACCGGGAAGTTGCTCTCGAACATCGCGCGGTCGGGGCCGAACGCCTCGATGCAAGCATGGAGGTACGGGCCCCAGGCCTTGGCGAGCTGCTCGGAGGACGGCGCCTCGGCCTGCTGGCCCATCTCGAAGCCCATCAGCGACGGCATGCCGAGCCCGCCGAGCTTCATGTAGACGTTGGGAAACTGGCCGAGCTTTTGGATTTGCCCGCGCCATTCCTTGAACACTTCCTCGGTCTTGCCGGCATAAGGGCCGACCGCGAGCGAGCCGCCGACGTGGTTGATGACGATCTTGGTTTCGGGGAACGCGGCGGCGAGGCTGACGAGGTCGCCCAATTGGGTGTGGAACTGCCACGCCTCAAAGCTGAGGTTGAGCGCGGCCAATGCCGCGAAACCCTCACGGAAGCTGCGGTCGAGATAAAGCCCCTCGCCCGAGCCGGAGGTGAAGACCCTAAGGCTTGGGTCGGAATGCCAGGTCGCGCCGTTGCGGATGCCGCGGAAGCGGCCACCCGAGGCGACGATATGCTGTTCGAGAATGCCCTTGGCCCGGCCGCCGACCGCGCGGAGATCGACATTGCCGATGATCCCGGCGCAGTGCCTGGTGGCGCCGTACTTGCCGCTCTCGCTCATCGCGGCGACCCCGGCGACAAACGTCGTCTCCCCCAGCGAGCGGGTCTCGGGCGGGCCGTCGGCGCGGTACATCTCGCGGCATTCGAGGAACACCGTGGCGCGGATGTTGTGGCCGCTCGAGGTGTCCTCGACGAGGTCGTGCAGCAGATAGCGGTTGCCCGGCCGGTCCCATAAATGGTGGTGCGGGTCGATGATCGGCCGGTCGGGCTCCAGCGCCTTTTCCTGGCTCGCGGCAAGCCAGTCCTTGCGGATCGGCAGATGACGCTGCGGCGCGGCGCTCGACGACTGCATGGGGTTCCTCCCGAGGGATTTGGCCGGGGGCCGAAGGTTTGCGCCAAGTCTGCGACGGCTGCGCGGCTAGCGCTACCCGTTTTGCGCGGCTGCAAGGCTGAAATGCGGTTGAAGGTAAGGTATTTCAGCCTTACATTGTAAAATCCGGAACCGGAGCTGGCAATGACGACCACGCTTACAGTCACGACAAAGGGGCAGGTCACATTGCGGAAGGACGTGCTGAAACATCTTGGTATCGAGCCGGGCAGCAAGATCGAAGTGGACTTGCTGCCTAATGGCCGCGCCGAGTTGCGTGCTGCAAAGAAAACCGGCTCGATCGAGGATACCTTTGGCGCTCTCTACCGGCCGGGCACTAAAGCGTTGACCATCGAAGAGATCAACGAGGTCATCGCCAAGGGCTGGGCCGGTGAACTGTGAGGATAACCGCGGACACCAATGTCCTGCTGCGCGCGACGATCGGCGATGATCCGGATCAGGCGCGCCGCGCCAGGCAACTCCTGGGCGCCGCGGAATTGGTCGCAATGCCGCTGGTGGCGCTGTGCGAATTCGTCTGGGTGAGCAGGAGCGCGTATCGCCGCCCTTCCCGCGAGATCGCTGCCGTGATCCGAACGTGGCTGACAAGCCCCACGGTGCACCTCGACCGCGCTTCGGTCGAGGCCGGCCTGGCGATGCTCGACGCAGGCGGCGATTTCGCCGATGGGGTCATCGCCTTCGCCGGGCGGCAACTGGGCGGCGCCGTATTCGCCAGCTTCGACCGCAAGGCCGCCGAGCGGGTCGCGGCCGCCGGCGGCGAGACCCATCTGCTCGAGGTCTAGGCCTTCGCCAGCACGCGCTCGCGGAAGGCGCGCATCTCGGCGATAACCGCGCTTTCCTGCGGCCGTTCGAAATCGAAGTCGATCGCGGTGACGCCCATGTCTTCAAGCGCGTGGATGTCGCCGACGATATCGCCGTCGCTGCCGGAGAACAGGCGGCGCTCGCCGTCGCCGGCATGGTCGGGGATGTCGCTGCCGTAGCGCTTGACGCGGTAGGTGAGCGCCACCGCATCCGGGTCGCGGCCGGCTTGCGCGATGAGCTGCTGAAGGCGCGCGACGCCGGCCTGGTAGCGCGGCAGGCTGTCATAGGGGGAGGCGTTGTTGGTGCCGATCGGGTACCAGGCGTCGCCGAGCTTTGCGGCCCGGCGCAGGCTGGGGCCGCTTTCGCCGCCGACCCAGATCGGCGGGTGCGGCTTTTGCGTCGGCTTCGGTTCGAGCAGCAGCCGCTCGTAATGCACGTATTTGCCGTCGATAACCGGCTTCTTCTCGGTCCACAGCGTCTTGAACGCGGCGACATATTCGTCGGTGACCGCGCCGCGCTCGGCGAAGGGCGTCGTCACCACCGCGTCGAACTCGGCCTTGAGCCAACCGGCGCCGATGCCGACCGTCAGCCGCCCGCCCGATAGCACATCGATCGTCGCGAGCTGTTTCGCGGCCAGCACCGCTGGGCGGTGCGGCACAACCAGCACCGCCAGCACAAGGCGCAGCCGCTGCGTCGTCGCGGCGAGCCAGGCGGCGAGGGTGAGCATCTCGTGGCGATGTGCGCTGTCGGTCGAATAGAACGCCCCGCTTTCGGAATAGGGATAGCCGGGCTCGGCCATGTCGGGCAGCGTTACATGATCGGTGACGGTCAGGTAATCGTATCCCATCGCCTCGCCCTCGCGGGCGATGCGCGCCATGATGTCGGGCTGCGCGAGGGCGCCGCTATTGGGCAGGTTGAAGCCGAACTGCATGAACCTCCTCCCGATTTGCGGCGCGCAGTCTGCCTCGCCGCGGCGGGATTGCGCGAGCCTCAAATTTGCCCGCGACAAATGCCGCATCGCCGGAATTTTCGCTTATCCGATTGATATGGATTAATAGTCGTGCGCGAGAAAGCCGGACTCGCGTTCCGGCAGGGGAGCAATCACTTCTCGGCGGTTGGGCAGACCGCCGTGGAATGCCATTGTACGGCGCTTGCCAGGCAAGAAACCCAGGGAGAAACGTCGATGAGCCTTACCCGTCGTACCGTGCTGTCGCGCGCCTCGATTGCCGCGGCAACGGCGGTCTCCGCGCCTTTCGTGCTGCGTTGGCCGGCCAACGCCGCTGAGTTCGCCTATAAATACGGCACCGCCTTGCCGGACGGACACCCGATGGCGATCCGCTCGAAAGAGGCCGCGGCGAAGATCAAGGAGGAAAGCGGCGGCCGGCTCGACATCACCCTCTACCCGAACAGCGTGCTGGGCCAGGACACCGCGATGATGTCGCAGGCAATCGCCGGCGCGCTCGAAATCTACGGCATGTCGCTCGACATTCTGGCGCAAAAGAGCCCGTCGGCGGCGATTTTCGGGGTCGGCTTCGCATTCCCCGACTATCCGACCGCGTGGAAGGCGATGGACGGCGACCTCGGCGGTTACTGCCGCGGCCTCAGCGAGAAGGCCGGGCTCTATTGCCTCGACAAAGCGTTCGATCACGGCTTCCGCCAGATCACCAGCAAGGCCAAGCCGATCAACGGGCCGGACGATCTGAAGGGGATGAAAATCCGCCTGCCGGTGGCGCCGCTGTTCATCTCGCTGTTCCAGCATTTGGGCGCGTCGCCCACGCCGATCAATTTCGGCGAGGTCTACAGCGCGCTGCAGACCGGCCTCGTCGACGGACAGGAGAACCCGCTCATTCTGATCGACACCGCCAAGCTCTACGAGGTGCAGAAGTACTGCAGCATGACCAACCACATCTGGGTGGCGCTGCACGTCTCGTTCAACCACGACGCCTGGGAGCGGCTGCCCGCCGATTTGCAGGAGCTTTGCCACAAGCATTTCACCGAGGCGGCCCTCGCCGAGCGCGACGACTGGCAAGTGATGGACAAGACCGAAATCGACAAGATGACCAAGGCCGGTCTCACCTTCGTTCACCCCGACACCAAGCCGTTTCAGGAAGTGCTCAAGAAATCCGGCTTCTATCCCGATTGCAAAAAGCAGATGGGCGACGAGGCTTGGGGCCTGCTCGAAAAGTACACCGGCGCGCTCGCCTGAGTGCGGGGGCAGAGCGCGTGAGCCATTCAGCAGCGCAGACCGCACCGGTCGCACCGTCCTGGGTCGGTGCGCGCCGCGCCGCCTTTACCCTCGACATGCTGATCGGGCGCGCCGCCGAGCTCATCGGCGCAACGCTGGTGCTGGCGGAGACCTGCATCCTCTTCGCCGGGGTGGTGTCGCGCTATGTCTTCAACAGCCCGATCATCTGGACCGATGAGCTGGCGACGTTCCTGTTCCTTTGGCTGGCGATGTTTGGCGGGGTCGTCGCGGTTCGCCGTGACGGACACATGCGGCTGACCACCTTCGTCAACTGGTGCGCGCCAAAGCTGGGCAACTGGCTCGGCACCGTGGCCGAGCTGGTGGTCATCGTCTTTGTCATGGAGATCATCGTTCCGGCGAACGCGTATCTGAAGCTACAGGCGTCGACCGAGCTGATCACGCTGCATATTTCCGACTGGTACCGGGTGGTGGCGCTGCTGGTCGGCGCCGGGCTGATCTCGCTCGTCGCGTTGCTGCGGCTGCTCGAGACCACCAATCCGCGGGGGTTTCTGTCGGCGCTGCTGCTGGTCGGCGCGGTCGCCGGGGCGCTCTGGCTGTCGCAGCCGCTGCTCGTGGCGATGGGGTTCGGCAGCCTCGTCCTGTTCTTTGTCGTGCTCGTCGCGGTGTGCGTCGGGATCGGCGTGCCGATCGCCTTCACCTTCGGTATCGCCACGCTGTCCTATCTGAGCCTGACCTCGAACCTGCCCGCGGTGATCGTCGTCAACCGGATGGATGACGGCATCTCGAACCTGTTGCTGCTGTCGGTGCCGATGTTCGTGTTCCTCGGCCTTCTGATGGAAATGACCGGGATCGCGCGGGTGATGGTCAATTTCCTCGCCTCGCTCGTCGGGCATGTGCGCGGCGGGCTCAGCTACGTGCTGCTCGGCGCGATGTATCTCGTGTCCGGGATTTCCGGGTCGAAGGCGGCGGACATGGCGGCGGTCGCGCCGATCCTCTTTCCCGAGATGCAGAAGCGCGGCAGCCACCCTGGCGAATTATCGTCGCTG
>Ga0335074_10011624_pt1 | contig 12310 bp, 10 predicted proteins | sample Lox_Sample_23_FD_206715 | JGI IMG/M metagenome (GOLD analysis project Ga0335074, IMG submission 206715) | Soil microbial communities from Loxahatchee National Wildlife Refuge, Florida, United States - Lox_Sample_2.3 | ecosystem: Environmental > Terrestrial > Soil > Wetlands | place: USA...
GACGATGTGCGCCTTGCCGAAATGGAAGGAAATGAGGGTGAAATCCGCGAAGCCGAAAGCGGCGAGTGCGGCACTCGCGGCGTAGAGCCAATAGGCGCGCGGCAATCGCACCGGCGCAACTTCATGGTGACCGACGCCGGCGATGTGGCCTGCCTGGGGCGTGCGCCAGCAGACGCCGAAGACGAGGATGAGCGTGATCGCCGAAGGAACGGCGAGCCAGGCAAAAGCCGCGCGGTAATCATGATGCAACGCCAGCACAAGCGCGGCGATGAGCGGTCCGAGCAGCGCGCCGGTCTGGTCGAGCGCTTCATGCAGCCCGAACGCCCAACCCTGCCCGATCTCCTCGCCGGCGCGCGACAGCATCACGTCGCGCGGCGGATTGCGCACCGCTTTGCCGGCGCGCTCGATGACGATCAGGGCTGCCGCCATCCACCAATTGCCTGCGAGCGCGAGCAGCGGCACAGCCGTCATTTGAACGACGTAACCCGCAAGCGTGATCGGCCAGTAAAGCCGGGTGCGATCCGCGGCGCGGCCGGAGACAAGCCTGAGCAGATAGCCCGCCATCTCACCCGACCCGGCGATGATGCCGACTGCGGCGCCGCTTGCGCCCAGCGTGGCCAGAAACGGCCCGGCGATGCCGCGCATGCCTTCATAAGCCATGTCGGCGAAGAAACTGACCACCCCGAACGCCACCACAAAGGCGAGCCCGGTTCGTTTGTCGAAAACGTGAGGGGGAGCGGACGAGGTCATGAGATCAGCTTTCAAAGCTCTGCGAAGAACGTTCTATGCGTCGCGAAGCTCTTGATGGGACTTAGTATGTTTGATAGCAATGAGCCCATTGATCTCACAGAGCATAAATATGGCTGGAAACCTTCACGGCCGCAATCTCGACGATGAGTTGATAACGCGCCTCAAGCGGCGGGCGGCACGTCACGGCCGCTCTGCCGAGGCCGAGCACCGGGAAATTCTCCGTCAGGCGCTAGCCACTGAAATTGAACCGTCTTTCGAAGAGTTGGCGGCGCAATTGCGGAAACTGACAAAGCAGCGGAAACAGACGCCATCCGAGATACTGTTGCGCGAAGCACGCGACGCGCGGTGATTACACTCGTTATAGACGCCAGCATCGTTGCGGAAACTTGCCCAGACTCGTCAGTCCGGCATCCCCGCCAGAGCGAGGCCGCTGATCGGCGGCCCGAGAGCGTAGTTGAAGCGACCGCTGAAATCCGCGATCACGCACAGCGCAGCGTTTGTTTTCCGGTCGCAGGCGGCCGCGGTGCGTAGTCCCGGTTTTCGAATTCCTGTTGCCAGGAATCGAATTCCTCCAGATCGCCCCGCGGCTGTGGAAGTAGATGCGCTGCGCAAACATGCGCATGGGCGCTGTGAGGAGCATGAGATTGATCAGCGCATTCGGCGGCGCCATGTCGAGCACCCGCCGCAACGCGCGCTTGAAACGGAAACGGGGAATTTCCGCCGCCATGGCCTGAACCGGATGTGCACCGCGGTCGAGGAGATAATCGCTGACGAGTTGCGCGGCCTTCCGTCCGAAATGGAGCGCGGTATGAATTCCGCCGCCCGTCACCGGTGAAACAAGCCCTGCTGCGTCGCCGACCAGCAATACGCGCCCGCGGCCCAGCGGTTCGACAGGACCGCCGACAGGTATCAGGCCGCTTCGGCGTTCGATCGCGGATAATTGTTCGATGCCGAATGTTCGTTTCGTCCGAGCGACGAGGCGCGACATTCCCGGCTTGGCGCCAAATCGCGCAGCCGCGCCCAATTGCGCCATGCCGCAGCCGGCCAGTACCCATCCGATATAGCCGGGTGCGATCCCGCTGTCGGCAAAGCAATGCAGGAAGCGCGGATCGATCGATGCCATCGGCTCGCACTCCATCTCCGCGCCTACCAGAAAGCGTTTGTTACAACCAAGGCCGAAGGCCGCAGCAACGCGCGAGCGCGCACCATCCGCACCGACAAGGTAATTTGTCCGGATTCCGTGCGCTGGGATCGTTATCCCGGCCTCATCCGCGGATGCAGCTTCGAACTTGCGCCCGAACAACAATTGCGCGCCGTCACGTTCCGCTTCTCCGGCAAGCCAGCGCAGAAGCCCGGCCGTGTCGGTAGCCTGAAAGTAATAACCGGGCGCATGGAGATCCAACGAACGGCCATTCGGGGCATAGAGCCTTACACCACGGATCTTCTTGAGAAGATGTGCGGGCAGATCGAATGCATCGGTAACTTCCTTGACGAGAATGCCAGTGGTGCGGACGCGTGCCCCCGCATTCTCCTTGGCGTCGAGAACCGCAACCTTGAGACCGCGCAACGCGGCCGGGCAGAGCGCAGGAAAGACCAGCAAAACTCGCACCGACAATCACGAGATCGAACTTCTGCAACACCAGAGCCTCCATTACTTGGAGAAAGGCTGATGCGCCTTCGTGGCGAGATTGGGACGGCTCAGACCCTCAACCCGACGCGCGCGACTGCGTCACATGCAATCCAACCCGGATTTCCCGCTCGTTGGCATTGAGCATTCGGCACACATTCAGCTAGTTTGGGCATTGTCGGCCGCGAGGGGGTGGCATGATTGTCGGTATCGATCTCGGAACGTCCAATAGCCTGGTGAGTGTGTGGCAGGAGGGCCGAAGTGTTCTCATTCCAAACGCGTTGGGTGAATTCCTGACCCCATCTGTCGTTGGTTTTGCCGATACGGGCGAAATTCTCGTTGGCCGGGCGGCGCGGGAACGGCTCGTAACGCATCCCGAGAAAACTGCTGCAGCCTTCAAACGCTACATGGGGACGGACCGGCGCATCCTTATCGGGCGGCGAGAATTTCGCGTGGAAGAACTTTCCGCGCTTGTCCTTCGCTCGCTGAAATCAGACGCCGAAGCGTTCCTGGGGGAGGCGGTGCATGACGCAATTATCACGGTGCCCGCATATTTTAACGATGCGCAGCGCAAAGCGACAAAGGCCGCCGGTCAACTCGCCGGATTGAAGGTCGAACGGCTTTTGACAGAGCCGACCGCCGCCGCCCTCGCCTATGGCTTTGCCGGGGTGGACGAGGAACAAGTCATTCTGGTCGTTGATCTCGGCGGCGGCACTCTCGACGTCTCGCTGCTCCATTCATTTGAAGGCATCATGGAGGTGAAGGCAACCGCGGGCGACATCTGGCTTGGCGGTGAGGATTTCGTCGACGCAATCGCCCGGGCGTTTCGTCGCGACATGGGGAAGCAGCGCTCGATTCCAAAACCGTCGGAAAGCGCGAAATTCGAGGGCATGCTCCGGAATCAGTGCGAGCGTGCGAAGCACAAACTGAGCGAGGTGACCGACGCCGAAATCGTGGTTTTGCTCGGCGAAGAAACCCTCTCCTGGCCCATTACCAGGGATACATTTGAGTTGTTGTCGGAATCCCTGCTAGTGCGGCTGCGGACACCGATCGAACGGGCGATACGGGACGCGCGTATTCCGCCAGAATCGATCTCACGTATCGTGTTTGCCGGCGGCGCCACTCGCATGCCGATGTTTCGAAGATTGATCTCAAGGCTGTTCCGCCAGTTTCCGCTCCAACATATCAGTCCTGACGAAGTCGTTGCGCGCGGGGCCGCCACGCGGGCCGGCATGGTCGAACGCGGACAGGGCCTCGAAGAACATGTCATGACCGATGTGTCGCCGTTCACTTTGGGCGTCGAAGTGGCCAGCAGGCATGGCGAGGGAATGGTTGTGGATGGTCTGTTTCTGCCGATCATAGAGCGCAATGCGGTGATACCGACCAGCCGGTCTCACGTCCTGGTGACCCTGCAGAACTACCAAACCGTACTCGATCTCAAGATCTATCAGGGGGAATCGCGTTTCGTGCGCGACAATGTTTTCCTTGGCGGCCTGAAACTGTCGGTTCCCAGCGCTCCCGCCGGACAGGAAAAAGTCGATGTGAGATTTACCTATGACACAAGCGGATTGCTGGAAGTGGATGCGACCGCGCTCAGCACCAAAACCCGGGAGTCTCTGGTCATCGAAGGCAATCCCGGCGTGCTTTCGCCCGAACAGATCAAAGCGCGATTGGCATCCCTCGCGGCACTCAAGATCCATCCGCGCGACGAGGCGCAGAACATAGCTATCTTCGAACGCGGCAAGCGTCTGTACGAGGAACATCTGGGGACACCGCGCGCGGCGATCGGCGCGGCTCTGGACGCGTTTTCCGCCGTTCTGGAGCGGCAAAATCCGCAGGAGATCGCGGAAGCCCGCAAGAAATTTGAAGAATTCCTGCGGCGATTCGACGACAGGGTATTTTCCTGACCGGGGGCGTTACATGTGGCAAGAGCTGGGCATCGCCGAAACGCGTGACACGCGCGAGATACGCCGCGGCTATGCAGCGCGACTGCGCGCGATCTCGGCAGACACGGATCCCGAGGCGTTCCGACGACTTCGGGCTGCCTATGAAAGCGCCCTGAGATTTGCTCACACAAACAATCAGGGCGTGGTTCGGCCGACGAGACTATCAAACAGAGTGGTTCCGGACGTTGCCCATACCGGGACGAATCTTTCCGTCGCGATGAAGCGAGACGAAGCGTGGACTGTTTCGCTTCGGCCCGAGCGAGCGGACAATCATGAGCAGGAACTGGCCAGTCATCTCTCCACCTTAAGAGCGAGGCTGGCAGAGCGCGCTTATGACCAGGCGCTGGTTATTTATGATCGAATAAGCGCGCAGGGTCTGCTGCCCCTGCATCGCAGTCCGGTTCTTGCGGACGAACTCATGACGGCCGTCATGCGCGATGGCAAGATTGACCCGGCTATGTTTCTAAGACTCATGCAAAGACTCGGCTGGGATTCCGTGTCGACAGCCGGCCAACATCTTTGCCCCACCCGATATGCAGCCATTCGGCGCCTGGAAGCAGAAAGATGGTATCAGCAGCTTCTGCAGTCGGCAGCTGGAAAGCCCGAAATTAAGTCAGCGAGGGGCAAACCGCTGGCGGTGATGCTCCGTAACCGCGCAAGCCGCAAAGCAACGATACGGAACGCAAGGTTGTTGCTGGGTCACCGGCGGATTGTACCCGACGTCCTGCGGATTTCGATAACGAGCGCCGAGCACCTTGAACGCCTGGTCGCACAAACCAAAGCCTACAATTCGCTCCTGGGAAATCGCATCGCGGTGCGGAGAATCGCGCAGGCTGAACGCATGATTGCCTGGGAGAGGAATTCCGGCGGGACGCTCAGGTTCGTGTTGAGATTGCCTATATTTGCGGTGGCTGCGGCGACCTTTATCGCCGGCGCCGCGTCGGGATTTCCATTGTTTTTCATTCTTGTAGTGCCCCTGATATGGGCCGCTCGGTTCGCGAGCAGTCTTATGTTTCGGTAGACAAAAAACCCGGATGTGGGTGGAAGCGCTGAATCGCGCCCAAAGTTATTACGTCCGCAAGCTTCCGCCCGTCGCCCTGCTCACGGCGGCGACAATCTTCTGCGCGACCGCCTCAATTTCCGCATCCGTCAGCGCGCGGTCCTTCGGTTGCATCCGGACTGCGATGGCGAAGAATCTCGCGCCTTCAGCAATGGTAAGATTGGACCGGGCGGCTTCCGAGGCCCTGCTAGGCGCCTGCCGGATCGCGTCCCGCTTGTTACCCCATTGCGGCAAAAAGGCATCCGGCCCATTCTTCTGCATCCAAACGCCGGGCAATCAGGAATGGTTTGTCGTGAAGTCGAAATCGCGAAAACCAGTCGAGTGGTCGAGACAGACATCTTCCCATGCGGGATCGTGATCCCAAGAAATATTATCGCATCCTCCGCATTCCGGTTTCGGCAACAGACAGCGAAATCCGGACGTCTTTCAGGATGTTGGCAAAGCTGTTTCATCCCGACAGGAGTTCGGATCCGGACGCGGCCCGCAAATTCCAGGCTGTTCACGAAGCCTATGAAGTTCTCGGCAACGCGGAACGCCGCGCCCGGTATGATGACTTGTCGTCCGCCCAGGGTCGTGAACAGCAGTTTCCTACCTCCGGCCCGATTGTCTGTTCGAACTGCGGCAAGGTAACGGCGCAACCGCGCTACGTCATTTATCATATTGTCGTGAGTGTGGTTCAGACGTTCATACGACCGGTCCAGGGGGTTTTCTGTGCAGCTTGCGGCCGGCGGAAGGCGCTCGAAGCTTCGGCAATTTCGGCGCTGGCGGGGTGGTGGGGCATTTTCGGTCCAATCGATACCGTGCGAACGATCATTCGGAACGCCAGGGGAGGGGATCAACCATGCGAAACAAACGACAGGTTGATGTGGGCCAATGCGCGGGCATTTCTTGGGACGGGCAAGCCGGAGATATCTTACGCGCTGGCGCGGGAACTCCGGACCTCAAAGACTGACGATATCGCCAGGGCGGCCGGGCAACTGATTGAATTGCTGAAGTCGCAAGGCGTCAGGGATGTACCCCAACTCAAGCAACAATGGCGATTTTCGCCGGGCGCTGCATTTCTACATTTCATTCTGTTGCTTGCGGTACCGGCGGTGCTGATTGCCTATTTTCCCCCCGAACCCCTGATCCAGGCCATCATCAATTTGCCGACCACTATCAGCGACTTGAATCGAACTGACCAAATGGCATGCACCGACCCGCCGCAGAATGGGCAGGTGCTGGAGGACAATACCAGCTGGTTCAGCAATGCCAACGCGGTGGAAATACAAAACAGATCCGGTCACGATGCGATTATAAAAATTCGGGATGCCGCTTCGGGCAAACTGCTGATTTCATTTTTCGTTGCGGACAAGGCCGCGGCCGGATTCGAGCGGATCCCAGACGGGACGTACCGGGTACAATATGCGCTCGGAAAGACTCTTGACCGGGGTTGCACAGCATTCCTCGATCAGCGCCCTGCGGCGGAAATTCCGCATTCGGAAACATTCGTCACCAGTTTCGCAGGCATTGAGGTCAACTACCAGGTTTTCAGTTACACACTTCAGCCAATGCCAACCGGCAGGGCTTACCCGAACGCCATCGGCGCAGGCGCATTTAACGCTCCGTGACGCCTACGTCCTGAGGCTTCCGCCCGTCGCCTTGCTGACGCCAGCAACGATTTTCTGCGCCACGGATTCAATCTCCGCATCCGTCAGCGTGCGATCCCTCGGTTGCAGCCGCACTGCGATGGCAAGGGATTTTTTGCCTTCGGGGATGCCGGTACCTTCATAGATGTCGAACACATCGACGCGTTCGATCAGCACGCGATCCGTGTTGCGCGCGGCGCGGACGACATCTTCCGCGCTGACTTTGCCGTCCACCACGAAAGCAAAGTCGCGTTCGACCGCGGGGAATTGCGACGGCTGAAACGCCGCGCGCGCCGCGCCCCTGGTTTTCGGTTCGGGTATCGCGTCCAGAAACACTTCGAACGCGCAGGCAGGGCCCTTCAGATCAAAGGCCTGAAGGATGGCGGGATGAATTTCGCCGAAATAACCGAGCAGCTTCGGGCCGAGCGCCAGCGTGCCGGAGCGTCCGAGATGATACCATTGCGCCGCGCCGCTTTTCACGGGCGCCGTCATCGGCGCGCCCATCACGGCTTCGAGGACCGCGAGCATGTCGGATTTCACATCGAAGGCGTCGGCATCATGCAGATCCTTCGACCAGTTGCGCGGGCTCGCGCCAATGCGAATGCCCGCGGCAGCTGTCATTTGTGCGCCGGGCATGCCGCTTTCGAATTGCGCGCCGATCTCGAACAGCATGATCGGAGAAATGCCGCGCGCGACATTGCGCTGCGCGGCGGCAAGCAGCGAGGGAAGAATGCTCGGCCGCAGCGCATCCATGTCGGCGGCAATGGGATTGTCGAGCTGGCGCGAATCATCGCCGCCGCCGAACAGCGCCGCATGCGCGCGCGGAATGAATGCGTAGGCGATCGCTTCGCTGAAGCCGCGCGATGCGAGCATCCGCCGCGCAATGCGCATACGCCTTTGCGACGGCGATAGCACCGCGCGCGCCACGGCATGCGGACGCGACATGGGAATGGCGGGAACCCTGTCGATGCCGTGAATGCGCACGACTTCCTCGACGAGATCGGCGGGGCCGGCGACATCGCTTCGCCAGGAGGGCGGCGTGACGCGCATCTCGTTCGAACCTTCGACAACAAAGCCGAGCGAAGTTAGTATTTCCCGGATTTCGGTGCCGGGCAGCTCGATACCTGCGAGTCGGCGCACATTGTGCGGCGAAAAATCTATTTCATGCGTGACGATCGGCGGTTTGCCCGCGACAATCCTTTCCGCCGGCTCGCCGCCGCAGAAATCGAGGATAAGTTTGGTCGCGAGTTCAAGGCCCAGTACGACGAAAGCCGGATCTGTGCCGCGTTCGAAACGGTAGCGCGCGTCGGACAGGATGCCGAGCTTGCGGCCTGCAGAAGCAATGCGCTGCGGATCGAACCAGGCGGACTCGACGAACACATTCGTCGTCGTCTCCGTGCAGGCCGATTCCTCGCCGCCCATGATTCCGGCGATGCTGAGTGCGCGTTCGTCATCGGCGATCACGATCATGTCGGCATCGAGCGCGTAGGCGCGGCCGTCGAGCGCTTTCACGATCTCGCCTTCGTGCGCAAAGCGGGCCTGCATGTTGCCGTGAAGCCTGTCGGCATCGAACACGTGCAACGGCCGGCCGCGGTCGAGCGCGATGAAATTCGTGACATCGACCAGCGCGGAAATGGGTCGCAATCCGACGGCGCGCAACCGCGCCTGCAGCCAGCCCGGGCTCGGCCCGTTTTTCACATTGCGGATCAGCCGTCCGGCGAAGATCGGGCACGCATTCCCTGCGCCCGCCGGAAAATTCAAGGAAATTTCAATCGGCGAAGGGAAAGCGCCGGTCACCGGGGCGACGGCAGGTGTCTTCAGACGGCCAATGCCCGCCGCGGCGAGATCGCGCGCAATGCCCCAGACGCTTGTGCAATCGCCACGATTGGGCGTGATCGATACATCGATCACCGGATCGTCGAGGCCCAGCGCGCGAGCGGCCGGCGTGCCGATGTCCGCGCCCGCGTCGAGCTCGATGATTCCCTGATGTTCATCGGAAAGCAGAAGCTCGCGCTCGGAACACAGCATCCCGCGCGATTCGACGCCGCGGATGCTGGAGATTTTGAGCGTTTCGCCGGAAACCGGAATCACCGTACCGGGCCGCGCGAATACGCCTTTCATGCCGGTATGCGCGTTCGGCGCGCCGCAGACCACCTGCACGACGCCGTTGCCGGTATCGACCATGCACAGCTTGAGCTTGTCGGCATTGGGATGCTTTTCCGCCGACACGACATAGGCGACGATGAAATCACTTAGCGCCGCGCCCTTGTCTTCGACGAACTCAACCTCAAGCCCGATACGCGTCAGCGTCTCGGCGACCGTGCGCGCATCCGCCTCCGTGTCGAGATGCTCCTTCAGCCATGAGAGCGTGAATTTCATGGGGCCGACCCTTTCTCACCCCGCTTGCGGGGGGAGTGCCCCGAAGGGGCGAGGGGGGGCAGTCGCCGGCGGCCCCCCTCCGCCTCGCTGCGCTCGGCACCTCCCCCGCCAGCGGGGGAGGAAGACGTATTCCTCATCGGCTCAGCCCTCCGTCCAACGTCGGCAGGTCGAGGGCGGCGAAGCCGTAATGGCGGAGCCAGCGGAGATCGGAATCGAAAAACGCGCGCAGGTCGGGCGCGCCATATTTCAGCATCGCCATGCGGTCGAGGCCGAAGCCGAAGGCAAAGCCCTGATAGCGCTCAGGATCGATGCCGCACATTTCCAGCACGCGCGGATGCACCATCCCCGAGCCGCCAAGCTCGAGCCAGTCAATGCCCGTTCCAAATTTGATCTGTCCGCCCGAGCGGTCGCAGCGCATGTCCCATTCGACACTGGGCTCGGTGAACGGAAAGAAGGACGGCCGCGCGCGCAATTCGATCTTGTCGACTTCGAAAAATGCGCTGCAGAACTGTTCCACCACCCATCGCAGATTGCCGAGATGCGTTTCCTCATCGATCACCAGCGCTTCGAGCTGATGAAACATCGGCGTGTGCGTCGCGTCGGAATCCTTGCGATAGGCACGGCCGGGAACGATGACGCGGATCGGCGGCTTCTGCGTCAGCATCACCCGCGCCTGCACCGGGCTCGTATGCGTGCGCAGCACATGCCGCGTGCCATCGGCCTGCCGCGCGACGTAGAACGTGTCGTGCATCTGGCGTGCCGGATGGTCGGGCGGGATGTTGAGTTTGGTGAAATTGTAATCGTCGAATTCGACGTCGGGGCCTTCGGCGACCGCAAAGCCGAGATCGGCGAAAATGGCGGTGATCTCGTCCTGCACCTGCGCCACGGGATGGATGCTGCCGCGTGGTTCGGGACGCGGAGGCAGGGTCACATCGACGCGCTCGAAGGCGAGCCGCTGATCGAGCTGTTCGCGCGCCAGGACCGCTTTGCGTTCGGCAATGGCCGCGGCGATGCGATCCCGCAAGCCATTGAACAACGGCCCTTTCTCGCGCCGCTCGTCCGGGCTCAGTCCGCCCAGCGATTTCAGCAGTTCGCTGATCGCGCCCTTTTTGCCGAGCGCAGAAACGCGCACGGCGTCGAGCGCGGTTTCGTCCGTTGCCGAGGCAATCTCGGCGAGGACCGACTTTTCCAGGGATTTGACGTCGTTCATGTTCAGCGACCGCGATGATCGCGGGCAGGGGAGCAGACCCGGCAGCCCCCTCACCCACGCCTGAGCTATTCTATCATTTCCTCCTGCATCCCTCTCCCACGAGGGGAGAGGGGAAGGAATCGCATTGCATTGACATCGTCGGGCAAGCACAAGACGTGCCCTCTCCCCTTGTGGGAGAGGGGAAACAGACGGAGCCTCTCCGGCGCACCAGCAGGGGTGAGGGGTTACGCCCGCGCCTGTTCGGCCAGCGCCTTGAAGGCATCGGGCTCGCGCACCGCGAGATCGGCGAGCACCTTGCGGTCCAGCTCGATCCCGGCGCGCTGCAGCCCGCTGATAAATCGGCTGTAGGTGAGGCCGTTGAGCCGGCAGGCGGCATTGATGCGCTGGATCCAGAGGGCACGGAAATTCCGCTTCCTGAGCTTGCGGCCGATATAGGCGTGCTGGAGCGAACGGTCGACCGCGGCATTCGCCGTAGTGATGTTGTTCTTGCGGCGGCCGCGGAATCCCTTGGCCTGTTTCAGGACGCGCTTGCGGCGCAGATGGGACGGAACGGAACGGGGGGCGCGGGACATCGGCGATCCTCCCTAGGCGGAATAGGGCATCCAGCGGCGGACGCGCTGGGTTTCCGAGGCCGACATGACCGAGGTGCCGCGCAATTCGCGGATCTGCTCGTTGGAACGCTTGATCATGCCGTGCCGCTTGCCGGCCTGGCCGTGCTTGAGCTTGCCTGTCGCCGAGAATTTGAAGCGCTTTTTGGCGCTCGACTTGGTCTTCATCTTGGGCATTTTGCGGTCTCCTTGTGGGATGGCCGGCTCGGAGGCCGGCGGTCGCGTTCGGGGCCGACACGGCATGCCCTGTACGCCGGGCGGCCCGAAAGAGCGCGGTGTTATACGGAAAAGTTGCAGGTTGGCAAGGCAGGCCACGCCGCGGGGCAGCGTCGAATGAGTGCCCGCGCCAAACGCTCCGAAAATCGAATTAAAGCGCGTCCCAGATTTCCTGGAGGATTTCCTCGGCCGCCCGTCGCGGGTCCAAAGCCTTTGTAATCGGGCGTCCGACCACCAGGTAATCCGCGCCGGCCCTGATCGCCTGCCCGGGCGTGGCAATCCTTATCTGGTCGTGCCGGGCATCGCTCTGCCGGCGGATGCCGGGCGTCACGATCCTGAGCTTGTTCGCCACCAGATTGCGGATCAGCTCCACCTCCTGCCCGGAGGCGATGACGCCATCGGCGCCGGCGTCCAGCGCCTTTTGCGCGCGGCGCAACACAAGGTCTGGTACGCTGACGGAAACTCCGAAAAGGTCCTGCAAATCCTCGGAATCCAAACTGGTCAGCACGGTAACGGCCAGAATTTGCAGCGCGCTGCCGCTACGCCCTTTGACCGCGGCGTCGATTGTCTTGCCGGTGCCGTGAACCGTCAAAAAACGGACCCCCATCCGCGCCACGTTTTCGACGGCACGCTCGACCGTTTCTTGGATGTCGAACAGCTTGGAATCCAGGAAGACGCTCTTTCCGCGTTGCACCAGCTGCTCCGCATAGCGGAGGCCGGCGCCCCCGGCTGCAAACTGGAGCTGCATGCCGACTTTGTAGAAACTGACCGTGTCGCCAAGCGTCTCGACGATTCTGTCGGCGTCGTCCACTGTGGGCAGGTCCAGCGCTACGATCAGCCGATCCCGCAAGGCGGGGGCCTGGGTGACGGAAGCAGCGGACTGCGG
>Ga0335074_10011625_pt1 | contig 12309 bp, 11 predicted proteins | sample Lox_Sample_23_FD_206715 | JGI IMG/M metagenome (GOLD analysis project Ga0335074, IMG submission 206715) | Soil microbial communities from Loxahatchee National Wildlife Refuge, Florida, United States - Lox_Sample_2.3 | ecosystem: Environmental > Terrestrial > Soil > Wetlands | place: USA...
GAGAGTGTCAGAACGTCGGAACAAACGTCGCAGGCGCCAGCCGGTATACTGGGTTAGCTCCGCAATCAACAATATGTTCAAACAAACTGTCCTGAGAGTACCTGCAGGACACGGGGTACCTCAGGGCATCCTGCGACACCGACGGAGGGCTGCTGCATGGCGGGCGTGACACCGGAAGGGGACACCGGCACGCTCGGTACCATCACCATCGACCGGACCAGCCCGGTGCCGCTGTACTTTCAGCTGGCGCAGCACTACGAGGCGGCCATCAGATCCGGCGCGCTCAAGGTGGGCTCGCGGCTGGAGAACGAGGTGCAGCTGGCCGAGCGGCTGGGCATGTCGCGTCCGACGGTGCGGGCCGCGTTCCTGTACCTGTCGAACAAGGGCCTCGTGGTCAGGAAGCGCGGCGCCGGGACTCAGGTTGCCAACGAGAGCATTGACCGCGACGTCGAGCTGACCAGCCTCTACGACGACCTCGCGGCGACCGGCCGCGCCCCGGCCACGCAGGTCATCCGCAACGAGGTCGTCCACGCCAGCGACCGGGTCGCTGAGGCACTGCAACTGCCCGAGCGCGCGCTGGTGAACTCGCTGCAGCGGATCCGGATGGCCGACGGCGAGCCCATCGCCCTCATGCACAACTTCCTGCCCGCCGCCCTCGTGCACCTGAGCATCGAGATGCTGGAGCAGCACGGCCTGTATGAACTGCTCCGGGCGTCGGGGATCCGGCTGTCGTCGGCGACCCAGCGCATGAGCGCCAAGAACGCGTCGGCCGCCGAAGCCCGCACTCTCGGCGAGACCCGCGGCGCCGCGCTGCTGACCATGGAACGGATCGCCTACGACGACACCGGCCGCCCCGTCGAGTTCGGGCAGCATCTCTACCGGGCCTCTCGCTACGCGTTCACGACCAGCCTGCACCGCGCCGAGCCGGCCGCGGCGGCCGCCGGCCGGTCACCGCTCAGAGCAGGCTGACCGCGGTATCGACGGCGGCGGCGACGTCGCCGCCGGCCGGGTACAGCAGGGACCGCCCGGCCAGCAGGCCCTTGACGTTCGGCAGCTGCAGCGCTTTCCGCCAGCCCGCGAACGCCGCCTTGGGATCGTCGGGGACCTCGCCTCCGAGCAACAGCGCGGGCAGGGTCGAGGCGGCCATGACCCGTTCCATGTCCTGCACGACCGGGACCTTGAGCCAGGTATAGGCCGACGTCGTGCCCAGCCCGGAGGCGATGGTGACGGCCAGGATCATGGCCTCGGGCGACAGGTCGTTGCGGACGTGGCCGTCGACGCGGTGCGAGATGAACGGCTCGACCATGGCCATGAGCCGGTGCCCGGCGAGATCGGACACGGCATGAGCGCACGCCTCCATGGTGGCCGCCGTCGCCGGGTCGTCGGGGTCGATACGCAGCAGCATCTTGCCGCCGTCGAACCCCATCCGCGATATCGCAGCCGCGTCGTATCCGGTGAACCGGTCGTCCATCTCGAAGACGGTCTCGGCCAGGCCGCCACGGTTCATCGAGCCGATGACGACCTTGCCCTCGAGGGCACCGAGCAGCAGCAGGTCCTCCAGCACGTCGGCCGAGCCGAGCACGCCGCCGACGCCGGGCCGGTCCAGTGCGATGCACAGCCGTTCGAGCAGGTCGGCCCGGTCGGCCATGGCCAGCCGTTCGCGCCCGGCCCGCAACGTCCCCCGGGCCGGATGGTCGGCCGCCACGATGACCTGGCGGCCGTCCATCTCGACGACGGACCCGGCGCGGGCCCTGGACGCCGCGGCCTCGGCTATCTGCCCGGGCCGGTGCACCCGCGTCTCGATGACCTCGGCAATCCGCTCAGCGAACATCGCTCGTCCGCGCTATCAGGGCCGCCACCTCTTCGGGACCGGGCATCGCGTCGGAGCAGGCGATCCTGGAGGCGACGATCGCGCCGGCGGCATTGGCGAACCGCATGACGGCGGCGGTGTCCCACCCGGCCAGCAGGCCGTGGCACAGCGCGCCGCCGAACGCGTCCCCTGCCCCGAGCCCGTTCACGACCTCTACCGGGACCGGCGGCGTGTCGACCTCCCCGTTCTCATCCACGGCCAGCACGCCCAGCGGTCCCTTCTTGACCACGGCCAGGCTGGCACCGTGCCCGAGCAGCGCCCGCGCGGCTCGCCGGGGGTCTCGTTCGGACACCGCCATCTCGCACTCGTCGATGTTGCCGACCGCGACGGTGACGTGGCCGAGCGCGGGGCGCACCGCCCGGCGGGCCTCCTCCAGGCAGGACCAGAACGACGGCCGGTAATCAAGGTCAAGCACGGTGACCCCGGCCCGGCCGCGTGCTTCCAGCGCGGCAAGCGTCGCGGAACGGCTGGGCTCCGCGGACAGGCCGGTCGCGGTGACCCAGAACACGCCGGCCCGGCGAATGGCGTCATAGTCCAGCTCGTCCGCCCGGATCTCCAGATCCGGTGCCTTCGGGTAGCGGTAGAAGTAGATCGGGAAGTTGTCCGGCGGGAAGATCTCGCAGAACGTGACGGGAGTCGGCAGCGCCGGCACGTCGGCGACGAACCGGTCGTCGACGCGGTAGCCGCGCAGCGCCTGGTGCACGAAGCGGCCGAACGGATCCCGGCCGGTCCGGCTGATGACCGCGGCGGTGCGGCCAAGCCGGGCCGCCGCCACGGCGACGTTCGTGGCGGTCCCGCCGAGGTACTTCCCGAACGTGGTCACGTCCTCCAGCGGGACACCGACCTGCAGCGGGTAGATGTCCACGCCGATCCGGCCCATCGTCAGCACGTCGAGTGCGACCGGATCAGCCAGCGGTTCGGTGCCCATGCCGCCTATCCGGTCGTAAGGAGGAAGTCCAGGCACGTCCCGTCCTCGGCGATGTCCACCACCGCCCCGCGCAGCACGCCCGATGAGTAGTCGCTGCCGGGGTTGACGCACAGCGTCCGGCCGATCTTCTGCGCTCCTCGCGACTCGTGGATGTGGCCGTGCAGCCCGACGGCCGGCTGGTAGCGCTTGATGGCGTCACGCACCGCGTGGCTGCCCACCGGCACGATGCTCGGCCGGCCGCCGCGGATGACGGGCTTGAGCGTGGCGTCAAGCTCGGGGGCGTCGTCGAGCCCGGACGCGTACGGCGGGCAGTGAACGTTGAGTATCGCGTTCCTGCCCTCGGGGAGCTGGTCAAGCATCTGGCTGATCTGCTTGCCCAGTTCTTCCTCCGAGCACTCACGCTCGGTGTCCCAGGGCGTGACGGGCACGACGCCGATGCTGGCCATGGTGATCGGCCCGAGGTCGCACAGCTCGAGCTCGGGACACTCCACCCGGGGATGCGCCGCCAGCACCGGGTCGGCCTCCACCGGATCGTCGTTGCCCGGAGTGATGAAGCACCGCACGCGGGGGTCGAGGCGCTCAGCGGCCAGGTCGCACCACCGCTGCACCCGGGCCGCGATCTCGCCGCGGAACAGCAGGTCCAGGGCCGCGGGGTCCTCGTTCAGAGCGGCAAGCTGATCCGCGTCCATCCGCACCGGGTAAAACCCGGCCCGGTTGACCTCGGCTTCCAGGCGGTCCCATTCCGCCTGCGGCACGGTCACGCGCTGGCCGCCTACCTGTGCGCTCAGCGACCCGTTATCGGACAGGACCGGGACGAGCCCCTTCCCCGCGAAGTCCCCGCCCGAGATCAGGACATCAGCCTCATAGACCTTGGCGGCGGCCAGGAACTTACGGAAGCACACGTCCGAGCCGTGGAAGTCCGTGGCGAAGAAGATGCGCAGGGCGCGCTTGCTCTTGCCGCCTTGCCGGCGAGATCGCAGCATCGGCTATTCCGGCGGAAGCTCATGCATGGCCATGCTCAGGTCAAGCGCGTTGCGCTGTCTCCTGATGGCGCGGGCGACGAGGTAGATCACCGGCCCGGCGCCCAGCACTATCACCAGCGTGAGGATCGATTCCCAGCTGAACTTGCCGTAGACGCTGGAATGCGAGACAAGCTCGTACACGGTGAACAGCGCGAGCACCGTGGTCGCCCCGCCGACAACGGCGACCTTGCGCAGGAACGTCCGGCGCGCCTCGTCGCTCACTCCCGGCAGGTCGATCAGCTCGGGCCGGCGTATCGGCAGGAAGAACGCGGCGACGCCGCCGGCCAGCAGGATGAGCGCGAAGAACAAGCTCTGCAGGGCCACGATGCTGCCGAGGTTGACCAAGCTGGTGAGCAGGCAGAACGCGGCCCCGATCACGAGCACGATGCCGATGGCGACGTTCGGCGCGTGGTTCCTGTCGCCGACCTTGGCGACACCGACCGGCAGCAGGCGGTCGAAGGCCTGCGCGAACAGGACGCGGGTGGTGACGGTCAGGAACGCCAGGTTGACGGCGATCTCCGCGAGCGGCACCGCGGTGGCGAAAAGGATCTTGGTGATCGGGTCGCCGGACAGCACCAGGCCGTAGCCCAGCCCGCCCGAGACCGAGTTCAGGCTGGTGATTTTGGCGTAGGCCGTCGGGTTCACGACGCCGAGGTTCGCCTGCGCCTGCATGAAGGTCAGGCCCATCCGTGCGCGCAGCAGTGCCCACACCCCGACCCAGAGCACGACGAGTACGCAGATGCTGATCGCCGACGCATACAGGTAGGTCCGGCCCGGCCGGCGTAGCTCGCCGCCGACATAGTACGAGTACAGGACGCCGTTGTAGTTGAGGACCATGAACGGGATGATCGCGACGGCGGACGCGATCGAGGTGCCGAAAACGACGCCGTTCGACCGGCCGGCATTGATGATCGCCTGATAGGCGCCCGGGTGATGGCTGTAATTCGCGAGCGCCGTGACGAAGTCGGCGTGGGAGTTGGCGGCCAGCATCCCGATGAGGACCACGAACGCCACGACCTGCAGGACGATCAGCCAGAAGATGATCCGGGCCACGATCTTCACCCGGAACATCGACAGCGCCGCGACGATCAGCATGACGACGATGCTCAGCCAGGCGATCGCGCCGTTGCTGGTCAGATGATTGCCCGCGTTCGAAATGGCCGTGCTATGGAAGGCCTGGCCCAGGCCGTTCAGCATGAACGGGGTGAACTGGGCCGCGAAGTGCGCGTTGGTGGACAGCACGTAGGTGAACACCACGGCGATCCCGAGCCCGGCCATGGCCCCGACCGCGGGGGACACGATCCGGGACACGTACACGTACTCTCCGCCGGCCCGGGGCACCGCGCGCAGCAGGTAGCGGTAGGCAAACATCGCCACCAGCCAGATCACCGCCGCGACTACCAGCGGCAGGTACATGTCGGCCTTGGTGAAGTCCGTCAGCCCCGCGTTGAAGTTGATGAAGGTGTTGACGACCGCCACTGATGCCAGCGAAATCGCTGTCGCGGCCGGGATCCCCAGTTCACGGACGAGACCAGAGGTCTGCCGGACGAACAGGCGCGTGGACTCGGCGCCCCCGGTCCGCACCGGCCCCGCCGCTGCCCCACTGCTTGCCACTGGCCTACCTCCAGTCTCTGCGTACCCAAGACGAGCGATATCCGCAGGGGCCGGCACGAGCCCAGGAAGCAGCCGCGCGGCCCGCAGGCTGACCCAATGTTTAGGCTCGGACAAGCAATTGTCAATACCTATAGACATACGGCTATTCCACATTAGGCTCACGGTGACGGCGAGACGGGCGCCGCCGCGACGGGCGCCGCCGCGACGACAGGGATGAAGGGGACATGCCGGAAGACAGCACTCCGAGGATCGGCGTGGTGCTCGAAGCCTTCACCGACCGGCCGCTCGACGACGTGCTCGGCTGGCTGCGGCGAGCGGCCCCCGAGGTCACCGACATCGAGGTCGGCGCGGGCGGGTACGCGCCGCACCCGCACTGTGATGTGGCCGCGCTGCTGGCCAGCGCGACCGCGCGCGGCGCCTGGCTGGACCAGGTCCGCGGGCACGGCCTGCGCGTCGACGCGCTGAACGCCTGGGGCAACCCGCTGCACCCCGATCCGGACCTGGCCCGCCAGCACGACGAGGACCTGCGCAACGCGATCCGGCTGGCGGTGCTGCTCGGCGTGGACCGGGTCGTGGCCATGGCCGGGTGCCCGGCCGCCGAGCCCGGCGATCACGCGCCGCACTTCGGCGCCGGCGGCTGGCTGCCGTACCTGGAGGACATCTACGAGCGGCAGTGGCAGCGGGAGATCGAGCCGTACTGGTCCGCACTGGCGGCGTTCGCGCGGGAGCAGAACCCAGATCTCCTCGTCTGCATCGAGATTCACCCCGGTACCTGCGCGTTCAATGTCGAGACTTTCGAGCGGGTCGCGGCGCTCGGGCCGTCGATCGCGGCCAACCTGGACCCCAGCCATTTCTTCTGGATGGGCATGGACGGGCACAAGGTCGCGTCCCGCCTGGGTTCCCTGGTGGGACACGCGCACGGCAAGGACACCGTGTTCCACGCCGACAGCCTGGCCCTCAACGGCCTGCTCGACCGGCGCTGGCCGGACCCGCCCGACCAGATGCCGTGGACTTTTGCGGTTCCCGGGCGCGGGCATGATCTGGCCTGGTGGACGGGCCTGGTGCGGGCCATGGCGGGCTCATCCGCCCGGGTGATCTCGATCGAGCACGAGGATCCGTTCGTGCCGGCCGAGGATGGCGTGCCCGAGGCCGCGCGGCTGCTGCGGGCCGCGATCGACGCATCGCAGGAGGTGGCGGCGTGACCAGGCGGCTGCGGGTCGGCGTGGTGGGTACCGGGGTGATCGCCCAGGTGATGCACCTGCATTACCTGGCGGAGCTCGCCGAGTCGTTCGAGATCGCCGCGGTGTGCGACATCGTGCCGGAGAACGCGCGGCAATGCGCCGAGCGTTATCGCGTGCCCGCCGCCTTCACCGACTGGCGGGACATGCTGCGCGAGCCGCTGGACGCGGTCCTGGTCCTGACATCGGGCAGCCACGCCCCGATCGCGGTGGCCGCTGCGCAGGCCGGCCTGCACGTGCTCGTCGAGAAGCCGATGTGCTTCTCGGTAGCGGAGGGTCAGGCCATGCGGGCGGCGGCCGGTCAAGCGGGCGTCACGCTCATGGTCGGCTACCCGAAGCGCTACGACCCGGCCTACGCGAGGTTCCAGAAGGAGGCCGGGGAGCTTTCCGAGCCGCGGCTGCTGCGGGTGACCACGTTCGAGTCGCCGTTCCGGCCGTACATCGAGCACTATCCGCTGCTCCCGCCGACGCCGCCGCCGGCCGAGATCGCGCAGCGGCTTCGCGCCGAGACCGCCGCCAGCATCACCGCCGCGCTGGGCGATGCCGGCGAGTTCGAGCGCCGCACCTATCACCTGGTGCTGCTGGACACGCTGGTGCACGAGCTCAACACCGTGCGCGGGCTGCTTGGCGAGCCGGACCGGCTCGACTACGTCGACCTGCGCGAGCACAGCCTGACCGCCATGCTCCGCTTCGGCGACCTGCCGGTCGCCATCCACTGGCTCGACCTGCCCGGGATCGCGCGCTACGAGATGGAGTTCGCGCTGTACGCGCCCGACGCGCGGGTGCGGCTGGCCTTCCCGTCGCCGTTCCTGCGCAGCGAGCCGTCGCGGCTGGAGATCGAGGGCGGTGACCCGGGGACGGCCAGGTCCTGGCGCAACGAGGAGGTCGTCTCGTACGAGAGCGCGTTCAAGCGCGAGCTGATCGCGTTCCACGACTGCGTGGTCAACGGCGCGCAGCCGGTCACCTCCGGGCTCGACGGGCTGCGGGACATCGCGCTGTGCCAGGCCATCATCGAGAGCCACCGCCAGGGGCGGCCGGTCGACCACCCGACCGCCGCGGCCGACGCGCGGGCATGACCTGCACCACGGATCAGGAGGACAACGAGGTGAGTACGGAAGCCAGCGCCGCGGCAGCAGCGGGCAACGGCATCACGATCGCCAACGCGCCGGTCAGCTACGGGGCGTTCGAGGTGACGGTGGGCCACGACCCGAACGTCCCGGACGGCCTGAGCGTGCTGAACCAGGTGGCCGGGGCGGGCTACGCGGGCATCGACCTCGGCCCGGTCGGCTACCTGGGCCACGGCGAAAAACTCGGCGAGCTGCTGGCGGAGCGCAACCTCGGGCTGGCCGGGGCCTACCTCGAGCTGCCCTACGCCGACCGCGACGCGCTGCAGGCCTTGCTGCCGGAGCTTGACGCGCTGCTCGACACCTTCGACGCGATCCGGTCCTACCTGACCGGCCCGCCGCCGCGCCCGACGCTGGCCGACAACGGCAGCGAGGCCCGCCGCGCCCGGCCCGGCCGCTCGGCCGCCGACCCGTCCGTGGGCCTGGACGCGCAGGCGTGGCAGCGGTTCGGGCAGGGCCTGCGCCAGGTGGTCGCCCGCTGCCGGGACCGCGGCTACGAGCCCACGTTCCACCCGGAGACCGGGACCAACGTCGAGGCACCCTGGGAGATCGAGCGGGTGCTGGAGGTGTCCGACATCGGCCTGTGCCTGGAGACCGGGCACATGATGCTCTGCGGCGGCGACCCGCTGGCCGCGCTGCAGGGCTGGTCAGGGCGCATCAACCACGTGCACCTCAAGGACGCGGTGCTGTCGGTGATGCAGGGCATCATGGCGGACAACGCCCCGTCCACCGATATCTGGTCCCGCGAGGCGTTCTGCGCGCTGGGCCACGGCGACCTGGACGTGAACGCGGTTCTCGACGGCCTGCACGGGATCGGGTTCGAGGGCTGGCTGGTGGTGGAGCAGGACATCCTGCCGCGGACCGCGGAGCGGTTCGCGCGTGCCGCGCAGGACCAGCGCGACAACCGCGCGTTCCTGGCCGCGCGGGGCCTGTGACATGGCCGCTGCGACGTCACCAGGCCGGGTCCCGTTCCGGCTCGGGCTGGCCGGCGCGGGCCGCATGGGCCGCACCCACCTGCGCGCGATCTCAGGCTCCGCCCTCGTCACCGTCGTGGCGGCGGCCGAGCCGTCCGAGCGGGCCCGGGAGGACCTGGCCGCAACAGGCCTGGCGGTGCACGCCAGCGTGGCCGAGCTGCTGGACCGCGCGGACCTCGACGGGGTCCTGATCGCTGCGCCGAGCGACCGGCACCTCGAGATCATCGCCGAGGTCGCGGCTTGCGGGCTGCCCATCCTGTGCGAGAAGCCGTGCGGCCTGACCGCCGCGCAGGCCGGCGCAGCAGCGCGGACCGCCGCCGAGGCGGGGGTCCCGCTGCAGGTCGCCTACTGGCGGCGGTACGTGCCCGCGCTGCAGGCGGCCAGGGACCGGGTCGCCGCGGGCGACGTCGGCGAGCTGCACCTGGTCACCTGCTACCAGTGGGACGAGTCGCCGCCGGCCGCGGCCTTCCGCGCGCATTCCGGCGGGATCGCGATCGACATGGGCGTGCATGAGTTCGACCAGCTCCGCTGGCTGAGCGGCCAGGAGATCACCGGGATCCAGGCGGTGGCGGCCGAGCACGTGAGCGACCCCGGCGTCGCCGGGGACGTCGACAGCGTCCAGATCATCGCGGCGCTGTCCGGCGGCACCACCGGCTTCATCTCGCTTGGCCGGCACCATCCGGCGGGCGACATGGCGCGCGCCGAGGTGTTCGGCACCGGCGGCACGATCACGTGCGACTTCCTGGATCCCGCCGACGGGGAGCGGGCACAGCTCGGCGCGCTGCGCCGCCAGGCCGAGGGCTTCGCGGCCTTCGCCTCAGGCCGGGCCCCCGCGACCACCGGGGCCACGGCGGCCGACGCCGTGGCCGCGCTGCGGGCGGCCGCGCAGGCGAGCGCAGCCATCCCGGCGCTGGCCACCGCGGGCACGCGGACGCCCGCATGACCGGCGGCCCCCCGGTCCTGCGCGTCGGGGTCGTCGGCTACGGCGCGATGGGCCGGGCCCACTGCCACGGCTACCGGGTGGCCCCGCTCTTGCGCTCGCTGCCGGTCACGCCGGTGGTCACCGTGATGTCCGGGCGCGACCGCGACGCCGTGGCCAGGGCGGCCGCCTCCTGCGGGGTCGGCGAGTACACCACCGAATGGCGCAGCCTGGCCGAACGCGCCGACGTCGACCTCGTGGACATCTGCACCCCGCCGGGCACGCACGCGCAGATCGCGCAGGCGGCCGCCGCGGCCGGCAAGGCGGTCCTCTGCGAGAAGCCGCTGGCCCTGGACTACCGCGAGGCCATGGCGGCCGCCGAGGCCGTGGAGTCGGCCGGGGTGCCGAACGCGGTCGGCTTCAACTACCGGCGGCTGCCGGCGGTGGCGCTGATGCGGCGGATGATCGCCGAGGGCGCGATCGGCGATATCAGGCTGTGGCGCGGGACCTGGCTCTCCGACGAGTTCACCGACCCGGCAACGCCCTATGACTGGCGGTTCGACCGGGCCATGGGCGGGACCACGATCGCCGATCTCGGCTGCCACCTGATCGACCTGGCCACCTGGATGGCCGGGCCGATCACCGACGTCTGCGCCCAGTCCGAGACGTTCATCGGGCGGCGGTCCCTCCCCGGGGGCGGCGACCGGGCGGTGACCGTCGACGACGCGTCGTCGGCCCTGGTCCGGTTCGCGTCCGGCGCCCGCGGCACGGTCGAGATGGCCCGCTCCGCCGTGCGCCGCCCGTGCGACTTCACCGTCGAGTTCAACGGCAGCCGCGGGACCCTGGTCTTCGACTACCCGCGGCTCAACGAGCTGCGGTTCGGCGACGGCGACGACGACCCGGGTCTCTACGGCATGCGGCGGATCCGGGCCGAGCACCCGACGCACCCCTACGCGGCGCAGTGGTGGCCGATCGGCCAGGGAGTGGGATACGGCGCGAGCTTCGCCAACCAGGTCGCGGACCTGCTCGAGCGGTGGCCCGAGGGGCCATGGGTTCCCGGTTTCCGTGAGGCGGCCGCCGTGCAGGCGGTGTGCGATGCCATGGAACTCTCCGCCGCGCAGCGGCGGTGGGTGTCGGTGGGCGAGGTGACCGCCGAGCCATCGGTGATAGCCGGGTAAGTCACCGGCCTGCGTGCCAGGATGTGACGGTGCGCCGGCCAAACGGACATGTCATGAGGTGTCAGGCAGGCCGTCGCGTCGTCGCGATCGCGACCGCGGCGGCCGCCGTCGCTCTCGTGGCCGGCTGCGGGACCGCACCCCCGACCAGCCCCCACGGCAGCACGCCGGAGGCCGCGGGCGAAGCGGCGCTCCCCAGCGCGTCACCGGCGCGGCCCAGCGCCGCACCGACGCCGCGAGTGACGGCACCGGTCATGACGACGGTCGTTCCGGGCGCGCCGAACTGCCCCATGTTCCCGGCGAACAACGTCTGGAACACCAACATCTCTGAGCTTCCGGTGGACGCTCACAGCGCGGCCTGGCTCGCGAGCATGGATTCGTCAGCGACCGATCTGCACCCCGACTTCGGCCCGGATCCCGGCGGCTATCCGTTCGGCATCCCGTTCACCGTGGTCGACGGCGCGCAGCCGCTGGTAGCGATCAACTTCCAGTTCGCGGACGAGAGCGACCCTGGCCCGTACCCGTTCGGCCCGGACACGCCGATCGAGGGCGGCGCGGGGGCGAGCGGGGACCGTCACGCGATCATGGTGAACTCCGCTACCTGCACCCTGTATGAGCTGTGGGACGCGCAATACTCTGCGGGCGGCTCGACCGCCGGTTCGGGCGCCATCTGGCACCTGCGCTCCAACCGGCTGCGTCCGGCTGGCTGGACGTCAGCCGACGCGGCGGGCCTGCCGATCCTGCCCGGCCTGCTGAACTTCGCGCAGGTCCAGGCCGCTGTGCGGGCCGGAAAGCCGATCACGCACGCGATCAGGTTCACCGCGCAGGTCACCCAGAACGCCTTCGTGTGGCCGGCCCGCCACGAGGCGAGTTCGAACCCGAGCCCGGACGTGCCGCCGATGGGCGCCCGGTTCCGGCTGAGCGCGGGTTTCAATGTGGCGGGCTTCTGCCCGGATTCCGATGCGTACTGCCGCGACGCCAAGGCGATCCTGGTCGAGATGCAGAACTACGGCCTGATCCTCGCGGACAACGGCAGCAACTGGTTCTTCCAGGGCAGCGCGTTCCCGCAATGGCCGGACGCACTGGTGTCGCTGCTCAAGGGGATACCGGCGAGCGCGTTCCAGGCCGTGGATGAGTCCTGCCTGATGGTCAGGCCGAACTCCGCCGCGGTGAGAGCGAAGCCGGGCTGCCCGATCGGCTGACCGTCCCTCGCAGAGCTCACGGCCCGGCCCGCCGTCCGGCCCTGACCAGCGCGACCTTTATTTTGAACGCCCCGGCCCGTGGTCAGCCTGGGTCGCCGCACCAGTCGGCCGGTAGCGCCGTACTCAGCTGGCGCGGGTGAGGCGGGGTGGGGGGGTGTCGGTGGTGAGGCGGTCGCGCAGGTGGTTCAGGGCGTGGGCGAGGAGGCGGGAGACGTGCATCTGGGAGATGCCGAGTTGGTGGCC
>Ga0335074_10011626_pt1 | contig 12309 bp, 11 predicted proteins | sample Lox_Sample_23_FD_206715 | JGI IMG/M metagenome (GOLD analysis project Ga0335074, IMG submission 206715) | Soil microbial communities from Loxahatchee National Wildlife Refuge, Florida, United States - Lox_Sample_2.3 | ecosystem: Environmental > Terrestrial > Soil > Wetlands | place: USA...
TGCAGATTGGGGTAGTCCCGGAAGTTGTAGTACGCGCCTTGAAGCACTTTGCGCTCCTAAGCAATCTGACCGAATGTAAGGGCAAGCCAGTGTGCAGCTGGGAAGCCTCTGGGCTATCTAAACATCCGCAGAGCGGGCTCCAGGCATTATCTGCCCCAGAGGCTTAGCTTCTCTCGAGGGGTAGTTCCTATCATTTCCTCTTCCCACTAGGTGGCAGGTCGCAACTTCATTTCAACAACCTTTTCAATCGTATCAATGAGAAAGTCTCGAAGTTACAATATATTCGAGTTAGGTGTGAATTCAATCAAAGGGGCGGATTTATCCTTCTTCTGATGATCCTGCTCGGAGGGAAAGATTGACATATCGCTGCCACCTCCTCGCGCGGAATGGAAATCGGGCCACCATGAAGGCAGCCCAGGTGGCCTTTGCAATGAGAGAATAATTGATAGAAAATATAGCTTTGGACCTCTTTGCAGCATTATCTTCTCCATGTTGGTGTATGCTTTGTAATAGTCACGATTCCTTTCTAGACTGTAATCAACTAGAGGTGCCGCAGCCTGTTGTAGATCTAATTCAGTCACGCCAAGATGTACCCAAACGCGATCCATAGGCTCAGTGATCTTTCTGCAATGGCAGTAATCTAGAAGATCAATAAATTGCAAGATATGTAAGCCCCTGGGAGCCTGCTTTTGGAACATGGTAAGGGTGAAGACATTGTTAAGAACGAGTTCGATAACTGCCCTTGGAACGTAAGGGGAAACCAAGAGTTTTCTAAAATGAGCCTGCTTTAAAAGAAGAGCTGTGAGTACAAAGCAGTTCCAATTTAGATACTGACTCCCACAGACAGGCACGGGATTGCTCACCAAGAGAGCCTCTTTAACAACCCAGACCTGTGTAAACCAAGACCGAACTCGGAAATAACTAAGAGCTTTAAAGAGCGAATCTAGAGGAGGATTTAGTAGTTTGTATCCGTCTTCGTCTTGAATGAAGTCGCAATTACGAATCTTCAAGGACCATTGCATCAGGTTTGCATCTGGTCGATGAACATATCGCTATCATTTTCGACCGTGCTAAGTCAAACCACGACTTCTTCTGTGAGTAAATTCTCTGTATCTGCATCACCTAGACTGCCTTCTCACCTCATCTGCCCAATTAATGCAAATGGCATTGAGAATTTCTTGTTATCCATGCCAAGCCGAGGCTATTCATCGTACCCAAGACGTGAAGAGAGACGGCGAAATTCTTATTGCAGAAGACAGCTCGCAAGACAGTATCACTGATCCAAATATAGGACATCACCGCGTGTTCAGGCGCCCAATGCACGGAAGGTCCTCTATTTCAACCACCGGAAAATCACCTAACTCTCGAATTGGTCAGGAGTCGAAAGTATTCCGTAGGTGAGAGCGCATATTTGAAGTCTGTGGATAGCATGAGAAGGAATTTACGAAGTACCTGGGGTGGTAGTTCTTTCTTCTACCTTAATACTGGTGACTTGTCCTGCATGGCAGGCGTTGGTCATACGTGCAGGTATTTTCACATAGAATTCTTGCATATGTCCTTACAAGTACTGCCAAACTGCCTCTCCAAATGGGCCTTCGGTTGACCCCATAGCCAATTCAGGCACTACTTCGATTTCTCCAATGTCCACGCCGCCAAAGAATTTAGCCAGATCATCAGAACCTGGATTGCCGAAGAATGGTTCTGCCATGTTGTGTGCAGCGAAGAGACTACACATATCCTTACCGGAATTGTTGTTGGCTCCTGAGTATAGTAATCCCTGTGCAAGTTGAATGACGCCATTCAGTGTTTAGGACCATGTGTCAGTTAATGACGCGGTGTTTGCCATTTGAAGGTGTTGCAGTAAAGTTGCATGCCTGCCTCACATGACCAAACGTAAGTACCTGGTACACTTTACAATGTGATCAGACAAATATTCAGTTTCAGTATAGAAATCACGTCATTGTTCACACATGCTCTGCAGTCGACTTGGATTGCAAATCAAAATATATGGAATCATGCTAAAACTCAAGCAACGCATCCTGAATACTATTCTTGGTATATTATGAGCTACCTAGATAGTTCTAAAAGATATTCATATGCTGAAGCCGAGTTCTCTATGATTTCCTTAACTTCATTAACATGTTTTAGGCTGATGAAAAGCTCCCCACGCGCAAGTGTGTCTGTGATCTGCTGATCTGACAAAATAGAAGCTTGCCTAGTTCCTTTTCCTGACGCCTGAGGCGTGGTAAAGTATAACCATTGCCCGTCGGGACAAGGAACCCAGAAGCACCACCCGACACCGTTCGGATATTTTAATTTGCGGCTACCTTGTGGTAACAAACCCCCTCGTGGTAGATATGATGTTTCAGCACCCCATTCAGAGTCGGTACGAAGTAGCGGCGGCTTACCGGAAAATACGCGTGCGGCTGGTAAGGCTATCTTCCCATCGAGAATAATAACACAAGTGTCATAAAAGTCATATCCACCTTTCTTAGAACCAAAGATCCATGCCGCACTGGCAAGTAGCCTATCCGATATTATGCCAGTTACTAAGACTGTGACGGTTGCACTGTACTAGTACAGGCACGCACAGGCCGTATCGGGTTAGAGTTGGAGTTATTGCCTGTAAGAAACACTGAAGTTTATAATTCTTTGGAGACAAGCTCCTCAGAGATGCCGTACCTACTAAGCTGTGTACATATGTTGAGACGTTCGTCCCATTGAGTTGATCATCATCAAGCAATTCATCTACACTGCGCACGCTTTTCCAAAGTTCCTTTACAACCGCAAAGTGCCTAGCATACAGTCTGCCCAATGCAGGTGTGAGAATGGAGAAGAGACACCTAAGCACATAGCTTTTTATGTCCAGAAGAGGCCAGCCGCCGCCAACGCCTCTGGACAGGCAAGCGTATTGACTACCAATAATTAATAGAGACGAATAGAGGCGCTAGGAAGCTTGCAGAGTGGATGATCCGTTCTGGGAGACCAGGTTAGTTCTCACTGGCTAAACCCCTTCTCTATAGCTAATAGGCAGCGATGAGGCTACTTTCATTGGCACTACAGGCTGCGAGTGAATATAGATCGAAAGAATGGCGAGCAGGGTGTTTATCCCGCCTCTAGTAGGGTACCTTTGAGTTTTACAGATAGAAGTACTGCGTAGCTTATAGCTTAAACAGTATAATAGTAAATAAGAATGAATAATAATATACTGTGTCTACCTATACTGCTCCTATGTGATCAGATTGAGGCGCTGTCGGATATTTGCTTGCCAATATGGATGTTAACCAGCTGCTTGCTGTTCACAGAGTGATCTCATCTTCGGCTTTGACATCCTTTGCGAGATGGCCAAAGCTACAAAGCAGGATATTCTCCTTCCCGCACTCGCCGGACGCCTTAATGACGTATGTTGCGGTATAGACACTTACTCCGCTATTACCATGTGAACTCGTGGCCTGCTTACTGTGGAATCTGAAAGTATCAAGGCTATCTTGTCTGTCAACCTCAAGAACTATGAGCTATCTTCATTGCCTCAGGAGGTTTATATAAATATCTCGGGAAGTCAATTTTTTACTCCGACGGTTTGTATTGGGAGCATTGCCTCGCAATGCTCTAGTTAAATTTCAACAGAAATCTTATTAGAAACCTCCGAGTATTCGAGCAACATGTCGGAAATCTGATCTCCCGAATTCCACAGGATGACCAATAGGCGGGCCTGCAAGAACTATTTCCTCAGTTAACTATAGATCCCACATCTGAGCTATAGTTTAGTGAGAGCACACAGTCTTTTATGGATCTCCGACAAAAAGTCTAGGCGTTTTGCTGATGCGATCAGCTACACTCATGAGAAAATAGCGCATACATGTCACTTTTACAAGCTACATAAATAAATTTAAGAATACTAAAAGTAGCACAAACTAGATGGATTGTATTACGCAGGAATTGGATATTTATTTATACCAAAACTAAATTGAAAAACCAACCAACATCAGATATCCGTGTTTACTCCCTAAGCAGCGCCATCCTTCAAATTCTTCCTTAACATCCCGTGATCAGGCTTCTGCAACGCAACAATAGCCACACCGACAAAAATAGCCATAGTAGTAAAACAGTAGACGAACGAAGCAGCCCAGTCGAAATTATTGATCGTCGTGACAGTAGCTGAGGTATTGAAGTAGGAAATCACTTCGGCAACGAGATCCATTAGCGTGCGGAGGATGAGAGATGGCACTATGATGACCAGGAGGAGTATCGATGTCTAAGTCATGACTTGCTTAGCGTTGCCTTTATGGAAGGAAATGTTGCAGGGCAAACTTACAAGAGAGTGCTCGCGAAGGAAGAGCACGGCAGCGGGAACTAGAGCAAAGAGTGTTACCAGTAGATATAGCGCGTCGTATGCCAGGTTCACATCGACCCATCTGCTGATCAAAGTCCCGAAGTAGAAGGTATTGTTGATAATCCTGGCAATGTAGGCGACGAATATTGCCCAAGCAGCCGCGGACAGGAGAGCGATGAGCACGACCGAGATGATAATCGCGGGCGACACAAGCGGATGGAAGTTCTTAGTGGCGTGGCGGTCAACGTGGAATCGATGGTGGATGATGCTCAGAACTATAGCGAGGATCATGACTTCCCCGACGCGCCAGCCCAACGAGTTGAAGATGTAGAGCACGGAGTAGTGGTTGCTGATGGTGGTGCCTGTTTCAGCAAGGCCGGTGTTGACTAGGACAGTCATGAAATCCCTTTTCATTATTAGAATAAATCCGATAGCATGCTTGAGAGGATTTCATACAATAGCATCGCGCCAGTCGCGATGACATATCCGATGCTCTTGACGTGGTCGAGCCCATGGCCGATTGTCCATTTGAATCGAGTCGCTAGGCCGAGGCATGCTAATAGCACGAGGCAAGCTAGCAGATCAATTGCGAATAGAGCGTTTGTCGTGTGGTTCTGTTTGAGCGTTACTTACTAGATCTGTGATGTGGTAGAGGTTACATATTACCTGCCAGCCTGAGCCGATCAGTTCAAGAGAGGGATTGCCAGTGCAGGTGGCATTGAATGATGTGGCATTGAATGAATCAACACAACCGGGGAACGTGATGGCTATGCTCTCGTATAGCTCAAACATTTTGACTATTTCCTTCCGTTAAAATTGATACAGAGATGTTTCCATCTAGTGGGACAGCAGGGTGCTTTAATCATTTTCCGCTGGAGGTTCAGCCTGCACAAAGGATTTGCGGTCGGCTCGTAATCTGGACCACTGAAATTAAACTCTATCGATTTGTACGATGAGGTGCCACCGTTGCAGTGCGTGATGCTGATTGGGTTCGCTTCACCTCAGGATCGCGGCTCGCTCCTCCAGCCAATTGCACCACGAAGTCGTCTGATCACAGCCAATAACAGGGGGGCCCAAAGTGTCGATGCTCAGTGAGTTGTTCCAATAATAGACCACCATCTGTTCATGTCAGACTACAAAACCGTCTCAGATATGGTATCTAAGGTGTTGTTGTCAGTTGCCAGATATCATGCTATGAGGTGTCATCGTTTATGCTCACTCCCCAGATAACTAATATTACGTGAGCATGTATATCATGGGATGCTGGAGGATTGTGGATCTCCACATTGCATATGTGGTCACTGCTGCGGCTTGAGTAGCTATGCGATGATTGGCATTTATAACGATACCCAAGACGTGGGTTGGTTTTATGATGGGTCCTGCATAAGGTTATCCCACCTTCGCTTTAAATGCCGTAATGATTGCAGCGCCATGAAGTTTGGAATAAGCAAAATTCTCGCTCATCAAATTGAAAATCTAATGCAATTCAAGGCACGAGCTGTAGGCAGTAAGAATTTTGTTGGCCGGTAAAAGTAAAATGAAAAGCACTATATGCCCACGTTCGTAATGAAAGTTCTACTAACCATGTCATTCTTCGTGATAGCTCCGCTCCACTACAACCCATAGTGATATAGACCTCACGCTCTTCCGTAGATTTTCCGCTCAAAAGCACGAGTTCCGCATATGAACGCTTGAACGAATAGGTTCGCGCAATCTTTCAGTGCCGGAAGAACAAGAAAACAACCCAGACGCTGAGAGTTAGTCCAAAAGCAATGTCTAGTGTATCTCTGATAATTGAGGCGGTCCTATTCTTGAAGTGTTTATCTATTATACTGGCGCTTGAGTTTGGGGTTGAGGGAGGGTTAGTGTTCCCGTATAACCTGAGGGATCTGCGGCTGCTATGAGTGTCTGATTGGGGGAAAATAACTGCGAGTTTGGTGGAAGGCTGTATTGGTGAGCAGCTGCAAGCCAGATCTCGCCGGTCTGATCAGGGATTATGAGGTATGCAACTTGAAATATTGGCTGACCGAGGATAATTGTGTCGTTACCAGTGTTATGGGCGGGAGAACAGCATCGGTCTGTTTGCTGACGGAGTTAGGCTAGGGTGAATTGGAATGATAAGATTGCTCTCGTATGGTGTTGATGAGTTGCTACGAACGGAGCATGTGTTGAGCATAACAGTAAAGTTAGAGGCATTGCAGAGATTTAAACATGCAGGGAGTATAATGGTATCATGATTGATGTCGAGCACCGCAGTGTAGGTTGTAGATTTATTTGAAGGATTTTCCCCGTTAAAGGGACCCCGATTGATTTGGCAGGCGAGCTGCTGTATTGTTGGATCGTGATGTTTATGAGCTGCTGCTTTCCGGTTAGAAGGAATGTTCCATTGCCGTTGGTCGACTCAGGAACATAAGCCCGGGGGCCATCGGTGACGCGATTGGCGTCATAGCTGGCTCCGACGTTACTGCTCCCTAAGATGAGCGAGCCGGATACCCCAAATTCAACCGAAATGGCACTGTGGGTATAGTGCCATTAAGTTCAGCGCCATCACAAATAGCTTTGAGACCAGAATTGGCTCCCAATATCATTGTAGAACCATCACCTCTGCTAAATTCTGCTAGTCGCCCGTTGGCACGTTAGGCCTTCACGTCAGTATGACTTCCTGTCTCCTATCAACAGGGCAATAATTTGGGGTGATACAAATCACATGATCAGGGCCCGCACTAGGGTATTAGTGTATTTAGCTAGCTTGTAGACTACCCGAGCATCATCATCTTTACAGTTATCTTTTACGGGGTTGTACGGGTTGGGCAGTTTGTTTTACGGGAGGTTTACGGATGTCTTACGGGCTGAGATTGGGATTTACGCTAAAGCCTGAAACTTCGAGTCCAAGTGCGTTGACTGGCGTGCCCCATTTACAGAGAACTACATACCCGCTTTTGGACGCAACAATGAAGCCTATTCATGATCCGAACAGCTTCTGCAACTTTACAAAACTGTTCTAATAGCCGGAATTCAATTAAATATCCTCTGTAAATTATGAACCTACATATAAAATACTTTCGTAGTGGTCCAGGGATAATCTGCTGAAATTATTGAACTACAGGCCAGGTGTTTCGCGATGATCTTCCTGAAAGCCGGCAATCTCTCACTGAAACTTTTTAGCCGTTGCCGCTTCCGATAAGAACCTGCAAAGTGTCCACGAAATCTGAAACTCTAGAAAAACATCCGAAATCCTAAAAACCTGTTAATATACAGATCTTTATGTGTTTTATATTTATATACATTATGCCATGAAATATAATGTTTAGTTTATTAAGATCTTTGAAGTCCTTAGGTTTAGGGTTCCCTAGCTTCTTTTGATGATAATGTGGAGTAAAGTCGAACTACCATTCAAAGTTCAGGCGGAGGATGCACTTTCACTGCTTGTGTTGGCGGACCAAGCCATGCTGTAGGTAAAAGTCAGTAAATGTCGCGGTCGATATCTAGGATCATGTGAGTAATAGTCAGATGCAGAGTCGCACTGTAGTATGTTCCTTATATAGTAGAATAAATGCTGCTCTCTTAGAGCAGCACTGCGCCTTTTGTGGCCACGTAGCGGAGTGTAGGTATGTCGGTCATGGCGGAAAATGCCAGAGTACTCCGTCCATATGGGGTTGAGATGGGCGAAGGTAATATAAAAGAGGTTTTCCTTTTAGATTCCTGAGTATTCTTCATGTTATGGGGTCAACATGAATGAGTTCTTAACTCGAGAATGATACCGGTTTATTTATGCTTATTGAGGGACTAGATTGCGCTCACCAGAGGCCGGAAAAAGGGTACACAAGATAAGAAACTTAATAAAGCTAAAGACTACAGCAACATAGCGGGAATCTTAGAGTATTAAATAAGTAAATTTAGTATAGATAGGAATGTAATTAATCGATATCTGCTTCTTGAGTCCTAGAAAGTATAGCATGACATGCTACTTACCGGAGCAGCCCGAAGCTAAGTTGAAAAGAATCCTAACACACATCAGGCTTCTGTAGCAAGGAGCAGACTCAGGTAAGCACAAAGTAAATACATCAGCCCATGATTGGATAGTAGCGGGAATGATCAGATCATTTTCTATATATAGTAACCCTACACCTTAACTCGAGAAAGTTTGAATTGTGCCTAAGCTGTTAGTGCTTTCTCTTCGGTTGCGTTTTTGTATGTCACGATATAGCGACTGACAATTTCATATAACTTTCCCCCGTACAACAAGCGTTTGCATTATCTTCCCATGAATTATACATTACAGCTGCCTAAAGTGATAAACTCTCGTGATAAATAATAGCACTAAAAGCTATGCTGTGCCTAGGAGAAAACATGCACATTTGTGGTCGCTAGCAGCTCTACCCATGTCACCGGCCCTGCAGCTGTCCACTTTTTTGCACCCACCTCTTCAGGCTCTACTTTGTAGCTTCTCATAGACAGCCCGCAAATCCAGAACTTTGCCCCCAATTCCTCTAAGATTTTGATTGCCTCTTCGGGTTGATAGCCCCGTTTCATAAATCTTACTCCAGCACCCTCGAAGACAACATTTACGTCCATGCCTAGGACTGCTGCTGCCAGTGCTTTCTCAAGAGGGAATAACACTTCCTCCAAATCCTCAGTCGATATTATCGCCGTCATGCTCGTCTCATGTCCTCTACTTCTCGCTTTCCATTCATCTTCTCCCATCCTTGTGTGTTTTACCAGCCCATATCGTTTCGTTCCCGGCGCCACCACGATACAATCCTTTCCTGAATCTCTTTTCGTGTCTATATCATAGAATCCATGGCCCCTGGCGCTACACCAGCATTTGATATCTTCTATAATCTCAGGATGATCTTTCACCACAAATTCGATTTTGGCATCGTCGGGGACGTTTCCGGTCTTGATCGCTGTGATGATTTGGTAGATTACTTGGAATGATTTCGAGAAAGATGATGCATCGACTACAATAGGGGCTGTCGGCAGTGGTGACGTTGCTGACATTTTGGAAGGTTTGGGTGTGCTTCTGTTAGAATGAAATGGTTACGATCAAGAACGTTTAGATGGAAAAGACGCGGCAGGTCTCCCCATTTAATACCATTTAATCTTAATGCTGCCGACAGCAATACGAATGCTATGACCCCATAACGCGAGCATCACGCCACTTCCCTAGACGTAACTTCAGCTCGAGCAGAAACATGGGCTGATTTGGAGAGAGTTTACATAACATCACGCCAGAATCGAAAACTAGGCTAGTGGAGTCGCGGTAGTCGCCGATAGGCTCGGCCCGAATCATTTATCGCACCGCCTGTCACCCCACCGAAACCACTGACATCCAAGTCAGCTGACACTCACCCGCCTGATTCAGGGACGCAATGACTCAGGTCGCCACAAGGTTCAAGAAGTGGTCAAACAATGTGCTAAATGCGTTATCTGCTTCTACCAAAAACCTATTTTTTGAGTGCCAATTTACAATAAGCCCAAAGTGTAACTAGAGATATTAGGTCGTTGAGGGTCGATTAGTGCGTAGATGTCGCATGGGAGAGTGGGACCAATTTTGGGAGCAATTCAATTGAATTCGGTCTGTAGAATAGCTATCTAGGAGTAGGGTACTATATAGGGGTGGGAATTGGGGTTCGGAAATTACGGAGTGATTCCTGATACTTCTATGATGTATTGTCATGTGACAGTAGGACATTGTACTTGGGTCAGCTCTTCAATGCTGGTAATATAAATCGGAACTCAAAATACCTCCTGTACCACTTATCATCCTTAGCTATGATGTATCTGCCATCTAGAGACTCTGGGACATCAGTACGTAATCTATATACAAATCTAACGTAACAAGCCGCTAACATATGTAGGGGCTTCAATCCCAGATTTGGCCTGCAATTGTGGGAATGATCACTCCCTTGATTATTGCCAGTATATTTGTCCTTGGACGAGCTTATGCAAAACTACGCATTCTAATGAGTTGAGGATGGGATGATATTATCATTGCTTTCGCATTGCGTATGAAGCATACTCTCTTTGCAAGGAATATATTATACAGATCTACTACTGACATCTCAAGCAGCTCGTCTCTGTTATAGCAAAAACCATCGCTGGCGTCGCAACCCTGTACGGACAAGACGTAGCCATCCAGCCTTACCGTGAATTATATGGTGCATTTATCTGCTACCAAGTTGACCTCCCCTTCACCAAATTATCCATTCTATGCTTCTACCTTCACATCATGCCTCTACTCTAATATAGACTCCTCAATTGGGCCACTATTGCCATTGTGGTTTGCGTCTCTATTCCACTTATCATTGGGAACATACGCGTATGCGATCCAATTCTTCCCCTGTACTATGCGTCGGCTATAGTACATCTAAATATCGACGCATGGCTCATCGCCCCTGTTGTTCCATGCATAGCCAAACTAAAGATGCCCCAGAGGCAGAAAATCGCCCTAATTATAGTCTTATCCTTGAGCATATTTGTGCAGTATATATACTCAAAGCCTTGCACACCCTAGTTTCAACATATTTCTCTATCTGGAGCTATGCTGAAATGAATTTGGGAGTCGTTTGCGCTTGCGTCCCATTAGAATTGCCAATTCGGAAAAACATTGCGCCAAAGTGGACGTGGTCGTAAGCGAAAACACTCCGGTCCATCCTGTCAGCGGGCATAGCCATTTAACCAGGCCCTCGAGGGTGGGAGTGAGGATAAGAGAGATAGAGCTATAAGGTGTATCCATATCATGGAAACATCCTGTCGAACATTGAAGGCCAGAGGGTGCAGGATTTGACCAAAAAGACGTGGTTTTATGGTAAAGATGGGAGAATGAAAGCTAGGAGGCTGTTTTATACTACACTAGAAGCAAAGAAATCATGAAAATCACTAAGATCACGCTTAGTGGAGCTAGAAATGGTAGCGGTGAGGACATAAAGTCCTCGGGGGAGAGTGATGTTGCCACAGAGTAGCTATAAATTGCGTATACAGGGATTCTGTGGTATAGTATCATCAGAATCGAACTCTTCACTAAACTGTATTTTTAGAACGACACATGATAAATATCTGCAATATGGTTTATTTTTGCACCATACTCCGAGTTGCCAAGTCGCCCGCCTTAAACGTCTTCCTCTTAGTGCGTTAATACTTGACACCGAGATTTCGCCTCGCCGCCGAAGGTTGGCATGTGGCTTCTTTAAAAGTCTATATGCATGTTAGGTTTCTAGTCTGTGACTCTGGAATAGTTCCTAGGAAAGTCGTCCCGTCCAGTGAATAGTGGATATGTCTAGATAATCATTAGGTTTTAACCCATAAGGAAGCTAGAGGATAATCAGATATTACCGTATCTCTACATCTCAGAAATTAGTTCCCTCCAAAACAAGCTGATAAGTGGCATCTGCAATATCGTATAACAGGGCGAAAAGATGAATAGCAGAAGTGGCATAAATGTAATTCAAAGGGGGAATTCTTTTAGATCATAAGGAGAGATGAGAGGGAGCGAGGGAGATGTGAACTTTCACAGAGAATCATAGCGCATCCGCAACCATACCCTACAGTTTATAAGGGATAAACATCTATTAATAGCTCGAGCGCCCTATCTCGCATAGAGGAACAAATAATTCGAATCCCTTACCCTCCTAAGTACCAAAAACCTTAAATCTCTCCTCAACGGGCTAGAATATCTTCTTCTTAGCTAACGCTGCAAGAGCCCCAAAGACCAATTGAGCACTCAACTCCCAGTCAGCGGAAACGTCCCAAGTAGCGGCGACCGTGACGTCAATCAATAGATTGAAATGCTGCGGGTTTGCGCTAAGGCCGTCCAAATGGCGAACTAGTGCATGCAGTCGGATTGGACGACCCAGCCAGGAAACTTCTCAGCGTGAAGGGGGAACTTTTCTTTCATGGCGGAGACTGCGTTGCAGGAGGTGAAGAAGAGGACCCGGGCTATAGGATCAGTTACTTATCTATTTAGTGTTTGTTTT
>Ga0335074_10011627_pt1 | contig 12309 bp, 12 predicted proteins | sample Lox_Sample_23_FD_206715 | JGI IMG/M metagenome (GOLD analysis project Ga0335074, IMG submission 206715) | Soil microbial communities from Loxahatchee National Wildlife Refuge, Florida, United States - Lox_Sample_2.3 | ecosystem: Environmental > Terrestrial > Soil > Wetlands | place: USA...
AGAGAACGCGAGTTTCCATGGCGGTACTTACTCTGCCGCATCGCGTCGGCACCAGGCTGGACGCGGCTGCCAACGGTCCCAGATCAGTCCATGCACAGCGCACAGCGGCGACCCTACGAGCAGAAGCGAACCCCGGGCAGCCTGGGCCCGGGGGGCCGCCAGCGCGGGTCATAACTCGGGGCCAGGCTGGCAGTCAGCATCGTGAACGGCCAGCGGACGCTGGCCGACGCGAGGGTGACAGGAATGGTCCTCGTCGCCGAATTGGACCGGGCGGCTAGCCACCCCTGCTACCACACGACCTTACAAACGCGAAGGTGCTGTTGCTCAGCGATTCCGGCGTTGGCAAGCCGGTCCTGGCCATGGTGCTGGCCGGTAAGGAGTTCCGCGCCACCGAGTCCACGCACGGACGCCGAATATGGCAGTTGCCCGCGACCGATCGTCATGACGAGGTCCGCGCCCACCTGGCCGGGGCATGGGGCCTGGGCAGCTGCGACCCGCTCAGCGAGCTGTGAGCCTGGAACAATCGCGCGATGACGAAATCTCCTGCTGCAGAGCCGCGCAGATCCTTTGACGGCGCGGCAGAGATCTACCACGAGATACGGCCCAGCTACCCACCGCCCATGTTCGAGGACCTGTTTGAGCTCTTGCCTGGCCATCCAGTAATCCTTGAAGTCGGGCCGGGTACTGGCCAGGGGACCCGCGACCTTCTCAGCTGGGGGGCAACCGTTCACGCCATCGAGATCGGCCCCGCGATGGCCGCCAAGCTACGCGAGGCCCTCCCATCGCATGCCCTGACGATCACCATCGGTGACTTCGAGGAAGTCGACGTAGAGGAACATGGTTTTGACGCCGTGTTTTCGGCTACCGCCTACCACTGGATCTCTCCCGAAGCGCAGGTCGACAGGCCGGTGAGTGTCCTGAAACCCGGCGGCGTGGTTGCGATCGTCGATCTGAACCAGGTCAGCTCGCCCGACGACAAGGGATTCTTCGATGCGGCGCAGCCCATCTACGAGCGACACGGCGAGGGACACGCTGGCCCGCGGGCGCCTGAGCGCAACGCAGTCGACCCCCCTATTCACCGCGTGCTACGTGAGGACCCGCGGTTCCTGAACGTCGAGGTTCGTGCCTACGACTGGAACCAGACCTACAGCGCGGCCGGCTATCGCAAGCTGATGTTCTCCTATTCCAGCACGCAGATGATGACGCCGCGAGCCAGGCAGGGACTGCTTGACGACATGGAAAATTTTGTCCGGCAGCAGTTCGGCAATCAGGTCACCAGGCCGATTGTCGTCACGCTGACCACCGCGACAGTGACGTGAATCCGACCTCGGACCAGGGCCCGGACGCGCAGACGAACTGCAGACCACCGGGTCACAGCATGTCCCTGACGTTCATCAAGGCGAATCCGAGCAGGTTGGTGCCGCGCCAGCGGGAGGGTCTGCTGGCGTCCGGGTTGCCGGCGGACATCCCGATGCCCCAGATCCGGTCCCGCGGGCTGGCCTCCACCAGCACCCTGGGCCGGGTGGCCGCGAGGAATGCGCCGAGTTTGGGATGCTGCCGGAACTTGGCAAGATTGCCGGCAATCACCAGGTCGAAACGCGCGGCGGCCCAGGCCTGCTCGTCGAAGCCGCGGGCTGCCCGTCCGGCGGCCTTGGCGGCTTTGGGGTCGGGCGCAGCAAGCGCCGCGGCCAGTGCCTCGTCGTCGCCGAACAGCCGTGCCTTTGCTGCCATCATCCAGTGCTCGGCTGTCGGGTAGGCCGCGCCATCGATAGTGAACGGAGCCGGCCACCACTGGCTGAGGCAGCCCGGTCCGGGCGTGCCGTCTCGCTCGGGCTGGTGCCCCCAGAAGAACAGGAAGTCGGCCTGCTGGCCGACTGCCTCCGCGTCCAGGAGCGTGGCCAGGTGCTCGTCAGGTTGCATGTTCTCTCCCGCGGGCTGGGACCGCCCGTCACTGGTGCCGACTGTATAGATCGCATTGACCTCGAGTTCCAGTTGGACAAGCCATCGCCCTTTAGTTATAGTCGTTGTGACTATAACATGAGGAGGCCGGGTGTCCGGACTGGCGCATCTGAGCGGCCCGGCCGAGCGGGCGGGGGAGCGCGAGTTCCTGCGCACCTACCAGCCCGGTGAGTTCCCAGCGTTTGCGGTGACCGTGGACCTGGCCGTGTTCACGATGCGCGCCGGTCTGCTGACCGTGCTGCTGATCCAGCGCCGCGAGCACCCGTACCGCGGTTACTGGGCGCTGCCCGGCGGGTTCGTCCGAGCGGACGAGAGCGCTGCCGGGGCCGCGGTACGCGAGCTGGCCGAGGAAACCGGGCCGGGCACATTTACCGGGCACCTGGAGCAGCTGCGGACCTACTCCGACCCTGGCCGGGACCCGCGAATGCGGGTCGTGTCAGTCGCGTACGTCGCCCTGGCCCCCGGCCTGCCCGACCCGCGGCCCGGCGGTGACGCGGCGGCAGCCCGCTGGTGGCCCGTCGAGGACCTCGGGCTAAACGACGGCGAGCCGGAAACTCCGGCGCTGGCGTTCGACCACGCACAGATCCTGGCCGATGGGCTCGATCGGGTCAGGTCGAAGCTGGAGTACACCACCCTGGCTGCCGGCTTCGTCGAAGAACCGTTTACCCTCGCCGACCTGCGCCGGGTCTACGCTGCCGTCTGGGGTGCGGCACCCGACCTGGGAAACTTCCGCCGCAAGGTACTAGGCACCCCCGGCTTCGTCACCGAGACGCAGCGCTCGCAGGAAGCCGCCGCAGGCCATGCCGGGGGGCGGCCGCCGCTGATGTACCGGCGCGGTCCCGCGGTCATGCTGCACCCGCCGATGCTCCGGCCACAGGAGGAAGACGTTCATGAGCACTGACGGCGAACGGCTGGTCCGCTCCGGCTGGGACTGCAATGGGGGAGGCCAATGAGCTTCATCACGCCACGAGATGCCGATTACCTGCGCGCCAAGCGCATCAAGCAAGGACAGTCACACACCGATCCGGTATATGACACCTTCATTGAGCGGTTCCAGCTCGAATACGGAGTCAAGCCGCTCACGGTATTCGCCGGTGCCATGGCCCGGACCCGAGGTCAGCCTAAGACCCCGCGGCTGAGCGTCGTGCTCGAACGCAGCGACGAGCGCCGCAGGTTTCTTACGGCTCCGTACCTGGCCGACAAGCGGAAGCAGAAGGCAGTAGCCCGGCTGCTCACAGACTCGCTCCAGCCTCGGGACCTTCAAGCGATCTTCGGTCTTGCCGGGGTGAGCGCGGATGAGATCTACGTGTACTTCGCCGACTTCGAAGACGTCGCCAAGCAAGAAGTCCACGACCTAGCCACTGCCAGTACGGAGCTTGACAGGTTCGTGGCCAGCCTGGGCATAGGTGACCAGTTCTGGTGCACCCAGCGGCTCTCCGGGCCGCCGATTGTGTTCGTCCGCACCCGCGAGCAAGCGACAGCCATCAAGGCATCGGATCGGCCTGTGACCTGGGCAGACACGTACTTCGAGATCGCAAAGCGGCATGACGAGTTCGGCTACCTAACCCGGTCTGAGATCGCGATCCTGGTCGATAGCAAAGAGAACTTTGACAACAACTACTCCAGCAACTGGTTCTACTACTTCAAGTAACGAGCGCCGTCATGGTGCGCAGAAGCCGCCGGATGAGCGAGCGCGAGCCGTTCATGTCAGGTCCACATGAACGTCTGCGGTGACCCACAGACCGCCTGGATCGCACTGCGTCACCGCCTGCAAGCGGATTCCGTCAGGTGTGCGTCCGACGGTGTGGGCTTCACGATAGGCGTAGCGGAGCATCTGGTCCCAGATGCGAGAGAGCTGGGCCGCGATCGCGTCAGCATCGGCGAGCCGCCCGTGTGCCCGGCCCGTGATGAGCCACTCCGCGCCCTCAGACTGTCTGATGCTCATGCCCTTCCACAGACCTGGGCCCTCGTCTCCCTCGTCCTCGCATACCTCATCGCCGAGGTAGACACAGAAGTCGAGCTCCATGCCCAGGAGATCGTCTCCGGTACTCCGCGTACCGGAGACGCAGATTTCGGCCTTCGCCTTTGCGAAGTCTTCAGAACTCAGCACACCGGCATTCTTGGCGACTCGCTCAATCTGCTCAAGCTGGTTACACCCACGACTGAGCTCACTGGGCTGGGATCCATACCCGCATGGTCTGGCCGGAGTGGCGGTTGCCCCAGGCGAAGTACGGGACCAGTGTCGCGTTGACGGTGCCGATTGGTTCCTGGCCCCAGGACATGACCCGGTAGGGAAAGTCGTTCGGGGTTCGCGGCCCGGCGACTTCGAAGTTTCCCCGGAGGAACATAACGGGTTCCGTGGTGATCCAGGAACTGATCTCTTCTAGCTCAGCGAACGGTGAAACCCGCAACGACTCAAGGTCGCAGGGGTTTGGCACGTCGATCTCTTCGAGACAGTAGACGAGCGGTCCCCGCTCGACAGCGATGCAGCCGCGGACGGCGTCGATGCGCGGGTCCGGTCGGATGATGCTCGGGCTGAGCGGCAGGTCGAGTTGCAGCACGTCGCCCGGCCGCCACACCTTGCTTGTCCTCCATCGCTGGCCGGGCGTGAGATGGGCTGATTCCATGCTGCCGCCGTCACGCCACATTCTCCCGGTGGCGCCGGCTGCCCAAGCGGGGACCCGCAAGGAAATCTCGAACTCGCCGGCAGGCGCTTCGAGGAGGCGAACCGTGACGCTTCCCGACAGCGGGTAATCGGTATCGATGACCATACTCACGCGGCCACCAGCGACCTCAGCGGCCAGCCGCCCCGCGGCGTATTGCCACAACTGGATGCCAGATGCGGTTGCCGTGGCGAAATAGTGCGGCAGGCTGGAGAGCGTCCGCATCACGTTCGGCGGGCAGCACGCTATCTGGTACCAGGCGCTGCGGGCCGCCGCGCCCCGCCCATCCTCAGGATCGAGACGGCCCGTCCGAACCTGAAGCGGATTAACGTAAAAATAGGTGCCGCCGTCCAGCGACGTGCTCACGATGAAGCCATTGAAGAGGACTCGCTCGATCAGATCGGCATATCGGTCCTCTCCTGTGGCCAGGAGCAGGCGCCAGCTCCACATGATCACTCCGATGGCGGCGCAGGTCTCGCAGTAAGCCCGGTCGGGCGGCAGCTCATAGGGGTCACCGAACGCCTCGTCTTTGTGGTGGGTTCCCACGCCGCCGGTCAGGTACATGCGCTGGGTCACCATGTCGTCCCACTGCGCGGCCGCGGCCGACAGAAGGCTCTGGTCCCCGGTTTCCGCGGCCACGTCCAGGGCCCCGCAGGCCAGGTAGGCAGCGCGGACGGCATGCCCGCGGGCGTGGCGGGCGGTCCGGAACGGCTCGTCGTCCTGCCGGTAGCGGGACCCGTGATGGACCTCGCCGAGCAGGCGGTGCCCCCTCGCGTCGACGAAGTACTGCGCAAGATCCAGATACCGCTGCTCCAGCGTTACCCGGTACAACTCCGCCAGCGCCATCTCCACTTCGGGATGACCGGGCACGCCGTGAAGTCCCGAAGGCCCGAAAACCTGAGCCAGGTAATCCGCGAAGCCCCGGGCGACGGTCATGAGCCGGTCGTCGCCCAGGCCGCGGTAGAGCGCCACCGCCGCCTGCATGAGATGACCGGCGCAGTACAGCTCGTGCGCGGCGGGCAGGTCGGTGAAGCGCGCCGACGGGGCCCGCAGCTGGAACCAGGTGTCCAGGTAGCCATCGGGTGCCTGGGCCGCCTGGACCAGCGAGATTGCTTCGCTGACACGGGCCGACAACGCAGAAGTGTGCTCATCGTCGATCCCGCGGCCAAGCTCCCAGCCTGCCGCTTCCAGCCACTTGTACAGGTCGGTGTCGACGAAATACGGACCGGTCTGCTGGCTGGCGTCGCCTCCAGCGGCTACGGCACGGAAGTTGCCGAGAGTCCCGGCCCGTTCCAGGCTGCCCCACCCGGAGGGGATGCTGACGCCCCGGTTCGCTGCCTGGCGCCGGGCCCAGAAACCCGCGGTCACCGTCAGTGAGCCGGCCGGCAGCGGCCGCAGTGTCAGGTGGGCCGCCGCCGTCGGCCCGACCGGCCCGGTCACCGGCCCATCCCGGCCATGACGCCCCGGACGAAGTGCCGCTGCAGGGCGACATACACGACCAGGCAGGGTATGGCGGTGATGACCACGCTCGCGTCCAGGATCCCCCAGTGGATGCTGCCAAGCGTGCCGGTGAGCAGCGTGGTGAGCACAACAGGCAGGGTGTACTTCGGTTCATCGGACAGCAGGATGAGAACTATAAAGAACTCATTCCATGCGGTGAAGAACGCGAACAGCCCGGCCGTGATCAGTCCCGCCCGCACCAGGGGGATCGAAAGACGCAGGCTCCGCCAGACCCCGGCGCCGTCGACGGCCGCTGCCTCCCACAGCTCCTGGGGGATGCTGGCAAAGGAATTCTGGATCACAAAAGTGGCGAAGGGCAGCTGGAAGGTTGTGAGCACCAGCACGACGCCGGTCAGCGAGTTCGTCAGCGACAGCTGGTTCAGCAGCGCGTACATCGGCACCATGAGGACCTGGAACGGAACCATGATCGCCGCCAGCATGACGAGGAAGATCACATGCGAGCCGCGGAACGGGTAGCGCGCGAATCCGTAGGCCGCTAGCCCGGCGATGACCACCGTGCCCACAACGGTTGCGGCCGAGATCTCCACGCTGTTCAGGAAGAAGCGGTCGATCCCGAGCCCGCCGATGTTCAGCGACGTGTAGTTGCCCAGCGTCGGGTGATGCGGGAGATAGCTGGGCGGAATCTGCACTGCCTCAGCCGGTGACTTCAGGCTGTCAAGGAAACCGAACAGCAGCGGCGAAGCGAACAGCAGCGCGATGCAGGCCGCGACCACATACCAGGTCGCGGAAGCCGACAGCCTGCTGCGTGGTGCCGGGCCGCGGCGGTCGCCCAGCGGCGGGTCATGCGCGACTGTCATTCAGGCTTCTCCCTTGCGCGGCAGCAGGGCCAGTTCCAGCCCGGTGATGATCAGGACCAGCACCAGCAGCGCCACGGACATGGCCGCGGCGTAGCCGAGGTTTCCCTGGATGAACGCCGTGTCGTAGATGCGGTAGACGGCCGTGACCGTGCTCCCGTCGGGTGCCCCGCCGGTCATGATGTAGAACTGGTCGAAGGACAGGAACCCGGCCAGCGCGATGAACACCGTGGCCAGCACGATGCTGCGCCGCATCAGCGGTACCTTGACCCGCCACAGGATCCGCAGGCGCCCCGCCCCGTCGATCCGCGCGGCCTCCTCGACCTCGGCGGGGACCGACTGCAGCCCGTTCATCAAAATGATCATCGCGAAACCGGCCAGCTTCCACACCGTGACGATGACCACCATCAGCAGCGCCAGCCCGGGGGCATCCAGCCAGTTGACGGAGTGACTCACCAGGTGGAGATCGACCATGATCCGGTCAAAGACGCCGGTGGAAGGGTCGAGAAGGGACAGCCACAGGTAGCTGGCAGTCGCGAAGCCGATGGTCACCGGGGCGATCACGGCGGCCCGGAAGGCGGACACGCCCGCCCGGGAGCTCTGCAGATGCCCGGCGAGAGCGAAGCCGACCGCGAAGACCAGAGGGACGATCACGACCGTGAAGATCAGCGTGAAGAGAAAGGCATGCCGCACCCCGGAATCGGCCAGCAGCGCCCGGTAGTTGGCCAGGCCGGTGAACGTGTGGGTGCCCAGGAGCGGCCAGTGGTTGAGCGACATCCAGCCGTCCAGGACGAGCGGGATGACGAACAGCCCACCGATCAGGACGGCCGCGGGCGCGATGAGCAGAACACCGGTCCAGCGCTTCCGCGCCCGCCACCAGAATCCGTTCGGAATACTCTTCCGGAGACGACGGGCAGCAGGGCGCAGCGTCTCCGCCACGCCCTGCCGCCTCATCAAGAGCCCTGGCCGGCGCGTTCTCCGCGCTGGCCGCAGCACCCCGGCCGAGGGCTGGTTCGCCCAGTCATCAGCTGTTGCCGCTCATCAGGCTCTTCGCGCTGGCCTGCGCCGTCTGCATCGCGGCCGGGATGGAGCCGGTGCCGAAGATGGCGCTCTGGACAAGCTGGCCGTAGGGCCCAGTGTTGTCGAACAGCACCGGCGACGCCTGGGTCGACTTGGGTGTGTGCCCAACCGAGAGCGCCTGCACGAAGACGGCCTGCCGTGGATCCTGCTTGGCGTAGGTCGCGTCGGCGATGTCGGAACGGGTGGGCAGGACGCCTAGGCCAGCCAGTTCTTTCTCACCCTGGGTGGCGAACCACAGCAGTGCGGTCTTGGCCTGCGGCTTCGCGTTCTTGGTGATGGCGAGGTTGTCACCACCGGCGTAGGAGGCGTGACTGGCGCCGTTCTCGCTCGGGACCAGTTCGACCCCGAAGTTCACGTTCTTGTACTGGGTCTTCAGCACCGAGAACGGATAGGTGCCCTGGACGAACATGCCGATGGTGCCGCTGTAGAAGAGCCCGAACTGGTTAGTCCCGTTCTCGGTCTTGGCGGTCGGAGCCACCACGCCGCTTTGCCACATGCTGCGGAAGAAGCTCAGGGTGGTATCGAGGGCGGTGTTCGGGTACAGGGTCGGTGTGCCGGCCGCGCTGTTCTCCTCCAGGATGCTGCCGCCCTGCGCCCAGACGTAGGGGAGCATCGTGAACGCCATGCACCCGGCACACGCGCCGGAGAAGAAGTAGCCGTAATCATTGCCGCCAAGCGCACGGATTTTAGTGGCGTCGGCCTGAATCTGCGCCCAGTTTTGCGGCGGGTCATTCGGGTTCAGGCCAGCCCGTGTGAACAATGTCTTGTTCCAGTACAGGACAGATACGTCGGCCGTGAAGGGAATGCCGTATATCTTGCCGCCGTAGCTGGCCTGGCCCAGGTGAGCCGGGCTCAGGTACTTCTTGTAAGGCAGGCTGTCAACCAGCGATGTTATGTTCTGGTACCAGCCTGTGGGCGTGAATGTGGCCATTGTGCCGATCTCGGTGGACACGAGGTCGGGGCCACTCCCGTTCGACGCCGCCAAACTGTATTTCTGCACGAGCTGCGCGTCAGGCACCAGTGTGAGCTGGATCTTTATGGTTGGGTGCGAGGAATTGAACGATTTGACGAGCTGCGGGAGGAATCCTGCGTCATCGGCCCGGGCCCACATGGTAAGAGTCACCGGGCTGCTGCTATTGGAGGAGGACGTGCCTGAGCTGCAGGCTGCGGCGAAAGCTATGACGCCGGTGATAGCCGTGAATGTTCTGGCTACCTTCCACCATCTGGTGCGCTTCATTTCGTTACTCCTTCGTCGGAGAATATGGCTGCTTTAGGCGACGGAACGTCAGATGATCCTGGGACGGTCCACGTCGTGGTACACGCGGTATGGCTGGTTTTCCGGGACGTCATAAAAAGGCCGGAAGGGCCCGGTCGCCATCCGGCCTGTGCCTGGCGCTACGGGATCGAAAACGAGCCCGTCATCCCGCCGCACCAGGAACTTGTCCCACTGGTTCATCTCCCACGGCACTGGGGCCGACAACGGCGCTGACCACGAAGCGTCCTGGGCCAGCACGACCGGGCCGCACGCCATGGCGACGCGGTTAGGGTGAAACGGGTCGACAGCAATCGCGCGTACCTCGTATTCGAAGCGGAGCGTGATCGTGTCACCCGGCTGCCAGGTACGGCGTATGACGATCCACTGGCCGCCGCGAGCCGTCTGGACGGCCGATTCTTTGACCTCGACGTGGGTGACGTCCGCCCACTCGGGGATCCGCAGCCGGACGGTGAGCTCCTGCTCGGTGTCCATGACCAGGCGCAGCACCGAGCGGTTGCCTTCCGGCAGCTCGCTGTCCTGCTTCAGCGTTAGCGCGTGGCCGCCGGCCTGCCACGTCACCGTGGAGGAGATGTACATCGATACGGCGATGCCGTCGTCACAAGCCTGGTAGATCAGGTCGGGGATCTGCGCGACGGCTTGCACGTAGGTCCCCGAGCAGCACGGCCACTGCTCCCAGTAGGGCAGCTTCCTGGCCCAGCCGAGCCGGTAGTCGGCGTAGTAGGGGGACGTCCCGTCCGGGCGGACCGGAGCGGCCGCATCCAGGCCGTTGTAAAGAATGTTCTCGGCCCAGCGCATATAGCGGGCCTCGCCGGTCTCCTTGATCAACTTCGTGCATAGTTTGAACGCTGCCCAGGTCCCGCAGATGATCTCGGCTGTGTCGTTACGCCACTCAAGGGCGCGTCCGAGCGTGCCGTCCGCGGGCACGGTCAGCTCGCACGGGCCGAACCCGCCTGTGGCGTAACACTGGGTTTCCAGCATCCAGTCATGGGCGTTACGCAGCACCGCGAGGTGACGCGGGTCGTGGTAGACGTCGTGCACCATGCCCGCACTGGCCAGCGTGTTCACGTGGCTGTAGGCGTGCAGCCACACGGGCACCCGCCACGGGGCGCCGTCGGCCGGGCGGACGGCGAAGTGATCCCAGTAGGCGTCGTAGTGCCAGCGGCGGGCGTACTCGGCCAGCGCTTCGTCCCCCGTGGCGAGGAAGCCCCGGTAGAGATTCTCTGGCAGCGTGTACCACTCGGGCGTGAAGGCAGGCCCCTGGCCGGCGAAGTCATTCCCGGTGGGCACCCGCCGGGTTTCGTCGAACGCCTCGGCCTGGACGATCTTGGACAGGAGTTTCAGGGCGGGGGAGTAGCCGCTGTAAGCGGCCACATCGACCAGGCCGCAGACCAGCTTCTCCCAGCCGTAGATGCCCATGCCGGTCCGCCCGCTGGCGGGGAGGGTCGCGGCGTACCCCTCGACGTAGTCGACAGCCTTGGCCGCCAGTGCCTGGTTACCGAGCACGGCGGACAGCCGGGCCAGCCCGCTCACCCACTGGCCGAAGGTTGGCTCGGAGGTTTCGCGCGACCATCCGCCAAGCCCGACTCCGGGCGCAGGCATCCCGGCCCGCTCGCGGAAACCTTTGAGCACGTCGTCGACGGACATGCCGCCGTAGGTTTCCGCCGCGTCGGCCAGGCGGTCCGCCAGCCGGCCGCTGGTGAGGACGACGCCGCCGGTGAACCCGAGCCCGCGAAGCGGCCCGGCTGAAGCCTCGATGTCCATGGCGTCAGCTCTCCCGGATCGCGGTCCGGCCATCCGGCCGGACGCTCACCGGCGGACCAGCGCTGGACAGCGTTCCTGAGTTCACTGCTATCCCCCTCCTACCCGGACACCGTAGGAGCGCCCGGTATCCCGAGAGGATGCGCGAACACAGACAAATGATGCAAGAATCGCGTCTGCAAAAACGCGGAAAGTACATCTTGCTGCAGGCTAACCTGAGTTGGTGACCAGGCGCCGAGTGCCCCGGCAGAACCGCTGTGAAGCGGTGCGTTCACAGGCGCTGAGGAGCTACGCCGGGACGGCGATGGAATCAGCGGATCGCATCGCTCTCAGAGGACATCATGTCAAAAACTGATCTCGACGATTCGGGTTTCGTGTTCCAATGTGTACCCAGAGTGATCGACCTCGGATTCGTCCGCGATATCTCCGGTCACGCCATGCGTCTGCTCGACTTCGCCGTGCTGGGTATCGTGATCACTGGCCGGGTAAGCATCCAGGTCGGCCCGACCACACTGGCGGTGGACGCGGGCCACTACTACTTACTCCCGCCGCTGATCCCGCACCATGGCCTGGACACGGTCCGCTTTGACGCGGCGTTCTTCCACTTCCTCCCCACGCCAGTGAATGGGATCAAGACGCCGCCTATCGAGCTTGCGCTCTCGGGGCCGACCCCGCCGATCATCGACTACCTGCCGGTCATCCGGCTGCTGGAGAGCCAGTACCGGACTGGCCTTATCGACGGGGACGAACTCGGCGTGCAACTGCTGGCCATCGCAGGCCAGTTCGCCGCGCTCCAGCGGCGCCGCGCCACCGCACCCGCCGACCCGGCCCACGCACTGGCCAGGCAGGTACTAGAGCTCATCCACGCCGACTATCCGCAAGAACTCACCGGATCAGCCATCTCGGCGCGACTCGGATACAGCTACGCCTACCTCGAGCGGGTATTCCGGGCTACCTACGGCCACAGCATCCATCAGGAGCTGCTGCGTACCCGCATCCAGGCCGCCGCCCACGGCCTGCAGATGGGAAAGCCGATCAAAGACATCCACCGGGAAGTCGGCTTCCGCGACTACTACTACTTCCTCAAGGCCTTCAAGCGGGTGCAGGGAGTATCGCCAGGTGCCTTCCAGGCGTCCTACCGCGCGTCCGCGGACGGCATGGGCGCACCCATTGGGAGGTAACTGCCAGGTATCACTCGCCGGGCAGTTACCGGCCGTTCGGTACAACGGTGCCTGCCGCGAGGCCGGGGAAGACGATC
>Ga0335074_10011628_pt1 | contig 12307 bp, 6 predicted proteins | sample Lox_Sample_23_FD_206715 | JGI IMG/M metagenome (GOLD analysis project Ga0335074, IMG submission 206715) | Soil microbial communities from Loxahatchee National Wildlife Refuge, Florida, United States - Lox_Sample_2.3 | ecosystem: Environmental > Terrestrial > Soil > Wetlands | place: USA: Florida...
GCCGCTGGCGTGCTGGAAGGACAGGTCGAAGTACGGGACCACGCCCGGGGTCGACGTCATCACCTCGATCAGGCCCGGCCGCAGCTCGGCGGGCTGCAGGTAGCTCACGCGCACCCGCTCGATCCCGGGCACCGCCGCCAGCCGCGGGAGCACCGCCTCCAGCAGCCTCAGATCGCCCAGATCCTTGCCGTAGGAAGTGGAGTTCTCACTGACCAGGAAGAGCTCCCGGACGCCCTGAGCGGCCAGCCAGCCAGCCTCGGCGACCAGGTCCTGCGGCGGGCGGGAGACGAACGCGCCCCGGAACGTGGGGATCGCGCAGAAGCTGCACCGGCGGTCGCAGCCCGAAGCGATCTTCAGTGGCGCCACCACGCCGCCATCGAGCCGCCGTCGCACCACCCGCGGCCCGGACGCCGGGGCTATCCCGGGCGGAAGATCCGGCGCGACGGTCCCGTGCCCGGGGAGATGGCCGCCGGCGGCCGGCCGGGCGACCGGCGATACCGGGAGCAGGCGCCTGCGGTCGCCGGGCTCGTGCGCGGGCCAGCGCTGGCCGTCCAGCACCGCGTCGAGCTTGGCACCGATGTCGCCATAGTCGTCAAAGCCGAGGACCTGAGCCTCGGGCAGCGCCTCGGCCAGCTCGGAGCCGTATCGCTGGGCCAGGCACCCGGCGGCGACGACCTTGGCGCCGCCCGATCCGGCGCTGAGCAGCTCGTCGATCGACTCCTGCTTGGCCGCCTGGATGAAGCCGCAGGTGTTGACCAGGACGACGTCGGCGTCGGCACTGTCCGCCACGGTCCAGCCCGCCGCCTCGAGCCGCCCGGCGAGTTCCTCCGAGTCGACCTCATTCCGCGCACAGCCCAGCGTCACCAGGCTCACGCTGCGCCTCCGGTACCCGCTCGATGACACACCGGCAGACTACGGTAACCCCGCCCGTGCGACGGCACCGGCAAGCACCGCCAGCAGCGGGCTAGCGGGTCAGCTCGCGGTCTTCTGGTTGGTCCCGAGGCTGAGCGTCACCGGCTGGGTGGATCCGGCGGGCACCGGGTCTCTCCCGTTCACGCTCACCGAGACGCCTCCCGGATTGCCCAGCATCAGGCTCACCGCCTGCTTCTCGGTCCAGTGCTTCGACGTGCCCGCGTAGACGATGCCCTCGTAGATCTGCCGTCCGCTCGCGGTGGTGAGCTCGACCCAGCAGTTCTCGGTGGCCGACAGGTGGATGATCACGTCGTTGTCCAGCGTGACCGGCTGCGGCGAGGACGTCGGCTTCGGGCGAGCCCGGTGCCTGGCCCCCGACCGGTGCGTGGTGGTACCCGGGTGCTGCGAGCCGGAGGAGGAAGCCGCCGGCTTGGCCCGGGAGCCCGACGACACGACGTGGTACACGACGAACCCGACGAGCACCGCGAGCGCTACGACCATGGCCGCGCTCCAGTTTGGCCGGCGCCGTTCCCGGATCTTGATCGGAGTGGCGGGCTCGAAGACATCGGCCGCCGAGATCGCCCGCGGCGCACCCTGGGTCTGGTCGTATTCCCGAATGAGCGGTTCCGGGTCGGCCCCCACCGCCCTGGCGACGCTGCGGATGTGCCCCCGGGCATAGAAATCGCCGCCGCACGCGGAATAGTCACCGCGCTCTATCCCCCGGATGATCGTCTCCCGGATGCAGGTCCGCTGGCTGACCTGCGTAACGGTGAGACCAGCCTGGCGCCGTGCCTCCGCCAGGGTGTCACCGATGCTCACGCCATTCCTCCACTTCTTGCTTACTGCATACCGCCCGGGGGAGCGGACTGCCGCCGAGATTTCCTTCGCGATCCCTACGTGAGGGACCGGTCACCAAGTGTAGACATCTGCCTGCCAACCGGCGAGGCGCCGGGCGCCATTAACGGCACTATAAGTATCCCGCGTCCCTACCCTGACTCTGACCCCCGAACCTCCGCGCCGGCTGCATTGGCCATGCGGGAACTGCGGATTAGCTCTCAGGGCCGCCGCGCAGGGAGGCCAGCAGCGCTCCGAGGTCGTCCGGCTTGACCAGGACGTCCCTGGCCTTGGAGCCCTCGCTGGGCCCGACCACGCCCCGGCTCTCCAGCAGGTCCATCAGCCGGCCTGCCTTGGCGAAGCCGACCCGCAGCTTGCGCTGCAGCATCGAGGTGGAGCCGAACTGGGTGCTGACCACGAGCTCGGCCGCCTGCAGCAGGTACTCGAGGTCGTCCCCGATGTCCGCGTCGATCTCGCGCTTGGGGCCGTCCTCCGCGCCGACGTCCTCGCGGTAGGTCGGCTCCGCCTGCTTCTTGCAGTGCGCGACGACCTCGCGGATCTCTGTCTCTCTGACGTACGCGTTCTGCAGCCGCAGCGGCTTGCTCGCGCCCATCGGCAGGAACAGCGAGTCGCCCTGGCCGATCAGCTTCTCGGCGCCCGGCTGGTCCAGGATCACCCGGCTGTCGGTCAGGCTCGAGGTGGCGAACGCGAGCCGGGACGGGACGTTGGCCTTGATCAGCCCGGTCACCACGTCCACGCTCGGCCGCTGCGTGGCCAGCACCAGGTGAATGCCGGCCGCGCGGGCCAGCTGGGTGATCCGCACGACCGAGTCCTCCACGTCACGCGGGGCCACCATCATCAGGTCGGCCAGCTCGTCGACGATCACCAGCAGGTAGGGATACGGCTCATAGACCCGCTCGCTGCCGGGCGGCGCGGTCAGCTTCCCTGAACGCACCGCCTTGTTGAAGTCGTCCAGGTGCCGGAACCCGGACGACGCGAGGTCGTCGTAGCGGCGGTCCATCTCCCCCACCACCCACTGCAGCGCGTCAGCGGCCCGCTTAGGGTTGGTGATGATCTGGGTGATCAGGTGCGGGATCCCCTGGTAAGCGGCGAGTTCAACCCGCTTCGGGTCGATCAGGATCATCCGCACTTCGTCCGGGGTGGCCCGCAGCAGGATCGACGTGATCAGCCCGTTGATGCACGTCGAGTTGTGCGTGGGAATGCAGGACCGGCTGGCCAGGTACAGACGGCTGGGACTGTTGACCTCGATGCAGCGAACCGGAACTGACCGGACCGGCCGTACGTCCACGATGTACCGCTGCCGTGCTGAGCTGGCCGGTTTGATGTCTCCTTGCCGAGCCAGCTTGCGGCTCAAGCGAAAGACTGGCTCGTGCGGCCTGAAGGAAACGCTGTAAGCAACCGACCTACCCTGTGTCCGGCCCTTGCACGGCTTGGTTAGCAAGGTGGCCTTAAAGCCAAGCCCGACTACCAGGTCCAGGGTGTCGCGGGCTAGCAGCTGATTCGTGACGGTGAAGACAACGTAGCCGCCGCGCCCGCAGTATCCGTCGGTGTCGAGCAACCCCGCGAGCAAGGCGCGCCGCTGCCCGATCGAGGCCCGTAGATACAGCTCTGGGATGTGCTTATTGCCCAGCACACCGAGTTCCCGCAGTCGGCTCAAGATGCCGGTACGAGCCTGATGCCACGCCGAACCGGTGCCCCGCTCTGCGATCCCGTACTGCAGCCGTGCCTTGTGCTTGGTCACCGCGTATCCATCGGCGCTGATCGCCTCGATGACCTCCTGGTCGGCGCTGGAGATACGGGCACCATCGGAATGCCCGTCACCCAGCCACGCCCCTAGCGTGTACGGAGCCACCGGCAGGGGGCACTCGGGGTAATCGAGAGGCCCGCATACCGTGATGGAGTGGTTCGCCCGCCCAAGGTCGCGCAGCGAGGCGGCCATCTCTGCTGTGGTGATCGGCTCGTCGCCGAACCGGCGCCGACGACCGGACCCGCCCGGGGTACTGACGCGTTCCGCCAGCGCCTTGTAGACCAAGTGCTGTGAGTAGGTAGGCGCCCAGAACCCTACGGTGCGGCCCTTGCGGCGGTACGTCGACCGCGCGTTCCGGCCCTCATGCGGAAGCCCACTGACAAGGACGTAGAGCACGTTCCGGAACTGGCTGCCGACATCGGCCAGCACTTCTGCCGTCGTCACCAGCCGGTCCGGCTCACTGAGCACCCGCGCGGCCCGCTCGTTCACATATGCCACATCGGAAGCCGGCCAGTACGGCATGCCCCGCAGCACCTTGCCGCGCTGGCCGCGTCGCGCAGCCGTGTCCGTCTTCCACAGGTGCTCCGCGTCGGCCACGACGACGGTGCCATCTGAAAACTCAACCTCGTAGCACGGACGGCCGTGCATTACCGGCGTGGCGGCCATCACCGTGCACCTTCGGCCGCGCTCGTCGAATACCTCGCCGCCTACCTGGATCTCACCCATGGTGGTCCAGCCCTGCGGCGTCGGGATCGGCGTCTCGAGGGCGAGCGCCTTCCCTGCGCCAGTGGCCCCCGCTATCAACATGTGGGGCATCTTGGCGATGTTGGCCACCACATGCTTACCTTCGACGTTCTTGCCCAGGCCGACGACCAGCGGGTGGTGGTCGCTGGCCGCCGCCTGAGAGCGCAGCACGTCGCCCAGGCTGACGATCTCCCGGTCCGTGTTAGGGATCTCCACGCCGATCGCGGACCTGCCCGGGATCGGCGACAGGATCCGCACGTCCGCGCTCTTCACCGCGTAGGCGATGTTCTTGGACAGCGCGGTGACCCGCTCCACCTTGACCGCCGGGGCGAGCTCGATCTCGTACCGGGTCACGGTCGGCCCCCGGGTGAACCCGGTCACCTGGGCATCCACCTGGAACTGCTCAAGCACCCCGGAGAGAGCCTCGACCATGAGGTCGTTCGCGCGGGTCCGGGCCTTGGGTGCTGTCCCGGGCCGCAGCAACGCCGCGGGCGGCAGCGTGTAGGTCGCATCGCTGGCCCCGGTCAGCATGAGCTGCTCGGGCTTCGGGTTTTTTGCGCTCCCCGGCGTGGCCTTGGCGCCGTCCGGTCCGGCCTCGGATCCGGGCCAGGGGTCCTGCCACGGCGCCTCGGCCGGGCTCCCCGTGCCCGCAGGGCTGAACGAAAGCGCGTCGCTCGCCGCGGCGTCGTCGGCCGCCGGGCGGGCCGCGCCCGGCTGGCCGGCCCCGGCGCCCTTGGGCAGGATGCCGCCGATCAGCGGCGTCTCGTAGGGCAGGTCGCGGGCGCCGGCCTCGATCGCCTCCTGCTTCTTGCGCCCGCCCTTGGTCAGCTGGCCCCGGGGGCGACCGGAGCCTTCGGCCTCGGGCGCTTCGGTCTCGTCGGCGTCCTCCTGCGGCCCGCCGCGCACGAAACCATGCAGCTCGGCCAGCCGGCCCGGCACCCGGTGCAGCGGCGTACCGGTGACCACCAGCAGGCCGAAGCCGGCCACCAGCGCCAGCAACGGCGTCGCCACCCACGGCGTCACCGCGGCCACCAGCGGCGCCGACGCCGCGTACCCGATCAGCCCGCCCGCCGCCCGCATCGCGGCGGCGCCGTCGGCCGGCCGGGGCGTGCCGTGGGCGATATGCACCAGGCCGAGCCCGCCGATGATCAGTGCTGCCCAGCCGATGATCATCCGGGCCGTGTCCGCGTTCCGGTCCGGGTGCCGCAGGTAACGCCAGGCCAGCAGGGTGAGCAGGATCGGCACCACCCACGCGACCGAACCGAAGCCACCCCGGACCACGGCCCAGAGCCCGCGCCCCACGGGGCCGCCGAGGTGGAACCAGGTGACCGCGATCATGACGATGGCCAGGCCCAGGGTGGCCAGCCCGGCCCCGTCCCGGCGATGCGCCGGATCCAGGTCCCGGGCGTTGCGCCCGATGGCCCGGGCCGCGGCCCCGACGGTGTGGGCCAGGGCCATCCACAGGCCGCTGATAACGCTGGCCACCCAGCCAATCAGGATCACGATCGGGTTGGTCGGCGGCGGCGGACTGTACCGCCGCCCGCCCGGGCCGCGGTTCCCGGCCTTCGACCGGCCACGCGGCGCAGGCTTGCGGGCGGACCCCTTGGCCGGCCGCTTACCGGCCGGCATCGAGCGCGACCGGCCGGTGGCACCGCTCTTTGAGCGCGGTGCGCCGTCTTTAGAGCGCGCGGACCTGCTGGGCGCACGAGTCGCCATGATCTCCACGGTACCGACCCGTCAACGATGAGCGAAGCACGCCGAATGGCGTGTCGCTAACAGCGAAAATGGCGCGCTCCTCACCGAGCGCACCGGGCGGCCACGCGGATTGTGCGTTCTCTTGACGATCGTCGGCGAAACGACATATCGTCGGAGCCGGATAGCGGGAGGCGGCGTGCGCATCGCGGTCGTGGGCGGCGGGCCAGGCGGGCTGTACTTCGCTGCCCTGGCCAAGCAGCTTGCCCCCGGCGACGAGATCACCGTGTGGGAGCGGAACGCGGCCGACGACACGTTCGGCTTCGGCGTGGTGTTCTCCGACGAGACGCTGGGCGGCATCGAGAGCGCCGACCCGGTGATCTACCGCACCATGGAGCGCGAGTTCGCCCGCTGGGACGACATCGACGTGCACGTCAAGGGCCAGGTGATCACCAGCGGCGGGCACGGCTTCGCCGCGCTGAGCCGGCGGCGGCTGCTGCAAATCCTCCAGCAGCGCTGCGCCGATCTGGGCGTGACCGTGCACTTCCGCGTCAGCGCTCCGGGTCTGGACGACCTCACCGCCCGCCACGACCTGGTGGTGGCGGCGGACGGGGCCAACTCGGCGACCCGGGCCGCCTTGGCCGGGACGTTCCGGCCGGTTCTTGACGTCCGGCGGTGCCGGTACATGTGGCTCGGCACCGACCTGGTCTTCGACGCGTTCAAGTTCTACATCGAGCAGACGCCCCACGGGGTGATGCAGATCCACGGCTACCCCTACGACGCGACCGGCAGCACGTTCATCGTCGAGATGCACGACTCGGTCTGGCGCCAGGCGGGATTCGACCGGCTGGCGGGCCCACTCCCGCCGGGCCAGTCCGACCAGGCGTCGATCGAGAAGATCCGCGAGCTGTTCGCCGGCGTGCTGGACGGCCACGCGGTGCAGGCCAACAACTCCCGCTGGATCAGCTTCGGCACGCTGCGCTGCGAGAACTGGCGGCACGGCAACGTGATCCTGCTCGGCGACGCCGCGCACACCGCGCACTTCTCCATCGGCTCGGGCACCAAGCTGGCCATGGAGGACGCGCTGGCCCTGGCCGCCTGCCTGCACGAGCAGCCGGACACCAGCACCGCCCTGGATGCCTACGAGGCCGAGCGCAGGCCGGTCGTGGCGTCGACCCAGCGCGCGGCCCAGGCCAGCCTGGAGTGGTTCGAGAACCTCGGCCAGTACCTGGGCCAGGAGCCCGAGCAGTTCGCGTTCAACATCATGACCCGCAGCCGCCGGGTCACCCACGGCAACCTGCGGCTGCGCGACCCGGAGTTCGCCGCGCGGATCGACACCTGGTTCGCCGGGCACGAGAAACAGCGCGGCATGGGCCACGGTGACGTCGTCCCGCCGATGTTCCAGCCGCTGCGCCTGCGCGGCCTGGAGCTGAAGAACCGGGTGGTGGTGTCGGCGATGGACATGTACTCGTCCGGCAACGGCATGCCGTCCGACTTCCACCTGGTGCACCTGGGCGGCAAGGCGCTGGGCGGGGCGGCCCTGGTCATGACCGAGATGGTCTGCGTCAGCCCGGACGGCCGGATCACCCCGGGCTGCGCCGGCCTGTACGCGCCGGAGCACGAGGCCGCCTGGCGCCGGATCACCGGCTTCGTGCACGAGAACTCGACCGCCAAGATCGGGCTGCAGCTCGGCCACTCCGGCCGCAAGGGCTCCACCAGGCTGATGTGGGAGGGCATGGACGAGCCGCTGCCCGACGGCAACTGGGAGGTGAGCGCTCCCTCGCCGATCCCGTACCTCGCCGGCGTCAGCCAGGTACCACGCGAGCTCACCGCGGCCGACCTGACCGAGATCAAAAATCAGTTCCTGAACGCTACGCGAGCCGCGGACCGGTGCGGGTTCGACCTGATCGAGCTGCACTGCGCCCACGGCTACCTGCTGTCGTCCTTCATCTCGCCGGTCACCAACCAGCGGGACGACGCCTACGGCGGGTCGCTGGCCGGGCGGCTGCGTTACCCACTCGAGGTGTTCACCGCCATGCGCCAGGCCTGGCCCGCGGACAAGCCCATGACCGTGCGGATCTCGGCCACCGACTGGTATCCGGGCGGCATCACCGGCGAGGACGCGGTGGAGATCGCCCGGGCGTTCCAGGCGGCCGGGGCCGACGCCATCGACGTGTCGACCGGCCAGGTCACGCCGGACGAGGAGCCGGCCTTCGGCCGCTCGTACCAGACGCCGTTCGCCGACGCGATCAGAAACCGGCTGGGCCTGGCCACGATCGCGGTCGGCGTGATCTCGTCCTGGGACGACGTGAACTCGATCATCCTGGCCGGCCGGGCCGACCTGTGCGCGCTGGGCCGGGCCCACCTCTACGATCCGAACTGGACCCTGCACGCCGCCGCCGAACAGGGCTACGACGGGCCGGCCGCGGCGTGGCCGCAGCCCTGGCAGGCCGGCCGCAGGCCGCCACAGACCGGCCGCACCGACGGGCCCCGGCCCCGCCTGGAGCTGATCTCCGAGGGCGAGCCGGCCACCCGGCACGCCAGGTGGCGACCGGACCGGCCGGGCGGTGCCAGCTGACCCCGGGGCTACCCGTTCAGGCTGGAAATCCGAAGACCCTGCGGAGGGCAGATGACGCTGGAACGGGTGAACCCGGAGACGCTGGCCAAGCCGAGCGGGTTCTCGCACGCGGTGGTCGCGGACGGCGGCCGGGTGGTGTTCCTGGCCGGGCAGGTCGCCCTGGCCGCGGACGGCGCGATCGTGGGCGACACGGTCGCCGAGCAGTTCGAGCGGGCGCTGGGCAACCTGCTGGAGGCGCTGCGCGCGGCGGGTGGCTCGCCCGGGGATCTGGCCAGCCTGACCGTGTACGCGGTGGATCTGGGCGACTACCGGGCGCAGGCTCGCGAGATCGGCCAGGCCTGGCGGCGGCTGGCCGGCCGGGAGTACCCGGCGATGGCCGCGATCGGGGTGGCCCGGCTGTGGGAGCCGGCCGCGCTGGTCGAGATCCAGGGCTACGCGGTCGTCGGCTGACCCGTCACGGCGAGCACGTGGGCGCGGGCCGGCTGTGCCAGCCGCTCCCGCAGCGCGGCGAACGCCTGGTCGGCCCGCAGCCCGTTCCAGTCGGCAGGCAGCACTTCGGGGGGCAGGCCAGGGTCGAGGAACGGCAGCCGGCGCCAGGCGGTGAGCGCCCGGATGTAGTCGGCGAACGCGTCGCCAGGGGTCGGGCGCGCCAGCACCGGGCCGGCCAGGTCGAGGAATGCCCGGTACAGGTTCTGCAGCCGGTCCAGGTCCCACCACTGCCCGACTTGCCGGGTTATCTCGCCGAAGGCCAGGTAGTCGGCCCGGAACAGGCTCACGTAGCCGGACAGGCCGCTGCGGTCGAGCACCTCGGCGGTCTCGGCGGCCAGGTGCGCGGGCGCGATCCAGACGCCCGCCGACACCGTGCCGAAGCCCAGCCAGGTCAGCCGGGAGCGCAGCTCGTGACGCCGGCGCCGCTCCCGCTCGGGCACGCTGAACACGGCCAGCAGCCAGCCGTCGGCCAGCCGGGCGCGCGGCCGTTCGAAGATCCGCTGGTCGCCCTCGGCCAGAATGTCGCGGCCGAGCCCGGACAGGGCGTAGCCGGCCGCCCCGTCGCTGCGGCGCGGCTCGAGGACCGAGCGCTGCTTCAGCCGCGAGATCGACGACCGCACGGCGGCCTCGTCGACGCCCAGCTCGGCCATCAGCCGGATCAGCGACGCCACGGAGAGCCAGCCGCCGGCCTCTCGCGCGTACAGACCGTAGATGGTCACGATCAGCGCCCTCGGCTGGACCAGCCACCCGTCGCCGGTCTGTGGCGTCTCGGTGAAGGTCGTCATCCAAGGAACATAGCGGAATACTGGGGGCGACACCCCCGAGGGAGGCCAGGCCATGCGGCTTTCGGAGTCAGCGCACGTCGACACGTTCTGCCGGGACAACTTGCCGCCGGACCGGCTGTGGCCCGACTTCCAGTTCTCCCTGCCCGAGCTGCGGTATCCCGAGCGGCTCAACGCCGCGGCGGAACTGCTCGACGCGACGGCGGGGGCGTTCGGCGGCGGCCGGCCGTGCCTGCTGGCGCAGGACGGCACCACCTGGAGCTACGACGACGTGGTGCGGCTGTCCAACCAGGTGGCGTGGGTGCTGGCCGACGAGCTCGACGTGGTACCGGGAAACCGGGTGCTGCTGCGCGGGCCGAACAACCCGTGGCTCGCCGTGTGCTGGCTGGGCGTGCTCAAGGCCGGAGGGGTGGCCGTGACCACGATGTCGCTGCTGCGTTCCGGCGAGCTGGCCACGATCTGCGAGGTGTCCCGGCCGGCGGTGGCGCTGTGTGACCACCGGTTCACCGAGGAGCTGGCCGCGGGCGCGGGCGGCCTGCCGATCGTCAGCTATGGGGGCGCCGGGCCCGAGGATCTTGCGGCGCGGGTCGAGCCGATGCCGCGTAACTTCTCCGCCGTGGACACCGCCGCCGACGACGTGGCGATGATCGCGTTCACCTCGGGCACGACCGGGCGGCCCAAGGCGGCCATGCACTTCCACCGCGACCTGCTGGCCATCGCGGACACGTTCTCCGCCCACGTGCTCAAGCCGCGTCCCGACGACGTGTTCACCGGCACTCCGCCGCTCGCGTTCACCTACGGGCTTGGCGGGCTGCTGGTGTTCCCGCTGCGGGCGGGCGCGGCCACCCTGCTGCTGGAGAAGGCCACCCCGGTGGAGCTGGCCGGGCAGATCGCCGCGCACGGCGTCACCGTGCTGTCCACCGCGCCGACCGCGTTCCGGGCCATGCTGGCCGCGGGCCAGGCCGGGCAGCTGCGCGGGCTGCGGCGGCCGGTGTCCGCGGGCGAGCACCTGTCCGGTTCGCTCTGGCAGGCGTTCTACGACGCCACCGGCGTGAAGATCATTGACGGAATCGGCAGCACCGAGATGCTGCACATCTTTATCTCCTCGTCCGACGACGAGATCCGGCCCGGCTCGACCGGCCGGGCGGTCCCCGGCTACGAGGCCGCGATTCTGGACGACGAGGGCAAGCCGGTCCCGGACGGGACGCCGGGCCGGCTGGCGGTCAAGGGCCCGACCGGCTGCCGGTACCTGGCCGACGAGCGGCAGCGGTCCTACGTGCAGGACGGCTGGAACTTCACCGGCGACACCTACGTGCGCGACAGCGACGGCTACTTCTGGTACCAGGCCCGCAGCGACGACATGATCATCTCGGGTGGCTACAACATCGCCGGGCCGGAGATCGAGGAGGTCCTGCTCGGCCACCCGGACGTGGCCGAGTGCGGCGTGGTCGGCGTGCCCGACGAGGCCCGCGGGCAGATCGTCAAGGCGTTCGTGGTGCTGCAGGGGGGCGCGGCCGACGGTCAGGCGAAGATCCTTGAGCTGCAGGAGTACGTGAAGCAGCGGATAGCGCCGTACAAGTACCCACGGTCCGTGGAGTTCCTCGCCGCGCTCCCCCGGACGAACACCGGCAAGCTGCAGCGGTTCCGGCTCCGCGACCGCGCCGGCGGCTAGGTTTCGACCAGCACCGGGATGATCATCGGCCGGCGGCGGTAGTTCTCGCTCACCCACTTCCCCACCGTCCGGCGCACCAGCTGCTGGAGCTGGTAGGAGTCGCTGATGCCGTCGGCGGCCGCCCGGGCCAGCGCCTCCTCGATCAGCGGCCTGATCTCCCCGAAGGCCGAGTCATCGATCCCGGACCCGCGGGCGTGGATCTCCGGGCCCGCGACGAACTTGCCGGTGGTCGAGTCGACCACGACGACCACGGACACGAATCCCTCCTCACCGAGGATCCGCCGGTCCTTCAGCGACGCCTCGGTCACCTCGCCCACGGACAGCCCGTCCACGTACACGTAACCGCACTGGACCTTGCCCGCGACGAACGCCCGGCCGCGCACCAGGTCGACGACCACCCCGTCCTCGGCGATGACGATGTTCTCGTCGGGCACGCCGGTCAGCGCGGCCAGTTCCGCGTGCGCCTTCAGGTGCCGCCACTCCCCGTGCACCGGGATGAAGTTGCTCGGCCGGGTCAGGTTCAGCACGTAGAGCAGCTCCCCGGCGGGCGCGTGCCCGGACACGTGCACCAGCGCGTTGCCCCGGTGCACCACCCGCGCGCCCAGCCGGGTCAGGTCGTTGATGATCCGGGACACGGCGGTCTCGTTCCCGGGCACCAGCGACGAGGCCAGGATCACCGTGTCGCCCTCGGCGATCCTGATCGGGTGGTCCCGGCCGGCCATGCGGGCCAGCGCCGACATCGGCTCGCCCTGGGACCCGGTGGAGATCAGCACGATCTGTTCCGGCGGCATCTCCTCGGCGTCGCGCAGCTCCACCAGCAGGCCGCCGGGAACCGA
>Ga0335074_10011629_pt1 | contig 12307 bp, 7 predicted proteins | sample Lox_Sample_23_FD_206715 | JGI IMG/M metagenome (GOLD analysis project Ga0335074, IMG submission 206715) | Soil microbial communities from Loxahatchee National Wildlife Refuge, Florida, United States - Lox_Sample_2.3 | ecosystem: Environmental > Terrestrial > Soil > Wetlands | place: USA: Florida...
CCGGTCTGCTTCCGGCCACCATAAAAGGCTTCGTCTAGTTCCACATAGTCATCCAGCAGGAAGTCCGTACTGCTCTCCGTCAGTGCGTGGCGGATCTTGTGGCACAGCAGCCATGCCGTGTCGTATCGGATGGCAAGCTCTCGGCTGATGTAGAGAGCCGACACGCCACGCTTGTCATGAGCAATCAGGTATCCGGCGATGAACCACTTGCGGAGCGGCGTGCGGGTCTTGTGGAAGATCGTGCCTGCCGTGACGGAGTGCTGGTGGCCGCAGGCGGCGCACTCAAAAAGACGGGGCCGAGACGCCAGATGGTATGCCTTCCGGCTTTGGCACTTGTCGCAGGTAAAGCCTTCGGGCCACTTCAGATCAGCCAAGGCATTGATGCAAGCTGCCTCGCCTCTATACTTGTCACAGAACGCAAGATAATCAGACATTGGATAGATCCACTGATGGCTAGACTACCACAGAACCGGCGTTTGTCTACTGACTGCAACGGGAACTCGGTATGCTGATTCCGCAACCTATGCGCGCGCGGGTATGGGCTTCCCTGCGCTAACCGGATAGGCGTGTCATTGATCGTGTCCGAAACTACCTGCTCCGCGCCGTTATCTGTGTAACCTCTGCAATCTTCGGTGAACCGGTCTTTGTCGTAGCGAACCTCCGGAGCCGCGTGCGGCGGCGCACCCGGCGTCGCTCTGTGCACCCGGCATCGCTCTGTGCCTCCGGCGTCGCTCTGTGCCTCCGACGCCGCTTTGTGCATCCGCGACCCCGGCCGTGACCCCGGCGCCGTGGCGGCGTAATGTGGCCGTCACGGAGTTCCACCAGTATCACCCGAGACAAGCAGTGACCGAGATCGCCATCACGCGCACGACGCAGCCGAAGCAGCCGCCGGCCGACGAGACCCTGGCGTTTGGCCGCGTGTTCACCGACCATATGTTCCTGCTGGACTACGATGCGGGTCGCGGCTGGCACAGCCCGCGCATCGTTCCGTACGCCCCGTTCACCCTGGATCCAGCCACCTGCGTGCTGCACTACGGCCAGGCGATCTTCGACGGGCTGAAGGCGTTTCGCGGCCCCGATGGCCGGGTCCGCTTGTTCCGCTTGCCCGACCACGCGCGGCGGCTGAACCGCTCGGCGCATTATCTGTGCATCCCGGAACTCGATCCGGCGATGGTGGAGGAATCCATCCGTGCGCTGGTGGACGTGGACCAGCGTTGGGTGCCGTCGTTGCCAGGCACCTCGCTCTATATCCGGCCGACGGTGATCGCGACCGAGACGTTCCTCGGCGTGCATCCCTCGAGCAATTATTTGTACTATGTCATCGTCGGGCCGGTCGGGGCGTATTACAAGGAAGGAATGAATCCGGTGAGCATCCTCGCCTCCGACAAGTATGTGCGGGCGGTGCAGGGCGGGCTGGGCGCGGCGAAGACCGCCGGCAACTACGCCGCCAGCCTGTACGGCGCGGAGGAGGCGCAGCATCAGGGCTATACCCAGGTGCTGTGGCTGGATGGCGTGGAGCATCGCTATCTCGACGAAGTCGGCACGATGAACATCATGCTGAAGATCGACGACGAGGTGATCACGCCGCCGCTGAACGGCGCCATCCTGGCCGGCGTCACGCGGGATTCGGTGCTGACGCTGCTGCGGGACTGGGGGCTGCGGGTTGCGGAGCGGCCGGTGGCGATCGACGAGGTGATTGCCGCGGCGCAGGCCGGGCGCCTCGAGATGTGGGGCACCGGCACCGCGGCCGTGATCTCGCCGGTGGGCGAGCTTGGCTACAAGGGCGAGCGCCACGTCATCAACGGTGGCCGGACCGGAGCGCTGACGCGGAAACTGTACGACACGATCGTGGGGATCCAGTACGGCACGGCGCCCGATCCGCATGGGTGGACGCGGCTGCTGGGGAACCGCTTGGGCGGCTAACATCCACGATCGGCGAAACGCGAGTCCGACCCACCGTTGCGAGGGCCGCGAGCGCGGCGCGGCGGGAAGCAGCGGCCCGGTTCGAGCAAGTGCACCGACTGCGGATCTACGTCTGACCGAGATTGCGTCGGCGCTGTCGGGGCCTCGCACTGACGCAGGGGCACCGGCGTCGTGCCGCGCTTCGCTGCCGCGTCCGCGCAACTTTGGCGCAGCAACGCTGCCGCGTCCGCGCAACTTTGGCGTAGCAACGCTGCGCGGCCGCGCAACTTTGGCGCAGCAACGCTGCGCGGCCGCGATGGCGCTACTCTGCCGCGTCGGCGCCGAGAAGTGCCGGATCAGGCGCCGCGATGGCGATCACCCGCGGCGCCGGGACCTCGGCCAGCAGCGTCCGCCAGGCCGAGGCACGGCGCAGCAACGCCGGAATTTCCGCGCCAGGCACGGGGCGCGAGAACAGGTAGCCTTGCATCTCGGCGCATCCGGCGCGCGCCAGCGCACGCAATTGCTCGCGGGTTTCGACGCCCTCGGCGGTGGTGGCGATTCCCAACTCCCGGCTGAGGCCAATCACCGCGCGCACGATCGCGCTGCAATCGTGCTGACTGTCGATCTCGCGGACGAAGGACTGGTCGATCTTGATGCGGTCGAACTGGAATCGCCTGAGGTAGCTGAGCGAGGAATAGCCGGTGCCGAAATCGTCCATGGCGATGCGTACGCCCAGCGCGTGCAGCGCCTGCAACGTTGTCATGGTTGCAGCGGTGTCCGCCAGCATGATCGATTCGGTGATTTCCAGTTCCAGCCGTTCGGGCGGCAGGCCGGAATTGCGCAGCGCCGCCGCGACGACCGTTACGATATCGCTGTTGCGGAACTGCACCACCGAGAGATTGACGGCGACCAGCGCGCTCTCAGGCCATGCCGCCGCGGCGGCGCAAGCTTCCCGCAACGCCCAGGTCCCGATCGGCACGATCAGGCCGGTTTCCTCGGCCAACGGAATGAACACGCCGGGGGAGACCAGGCCCTTGACCGGATGGCGCCAGCGCGTGAGTGCCTCGAAACCGGCGATTGCGCCGGAACGCACGTCGATCACCGGCTGATAGAACAATTCCAGTTGGCCGGCTTGCAGCGCCGCGCGCAACTCGGTTTCCATCTCATGACGCACCTGAAGCTCCGCGTCCATTTCGGCCGAGAACAATCGGTACCGCCCGCGGCCGTCGCGCTTGGCGCGGTGCAGCGCCAGGTCGGCGTTTTTCAGCAGCACATCGGCGTCGGTGCCATCCTGCGGCGCGAAGGCGATGCCGATGCTGCTGCTGCTGACGATCTGGCGACCGTCGAGTGCGAAGGGCTGGTGCAGCGAAGCAATCAGCGCGGCGGCAAATGTCACGGCATCCGCGGGTTTGTCCATCGTTGTCTGGATCACCGCGAACTCATCGGCGCCGAGATGCGCGATGTTGTCCTCGTCCCCGACTTGCTCACGCAGACGCTGCGCCACCGCCTGCAGCAAGGTGTCGCCGACCGGGTGGCCGAGCGTGTCATTCACGGCCTTGAACTGGTCGACATCGATGCACAGCAGCGTCACCATCTGGCCGCGCCACGCGAAGCCGAGCGCCAGTTCCAACCGCTCACGAAACAGCACCCGGTTGGGCAGGTCGGTGAGCGTGTCATGCCGGGCCATGTAGGCGATGCGCGCATCCTTCCGGCGGCGTTCGCCAATGTCTTCATAGGTTGCCACCCAGCCTTCCCGCATCGGCTCGTGGGTGACGGCGAAGACACGGCCGTCCGACAACTCCCAGATATAGCTGGCCCGCTTTTGTTGCTCCACCATCTGGTCTCGGCGGGACAGGATACTGGCCAGGTCGTCCGCCGGAACATTGCCATGCGTCATGATTGCCTGCGCGAATGCGGGGTAGCTCATGCCGGGCGGCAACAGATCCAGTGGCACGCCGCATAATTCGCTGAAGCGCGCGTTGACCACCACCAGGCGGCGCTCGCCGTCGAACATCAGAAGACCCTGGTGCATGTTGGCGAGCGCGGTGTTGAGCCGCTCTGCCTCCAGCCGTGCCTGGCGTGCCCGCTGTTCGCGTTCGCAGGCATGTTCCAGCTCGGCTTCCGCCAGGGCGCGGCCGGCTTCCGCCTCGACCTGTGCGGCATAGGCCGCGCTCAGCCGCTCCTGATCGCGCAACTGGCGCACCGCGAGGATCAGGATGGCACTCAGCACCAGTTCGGTCAGGACAGTGCCGGCGATCATCCACTGCGCCACGGGGCGCCACTCGCTCAGCGCCTCCTGCACGCTGTCGGTGGCCGACACGATCAGCGCGTATCGTGGCACGGCATACGGCGCGATCAGCCGCTCCACACCGTCGAGGACGCTGCGGCGCCGGATCACGTCGCTGCCCCGAGCGATCATCGCTTCACGATAGGCATCGGGTGCGTCGTAGCTGCGGCCGATCTTGCTATCGAGATGTGGGTAGCGCGCCAGCAGCACGCCGTCGTCCCGGAACAGGCCAACGGACGACTGGGGACGCATCTTGATACCGGCGAAGAATTCTTCGAACGAACGAAGCTCGAGGCCGGCACCGACCAGCCCGACAAATTGGCCGTCACGCGCGGTGAAGGCACGCGCGAGTATTACCATCCAGGTGCCGTCGATCTGGTTTCGCAGCGGGGCACTGAGGAACCAGCCGCGCCTCGGGTCCCGCGCCAGCGCCCGCACGTAGTCACGGCCGGCGAGATCGCGTTGCGGCATCGGGCGATCATAGGTGGTCGCGAGCAATGTGCCGTTCCGGTCGGCGACCAGCAGGAACTTGATATCCGAGATGCCGGCGATGCGGCGCTGCAATTCCTGGTTGGCAGTCGGTTGCGCCATCTCGTTGGTGAGATCGGCGGCGGCATCGATGCCCAGGGCGCGCAAGTGATCGATCAGGCCAAGCTCAACGGCGTCAGCCGCCTGGAAGCGCAGCTCGGTTTCCTTGGCCAGGACGTAGGCCGTGTTCTTCAGGTCCCGCTCGGCATGGGCGACCGCGTCCCGGCGGGCGGTCATGACCAGTGTCGTGGTCGCTGCCGCCAGTGCCACCCCAATGGCGAAGCCACCGGCAGCCAGCATGTGTCTGGCCCGGGGATTGTGCAGCCAGGCCGTGATGCGAGTGAGGTGGAACAGCATGCAGGAGCCGCGCGCTAAGTCGCGAGAGCTTACGGTGGATTGGTGAAGCGGCGGTTAACGTCGTCGGCCAGGCGTCATGGCGGGCGACGGCGGATGAGCGCGCACTTAACCCGAACAACTACGCGCACTTAACATGAACAACCATGCGGACTTAGCCTGAACATCCGCGCGCACTTACTGTTAACCTGAACAGCTACGTGGTTCTTGTCATGGCCCGGCTTGACCTGGCGATCTACTCTCGCGGAGCAGGCGTGTTTGCTGGAACTGCGATTGATTCGATCGTGCGCGGAGGCTGGACAAGCCCGGTAATGCGCCCGCGGACACGGGTCTGGCCAAGCCAGGAATGGCTTGGAGGTTCGTGCGGTATGTTTGCCGCCGGCGCGTTTGTGCGACCGCGCGGGACAATCAATCGGGTAGATCGAACAATCGGCACCAGCCGTTGGGGCTGACGTCGCCAGCGACCACCTGGCACGATCGAGGGCGACGGAAGAAGGTGCAGCCGGAGCAATTCAGGCCGCCGCGCGGATGGTCCTGGTACTGTGCGGCGGCCTGCGATATCCTGGCGGGCGCATCGGCACGGGCGCGCGGTGTGCCGGCACCGAGCAAGGCCACGGCCAGCAGGGGCCGGCGCCGCACCAGGCCATCGGAACCATCAGGCGGGCTTGCTGACATAGCCGTAGCGCAGATTGCTGCGTCCCGGCCCGGCGCGGAGGTAGTCTCCCTTCAGCGCCGCGAAACGATCTCCCGTCACGACCTCCGCATGTTGCTCCAGCCCGTACAGCCGCGCGGAATTGCCGCTGAAGATCGCGGTCTTCACCGGGCCGGTCGCCGCTCCCAGCGGCTGGAAGCCGTGCTGCTTCTGCATGTCCTCGGGAATTTCCAGGCGCCGCAGTCCCTCGATCTGCCATTGCGGCGCGCCGGTCCACACCGCGTCGGTGCCCCAGACCACGCGGTCCACGCCCAGACCCTTGACCAGCATGCCCATCAGCGCCGCCGCCAGCCGCGGCTCGGCCACCGCGGTCCAGGCGAACAACTGGCCGAGGTCGCCATACACGTTGGTCACGCCGTATTTCTCGGGAATCTCCGCGAGATCGCTGGTCCATGAGCTGCGGCCGGTCCGGTCGAACTCCGCCATGCCGTCGGCGGGATTGCCACCCACCCAGCGATAACCCGAGTGATAGACAAGGAAATTCAGTTGCGGCCAGTCCTTCGCGGCGCGGCCGATGTCGCTGACATCGGCATAGGGGCGCAGGCGCGGGAATTTCGCCGCCACCGCAGGCGCAAACAGGCCCTTGTGGATGCAGACATTGCGGATCTTGGTCCTGGCAATGCGTTCATAGAACGGATACATCAGCTTCTCGTCATCGGCGTGCCAAGGATGCGCCGCCAGTTCCTTGTGCGTGTTGTCGCCGACGGTGTAGCCCTTCCACGAATCCGGCTGGTACTTTTCGATCGCGACATCCACTTGCTCGAGCCAGCCGGGCTGCCCGGGCGTGATGGTGAAATGCGCCAGCATCCGCCGTGAACCGGCCTGCTGGTTCACCATCGCGCGGGTCTTGAACACTTGCTCCTGCGGAATGAACCAGTCCTGCGGCACATCGGACGGCGAGTTGGACAGCAGCGCGACCTTGGTGTCGCTGTCCAGATAAATCTCCTTCACGTAATTCCCGTATTTCAAATCATCGATCGTTTGCTCCTTGCCGCTGAGTTCCTTGTTCCAGCCCCATTGCCCCACCGCCTCGCGCGCCTTCACGAACCCCATCAGCCGCGTGTCGTCGCGCAGGAAATGCGTGTGTCCGTCGATCACCATCTGGTTGGCCAGCGCATTGGCGCGCGCATCGGCCGCCTCTGGCGTCGCCGCCTCGGCCTCGCTGGCATCGAACAAGGGACCGAACACCTGGTTGAGCGCGACGAAGGAAGCGGCCATGCCGGCGGCGGTCTGGAAGAAGCCGCGGCGCGACAGGCCCTGGCGGCGGGCAAGCCGGTCGCTCATGTCGATCAGTCGCGCTTCGACCTCGCGCTGCCGCGCGGTCTGCGGCACGGGCAGGTATTCGTCGCTGGAGACGATCTGCGTCGGCACCGGCGAGGGGAAGGACGCGGTTTCCGCCGGCAGCAGGCCGCTGATCATCTCGTCGGTCAGGAATCTCATGGCAGTCCTCCCGGTTACACACGATCTGGCGTCATTGCGGGGAGCGAAGCGCATTCCGCCTCTGATGTATAGGCTGGCTTGCGCAACAGCCTTACGGTTAGTTGCACGCCTGCCGCCTTGACACTGGCCCGCCCTGCTCTGCACGGTCGGCGCGCAGGGAAACCAGCCGGCCCGGCGAGCGCCGGCCGCAGCGGAAACGGTTCGCGTGTCGAGAAGCAGCGTGTTCCGCGCCACCGGGGAGGGCGCATCGGCAGAGCACACCGGTGCGGCAGCGCCGCCACATCCTATGCTTGCCGCATTGTCGCACGTGCTGCTGGTGCCATGGGCCGGCGTGCTGATCGCCCTGTTGCTGATCTCTGCCGGGCTGACCTTCACATCGCCTTACTTCCTGTCCACCGAGAACATCTTCGGCACCGTCGCCGTGTATTTCTCCTGGATCTGCATCGCCGGATTCGGCGAGGCGATCGTGATGATCGGCGGCGGACTGGACCTCGCGGTCGGCTCCTCGATGGGGCTCGGCGGCATGATCTGCTGCCTGGCGCTGAGCGCGGGAAGCGGCCTGTGGCTTGCCATCCTCGCCGGGCTGGCAGCCGGACTTGCGATCGGGTTGGCGAACGCGCTTGCCATCACACGCATCCGGCTCAATCCGTTCATCGCCACGCTCGGATCGCTGAGCATCGTGCGCGGGCTGACTTACGGCATCGTACAGGGTGCCGCGATCACACCACCGGACGATGCGGCGGGCCGCGTGTTCTCCTGGCTCGGCAACGGCACGGTGGGGCCGGTGCCGGTCCCGGTGCTGATCATGCTGGTGATCGGCCTCGCGCTGGTGGTGATGATGAATCAGACGCGGTTCGGCCGGCACATCTACGCCGTCGGCGGCAACGAAGCGGCCGCGCGTTTGCTCGGCCTCAAAGTCGATCGCATCAAGCTCGCGATGTACCTGCTGTCCGGCTTGCTCTCTGCCCTGGGCGGCGTGCTGCTGGCGGCAAAGGCGGGCACCGCACTGCCCGACGCCGCCACCGGCTACGAACTGGAAGTGATCGCCGCCGTCATCATTGGCGGTACCAGCCTGTATGGCGGGCGCGGCACGATTCCCGGCGTGCTGATCGGCGCGGCCCTGCTGGGCGTGATCAACAACGGCATCGTCTTGCTCGGGCTGGCCGGCTACTGGCAACAGCTCATCACCGGACTCGTCATCGCCGCGGCGGCGACGCTGGATGTCGCGCGCCAACGGCTGGAGGCGCTGCGGCGGACATGAGCGCGCGGAAACCACGACACCATCAGGAGGAAACACCACGATGACCAGCGATCAGACAGAGCAATCGCGCGCTACCACGCGTCGTCGTCTGCTGCGGGCGGGGGCGCTGTCCGGTGCCGGCCTTGCCGGCGCCACGCTGCTGGCGCGGCCGTGGGTGGCGCGCGCCGCGCGTCGCCTGAGCATCGCCGTGATTCCGAAATCGCTGGACAACAGCGTGTTCTATTACGCGCATTACGGCGCACAGAAGCGCGCCAAGGAACTGGGCGATGTGGACGTGATCTGGACCGCATCCACCACCTCGGATGCCAACCAGGAGGCGCAGGTGCTCACCGGTCTGGTGACACGCCATGTGAACGGCATGGCGGTGGACGCCAACGCGCCGCAGCCGCTGATGGGGCCGATCGCGCAGGCGGTGGCGCAGGGCATCAAGGTCATCACCTGGGATTCCGATGTGCCCGACAGCAAGCGGCAATTGTTCTATGGCGTGGACAGCAACGCGATGGGGCAGAAGCTGGCGGAAGAGACGGTGAAGGCGATGGGCACGTCGGGCACCGTCATTCTGGTGAGCGGCGGCCCCGGCGCCACCAATCTGAACGCGCGGCTGAAGGGCGCCACCGATACGCTGGCCAAATATCCCAACATCAAGACCATGGGGCCGTTCTTCCACGACGACGACCTGGTGAAGGCGCAGCAGCTCACCAACAATCTGCTGGTGTCCCATCCGGATGCCGGCGCCATCCTGATGGTCGCGGGCGTGCCGTTCTTCGGCAAAATGAGCGCGCTGCCGGCGGTGATGAAGAACCAGGGCAGGGTGAAGATCATCACCACCGACGTGCTGGCGCCGGAACTGCCGTTTGTGAAGGACGGCTATGTGCAGGCGCTGGTCGGGCAGGATTACTGGGGCTGGGGCTACCAGTCGGTCAGCATCCTCTACAATCTGCTGACCAACTCGAAATGCCAGTATCCCGCGCTGGTGCCGCAGAACATGCCGGTGGTGACGGCGGCGAACGTGGATGACTGGATCAAGCGCTGGAAGCAGGCGGCGACGCCGGCTGGTGCGGCGGCGGCGTTCAAGGAGCCGCCGATCGGCTGCGCCGCATGACCGCGTTGCGTCCGCTTCTGGAATTGCACGACGTCACCAAGCATTTCGGCCCGGTCCATGCGTTGGACCGGGTGTCGTTCTCGCTCGCGGCGGGGGAGATCGTCGGTCTGGTCGGCGACAACGGGGCGGGGAAATCGACGCTGGTGAAGCTGATGTCCGGTGCCTTGCAGCCGGACAGCGGCGCGATCCGATTCGAAGGCGAGGCAGTGACGATGGGTTCGCCGCTGGAAGCGCGCGCGCTGGGGATCGAGACGGTCTACCAGGACCTTGCCGTTGTCCCTCACATGGACGTGGAATCAAATCTCTTCCTGGGGCGCGAGGTCACCGGCACGCGCTGGTGGAACCGCTGGCTGCTGAACAAGCCGGCGATGCGGGCGCAGGCGCGGCATCATATCGCATCGCTTCAGGTGGGGCTGCGGTCGGTGCGCCAGCCGGTGGGGCTGCTGTCCGGCGGGCAACGGCAGAGTGTCGCGGTGGCGCGCGCGATCTCATGGGGGCGCAAGGTGGTGATCATGGACGAACCCACCGCGGCGCTCGGTGTGCGCGAGTCGCGCGGCGTGCTCGACCTGATCAAGCGGGTGAAGGAGCGCGGCATCGCCGTGGTGCTGGTCAGTCACAACATCCCGCATGTGTTCGAAGTGACGGACCGGATCTTCGTCATGCGCCACGGCCGGCGGGCGGGGGAAGTGCGCACGGCGGAGGCGCATATGAACGAGGTGCTGGGGCTGATCACGGGCGTGCCGGTCAGTGCCGCGGCACTGTAGCTGGGGGGATGGTGCCGGAAATGGGGCGGGTGGTGCTGGCCTGGCACGTTGTCGCATTTTCTTAGCGAGTGGGACGGAATTTAGATTGCGTTCCTGGAGTGATCTGACTATTGACGGGCGTCCAACGGGGGGAGCTTTTGGATGCCATTCGATGCGCAGAACATGTTCATCGTCGACGCCTCATTGCTCGGTCACACGGCAGGGGGTTCGATCGCGGTATCGGCTTACGACATTGCGGCAACGGGCTGGAACTGCACCACCCCGGGCAACGCACCGGTGGCGTGCCAGGTCGTCGCGGCGAGGGGACGCTACGGCGCCGGCGGGACGCCGAATCACATCGAGGACCTGATGATCTTCTGGTGCGGTTACGCGCAGGACCAGATCCACTTTTCCGTACTGTCCGGTGCCTCAGGGCCGAGCGTCATGCTGACGCCGACGATGGACGGCTGCACGTTCGGGATTGGCCACAGCGCACGGGATGGCACCTGCGTCGTCACCCATGCCAACAACGCCGCGCAGCAGGGCGGCGTGGATGACCCCGGGACCATGCCCCAGGCGCAGCGACAGGCGACGCGTGGTTTGTTCCGAACCCTGGGCGTGAAACTGAAATACACCATGCAGCCGGACAACTACCGCTGGGCCGACGAAGGGCAGGGGCGGCGGATGATCGCTTCCGCCTCGACCTACGGTATCAGAGCCGCGGCGCATTGGCGCTTTTACAAGCACCGCTATCTCGTTGGCATGGGCGATTACGTCTATCTCGATACTACCCGCATCCGCTAGGCTGGCGGCGGGCGAACGGAAGCCGGGGCTCGCCCGCGCGCGCTTGTCATTGCTTCGGCCCCTGCGGGACCTCGCAACGACACGTGGGGCGGTGTCGCGCGCGCTCATTCCGGGCACTACGCCGACATGCCGGCCAGTCGCAGCCCGTCGAGAATCCGCGCGCTCTCGCGCCGATAGACGTCGCTGACCGATTCCGGCGGCACGGAGGAACGATGCTCTGCGAAGTCGCGGACCGTCATGTTTTGCTCCAGCTTGCCGTATTCCATCAAATGCTGTTTCGCCGCGCTGATATCGCCGGCCAGCGCATGCGCCGCCGCGAGCATTGCCCGGCCGCGAACGTAGCCAGGATTGCTGTCGAGCGCCTGCGACAAGGCAGCGATGGCGCCGGCATCGTCGCCGAGTTGCATCAGAGCCCGCCCGAGGCCCTGTAGCCAGGTCCAGCGCTCAGGGTCTCGCGGCGCGATGGCGTCGGCATGGCGAAACCAGTCCGCGGCCTCCGTGGTCGCGCCGAGATACAGGTTGTTGAGGCCCATCTCCTTGTAAGCGGTCGGCTCGGCAGGATTGCGCGCGATCAAGGTTCGAGTGGCGGTGATCGCCTCCGGAAAGCGTCCACGTGCCCGCAGCAGCAAGGCGCGCGCCTTGACGACGTCGAGATCGTCCGGCGCAAGTGACGCGGCCCGCGAGATCATTTCGCTCGCCTCGTCGAGCAACGCCTCCCGGTCAGCCACAGAAAACAGATTGATCACCTGATAGACGCGCACCAGTCCGATACCGACAATCGCCTTGGCGCAAGTCGGATCGAGCAATGTCGCCTGGCGAAACAAATCGACTGCCTCCGCCGCCGCTTCGCTGCGCTTTGCGTCGTAGGTGAGCGCGCGCGCCCGCATCACCAGGTCCACGACGTTCCATTGATTGCCGTCGAGGCTGCCACGGCCGGCTTCGGTGCGAACCAGTTGGATACCGACGCTGCGTGACAGCCGTCCCACTATTTCGTCGTGGACCTTCAGAATGTCGGTGCGCGGTTTGTCGAATCGTTCCGCCCACAAATGCACATCCGATTCGGCGTCGATCAACTGGGCGTTGATGCGCAGCCTCTCGCCGTCAACGACGACGCTGCCCTCCAGCACGTAACGCACGCCAAGCTCGTTGCCGATCTGGCGGATCGGAACGGCGC
>Ga0335074_10011630_pt1 | contig 12307 bp, 13 predicted proteins | sample Lox_Sample_23_FD_206715 | JGI IMG/M metagenome (GOLD analysis project Ga0335074, IMG submission 206715) | Soil microbial communities from Loxahatchee National Wildlife Refuge, Florida, United States - Lox_Sample_2.3 | ecosystem: Environmental > Terrestrial > Soil > Wetlands | place: USA...
GGCAGGCGAGCCTGGAAGCATTGAGCCGTTGCCTTCTAAAGAAGACAGCGGGGAGCCGAAGGGACGACGCCCGGCGATTCTGGCTGCAAAGCTCTGTGCCGTTGCATGCCGGCGGAGAGTTTGGCTGCGAGATCAGATCACTTGGAACCATTTTCTTTTTTGAACCGCACGCACGATCCGGCGCTCACCAGTTGGGTTGCATCCGCCGATCAGCTCGGTGCGGATTTTCCCATTCAAAATCTCCCCTTCGGCGCATTCCATGGCGGCATCGGCGTGGCCATTGGCAACCGTATTCTCAATCTGAATCTTGCCGCCGAGGCGGGACTGTTCCATACGCTTCCGCCGGAAACCGCTTCAGCCTGCTTGCGGCCGACGCTCAATGCCCTGATGTCTCTCGGCCGTGATCATTGGTCCGCGCTGCGGAGGCTCCTATCGGATCTGCTGCGCACCGGCAGCGAATACCAAACCGCCGTCGAGCCGCTACTGATTCCGATGGCCGATTCGGAAATGGTCGTTCCCGCCGCCATCGGCGACTATACCGATTTCTACGCTTCCATCCATCACGCCACCAATGTCGGCCGCCTGTTTCGCCCCGACAATCCGCTGCTGCCGAATTACAAATATGTCCCCATCGGATACCATGGCCGCGCCTCGTCGATCGTGGCCAGCGGCGCGGCGGTCGTTCGCCCCAGCGGCCAGATCAAAGGTGCCGCGTCCGATGCGCCCATCTTCGCGCCCACTCGTGCGCTCGACTACGAACTCGAAATCGGGCTGTTCACCGGCCCGGGCAATCGCCTCGGGCAGCCGATCCGTATCGCGGAAGCCGAATCGCATATGTTTGGTTTGTGTCTGCTGAATGACTGGTCCGCCCGCGACGTCCAGTCGTGGGAATATCAGCCGCTCGGTCCTTTCCTGGCCAAGAATTTCGCCACCAGCATCTCCCCGTGGATCGTCACGCTGGAAGCGCTGGCGCCATTTCGCGTGCCCGCCCACGAGCGTCTGGAAGGCGATCCGGCTCCGCTGCCTTATCTGACTTCGGCGGAAGATCAAGAACACGGCGGCATCGATCTTACGCTCGAAGTTCACATCGCTTCGCGGCAGATGCGCGACCGAGGCGTCCGGCCGATGCGCCTGAGCTGCGGCAATCTGCGCAATCTTTACTGGACGCTGGCCCAGTTGCTCGCGCATCATGCCAGCAACGGCTGCAATTTGCAACCGGGCGATCTGCTGGCCAGCGGCACCGTCTCCGGACCTCAGCCCGAAGAGCGCGGCTGCCTGCTGGAACTCACCCAGCGCGGCGCCGATCCCATCCGCCTGCCCACCGGGGAGATCCGCAGGTTCCTGGAGGATGGCGACGAAGTGATTCTCACCGGCTATTGCGAGCGGGAGGGTTTTAGGCGGATCGGCTTCGGCGAATGCCGCGGCACGATTGAAGGTTAAATGGGACTAACCCAGCCATCCCATTGCCCTTAAATCCGCGACCGGTTCTTCGAAAGAACAGGATCCAAAGCTGTGCGCGAAATCCCGCCGCGCCGATCGGATCTCAGCCGCCGTCAGGCTCCGCTCGCGCCAGCCGAGCTCTCTTTCCGTAGGCCGGAACGCCGTGGCATCCGCATCGTTCAAAACATCCAAAACCAACCGACGCTCCGCGCCGCGCCAGGCGAAAGCCGCCGCCGCAAACATATTCACAAATCCATGCATGGTGGCGCATGGACTATCCGCCGCGTAGGTCAGCGGCCGCATCGATCGCAACGGATGATGCAAACCCGCCGTGGCTTTAAATGCAATACGCCGCGCCGTAGCCTCGACAAGAAACTCCGCCAGGGATTCAGGCGATGGAATGGCATCCGGCGTTAAACCGCCCGTCCGCGCTTTGGCGAACGCCCCATCCGGGATCGCGCTTAGTGGCGCCTCGCAATAAGTAGGTAGAGATAACTTTCTCGCCAGTTTGGCTTCGAGCGTCTCCACCTGTGCCGGCAAGGGCCCCGGCTCATCCTCTACCAGCAGCGTCACGCGCCAGCCATCGCGCAGACGCGCGTCCGCCAGCTTTGCCGCGGGCAAAACCAGACGGTTCAGCATCCAGCTTTCCGCCGACGTACGATACTGTTCGTAGTTCTCCAAAACCTGCGGCAGCGGCAACCCGGCGGGCGGATAAAGACCCGCGTAATCGATCAGATTTTCTAACAGCGCGCGCATTGCATCCGGAATTCGTGGCATGATTGTCTGAAGCGCAAAGGGCCGGGGTGCCCCGTTTTGCGCGTTACCCAATGCCTATTGTAAGGAGAAGAACCGTGAATCGACGCAACCTGCTACTCGCCGTGGCCGCCAGCGGCCTCGATCTGAAAGCGCAAGACTCCGTGCCTGGCTCGCTTTACATTCCGAAGCCGCAACTCGTCGAGGACCGCACATTTCTCCAGGATTTCATGGATGAGTACGCTTTCGCCGATCTCATCACGGCCAATCCCGGCCTTCGCGTCACGCACATCCCCACCGTCCTCGACCGCACCGCCGGGCAGTACGGTACGGTCTTGGGACACGTTTCCCGGCAGAACATCCAGAACCAGTGCTTCGATGGCCGCACGCCGGCAGTCATCGTGTTTCGCGGTCCGGATAGCTACATCTCGCCTACCTGGTACGCCAAGCCCGAAGCCGTGCCCACCTGGAATTTCGCCGTAGTGCACGCCAGCGGCCGGCTTAAGGCGATCACCGATCCGGAGATCCTGCACAGCCTTTTGGGCCGCCTGATCGCCAAATTCGAGGGACCGAATTCCGCTTACGATTTCGCTAAGCTGCCCGCCAGCTACGTCCACGGGCTGATGGGCGGAATTATCGGCTTCGAGATGCAGATTGAATTGCTCGAAGGCAAATTCAAATTGGGGCAGGAACGCAGCCAAGCCGACCGTCAGTCGATCGTGAAGAATCTGGCGTCCGCGAAACAGCCGCGCTCCATCGCCGAATTCACCGCGGCTTTTTACAAGCGCGCACAAGCGCCGCGAACGGCGCCCTGACGCGATTCCAGTCTCCCGGCCCGCGCAAGTGAACCCGCATACACATTTAGGCCGCCGTCTGAAATCAACCGGGCATCATATAGGTAGCGCCAAAAAAAAAGCGCGTTCAAACCGGCATGGCACGGCAAAACCAAAGTTTGGAGGAATACCGCGGAAAGCGCGACTTCCAGCTAACCAAAGAACCGAAGGGTTCCGCGAACGAGGGCGCAGCCTCTTCGCGCGACCTGCTGTATGTCGTGCAAAAGCACCAGGCCACCCGTCTGCACTACGATTTCCGGCTGGAATGGCGCGGCGTGCTGCGCTCCTGGGCAATTCCGAAAGGCCCTTCGCGCGATCCATCCGTGAAGCGCCTCGCGGCGCGGGTAGAAGATCACCCGGTGGAATACGGCGACTTCGAAGGCAGCATATCCGAGGGCCAATACGGCGGCGGTACGGTGATGTTGTGGGACCACGGGGCATGGGTTCCGGAAGTACCCGATGTGGATGAAGCGCTGCGTAACGGGGAGTTGAAATTCACGCTTCGCGGCAAGAAGCTGAAGGGATCTTGGGCGCTGGTTCGTACACGTGGCTACGGTGGCCGCGGCCGGGAAAGTTGGCTTTTGATCAAGCACCGTGATCGGTATGCATCCACCGAAGATATCCTGGAGAAGATGCCGCGGTCGGTAGCCTCTGATCGCCTGCTTGCCGGAATTGCGCGCGATACGGGCGGCGACCCGGAGAAAGCCGCCAAAGGCGATCCCGTTCGTGTTGGCCACCCGTCCGGAAGCCGCGTCCGATGACTGATCGCATTCCGTTTCGCGTGACGCCCATGCTGGCCACACTGGTGAAAAAGCCCTTTCACCAACCCGGATGGCTCTACGAAGAGAAGTACGACGGCTATCGCATCCTGGCATACAAAGAAGGCCGCCGGGTCACGCTGGTTTCGCGCAATGAAAACGACCGCACCGAGACCTTTGCGGGCGTCGCCAAGGCGGTAGCCGGCCTTCCGTATGAAACGTTGCTGCTCGATGGAGAAATGGTCGTCTGCGATCGGGCGGGCGTTTCCCGCTTTCAACTTCTGCAGGGTTTGAAGTCCGCACCGCGATACGCAGTGTTCGACTGCCTGTACAAGGACGGCGCCGATCTTCGACGCACCTCGCTAACCGATCGTCGGGCGGCACTCGAACTGGTAGTCCGGTCGTCCTTTGCACAAGGCGCGACGATTTTTGTGTCGGATATTCTCGCGGCGAACGGCCTCGATGCATTCGCAGTAGCCAGGCGGAGGGGCTTCGAAGGGCTGGTGGCGAAAGATGGATCGTCCCTGTACGTGGAGGGCCGGTCGCGCAACTGGCTGAAGGTCAAAGTACACCAGGAGGATGAGTTCATCATCGTGGGTTATACCGCTCCGGAGGGAGCGCGCCAGCATTTCGGCGCGCTCCTGCTGGGCGCATACGATGAAGGCAAGCTTCGCTACGCCGGTAAAGTGGGTACCGGCTTCAACGGCGAATCCCTATCCAGCCTGTTCGCCGCCTTTCAGCCGTTGGTCACCAAGAAGTCTCCGCTGGTCGACCCACCACGGGACAAGGATGTCACCTACTTGAGTCCCCGTCTGGTTGCGCAGATTGCATATGAGGAACTGACGGCTGACCGCAAACTTAGGCAGCCTGTTTTTCTGGGTCTCCGTGATGATAAAAGCGCGCGAGAGGTCACTCTGCCGCGGACCCGATAACGCCTCGCGCGCCATATAATTCTTCTCCATCTGAAGCCCTTCCGGCAATGCGATCCTGAAGCTGAAAAATAGGTTCGGCGAGGTGTGACAAGTCCGTCTTCCGGTTTGAAGACGGGCCATCATGGTTACCGGATGCTGGTTGCCTGGCTGGCGAAATCTTAGTCAAACAGGCGATCAAAGCGAACAGGTATTGCGCATGATTTCGCACTCGTAGGACCTCGGGTCAAACAACTGACTCTAGCGCACATAAGTCCCTCGGGGAAGCTTACGCCGGGCGCCCCGTCGGACCGGCTCTATTCTGCTACGCGGGCTTGCCCAAAGGGCCCGGCGTAACAGGCCTGAAAATGCCCGCCAACATGCAGCCGGCGATGCAGCCGGCGCAGCAAATGCAGAGGCGCATGCAGCAGCAAGTCGCTCAGATCCGCGTGGAGGCCTCGGCGCGCCGGCGGGAGATGTTAGCGGCTTAGGCGTTCACCGTTTGCCCGCTGCGCAGCGCTTGATTTCCCAAATGCCCCGCGCGCGCCGCCGCAACCCCTACCGTAACCGGCGCATTGGGCGTGTTGCGCGAGCGGACGCAATCGAGGAAATTCTGTAAGTGGTCGATAGTCCCGTCGTGCGTGGATTCCACTTGCTGCGTCACATCCTTCAGATCGGGTAACTCGGTGTATCTCTTCTGTTCCGGATAAATGGCGAAGCCCGAACGGTGCAGTCGCATCAGCGCTTTGGTTCCGTGTAACATCAACCCGCCGCCTTCGAGATAACCCAGTAGGCTGCACTCGAAACTTACAATGAAATTACCCGGATAGTGGAATGCGGCGTTCACCGTGTCCGGCCATTGAAACTCCGGGATCAGATACTTGCCGCCGCAACCTTGCGCATCGATGGGCGTGTCGCTCGACATACACCAGTGCGCTACGTCCACCCAATGAAGAAATAAGTCAGTTAGTGAGCCGCCGCCGAAATCGTAGAACCAGCGCCAATTGCGGAACCGTTCGGCGTCGAACGGCTGCTCCGGCGCGGGCCCCAGGAACATCTTCCAATCGAGTTTCGCGGCGTCCACGGGTTTAGGGTTATCGCGGCCCAGTAAGTAGTTCTGATACCAGTAAGTGCGGATCAGCGTAACCTGCCCGAGACCGCCCGCGGCGACGATATCGCGTGCCTGGCGGAAATGCGCCCAGCTTCGCTGTTGCATGCCGGCTTGTACGATGCGCTTCGATTCCGTAACCGCTTCGATCAGCGGCTCGCCTTCCTCGATGTGGTGTGTAACTGGCTTCTCCACATATACATCCTTGCCCGCGCTGACCGCGTCGAGCACGATAGGCACGTGCCAGTGATCGGGCGTGCCGGCCACCACCGCGTCGATATCGGAAAGCTCCAGCAGTTTGCGGTAATCCTGAAATTGGCGAGCGTCGGGTGCCAGCTTTTCCCGCGCTTCGTCAAGATGCGGCTGATAGACATCGCACAGCGCAGTTATCTGCGAGTTACCGCCCTTGTTCAGCAGACTTAGTAAGTACTGGCAGCGCCCGCCAGTGCCGATGGCCCCGATACGGATACGATCGTTGGCGCCCAGAATACGGGTGTAAGATAGCGCGCTCGAGGCTACCGCCGCTTTGATAAATTCACGCCGGTTCGGTATATCCACTTATGCCTCCATTCCGCTCAATTTCCACGGGGCGCGATAATGCCGCACTAACATCTTGTTAGCCTGGTCATTATCCACGAATCGCTCGGATTTTCCATCCCAATATAGCTTCTGTTTCATGCGCAAGGCGATGTTGCCTAAGTGACAGGCCGTCGTGGTGCGATGCCCGATCTCGATATCGGCCACCGGCAGCTCGCGCGATTTCACGCATGCGAGGAAGTTCCGCACGTGCGGGACGTGCTGCACCGAAGTAGTTCCGCGCCCGGCCGCGCCTTCCAGTTCGTAATACATGCTGATGCCGGTCAGATCGTCGTACGCCGCGCGGAACGAAATACCGCCGGGTTCCATGTGACTTTTCATCTGCGGGGCGATTTCATAGCCCGCGCGATCCACAAACAACGTCCCGCGCGTGCCGTGAAACTGTATGCCATAACTGCCAAACGGCTTGTGTCCCGGATCGCCATTATGACCATAAGAGTTGTGCAGCAGGCAGGTGTAATGTAGCAGGAAGCCCGGATACTCCCAAGTAACTTCCTGCGTATCGGGCGTATCGCGCCGGTCGTGCACATAGAGCTTGCCGCCCGATGCGGTGACCGCGTGCGGAGTATCGACGCCCATGGCCATATGGACGATGTCGACCAGGTGCACGCCCCAATCGGTAATGCGTCCGCCGCCGTAATCAAAAAATGAGCGCCAGTTGCCCAAAAAATGGGCGCTATTGAATGGGACCTTGGGCGCGGGCCCCAGCCAGAAATCGTAATCCAGGCCGGCGGGCGGATCGGAATCGGGCGGCGTACCGAGGCCTTCGGGCGAATCGGTATCGTGAATCCAGGTCTGCACGTAATGGATTTCGCCGATCTCGCCGCTGCGCACGATTTGGGCCGCGCGCTGGAAATGCGATCCGGAGCGCTGCTGCAAACCCACCTGCATGACGCGCTTGTGCCGCCGCGCCGCTTCCACCATCAGGCGGCCCTCCCGCACTACGTTCGAGACCGGCTTCTCGCAATACACATCCTTGCCGGCCTCGCACGCGGAGACGGCGATGAGCGGATGCCAGTGGTCGGGCGTGGCGATCACCACCGCGTCCACCGCATGGTCGTCCAGCAGTTTGCGGAAATCGGAATAAGCGCGGGCCTTGCCTTCGGTGAGTTGCAGGGCTTGCTGGAGATTGGGCTGATACACATCGCAAACGGCCACGATCTCGGCTTCCGGCTGCTTCTGGAAATCGGCCAGATCCATGCGGCCCATGCCGCCGCAACCGATCACGCCAATGCCCATGCGGTCGTTGGGAGCGGCCGCGGCTTGCGGGGCAAACGCGGTGGCGCCGGCTAATGCGGATTTAAGAACGTCCCGGCGATTCATGGCAGTCATCCTCCATTTCAAGCGATACCTATTCTATCCCGCCGGCAGCGTGAAATAGAATTGGCTGCCGTGGCCCAATTCTGAATTGGCCCATATCTTCCCGCCATGGCGCTCGATAATCGCGCGGCAGATCGTGAGACCCAGGCCCGCGCCGCGCTCCTCGCCGTTGAGGCGCTCCAATGGCTTGAAGATCTTTTCCAGGTATGCGGCTTCCATGCCGCGTCCGTTATCACGAACCGCCAACAGCCATTCCGCCGCGCTTCTTTCCGCCGTAATCGTTATGGCCGGGCTTGCTTCGCCGCGATACTGGATGGCATTGCGCAACAGATTTTCGAATACTTCCATCAACCTGTCCGGATTCCCGGTAACCCGCGGAAGATCGTGGTAGGTTACTTCCGGATGGCTCTCGCTCAGTTCCTTTTCGAGCTTAGCCAGGGCCGATCGGACTAACGCCCCGATGGAAACTGTTTGAAAGGAGCAACCGCCTGTTTGTAAGGCCAGGGCATAACGCGAGAGACCATTTGCCAGCGCTTCGATCCGTTGCGCGCCATCGGCGATGAAATGCAGATTCTCGCTGGCGGATTCCAGCGCGCCGCGCTTGAGCAGCAGTTCGGCATGCGCGCGAACGGCGCGCAGAGGGGCGCGCAGATCGTGGCTGGCTCGCAGCAGAAATTCGCTCCACTCACGGTCGCTGTCCCTCATATGGGTCTAAGCTAGCACGCTCCCGGCTGGCTTGGAACGCGGCTTGCGGAGATCTTATAAAGGCAGTACAAACCACGTAGTTTAAAGGATAATCGTATGCAAGAACAACAAAAGGGACAGCCACAATCGCACTCGCAGAATTTTCACTGCAAAGAGTGCGGGAAGACACTGAATTCCCCCGAGGAACTGCGCGATCACGAGAAAACGCACCAAGGCCGCGGCCAACAGACGCAGGGACAAGGCGGAACGACTCACAAAGCAGGGGGCGGCGGCGCCTAGCTCTACCTGAGAACTGAGAGGCAAAATACAGTCGGGAGGCGTCCACGCTTGGGGGCCTCCCGATTTTACTAAGGTAATTACTTCCTTGCGCTGGAAAGAACTGCGCGAGGTAGGGAGGACTCATAATGAAAACGGAAAAAATCATAAAAACCGATCCTGGCAAAAAGTATCGCAGCGTACTTTCCGCAAGCACTTTGGAGGGCGATCAAGTGCGCAACTCCAGTGGAGAAGATCTCGGCAACATATCCGAAATCATGATCGACATACCGTCCGGCAGGGTGGCCTATGCAGTTCTGTCCTTCGGCGGCTTTCTCGGCATGGGCGACCGTTTGTTCGCCATCCCGTGGAGCATCCTGAAGGTGGATGAGGACAACAAAAATTTTATCCTCGACGTCGACAAGGGGATTTTGAAAAATGCTCCGGGGTTCGACAAGAATAATTGGCCGGACATGAGCGATGTAACTTGGGGAGCGAAGGTGTTCAACTATTACCACGCACAACCCTACTGGGAGGAACCCTCCCAGCGGACGTCCCGCGGCGGAGGCGGGTACTAACAATGCCTGAGGCCCACACCAAGCGGCGAGCCGCCCGGAAGAAGTCGCCTGGCTCGAAAGCCGGCGCGTACGTGCGCGAAGAGATCCAGCATGTTCGCGAGGGAAAGCACGGCGCGAGATCGGCGAAGCAGGCGATCGCCATCGGGTTGTCGAAGGCAAGGCGGGCGGGGGTGAAATTACCCTCGCCTCCCGGCAAAAAAGCGACCAAGGCCAGCCATACGAGACCGTCGGCCAAGCGTTCGCGCGCCACCAGCCGTGCCTTGAAACGCGCGGGATCTGAGGCCGCATCGCCCCGCGCACTCTCCGCGCACGCGCGCCAAAGCGCCCGCACCCGCGGACATGCCAATTTGACCCGCGCGGCCAAAAAGGCGTCACGCACCAAAGGCGCGGCCGGACGGAGTGCGGCGGCGCGCAAAGCCGCCCGCACGCGCGCCGCGGCCTAGGCTGGACTCACCGGCTAAGAGTGCCCTTTTGTAAATTCTCTGGTCCGCCATCCGGCTAAGCCACAAAGTTCACAAGATACCAATTGATTCCGCCGCCTGGCCTCGATACCGTCAAGGAGTGAAAGGGGCGCTTTGATGAAAATGACTCTTCTCCTGGGCGCCGCATTAGTGCTTTCGGCAGGCGCCCAGGCTCAAACGAATAGCTATACCGTAACCGGTATAGTTACCAACTCAAAGGATTCACATCTTGTAAATCCTTGGGGAATCTCTCGCGCCGCGAGTAAGTCCGTGGCTGAGAATCAGTGGTGGGTTTCCGATAACGCCACCGGCTTAGCGACACTCTACGACGCCAACGGCTCCATCGTGGGTTTAACGGTGGCCATTCCGTCGTTCAACGGCACAGGCCCTGGCAGCCCCACCGGCACAGCGGCCATCAATCTCAGCAAAACCAATGTGAACTTCGCCTATGCCACGCTCGACGGCACCATCTCGTACTGGGATTCGCAAACTCCGCCCGCTTCGCCGGGTAAGTCCTGCGCGGCCTGTCATGTCACCAGCGCGGCCATCATGGTGAATAACTGGGCCGCGAACGCATCTTATCAAGGCCTGACCATCGCCAAGAACGCCACCAGCGGAGCCGAAACTTATTACGCCGCGAACGCCAACGGCGGCGTAGAAGCTTACGACGCCACGTCCTGGGCTCCCGTAACACTGCCGCCGGACGCGTTCACCGACAGGAAAATCCCCAAAACGTATTCGCCGGCCGGTATTCAGGCCATCGGTGCAAAGATCTATGTGGCTTACAACGCGATTGCCGGTGGCGGCGCCGGTTACGTGGATGCGTTCACTACCGGCGGCAAGCTGCTCACGCGATTCCAGACTGGCTGGTTCAATCAGCCCTGGGGCATCGCCGAGGCGCCCGCCAACTTCGGCGCATTCAGCAGCATGATTCTGATCGGAAATACGGGCAGTGGCTGGATCGGAGCTTACGACTCGAGCAGCGGAACGTTCCAGGGATTCCTGGATGACAGCAGTGGCAGTCTCATCACGATTCCTGGCCTCTGGGGACTTGAATTCGGCAATGGCAGCGCCGGTACAGGCCCTACCACCACGCTCTATTATGCAGCGGGAGGAGCAAGCCTGGCCACCGGCGTATTCGGCGCCATCACCGCGAATTAAGTGGGGCAGGCACTCTGCCGGCGGCGGCCTCGTAGGCCGCCTTCTTGCGGCTGGGGAATTAAGTGGATACTTCGCGCAACCGCCGCTCCAGAAACCGGCGTTCGCTATCATTTGCAGTGAGCCCCAGCGCACGCCGGTAATTCCCAGCGGCTTCTTGCTTCGACCCCAACCGCCGCAGCAGATCCGCGCGCGCCGCGTACAACAGGTAATAGCTTTCCAAACCATTGCTGGCGGCCAGCCGCTCGATAATCTCCAATCCCGCGGCTGGACCGCTGGCCATCGCTATCGCCACCGCCCGGTTCAGCGATACTACCGGCGAGGGCTGCACGCGTTCCAGCACGTCATATAGGCGCACGATTTGCGCCCAGTCCGTGTCTTCGGCGCGCGCGGCTTGGCAGTGCACCGCCGAAATGGCTGCCTGGATCGCGTAAGGGCCCGGTCCGGCAGCCAATGCCTCTTCTACCAAAGGAATCGCCTCGGCGATTTGCGCCCGGTGCCAACGGCTGCGATCCTGCTCTTCGAGCACCACCAGATCGCCCGCTTCGTCGCGCCGCGCATCGCGCCGCGCATCGTGCAGCAGCATGAGCGCCAGCAGTGCGGTCGCTTCCGGCGGCGGCTGCGGTTGCATCAGGCCGCGCACCAGGCGGCCCAGCCGGATGGCTTCCGCGCATAGATCGGTGCGCAGCAGTTCGCCGCTGGTGGCCGCGTAGCCCTCGTTGAAAACCAAATAAATTACCGTAAGCACGGCGTCCAGCCGCTCGGCTAATTCGCTGGTCTGCGGCACCGCGTACGGAATGCCCGCGTCGCGGATTTTGCGTTTGGCGCGCACCAGCCTCTGCGCCATGGTGGCCAGCGGCACCAGAAAAGCGCGCGCGATTTCGCCCGTTTCCAGGCCGCACAATGTGCGCAGCGTCAACGCCACCTGGGAATCCAGCGCCAGCGCCGGATGGCAACAGGTGAACATCAGGCGCAGCCGTTCGTCGGGAATTTCGTCGGTATCGTAATCCGGCTCTTCAACGGTGCGCGCGAATCCATCGGCCGCGTAGGTTTCCATCTTCTCCCGATGAAGCGTCCGGCGGCGGATGCGATCGATCGCCTTATGGCGCGCGGTTTGGACAATCCAGGCGCGCGGAATTTCGGGAATTCCGGTCACCGGCCATTGGTCCACGGCGGCCGCAAAAGCTTCCTGCGCGGCTTCTTCAGCCAGATCGAAATCGCGCGTGATTCCAATGAGAATGGCGACGATGCGTCCCCAATCCGAGCGGTAAACCGCTTCCACGGCCTGAGCGGCGTCCGCGGGCATAATCGATTATATTGATTTTTTCGCCGCCCATGTCGATTCGCGCCCGCGCCGCTCGACATACCGGTGGGAGCAGCTTGCGCCCCGGCTGTCAGACCCGGTCACGACCCCGGCTGAAACGGGCCGAAGG
>Ga0335074_10011631_pt1 | contig 12306 bp, 10 predicted proteins | sample Lox_Sample_23_FD_206715 | JGI IMG/M metagenome (GOLD analysis project Ga0335074, IMG submission 206715) | Soil microbial communities from Loxahatchee National Wildlife Refuge, Florida, United States - Lox_Sample_2.3 | ecosystem: Environmental > Terrestrial > Soil > Wetlands | place: USA...
AGGCGATGGTTCCGCTGCTCACCGCCGAGGCCGCAGCGGCCTTTGACGATCTGACGATGACCGGACGCGATCGCCTGTTAACCGAACAAGGCCCGGAAGATTGGCCCAATGATTTCCGTATCGCGCGCTTTTACCCGGCGGTGGAGTATGTGCAGGCCAACCGCGCGCGGACCCTGGCCATCCGCCAGATCGCCGATCTGTTCAACACCGTAGACGTAATCGTGACGCCGTCGACCGACACGCAATTAATGGCGACAAATCTTACCGGCAATCCGGCGATTATTCTGCCAAATGGTCTTCGCGGCAACGACGCGCCGGCGCCGCCGGCCATCGACGACGGCGACCACGACAATATCGGCGGGCCTGGCACGCCCGTGTCCATCACGTTTCTCGGCGGCTTATACCAGGATGCAAAACTGGCTGCTTTCGCCGCAGCCTACCAGCAAGCCACTGGCTTCGATAAGATGCACCCGAAGTTGGATTAATCAGAAAGAGCACAGGATCGGCAAGACCAACAGCGCGCATGTTGCAGCGACTGGATCATGTCGCCGGCCGTTTAAGAGGGGTGATGTTGTCCCACTCGCCGGACACTGAAATCCCGTCGCAGCAGATCGAGGCCATCGACGCGGCCTTCGCGATGATAGCGCTCGAGCAAATCGACCAGAAGTTGAACCATGTATCCATGCTTGAGCAGGGCATCCCAGCGGCGAGCGAGCCGCGTGCGTTGCAAGCTCGATGGCGATTTCTCAAACTGGCTGGCGAGAGTTGCGCACTGGTCGCGGCAGGAATCCAGATGCGCACGCAGGCTTTGAACTTCGAGGTCCCAAATCACGCGTTCCAATGGCCCAAACTCCTGAATGAAGAATACGCGCAGAAATGGTGAATGAATTCCGGCTTTTTTGTACTGCTTTTAGCCCGCTCATTGCAGTGAAGGAAGTATGCCGCCGCGAACGGGGGCGTGACAGTGATTAAGGTCACTACGATCTGAGCTGAGAGCTTTGGCTCGGGCAGGTTAACGTCGATTCATGCCGCACGCAGAGCTCAATTCTCTTTCGAAAAGCTATACGCGTCGCAAGGGGCTGGTCACTGAACGGCAGACCGTTGTCGAGAACGCTTCGAGGATGAATTCACCCGCCTGTTCATCGCTGCCCGCCCGTGCTTGACCTAATCCCATCCACAACTGAGGCGACTCGTATTCCCATCCTTTTCATGCGGCAAAGCGACGAAAAGGATGGGCGAGTCAATCCGTCTGATCGGAGAGCTACTTCGGTTGAGGCGTCGTCGACGTGGGCGGCTGCGTCGGCGGTGTGGTGGCCGGCTGGGTTTGTGTTCCTGGCGCCGGATTGGCTGGCTGTGTTGCCGGAGGTGGCGTGGTTCCGGATGGTTGTGCTGGCGTGGCCGGCTTGGTTGCTGGCGCTCCAGGAGCCGCACCAGGAGGAGTCGCTCCGTTCGGGTGCGGCGGCATCGGACGCGGCATCATGGCTGGCCGAGCCGGCATATCCGTTACCTCAACCAGTTCCACATCGAAGATAAGGTCTGACTTGGCGGGAATGCCCGGATGTTCAGGCCGATCCGGTATGTTGCGGGTACCATAGGCCAATTGCCATGGAATGAAGAGGCGGCGCTTTCCCCCGATCCTCATGCCGGCGATTCCGTAATCGAAGCCGGGGATGGTGCCGCCAACGCCCTGCGGGATCGCAGCAGGTTCGGGATCGCCCATTTTTGGCCTGCCATCAGGGCCGAGCTCCGGCTTGCCGTCTTTGCCGATCACCGGCCTCGTGTGTTTGTCCCATGAATCGAACTCGACACCATCGGCAGCGCGCCAGCCGGTGTATTTGATGTGCCACAACTTTCCTGGTTCGCCTTCGGCGCCCGTGCCGACCTTGATGTCTTCGTAGCGGACGACGAAGGGGATCGGCTTGATGGGGCCATGCACGACCTTGGGCACTCCGGGCGGCAGCTTGATCCACGCGGGCGTGGTGGGAGCGGCTGCAGTCTTGGCGGCAGAGGTTGCGGCGGATGCGGTCCTGGGCGGAGCGACCGAGGTTTTTGCGGTGGGGGCGTTTTGCGCCCAAACAGCGGGAAGAACAGCGGCCAACAGCAGGATGAATAAGCGTTTCATAACAGAGGAAATCTCCAGAGGCTCTTGACGGGAGTGTATCAGGCGGGCCTCAGGGTATGTAATGCCGCATCAGCCTGCGAGCATGGCGGCCAGCAGCGCGGTGCGCGGAGCAAGGTGCGGGATAAGCACCGACTCGTGGACCGCGTGCGCTCCTTCGCCGACCGCTCCCATGCCGTCGAGGGTGGGAATGCCAAGCGCGGCTGTGAAGTTGCCGTCGGAACCGCCGCCGGTCGACGCCTCGTTGAGCGTAAATCCCAGTTCGGCGGCAAGCGCCTGCGCGCGGCGAAAGAGCCTGACGGTTCCGCGGCTGCGCTCCATCGGCGGCCGATTGATTTCGCCTGAAACGGCGAGTTTGCAGTGCTTGTCGCTCGGCTTCAGTGCGGCGAACTTCCGCGCAATGCGCTTGCCATCCGAGATGCGCCGAATCCGTACGTCAATCTCAGCCCAGGCCTCTGCGGGGATCACGTTGCTTTTGGTGCCTGCCGCTGCGACTCCGGCGCTGACGGTGAGACCGCGCTTCAAATCGGTCCAGCTGCTGACGGTCTCAATCACGCGGGCGAGCTCCAACAGAGCGTTGGCGCCTTTGGAGAAGTCGACTCCGGCATGTGCCGCCACTCCCTTCACATCGATGCGCCAGTTGCCGATGCCCTTGCGCGCGGTCTTATAAGCGAGGCCCTGCGCCGGCTCCAGAACAAAAACCGCATCGCAGGTGCGGGCTATGGCTTCGGTGATGGAGCGCGAGGCGGGGCTGCCGATCTCCTCATCACCGTTGAGAAGGAGCACGATTTCGCGCTGCAGCAGGTTGGATTCGAGCATCATCTCCACGGCGGTGAATGCCATGGCGACGCCAGCCTTCATGTCAAGAGTTCCCGGACCCAACATGCGATCGTCGCGGATACGGTAAGGCATGGTATCGAGCGTACCGACAGGCCAGACCGTGTCGAGGTGGCCAAGTAAGAGTATCGAATGGGCGTGGCTGCCAGACTTCGGAGACCTTGCGCGAAAGCGGACTTCAAGCACATTGCCGTGGCCGGCGCAATGGTGCAAGCGCACGCGGCCACCAAGCTTCCTGCCATGGATTGCAGCGAGCGCCATGCACGCGTCGACATGAGGCTTTGAATCCGAAGGGGATTCAGCGAGAACCAGCTGCCGGGTAAGCGCGAGCAGACTCGCCTGCTTGCGTCGCGCCCCTGCCAACATGGCTCGCATCGGGACAGGTGCATCGTTGGTTATTTCCATTCGAGATCCTCTCCCTTGCGGGCGGTAGCTGGGCAATCCATGGGAACGGAGTTGATTCTACGAGGCTAAGGACGGCAGTGGATGAGATCTTCACTGTTTCTTCAGCCCAAAAATGCGCGGAATGTGGTAAAAACGCCACAAGACATAAAATCGGCATCGCGCTAATGTAATGAGGGGAAAGGTCTTCCTAGTCGGAGCCGCCATTGGGTCAAGCCGTACACCTGGAACAAACAATTGCCGAGCCGCTTGAATTTGCCGGCATTGGTCTACACTCCGGTGCCCCGGTTACGATGCGTCTCCTGCCTGCAGCGGCGGGTTCTGGCATCGTCTTTCGCCGCACCGACCTCGACAACTTCGAAATTCCGGCAATTGGGCGCAATGTGGCCAAGGTGAGCTACGCGACGAGCCTGATGCGGCAGGGGGTGCTGATTTCGACCACGGAGCACTTGCTCTCCGCTTTCATCGGAATGGGCATCGATAACGTGATTGTCGAAATCGATAACCTTGAGTTGCCAATTCTGGACGGCAGTGCACAGCCCTTCGTTGAGGAGATTCAGCGAGTAGGCATTCGCGAACAGCGCCGCAAGCGCGAAGCATTGCGAGTGCTGCGCCCCGTGGAAGTCCGCGAGGGCGAGAAGTTCATCGGTGTATATCCGGGAACAGGTTACAGGATCGAGTACACCATTGAATTTCCGGCGCCGATCGGGCAGCAGAAGACGTGCGTTGATCTCGCTGCGGAGAATTATGGCACCGAGATTGCGCCGGCGCGTACCTTCGGCTACAAGGCAGACGAGAAGAAGCTGCGTGACATGGGTCTGATTCGCGGCGCGACCCCTGAGAACGCAATCATCCTGAACGAACACGGCCCGGCGAATGGACCATTGCGCTTTGCCGATGAGTATGTGCGCCACAAGGTACTGGACCTGATCGGCGATTTGTCGCTTGCGGGTCGGCGTCTCGAGGGCCACGTGATTGCGGTGCGCGCGGGGCACGCGATGCATACGGCGCTGGTGGCCCGGCTATTGAAGGACCGATCGGCATGGGAGCTGGCGCACGTGCCGGTTGCGGATGCGGAAGAAGACAACCCGGAAACAGGTAACGCGCCTCACGTCTCAGAGTCGAGACCTGGAACACCCGCTTTGGCGGGCGCCTGAATTTCAAAACACCATCAAGATGTTTTCAGGTGATTCGGTCAATCGCGATTGCGGTTGCCTCTCCGCCACCGATGCAGAGCGCTGCGACTCCACGTTTGAGGTCATATCGATGGAGCGCGGCAAGAAGCGTTACCAAAATACGTGCACCCGAGGCGCCAATGGGATGGCCGAGAGCGCAGGCTCCGCCGTGGACGTTGACCTTTTCGTGCGGCAATTTCAAATCCCGCATCGCGGCCAGGGCAACCACCGCGAAGGCCTCGTTGATTTCGAAAAGGTCAACACTTGCGAGCGGCCAGCCGGTGCGCTCTTCAAGGCGGCGAATCGCGCCAATGGGAGCGGTGGGAAAGAGCGCCGGATTGTGGGCATAGGTAGCGTGGCCCACGATGAGCGCGAGAGGAGTAAGACCGCGGCGTTCGGCTTCAGAGTGGCGCATGAGCACGAGGGCTGCGGCACCGTCGGAGATGGCACTGGAGTTTGCGGCAGTCACAGTGCCCCCCTCGCGGAATGCCGGTTTCAGTTGAGGAATCCGATCGAGTGTTGCCTTGCCTGGAAGCTCGTCGTGAACCACTTCGCGCTCGAGCTTGGCCGATTTAACTCTGACAGGCGCGATTTCTGCACGGAAGGAGCCATCGGCGGTTGCTTGTTGCGCGCGTTTGAGTGAGGCCGTTGCAAATTCGTCCTGAGCTTCGCGGGTGAAGCCATAACTCTGTGCGCAATCTTCCGCGAATGTTCCCATCAGGCGGCCTCTATCGTAAGCGTCTTCAAGGCCATCGAGAAACATGTGATCGAGTACGCGGCCGTGTCCCATGCGATAACCGCTGCGGGCGCGATCAAGAAGATAGGGTGCATTGGTCATGCTTTCCATGCCCCCGGCGACGGCGATGGTTGAGCTGCCGGCGAGCACCTGGTCGTGAGCAAGCATTACGGCCTTCATGCCGGAACCACACATCTTGTTCACGGTCGTCGCGGCAGTGGAAACGGGCAGTCCCGCAGCGATGGCAGCCTGGCGTGCCGGAGCCTGTCCCTGGCCCGCAGGAAGAACGCAGCCGAAGATCGTTTCATCCACTAGATCCGGTTGAAAGCCGGCTTGTCCGATGGCGGCGCGAATGGCGACTGCGCCGAGTTCGGGAGCAGCCAGATCTTTGAAATCGCCCTGGAACGCGCCGATCGGTGTGCGAGAGGCGCCGACGATGACGATTGGATCGGCGTGCGGGATTGCGACAGAGTGATTCATAAAAGTCGTGATGCATAAACCGTGGTTCAGGATTCGTGGGCCGATGGAATCGATCAGCGCGGTGCCATACGGAGCGCACCGTCAAGGCGGATGGTTTCACCGTTGAGCATGGTGTTCTCGCAGATGTGTCTTACCAGGCCGGCAAATTCCTCGGGCCGGCCGAGGCGCGGCGGAAACGGAATGCTTGCACCAAGTGACTGCCGCACCTCCTGCGAAAACCCGGCCATCATCGGCGTTTCAAAGATGCCAGGCGCGATGGTGACCACGCGAATGCCGAAGCGGGCGAGTTCGCGAGCCACGGGAAGCGTAAGCGAGACCACCCCGCCCTTCGATGCCGCGTACGCGGCCTGCCCAATCTGCCCGTCGTAGGCGGCGATGGAAGCGGTGTTGATGATGACTCCACGCTCGCCGTCCTCGCCGGGAGTCTCTTGGGTGATGGCTTCGGTGGCGAGACGAATCATATTGAATGTGCCCACAAGGTTCAAGTTGACAGCACGGGCAAACGTTTCGAGCCGATGTGGACCATCGCGGCCCGCCACCTTTTCAGCAGGAGCGATGCCGGCACAGTTAACGAGGCCGTGCAAATGGCCGAAGGTGCCGAGGGCGACGGCGACTGCGGCCTTGGCGTCATCTTCGACGGTCACATCGGTGCGTACGAAACGAGAGACGGCACCGAGTTCCCGAGCGACGGCCTCGCCGGCCGATTGATTCAGGTCGGCGATGACCACCGAAGCGCCTTCCGCGACGAGGAGTCGGGCCACCGCTGCGCCCAACCCCGAGGCAGCGCCCGTAACGAGGAAGACATGATCTTTGATGTTCATCCGCCTCTTTCGCCCGTTCAAGAACGCAGCATATCATTTGAGAGCGTTGGGGTTCATCGTCTGCCCACAGGGCGATGAACGAAGGGAGAGCACGTTGAGTCCATTTGACGCATCAAGGGCCATTACGGAATTGAGCGAGGACGAGATTCTGTTTCGCGACACAGTGAAGGAGTTCGCAGAAAAAGAAGCGGCGCCGCTGGTCCGCCGCATGGATGAAGAACAGCATCTGGATGCGCAGCTGCTGGGCAAGCTCTTCGACCTGGGATTAATGGGAATTGAGATTCCTGAAGAGTTCGGCGGCAGCGCCGGATCGTTTTTCGATTCTGTCCTCGCCGTGGAAATGCTTTCCGCCGTCGATCCGGCAGTGGGCCTCGTCGTCGATGTGCAGAACACCTTGGTGGCGAGCGCGCTCCTGCGCTGGGGAAATGCAGAACAAAAGGCGCGCTATCTGCCTCGGCTCGCGGCGAACATGGTCGGCGCTTATGCGCTAAGCGAAGCCGGCGCGGGGTCGGATGCATTCGCACTGCAAACCAGGGCCGGGAAACGCGGCAACGGTTTTGTGCTGAACGGACGCAAACTCTGGATCAGCAATGCGCTGGAAGCAGGGCTGTTCATTGTTTTTGCGACGGTCGACCCGGGTGCGAACTATAAAGGCATCACGGCGTTCCTGGTGGAAAAAGACACGCCAGGGTTCAAGATCGGCCGGAAAGAAGACAAACTCGGGATTCGCGCGTCGAGCACATGCGAAGTGTTGCTGGACGAGTGCGCGGTTGCCGCAAGCCAAGTGCTCGGCGAGGTGGGAAATGGCTACAGAATCGCGATGGAGACGCTCAACGGTGGGCGCATCGGGATTGGCGCGCAGATGCTAGGGCTGGCGGAAGGCGCATTGGGCCACTCGATCAAGCACGCCAGAGAGCGGAAGCAATTTGGCAAAGCCCTCGCTGAGTTTCAAGCGATGCAGTTTCAGCTTGCGCAGATGGTGACCGACGTGGAAGCTGCCAGATTGATGGTCTACAACGCGGCGAGGCTGAAGGACGCGCAACTCGAGTTCAGAAAAGAAGCGGCGATGTGCAAGTATTTTACGTCGCAAATTGCCGAGCGCGTGGCGAGCCTGGCGGTCGAGGTGCACGGAGGAGCGGGATTCGTGAAGGAGTCGCCGGTTGAGAAGCTCTATCGCGATGCAAAGATCGGAACGATCTACGAGGGAACCTCGTTCATGCAACTGGCGGCAATCGCCAAGTCGATGCTTTGAGTGAAAACGCACAGCCAACGCAGGAGATCTCTGCATCGAACTTCGCTTGACAATCTCCAAATACTGACGCCCTCCTTCAAGTCGGTGCACGCATCGAAGACGGAACTGACAACGCGCCATGCGCCGCACGAATAAGCCGGCGCCGTGATGCTTCGCGCCTCTCCCAGAGGCTCTCCGGCGAATTCTACAAGCCGATGTCCGACTCAAGGCCTTTCTCAGACTGAAGCGGAACGGTGATTTCACGCGTCGAGATTCTCCGCGTTCACCGGACCATCCTCACACGCTCAATTTCCCAGCGGTTTCAGGGTCCAGAAGGCGTCTGGAGTGGCACGTTACCTTAGTGTGACTTGTGTCACGCACTTTTGGCAACTTCGGACTTAGAATCTTCTCAGAGTTTGCCGAAAGCCTTTTTGCATTCGCGGGGATGGACGAGGAGTCTATCTGCCGGGCGGTCTCTAAGTGGCCGAATTAGTTGCGTATAGAAGTACATCTGCCACGAAAGTTGCATTACTCCGAGGGATCAAGCTCCCCCGAATGTGTCATTAGTACCTATTTATGGTAACCGCCTTGGGTTGTATATTTTCCTGACACGGTAATCATATATGGTAACGTTCGATTCTCTTTGCAAGGTGTTCAGCTCACCTTTTTGGGCTGGCTTCGATAAGTCCGCGCGTCCGCAAGTGGGCATCGCACTGCTACTTTGCGGCTTGGTTCTATCAGGCTGCACTGCCCCGATTGCATCTGTTTCGTCGAAGACCACGGCGGCGGGTTCATTGACGGCGTCCACGCAGACCGTCGCGTTCGGATCTGTCAACGTGGGACAGAGCGCAAGCACAAACATTACCGTCACCAACGAAGGGTCGGCGCCCGTCGTGATCTCACAGATAACGGTGAGTGGACAGTCGTTCTCTGTGACCAGCCAAAGCGCGCTGCCCGCCAGTGTGAGCCCGAGCAGCACCTTCACCTTCACAGTGCAATTCAGCCCGGCGGCCATGGGAGCGGCCTCGGGGCAATTGGCGATCGCCAGCAGCACATCTGGAGTAAGCAATGTCGTGGTTGCGCTGAGCGGCACAGGAACGGCCGCTGCAACTGCGACTACATTGACTGCATTAAGTTGCACAAGCAACTCGATTACCGGATCCACCACAGACAACTGCACGGTAGAACTAAGCGCACCCGCGGGCACCAGCGGGTTGCAGGTAAATCTCGCCAGCAACAACAGCGCCGTCACTGTGCCTGCATCGGTTACGGTGGCGGCGGGTGCGACCAGCGCGGACTTTGAGGCGACCGCTACCGCGGTCACGCGTTCGCAGACGGCGACGCTCACAGCCAATGCGGGAAACATGACGCAGGACTTTTCATTGCAATTGACTGCAGTGACCGCAGCGCTGACCGTCAGCACCGGGACAATGGACTTTGGTAGCGTCGATGTCAGTTCATCGGCAACGCAGACCTTGACACTTTCGTCGACTGGAACTGCTCCGGTAACGGTCAGCGAGGCAACGCTTTCAGGAACGGGGTACTCGGCGCCCGGGGCAAGTTTCCCGATAACGCTCAATCCGGGACAGACGGCTGACCTCAGTGTGCAGTTCGAACCAACCGGCGCAGGTAGTGAGAGCGGACAGTTGTCGCTGGCCAGCAACTCTTCTGATGGTGCCGCGCGCAATGTGGGTCTATCGGGCAAAGGCATCCCGATTGTGAGTGGATTCGCCTGCGCAACTGGTTCGATCAGTGGATCCGGTTCGGATACTTGCACCGTTACATTGAATACCTCTGCCGACAGCAGCGGGATGGCCGTCAGTATTGCCAGCAGTAGCACGGCTGTGACTGTACCGGCGTCTGTCACCGTGGCATCAGGCCAGAAAAATGCCAGCTTCAGCCTGACGGCGACGGCGACAGCCACTCCGCAAACAGTAACGATCACCGCAAGTGCGGGCAATCGCCAGAGGTCTTTTGCGCTTGCGCTTGGGACCACCGTGCCCACGCTGGCGTTGAGCGCAGCCAGCGTTTCCTTTGGAACCGTTGCGGTAAGCCGGGCCAGCGCGCAGACCATTACATTGACCTCAACAGGAACAGCGGCTGTTACTGTAAGCGGCGCGACGGTAACTGGCGCCGGATTTTCGATTTCAGGTGAATCCTTCCCCCTGACGATCAACCCGAATAGCACCGCGACGCTTGCCGTGCAGTTCGACCCGACGGCGTCTGGCGCGGCAACCGGCACGGTGGTTCTCAGCAGCGATTCGTCGACAGGCACGTCGACGACGATTGACTTAAGCGGCACGGGAACGCCCGCGTTAAGCGGACTGAGCTGCGCGAACGGTTCAATTACGGGCGCAGGCACCGATAGTTGCACAGTAACTTTGAATGCAGCAGCAACGGGGGCCGGCTTTCCGGTAAACCTGGCCAGCAACAATAGCGCGGTTATCGTCCCGGCATCTGTCACAGTCGCTTCGGGAGGCACCAGCGCAAATTTCGCAGCGACCGTTTCATCGGTCAGTTCAGGAGCGACAGTCACGTTGACGGCGAGCGCGGGCGGCGCAAATCAGACCTTTGCGCTTCAGCTTGGGGCCGCGGTGCCAACCCTGGGCGCAACCTCAACAAGCCTGACGTTTGGCAACGTTGCTGTAAATTCTTCGGTAACTCAGACAGTGACACTGAGCTCGACTGGGACGGCGCCCGTGATCGTGAGCGAAGCGGCAGTCAGCGGCGCGGGATTTTCGATATCGGGGGCGAGTTTCCCGCTGACACTGAATCCGAATCAATCGGCAACGTTGACGGTGCAATTTGTTCCAACCGCCGCTGGACCGTCGAGCGGAGCGCTGGCGCTGACCAGTAACTCATCGACAGGAACATCCGCGACTGTGGCACTGAGTGGCACCGGTGTGCCGGTGTTGACCGGGCTGAGTTGCGCAAACAGCTCGATGACCGGTGCCGGCACGGACAACTGCACGGTGACGCTGAATACCGCCGCGGCCAGCAACGGGTTTACGGTAAACCTGACAAGCAATAACTCGGCGGTGACGGTGCCCATCAGCGTGGCGCTGGCGGGTGGAACGAACACCGGAAACTTTTCGGCGACTGTGAATTCCGTGACGAGCGCTTCAACCGTGACCCTGACAGCGAGCGCCGGCGGCGTGTCGCAGACCTTCGCGATGCAACTGGGCGCGTCGAATCCTACACTCAGCTTGAGCACGACAAGCTTGGCGTTTGGCAACGTATCGGTGAACTCCGCCACAACACAGACCGTAACGCTGAACTCAACCGGAACGGCAGCGGTAACCGTCAACGCAGCCACTGTGAGCGGCGAAGGTTTTACTGTTTCGGGCGCGACCTTCCCGATTACGTTGAATCCAAATCAAACTGCAGCTCTGACGGTGCAATTCGATCCGACCGTGGCAGGTTCGCAAAGTGGATCACTCAACCTCTCGAGCAACTCGTCAACTGGAGGCTCAGCGACAGTCAGCCTGAGCGGAACCGGAGTTCCGGCGTTGACGGAATTAACCTGCAGCAAGAGCTCGGAAACAGGCGCCGTGAGCGACAGTTGCTCGGTGACAATCAATGCGGCCGCGGCCAGCGGAGGGTTCGCTGTAAGCCTGGCGAGCAACAACAGCGCTGTAACAGTGCCGGCTGTGGTCACCGTTGCCGCGGGAGCCACGAGCGCCAGCTTTACGGCGACGGTGGCAGCCGTGACAAATGCGCAGGCAGTGACTTTGACGGCGAGTGCAAACGGAGTCTCCCAGACATTCGCCCTGCAACTGACAGGTTCGAACGCAGCCCTGACCACGAGCGCGAACAGTGTCACGTTTGGCAATGTGAACGTAAACACCAAGTCAGCGCAGTCGTTGACACTGACTTCAACGGGAAATGCTCCGCTGACGATCAATTCGATAGCGGTTTCAGGAACGAGCTTCTCAGCATCGGGAATCAGCTTGCCGCTCACGCTGAATCCGAACCAGGCGGCTTCGCTGACCGTGCAATTCGACCCAACGACCAGCGGAGCTTTATCGGGCACACTTACGATTACGAGCAACGCGACCGCCGGCCAGACACCGGCGATCGCACTTAGCGGTACCGGAACGATTGCGATTCTGCCTGCTATATCTTCGTTGACGTGCACGGCGAGTTCCCTGACAGGCGCGGCGACTGATGCATGCACCGTGAATCTGAGCAGCAGCGCGCCGTCGGGCGGCATGAGTGTGAACCTGGCGAGCAGCAATGCGGCGGTGTCGGTTCCGCCCTCGGTTGAGATTGCCAGCGGTGCAAGCAGCGCCAGCTTTACCGCGACAGCGACGGCTGTAAGTGCCGCTCAGGACGCAACACTGACTGCATCGACCTCGAATAGTTCTCAGAGTTTTACCCTTTCTTTAGGCGCATACGCTTCCACCCTTGGGCTAAGCGGCTCAAGCCTGTCGTTCGGCAACGTGGCAGTGAATACGGCCACAACGCAGCCGGTCACGCTGTCGTCGACGGGAAATGCGCCCTTG